>WNGL01008309.1_pt1 | contig 12162 bp, 11 predicted proteins | sample 5400591 | NCBI WGS metagenome assembly WNGL01 (sample SAMN13153377, study PRJNA577476) | soil metagenome | isolation source: 80 cm soil or saprolite under Garry oak tree replicate 1 | place: USA:California | collected 2016-06-15
GCGGCCTCAAGCAAATCGTTGGTGGGCAGATTGGCGCATATGCTGAGATGTGCGAGCAAGCCCGCGAGCAGGCTTACGACCTTCTGCTACAACACGCTCGAGCTCTCCGGGCGAACGCGATAGTCGGAGTTCGCTATGAAAGTTCTGAAGTCGGCAGGGCAGGGTCCGCCACGGAAGTCTTGTGCTACGGAACGGCTGTGGTCATTCAACGCGCGTAGCAGTCTCCTTCGACTCAAAGGGGAAGGGTGAAGACTTACCTATTGACCACGGGCACATCGAGGTCGATTCAATCGGAGGCCAACGATGGAAGCGTATCAGTCACTCACTAAATAAGAGAATTGAAGGGTCTGGAATCATGGCACCTCCACGAAAGGATCCCGTTACATTCCGTTAGGCAGCAGCACCAAGCCTTTGTCGTAATTTCGCCTGTATCGTTTGGACCTCGCCATGCACGAGCACGTCACTGTCATGCACGCGGACGGGCGTGAGCCGACCGCTCGAGGAGCCTCGTCGGGATTCCCGACCGATCTCCTGAGCCGGTCTGCCGGACGTCTCCGCGTCCGTTGCTGGGACGCAACTGAAAGGACGCAGTAGCAGTCGCCGCCGATTCTTCCCGTTTAAAGGTTCTTCATGACAGGACTCAAGACCGTGATTGACTGCCACGTCTTTCCCGCGCGGCCACAGGTCCTCGTCCGCGGGACCGAAACGATCCCCCGGACCTTCGCTGGTTACGAGCGCGATCTACTCTCTCACGCCCTGGAGCGCGCGGGAGCAAAGCGCATCCGATCGCCGGACGAGTCCCGCAGCGAGTGAGCGAAACTTCGGACGTCCTCGTCGTCGGAGCCGGACCGACCGGGCTGATGCTCGCGAATCAACTCGCCCGACGTGGTGTGCGCGTACGCATTATCGACCGGCATGGGGGTCCGTCGCTCCAGACGAGGGCGCTGGGCGTGCAGGCCCGCACCTTGGAGATCTACTCGCATCTCGGGATCGTCGAGCGGGCGTTCGATCTCGGCAAGCGCGCCACCGGCGCCAACATCTGGGTCCAAGGACGGCGGGCGGCGCGCGTCCCGCTAGGTGACATCGGCCGCGATCTGAGTCCGTACCCGTTTCTCCTGATCCTGGGCCAGGACGACAACGAACGGTTGCTGGGGGACGCACTCCGTGCCCGGGGGACGGCCGTACAGTGGGACACCGAGCTCGTCGGCCTGGCGCAGGATGGGGGGCGGGTCGAGGCGACCCTCAAGCACGCGGATGGGACGATCGACGAAGTCACGGCCGCGTGGATCGCGGGATGCGACGGTGCGCACAGCGCCGTGCGTGAGCTGAGCAAGATCGCGTTCGAGGGCGCGCCCTACGAGCATGTTTTCTTTGTGGCCGATATCGAAGTGACTGGGTCGATGGTGCCCGACGAACTCAACGTCTATCTGTGGCGCGAAGGATTCCACCTGCTCTTCCCGATGCGCGGGATCGATCACTGGCGCCTGGTTGGCATCCTGCCCCGAACCTTGCGAGGAAGAGACGATCTGACGTTCGAGGAGGTGATCCCCTCCGTACGCCAGACAGCGGGAGCCGAGCTGACCTTCAAAGCGTGCAGGTGGTACTCCACCTACCGCATTCACCACCGCCGCGCCGCGCGCTTTCGCGACCGCCGCTCGTTCCTGCTCGGCGATGCGGCGCACATCCACAGTCCGGTGGGCGCGCAAGGCATGAATACCGGCCTGCAGGACGCCTACAACCTGGCATGGAAGCTCGCGCTCGTCGTGTCGGGACGTGCGGGTACGGTGTTGCTCGACTCCTACGAGGACGAGCGCCTCCCGGTCGCCGAGCGGTTGCTGAATACGACCGACCGCGCGTTTTCGGTCGTGGTCTCCGAGAGCTGGCTCGCGAGATTAGTCCGCACCCGGCTACTGGCGAAGATCCTGGCACTCGCAATGGGCGTGGAACGCGTTCGACGGCTTGCATTTCGGACCATTTCCCAGATCGGTATTCGGTACCGGGGCAGTCCGCTGTCCGAAACGCTCGGTAAGGTGCCCGAAGCGGCCCCGCGCGCCGGCGATCGTTTCCCGTGGCTACGGCTCAAGTTCGCGCCGAGCGGGCCCACCGAGGACCTATTCGAGAAGCTCGACGATACGCGATTCCACCTGCTCCTGATCGGGCAAGGCGCGCCTCCGCGCGGGATCCCGGAACTCGGCGACCTGGTACGCATCCACGAGGTTCCGAACGATCCGGCCAACGAGAGGGAGCTCGCACGCGCAAAGATTCCGCGGGTCTCGTTCTATCTGTTGCGTCCCGACGGCCACATCGGACTCGCGGGAACTCACCTGCAAGCTGCGGCCGCAGCCCGTTACGTCTCCGAGCGTCTGCATTTGCAGGGGAAGCGTGCGTAAACCGTTGAAAAAGCTCGCGGAAGCGGCTAGGTTCGCTGCGAGGGGGCGACAGGCTTCGACGGGTTTGGCGAGGATATTGCTGCGTGCCCAGGGCGTCAGTCACCTGGTAAAACCACTGGCACAATTCATAACTGCCAATTCAAACCTGGCACTGGCTGCGTAAGCTTCGGCTTCACGCACCTGCGTGAGTGGCAGCCCGCCTGAGGCGGCGCTCACGTATCGCAAAATCGGGCTGGCGTGATTCGGGGCCCGAACGGGTCACGTGAGAGTTGTTAAGGGCTGGTTGCTGCCGCGGCCGGCGAGGCGCCGCGGTGGTGAGACCAACAAGCCTCGTCTACGCACGTAGTAGCGGTATCGGAGTCATTCTCGGACCGGGGTTCGATTCCCCGCGCCTCCACTACTAAAAGCAGGTTGGGGAGGTTACTAAAAGCAGGTTGGGGAGGTTCTGAAGGTTGGGGGAGGTTGGTGAAGGTTGCGCCGATGCAACCTCCTCTATCCTCCCCCAACCTCCACAACCTGCTCTTTGTCACACCGTCGCCCGCGTTCGGTTAATTACGCCCTGTTCTTCGAGCGCCGCCTGCGCTGCGGCGAGACGGGCGATGGGCACGCGGAACGGCGAGCAGGACACGTAGTTCATGCCCACGTGGTGACAGAACTTCACCGACGCCGGCTCGCCGCCGTGCTCCCCGCAGATGCCGATCTTCAAGTCGCCCCGGGATCCGCGCCCGAGCCGAACCGCCAGCTCGATGAGCTTGCCGACGCCCTCCTGGTCGAGCACCTGAAACGGGTCGTCCTTCAGGATCCCGTGCTCCACGTAGAACGGGAGGAACCGGCCCGCGTCGTCGCGCGAGAGGCCGAAGGTCGTCTGCGTGAGGTCGTTCGTTCCGAAGGAGAAGAACTCCGCGTCCTTGGCGATCTCGTCGGCGGTGAGCGCCGCGCGCGGCAACTCGATCATCGTCCCGACGAGATACGGCACGGCCCGGCCCTCGGCCTGGAACACCTCCCGGGCCACTCGGCGCACGATCTCGGTCTGGCGACGCAGCTCCTCGACCAGCGCGACCAATGGGATCATGACCTCGACGGTCACCTTCTTGCCGCGGCTCACGACACGGCACGCCGCTTCGAAAATCGCCCGCGCCTGCATTTCGGTGATCTCGGGATACGTGATGCCGAGCCGGCAGCCGCGATGCCCGAGCATCGGGTTCGCCTCGACCAGCGAGGCGACGAGCCGCTCCAGCCGGACCGCGGGCAGCTTCATGGCGCGGGCGAGCGTTCCGAGCTCGTCCTTCCCGTGCGGCAGGAACTCGTGCAGCGGCGGATCGAGCAGGCGGATCGTGACCGGGTGACCGGCCATCGCTTCGAACATCCCCTCGAAGTCCTCGCGCTGCATCGGGAGCAGCTTGGCGAGCGCGCGGCGCCGGCCCGTCTCGTCCGGCGCCACGATCATTTCGCGCATCGCCGTGATGCGATCGCCTTCGAAGAACATGTGCTCGGTGCGGCACAGCCCGATCCCCTCGGCGCCGAACTCGCGGGCGCGCTTCGCGTCGGCCGGGGTGTCGGCGTTGGCGCGCACCCCCAGCCGACGGTGTTGGTCCGCCCACACCATCAGCTTGGCGTAGTGGCTGCCGAGCTTCGGCTCCACCAGCTTGGCCGCGCCGAGCAGCACCCGGCCGGTGGTCCCGTCCACGGTGATGAGCTGACCCCATTTGACGATGCGGCCGTTGGCGCGCAGCCGGCCCGCAGCGGGGTCCACCTCGATGTCCTTCGCTCCTACGACGCAGGTCTTGCCCATCCCCCGGGCCACCACCGCGGCGTGGCTCGTCATGCCGCCGCGCGCGGTGACCACGGCCTGCGCCGCGACGATCCCGTGGAAGTCCTCGGGGGAGGTTTCCGGCCGGATGAGGATGACTTTGCGGCCCTCATGGGCCAACGCCTCCGCCTCGTCCGCGTCGAACACCGCCTCGCCCGTCGCCGCCCCAGGCGAGGCCGGGAGACCTTTCGCAACCAGGGTCACGGACGCGCGCGGGTCGACCATCGGATGGAACAGCTGGTCCAGGTCCTGGGGCGGGACGCGCTGCACCGCCTCGCTGGGCGTGATCAGTCCTTCTTCCACCATCTCCACGGCGCTGCGGACCGCCGCGAGCCCGGCGCGCTGAGCGCGGCGCGTCTGTAGCATGTACAGGTCGCCGTGCTCGAAGGTGAACTCGATGTCCTGCACGTCGCGGAAGTGCCGCTCGAGCTTTTCGGCGATGCGCTCCAGCTCGCGATACACTTTGGCGAGCTTACCGCGCTTGAGCTTGGCGAGTGACTCGGGAGTGCGCGCGCCCGAGACGACGTCCTCCCCCTGCGCGTTGGTCAGCACGTCGCCATTGAGGACGGCTTCGCCGGTGCTGCAGTCGCGCGTGAAGGCGACCCCGGTCCCGGAATCGTCCCCCATGTTGCCGTACACCATCGCGACCACGTTGACCGCGGTCCCCAGATCGTCCGGGATGCCGTGCACCCGGCGGTAGTCCGCGGCCCGGCGCGTGCGCCAGCTCTTGAAGACGGCCGCGATCGCCCCCCACAGCTGGACGGTGGGATCCTCGGGGAAGGGGGCCCCGCACTTCGCCTGGATGATGGACTTGAACTCCCGCACCAGAGCCTTCAGGTCGTCGGCCGGAAGGTCGATGTCCCGCTCCACCTTCCGCCGGCGCTTGAACTCGTCCAGCACCTCCGCGAACGGCTCCTTGCCGAGGTCGAAGACCACGTCGCCGTACATCTGGACGAAGCGGCGGTAGGAATCGAAGGCGAATCGGGGGTTTTTCGAGCCCGCGATGAGTCCCTGCACGGTCTCGTCGTTCAGGCCCAGGTTCAGAATGGTCTCCATCATGCCCGGCATGGACACCGCGGCGCCCGAGCGCACCGAGACGAGCAGCGGATTGCGCGCATCGCCGAACCGCTTCTTGGCGAGTCGCTCCAGCTGCTTCAGATGGCGATCGACTTCTTCACGTAAATCGTCGGGGAACGTGCCGTGCTCGAGGTAGGCGATACACAGTTTGGCCGAGATGGTGAAGCCCGGGGGGACGGGGAGCCCCAGGTTCGCCATTTCGGCGAGCCCGGCCCCCTTGCCACCCAGGATGTCGCGCATCGCCGCCGAGCCGTCGGCACGGCCGTCGCCGAAGGAATACACCCACCGCTCGAGCGCCGGCACGGCGGATCAACTGGGGATGGCGGCGAGGAGCGGGGCGGCGTTTCGTGCCCGCTCGACATCCTCGGGGATGTCGGTGGGGTAGTCGCCCGAGAAGCACGCGTGGCAGAACTCAGCGGGATCGCCGCCCGCGGCCCGCAGCATACCGTCCAACGAGAGATAGCCGAGTGAGTCCACGCCGAGGTGATCGCGGATCTGCGCGACGCTGTTGCTCGACCCAATCAGCTCGTTCTTGCTGGGCGTATCGATCCCGTAATAGCACGGCCCGGTGATGGGCGGCGAAGCGACGCGGAAATGCACCTCGGCCGCGCCCGCCTGGCGGATCAGCTGGACCAGGGCCCGGCTCGTGGTGCCGCGGACGATCGAGTCGTCCACGACGACGACCTTTTTTCCCTCAAGCACTTCCCGGACGGGATTGAACTTGATCTTGACCTTCGCCATGCGGCCGGCCTGGGCGGGATGGATGAACGTGCGACCGACGTAGTGATTGCGGATGAGCGCGTGCTCGAGCTTGATCCCCGACTCCTCGGAGAAGCCGAGCGCCATGGCGTTGGACGAGTCCGGCACCGAGAACACGCAGTCCGCGCCCGGCGCCGGGTGCTCGCGGGCGAGTTGGTGCCCCAGCGCCCGGCGCACCCGGTCTACCGAGCGATGGAACACCGTGCTGTCGGGACGCGAGAAGTAGACGAGCTCGAACACGCAGCGGCGCCGCGGCCGCGCCGGCAGGCGAGGCAGCTGATCCACCTCCTCACCGTGGATGCGCACGAAGTCCCCGGGCTCGAGCTCCCGCACCAGCGTCGCGCCGGTGATGTCGAGCGCGCAGGTCTCGGAGGCCACCACCCAGCCGCGCCCCAGCCGACCGAGCACCAGCGGCCGAAAGCCGCGCGGATCGACGATCGCGTACAGGGTGCGCCCGACGGTAATGAGAAGCGAGTAGGCCCCCTCCACCCGCTCCAGCGCGTCCAACAGCTGGTCCTCCGGCTCCCGTGCCTCGGAGCGGGCGATCAGGTGGACCAGCACCTCGCTGTCCGAGGAGCTCTGGAACAGCGAGCCCTTGGCGACGAGGTCGGACCGGAGCTGCACGGCGTTCGTGAGATTCCCGTTGTGGGCGAGCGCCAGCGGCCCTTCGCGATACCGGGCGAGCATCGGTTGCGCGTTGGCGAGGACGGAGCTGCCGGCGGTGGAGTAGCGGGTGTGGCCGATCGCGACGTCACCCGGCAGGTCGCTCAGGACCTTCTCGTTGAAGATGTCCGAGACGAGCCCCATGCCGCGATGGGACCGCGCCACGCCTTCCCCGTCCACGGCCACCATCCCCCCCGACTCCTGCCCCCGATGCTGCAGGCTGTAGAGGCCGAGGTAGGCGACGCGTGCTGCGTCGGGAACGCCGGTGACGCCGATGATGCCGCACATCCGTGTGTCAGTCTCCCATGCGTCGGGATACGCTCGAGAAATATACCTGTCTCAGACGCTCGACGGGGTGCTCGACGGTCGCGTCGCGCAACCGTAGTCGAACCGCGCTACCGCGCGCCGCCACCGTACCGACCGGCTGCGCGGGCACACCGAGCTCCTGGGCCAGCGCCGCCACTGCGGTCGTGCGCTCCGGTGGGCATGTGATAATGGCTCGCCCATGCGACTCGCTGAACAACAGGTCGACAGCCGTAAGGCGCAAGGCGTAAGCCGTAAGATCGATATCCATGCCGAAACCTGTCTCGTCGTACGGGCCACCCATCGCGACCTCCGCCAGCGCCACGCCGAGCCCCCCCTGCGAGCAATCGTGCGCGGAGCGGAGGAGGCCGCGCTCCGCCGCCGCGACGAGGTAGTCCACGAGGCGCCGTTCGACCACCAAGTCCACGCGCGGGGGCTGCCCACCCACAAAGCCGTGCACGGCTTCCCACAGTTGTGACCCGCCCAGCTCGGCTTGCGTCTCGCCCAGCACGAAGACGACGTCGCCGGCCGCGCGCGCGTGGGCTGGGATGGCGCGGTCCACCCGAGCCAGCAGGCCGACCATGCCCACCACCGGCGTCGGGTCCACGGCACCAGTGGGGCTCTCATTGTAGAAGGAGACGTTCCCACCGGTGACCGGTGTGTCGAGCGCCCGGCAGGCATCCGCGATGCCGCGACAGCTCTCCTTGAACTGGTAAAAGACCGACGGCCGTTCGGGACTGCCGAAGTTCAAGCAATCGGTGATGCCCAGCGGGCGGGCGCCGGTGCACGCGATGTTGCGGGCCGCCTCCGCCACGGCCGCCTTGCCCCCTTCGTAAGGGTCGAGCAGCACGTACCGGCTGTTGCAATCCACCGTCACCGCCAAGCCGAATGCCGCATCGCGGATCCGGATCACGCCGGCGTCGCCCCCCGGGCCGAGCACGGTCCCCGCTTGGACCGTCGAGTCGTACTGCTCGTAGACCCAGTGCTTCGACGCGACGGGAGGATGATCGAGGAGTGTGAGCAGCAGCTCGGCGGGAGCGGGGAGCGGGGAGCGGGGAGCGGGACGCTCCGCGCGCAACCGGACGATCGCCTCGTCCTCGCGCGCTTCGGGCGTGTAGACAGGGCAATCGTCGATCAGGCGCTGCCCGGGGATTTCGACGACGACCTGGTCCTGCCATTTCGCCCGGTACATCCCGTCGTCGGTCACGCGGCCGATCGGCGTGGCCGCCAAGTCCCACTTCCCCGCGATCGCCTGGATCGGCGCGATCCGGTCGGGCCGCGCGACGACCAGCATGCGCTCCTGCGATTCGGACAGCAGGATCTCGTACGGCGTCATGCCCGGCTCGCGCGTGGGTACGAGCGACAGATCGATCTCCACGCCCACGCCGCCTTTCGCGGCCATCTCGGCGGACGACGAGGTGAGGCCGGCCGCACCCATGTCCTGAATCGCCACGATGTGGCCCGATGCGATCAGCGCGAGACTGGCCTCGAGCAGCAGCTTCTCGGTGAACGGATCGCCCACCTGCACCTGGGGCCTCCGCCGCTCGCTCTCGCGCGTCAGCTCTTCGGAGGCGAACGATGCACCGTGGATGCCGTCGCGGCCGGTGCGCGAGCCCACGACCAGCAGCACGTTGCCCACCCCATGCGCCGCCGCCTTGATGAGATCCCGTTCCTTCAGGAGGCCGACGCACATCGCGTTCACCAACGGGTTGCCGCCGTAACTCGGGCCGAAATCGACCTCGCCCCCGAGCGTCGGAACGCCTACGCAGTTGCCATAGTCGCCCACGCCCTTCACCACGCCGGCGCAGAGATAGCGGTTGCGCGCCTCGTCCAGCCGGCCGAACCGCAGACTGTTCAACACCGCCACCGGCCGGGCGCCCATGGTGAACACATCGCGCAGGATGCCGCCCACGCCGGTGGCCGCCCCTTGATAGGGCTCGACGGCCGACGGGTGATTGTGGGACTCGATCTTGAACGCCACCGCCCAGCCGCCGGGAAGCCGCAGTACCCCTGCATTCTCCCCCGGCCCCTGCACGACCTGGGGCCCAGTGGTGGGAAACGTCTTCAGGACGGGCCGTGAGTGCTTGTAGGAGCAATGCTCGCTCCACAGCGCGGAGAACACCCCGAGTTCGGCGAAGGTGGGCGTCCGCCCGAGCAGCGCGGTGATGCGCTCGTATTCTCCGTCGGTGAGGTTGTGCTCGCGAACCAGGTGGGGCGTGATCGCGGGGTCGCCCCGGAACGGTGTAGGGGCTCCCTGGATCACGCGTCGGATGCCTTCGCCCCGGAGACGCCTCGCAGCAGGGCGCGGAACACGCGCGCCATGATGTTCGGCTCGGGATGCGCGAGCACGCTCTCCGCCTCGCCCGCGTCGAACCATATCCCGTGGCAATGCGTGCACTGATCGATCTGGATGCCATGCCACTCGCCGGTGATCAGATCGTAGCCGCACTTCGGGCACTTCATGTGGTGCGAGCGGCGCTCGGCTTCCGCCGCGCTCTTCTGGGCCGTGGCCCGCTGCTGGCGGAGCAGCTCGGCGTCCCGCTTGGCGAAGTATTCCTCCTCGTTTCTACTGGGCTTGTCGGGCATCGGCCTCAAGGCGTCGCAGATGATTTGACCGTGAGCGTGTCGCCGCCCGGGCGTGCCGGGCCGTGCGGGGGGGTGGCGAAAGGCGAGGACGACTGGCCGCTGTAGCCGTGGCCCGGCCAGCGCAGCACCGCATCCACCACCTTGTCGTTCTGGAGGAACACCACGTCCTCCGTACCGCAGGTGAATTCGCAGCCGTTCCGGTAGTAGAGGTATGTCATGTCGCCTTGGTGCCGCACGGCGATGGGCGGCCCCCACAGCGAATAGACCTCTCGCTCGCTCATGCCCGGCGCGATGGTGCCCGTGTCGGGCGATTCGTACGGGACGTCGCGCGCGGGGAGCGGCACCGCGGGTGCCTGCCGGGCCGGCCGCTTGGGCGGGGGCGAGGCCGGGGGTGGGGGCGTGGCGGCGACGTCCCGTGACGGCACGGGCTGCGGCGTGGCAGGCGCCGGCTGGCCCGGCTTGGTGCGCTGCCGCGCCGCCGCGATCTTGTCCTTGATCTTCTGCACCTGCTCGTCGATCTGCTTACACCCTGAGGTGGCGATCGTCAACAGCGCGCACATCAGCAGCGTGCTGCGTCGCATGTCGAGCCTCCATCGAGTGAAAGACACGGGCTCCGTCCTGGCCGCCCAAGGCCGGCGCGTCGCGGCGCTCCGGGTGCGGCATGATCCCCACCACGTTCCGGCCGGCGTTGGTCACGCCGGCAATCTCGTTTGTCGAGCCGTTCGGGTTGTCGCGCACATAGCGCCACACCACTCTCTCGGTCGCCTCGAGCTCGGCCGCCGTCCGGGGCTCCACCACGTACCGCCCGTCGCCGTGCGCTACCGGGATCTCGAGCACCTCACCGTTTTCGTACAGACTGGTGAACGGGGTGTCGGTCTGCTCCACCCGCACCCACACCGGCCGCGAGAGGAAGCGCAGCCGGGCGTTTCGCATGAGGCCGCCCGGCAACAGCCCTGCCTCGCACAGGATCTGGAAACCGTTGCAGATGCCCAGCACCGCGCCGCCGGCGTGCGCGTGCTCGGTCACGGCGCCCATTACGCCTGAGAACCGCGCGATCGCCCCGGAGCGCAGGTAATCGCCGTAGCTGAACCCGCCCGGGAGGATGACCACGTCTGCCTGCTGCAGATCGGTGTCGCGATGCCACACGAAGTAAGCGTCGGAGCCCGCCGCGCGCGCCGCCGCAAGCGTTTCCGCATCGCAGTTGGAGCCGGGGAACACGATCACCGCGACCCGTTTCATCGGACGGCCCCGCCGTCGACCGCGAGGTCGTAGTCTTCGGTGACCGGGTTCGCGAGGAGGCGCTCGCACATCGCCCGCGCCCGCTCCAGCGCCTCGTCGCGCGACGCCGCCTTCACCTCGAGCACCAGGTGTTTGCCCATCCGCACGCGGGCGACCTCGCCGAACCCGAGGGCGTGCAAGGCGTGCTCGACCGCCTGGCCCTGCGGGTCGAGCAACGCGGCCCGCGGCATGACGCGCACTTCCACTCGGAACGCGCTCATCCCTGGCTTCCCCCCTCACGCTCACGCGCCCCGATGGCGCGCGGCGGCGGACCGAGTATCTCGCCCCCGGGCGCACCGTCGGCGATCACAATCGGGCCCGCGATGTCGGTTTCGTCGTCGTCCTCCTCGAAGAAGAAGCCGAGCAGTGTCGCGCGCAGGATCCCATACACCATGTAGGCGATCCCCAACGGGAAGAAGAACGCGTCGTGCTCGAGGATGCCGAAGACCAGGATGAACAGGATCGTCGCCAGCCCCACCAGCCCTTTGAACGTCCGCAACCCCGCCCGCGGGAACGTCGCGTACCGCACGTTGCTCACCATGAGGATGGTCAGGAGGATCATGAGCAGCTGCATCAGGTGGTGGCGCGGCAGGAAACGGAATAGATGTTGATACAGGTCCGTGGTCGTGAACGGAAAGAATGTCGCGAGCGTCATGCCGGCGGCCGGCGAGGGCAGTCCGATGAAGGAGCGCTTCGCGCGGCCGGCCTGAGTGATGTTGAACCGGGCGAGCCGGATGGCCGCCGCCATGACGTAGAAGTAGCAGAAGATCCACTCCGCCTGGCCGGCGACCGCGAACTCGAGCTGGTAGATGAGAAAGGCCGGCGCGACACCGAAGCTCACCACGTCCACCAGGCTGTCGAGCTCTGCACCGAAGCGGGTGCCGGTGCGGGACAGTCGCGCGACCCGGCCGTCGAGCGCATCGAGCACGCCGGCGAAGAAGATGTACCAGCCGGCGCGATAGAACTCGCCGCGCGAGGCCAGCACCATGGACCAGATGCCGAAGAACAGATTGAACAGCGTGAACAGGCTCGGCACGACGATCACGACGCGCCGCATACCGGCGGGGCGGAAGGGCTTCACCGCGCGTACTCCGCCAGCACCGTGGCCCCGGCCTGGACGCGGTCACCGACGGCCACGCGCAGCGTCGACCGGGCGGCGACGGGGACGAAGACGTCCACGCGCGAGCCGAACCGGATCATGCCCATCCGCGCTCCCTGCGTCGCTCGGTCGCCGGGGGCGCCATCGGTGACGATGCGCCGCGCGATGAGCCCGGCGATCTGGCGCACCAGCAGGGG
>WNGL01008313.1_pt1 | contig 12160 bp, 9 predicted proteins | sample 5400591 | NCBI WGS metagenome assembly WNGL01 (sample SAMN13153377, study PRJNA577476) | soil metagenome | isolation source: 80 cm soil or saprolite under Garry oak tree replicate 1 | place: USA:California | collected 2016-06-15
GGATTGCCGGTGTTTTTCGAAGTTGGATTCGTGCTGTTGGTTCCAATCGCCTTCAACGTTGCCCGGCGTACCGGCACCTCCCTGATTTTGGTCGGCCTGCCAATGGTTGCCGGATTATCGGTTGTTCATGGACTGGTGCCACCACATCCGGCGGCCATGTTGGCTGTCACGGCTTACAACGCCGATATCGGGCGCACAGTCTTTTATGCCGTGCTGGTCGGAATCCCAACCGTCATTATTGCTGGGCCGCTCTACACGAAGTTGATCGCGCCTTACATTCGGCTCGACGCGGATAACCCGATCGCCGCGCAATTTGTTGAAGACGTTTCACACCGTGACTTGCCCAGCTTTGGCCTGACCGTGGGAACGATTCTGCTTCCCGTCGGATTGATGCTGATCGGCAGCTGGGCCGATTCTTTTGCGGCACCGCAGAGCGCGGTGAATGGTGCATTGCACCTCATCGGCAGCGCTGACATCGCGCTTCTCGTCGGAGCGATGGCAAGCTTCATCACATTGGGGAGAATGCGAGGGTTCAGCCGCGAGACCATTCTAAAGTTCTCCGAACAGTGTCTGGCACCGACCGCATCTATCACTTTGCTGATCGGAGCAGGCGGCGGCTTTGGCCGTATTCTGCAGGACAGCGGAACGTCTCAAGCCATCATCAACCTGGCGCTTCATGCCCACATATCAATTCTTTTCTCAGCGTGGCTGGTGGCTGCACTCGTCCGTTTGGCGACGGGGTCAGCGACGGTGGCGATGACGATGGCCTCAGGAATCGTTGCTCCCGTCGCCATCCACACCGCAGTGCGTCCCGAATTGTTGACCATTGCGACCGGCGCGGGATCGTTGGTTTTCTCCCATTTCAATGACGGCGGATTCTGGCTGGTGAAAGAGTATTTCGGCATGAGTGTTTCTCAAACTCTGAAGAGCTGGTCGGTCTGCGAAACCATCATCTCCGTAGTCGCGCTGCTGTTGACGTTCGCACTGTCCGCGGTAATTTGAGCAACGAGATCGCTCAGTTCCGGTCTGGCGTTGAATGCGGTTATGCACTGGGGTGAGTTGGCTTACGAGTGTGTAGCCCGAAAAGTTTGTAGGCAACGACGGGCAGTTTCTAACTCTCCGAAGCGACTGCCTTCTTGTTCCAGCAAGTAGTATTCGACACCGCCAACGCTCTCTGCGGCGGAGAAGATATTTCTCCAATCTGCGTTTCCCTCGCCGAATAGGACTTGGTAGCCCTTAGCGGGATCAGAAGACCAATCCTTTAGGTGAAGAGAATGGATTCGGCCTGGATTGGCGCGAATCCAGGCGACCGGGTCAGAACCCGCCTCAATGCAGGTGCCCACATCGAGCTGAAGCATTACGGATGGCTTCGTATTTTTGGCGAGTATCTCAATCGGGCGCACACCCTCAACCGGCGTGAACTCGGGTTGATGGTTGTGGTAGCCAGGTTTCAGACCCGAGGCTTCGAGTTGCGCGGCGGCGGAGTTCAGTTCATCGGCGATGGCTTTCCAACCGTCGAGACCCGGCTTAGGATGAGAGCTGGCCATGACCACGTACTTACAGCCCAGAATCAGGTTCCTGTCACCAGTGCGGTGAATGTTGTCTGGGCTGAAATACTCCTCGTCATTGTGCGTGGAATAGCAACGGATGCCGAGGTCATCGAGAAGTTTGCGCATGTGTTTTGTCTGGCTCTCGCTCCAGTCGAAATAAGGGGCGTAAAACTCGACGCATTGGTATCCGAGTTGAGCGACGGCGCGCACGGTCCCCTCAGGATCTTGCTTGAGCGCGCCACGAACCGAGTAAAGCTCAAGGCCGATGGGAACGGATGTGGAGGCGCGAGCCTTGAGTGCCCACGGAAGCATCGCTGAGAGAGCCAGGAACGACCGGCGGGAGAGAGACATGGGCAGAATCGTACTCCGGAATCGAGGGAATTTCACGTCGTCCATTAACTCATTCCGGAGCCGAATCTGATTTGCTGCGCCCCGGGGTGCCGGTTTGTGCCCGGAACCATTCAGTGCTCAGCCGGCGTCGTACTATCAGCCAGAGCTGTTACCTGGCCTTCAGTAATCTCCCATTTCGGCTCCGCGGGGGGCATACTGCTTCAAGCAGTTATGCCATATCTCCCACAAGAGCAGCCTCGCCGCCGGCCCGAACGGGTCCGTTTTGCTGAGAACACCCCCGTTGTGCTGCGATTTCCTGACGGCCGCCGTTTCTCCGGCGAATTGCAAGTTGTTTCCATCACTGGGGGACTACTCACGTTGTCGCCGTCGCTTCAGCAAGGCTCGGTTGTCAAACTGATGTTCCTCGCCCGCACCGGAACCGTGTTGGGCTCGGCGCAGATGTTAAGTCCCGTCGCATGGGATAAGCAGCCCTTCAGGTTTGTGACGCTCCATGAGGACGATCAGTCGAGGCTGCGTGCAGCTATTGATATGTCATTGCAACAGTCCCGCCGTGAAGCCGAAGAGAGAGGCCGCGAACGCGAGAAACTGGAAAAGTTTAGTGCCTGGTAGCGCGAAACCGTAGCCGACAGATCTTAAATCTCTTCTTCCCGCCGCTGCTTGCGAATATCAATACCCAACTGCTCGGCCTTTTTGTAAAGATGACTACGTTCAAGTCCGAGTGCCTTGGCGGCATTCGTCATGTGAAAGCCTGCACGTTTCAATTCGCCGAGAATGACCTGGCGCTCGAAGGTCTCGACACGCTGAGAAAGCGTTCCTGAACCTAAACTGACACCTGATCCCTCCGAGGGCGAAAGCACGGAGCGAACCGTTTCCACCTCAACTTCATCGCTCGATGTCAACAGCATCAAACGTTCGACCATATTGCGCAGCTCGCGGATATTGCCCGGCCAGGAATAGTCTTGCAACGCTTGCACCGCGTCCAGAGCGAACTTCACGGGCTTCCAGTTATTTTGGGAGCATACTTGAGACGCAAAATGATCCACTAGCGCCGGAATGTCGTCGCGTCTTTCGCGTAGCGGTGGAAGTGAAAGAGGAAAAACGTACACGCGGTGAAATAGGTCCTGACGGAATTTACCTTCGCGCACCAGCGCTTCAAGGTTGCGGTGAGTGGCAACGATCACGCGCACGTCAACGTTGAGGGGCTTAGCGGAGCCGATGCGTTCGACTTCACCTTCTTCCAGCACTCGCAAGAGTTTCGCCTGCATGGCCAGCGGCATGTCGCCGATTTCATCCAAGAAGAGGGTTCCGTGGTCCGACTGTTCAAACTTGCCGATGTGCCTTGTGGCCGCGCCGGTGAACGATCCTTTTTCGTGCCCGAACAGTTCCGATTCAATCAGTTCGGCGGGAACTGCGGCGCAGTTCAAGGCAACAAAGGGAGATGACGCTCGCGCGCTCTTTTGGTGCAGCGTGTGAGCAATTAGTTCCTTGCCGGTGCCGGTTTCGCCGAGAATGCAGACCCGGGTCTCAGTAGCAGCCACGCGATCCACTTGTGCCATGACCTTCTTCATGGTATCGCCAGTCCAGACGATCTCGTGTTTCCCTAAGCGCTGGCGAAGCTGGCGGTTTTCAGATTCCAGACGCTGGAGCTTGAGAACGTTTTCGACCGTGAGCAGAAGCTTGTCTGTCGAGATGGGTTTCTCGAGAAAATCCAGCGCACCGAGCTTGGTCGCCCGCACCGCCATTTCGATGTGGGCTTGGCCCGACATCATCACCACGGGAGTGGTGATTCCGAGCGACCGCATTTCTTCAAGCAGCGAGAGGCCGTCCTTTGCCGGCATCACTACGTCGGAAAATATCAAATCGAAACTGTCTGACTTGGCCAGCTCGAGCGCTCGCGCGGCATTGTCGCACACCGTTGCTTCATGTCCCGCGAGCCGGAATGCGCGTGACAGAGAGGCCAAGGTGCTGGCTTCGTCGTCAACAATGAGCAAGCTGGCTTTCAAGAAGTTCTCCTCAACCGTGGGTTCCTTGAGCGGCGGTCGGCAGTTTGTCCAAGTTCGCGGGCAGCTCGATCATAAATGTTGTGCCTCGGCCTCGCTCGCTGCTCACGCTGATTTTTCCGCCATGGTCGGTGACGATGGATTGCACAATCGCAAGCCCAAGCCCGGTGCCATGCGGCTTGCTGGTGTAGTAAGGGGTGAAGAGGCGAGCACAGTCTTCCTGAGGCAAGCCCGGGCCGGTGTCAGAAATCTCGATGCGAGCAAAGCCTGATTCTTGAGATGTCCGCAAAATCAGGGTTCCGCCTTTCGGCATGGCTTCAATCGCATTCAGAACTAGATTTGAGAGCGCTCGATGCAGCAGTTCGGGATCGGCGGCAATTGGTTGCTCAACCGGAGCTTCGCTCCGCCGGACCGCCGAGGGCGGCTGTCCCCACATTTTCGAGAGTTCGAGATGGCAGGTGATGTTTGCCTTGGCGACCTGGGCCTGATGCAGCTTCGCTACATCATCGAGCAATTCGCTCAAACGCACAGCTTGAAATTGTGGCTGTGGCATCTTGGAAAAATCACTAAATCGCCCGATGACCGCCTTCAGGTTGGAAATCTCAGAGAGCAACACCGACGCGCTCTCGCGAAACGTGTCATCAAACTGTTGCGGGCCTTGTTCTCGAGCGCGAAGCAGATTCTCGACCGTCAACTGAAGAGGGAATAACGGGTTCTTCAGCTCATGCGCCAAGCGGCGCGCCAACTCCCGCCAGGCAGCGACGCGCTCGGACTGCACCAGGCGTTCGCGCTGCTCGAGGAGATCACGCGTCATGCGGTTGAAGGAATCCGCCAGCTCACCAATTTCGTCTTTTGACGTAGCAGCCGACGTAGCCGCGACTTGGGTATTCCAATTTCCGCCGGCAACTTCGTGAGCCGCTCGCGCCAGCTCCTCGATGGGGCGAGTGACTCGTCCAGCTACCCAACTGCTAAGCAGCACTGCGAGCAGCAGGCCGGCTCCCGCCGCCAGCAGTGCGGCTGAGCGGATTTGTCCACGAAGTTCCACGTAAATTTGCCGCGAACTTCCCACCAGCAGGATGCCCATCAACTGGTTGTTTTCTCCGGTCAACGGGATTGCGTTTATGGTTTCGTCATCGCCAGATTTCCAGTGAACGGTAGCGGCGGATTCCCGCAAATCGCGCTGCACTTGTTGAACAATTGGCGCGAGTGGCTGGGTATCCTGCACCGGGCCGTCAGCGGCGATCAGCTGAGAAGGGGTAAGTCCGGCGCCATCGAGATTTTCGTACAACATCACCCTCATTCCAGCCGGAAGGTCAATGCTGGCCAAAAAGCTCTTGTCCAGTCGAATCCCGCCAACCACGTAAAGCTTGTGGTCGCCAGCGCTGATGAACCGGACAGCGAATAGGCCGAGCTGCGGCCCAGCCGGTGTTTCTTCTTCCTTCAGGAACGGATTAGCGGGCGCGTTCGGTTTCACGATCGGATCTTTGTACCCGAACTTCGCCGGCCACTGCGCGGAAGAGATAATCTTGCCTTGATCGTCGGTAAACTCAAGAAAGTCGAGCTGTTGGGCTTCTGCGATAATTTGCGCGCTGTCTAGAAAAGCACTCGGAGCGGGATTTGCTCCAGCCGCTGCCACAACCATCCGCATGGCTTCGGGAGTTGCGGCGGCAGCCTGAATTTTCCGGGTTACGTCCTCGCCGCGCCGATTAAACTCGCGCTGGAACTGAGCAACTAGTGCGGCCGTGCGCTGGTCGTTCGCCCGGTCGAACAAGTGCCGCGCCCTGTCGGAGACGATCCAAGTCACCGCTGCCACGGAAACGAAGACGGTCAGTGAGAACAAGAGAAGGAGTTTGCGGCGGAAGCTCATGGCTTCTCCACGGAGAGCCAGACGCTGCCCAACTGCAATTCTCCGTTCGGGAATACGTTCCAGTTGTGAACGTTGGAACGTAGGGCAAAGGCACTTCGCATATGGAACAGTGGAATGATCCGATGCGATTTCAAGAGGGTATTCTCTGCAGAATACAACTCAGTGATCGAACCGTTTGTAAACTTCGGTTGAGCGACTTGAAAAGTCCGCGCCAGCTCTGCAAGAGCCGCTTGTGGGTACAAGGATGACAACGGAATTCGGATTAAGCGCAAATCCGATGTTCCCGAGGTGACAAGTTGAAGCGCGATTCCTGCATCACGAGCATTCAGCAGGATCCGTTCTGCGACTAGATGTGCCAGGGGATCGGAAGCGTCATAGCTGAGACTCCAGGGAGGCGAGTGTTTTGCCTGCGATGGGCGTTGAGAGTTGCGCTCGGCGCTTGACGAAGCAGAAAAAAGAAATGCATACCCAGTTGACCAGTTCGGAAGCAGTGCGCCTGAGGGTTCTCCGGCGCCCTGAAGAACGACGCTGTTAATCGCGGCTGCGTCGATGCTCGCGGCCGGCGCATTTCGGATGTGAATCTCATCATCCGAACGGGCCTCCGTGCCAAATAGCAAAACCATCAGCTCTTCGGGGTGCGACGTCATCAAGGTGCGTCCCTCGGACTGCGCACGCCGAATATACTCTGGTGCAACTTCGACCGCGTCAGCTTTGGCAAGGTCGAGCAGCATCATTTGGTCACGATCAGTCTTGGCGAAGTCCAGTTCTATTACATCCAGGAACGGCCTCCCAGCCCAGTATCGGTCATTGGCGGCGAGCGTCAGGTGCTTTCCCGGAATCCACTGTGCAATCGCAAACGGCCCCGTGCCACTCAACTTGCCATCAGCATGCCGGACAATGCTGTTACGCGCCAGCGCCAGTTCGAAAGGGACCTCCGGGTCGGGGGACTGAGTTTGGATCATCACCGCGTTGTCCACGGGAAAAACCTTCCAATCCGGGTTACTCCCCCGCAACGACGCTGCCACGATGTTTGCATCGAGAGGAGCCCCATCATGAAAATTGACACCAGAGCGGAGGATAAAGCGCCAGCGCTGGTTGCCAGCTTCGGCTTCCCACGACGTGGCCAAAAGCGGCAGGAGATGGCCGCGTTCGTCGAGGGTGACCAACGTCTCGAAGATGTGGCGCGATAAGCCCGCGGGTGCACCTGCTGCCCCATCAGCTGGCTCGATGGTCTGAGGCGCTTCCCTTACGGCAATCCGCAGTGTCCCACCGTAGCGTGGTCGTGTGGCGGCGTAGAGGTTGCCGATGGAAAGCAGGCTACTGGCCGCAAGCAAGATTAAGCTGCACCGCTTCATAGTTGCCCGTCTGTGTGTCGCGATAAACCATGGCTGCGCTCTGCTCATCCTGCGCTCTCCACAAAGCTGTGACGCCTCCGCTGACTGACATCCTCTCGCTCACTGCTACAGGTGCGCGGTCTGGGAACTCGAACGCCTGGATTGAATCTTCCGGACCGCCTTCGGGTGAAGTCGCAAGAACTTGCCCTCCCTGCCGACACGGTGGATGGATCCCGACAATGTCGCTGCCCCAATGAATACTGGCGGCGTTTTGCTGATTGATGCCATCAAGCAAGTACAAGTGCCCGTCAACTCCGGCAAAAACCCACAACGTGTACTTCTCGCGGGGAACTGCAGCAGCCGAGTAAAATGCCAGGGCGGACTTTTGGCGGCCTATTCCTGGGACCAGTGCGCCGGTAAAAAAATTCCGGGTCGGAGCGAAAAAGCCAGATACGCCCAAGTCCTGGGACTGCAATGGCCAGGGATCATCACTCCGCGAGCAACTCACGGTAAGCGGGGTAGTGCCCGTACTTCGGCAAAAAAGGCCGGGCAGATAGGCATCGAAGAGATGATCTTTGCGAAGAAGGATTCTGCCGCGGAGATCGCGCGGCAGCGCACCAGGATTCATCGCCAGTGTCTGCGATGCGATCCAGTGCCCGTCTTTGAATTGATAATTCGTGACCTGATTCTCACCGAGCAGCAGCATAGTTCGCGGATTGCCCTCGATTATGGCGAAGTCGAGAATCGGATCAGGGCTCGAAACCAGATGAGTGGCGCGCAGAGTCAGTGGTGGCGCATTTTGCGCGCTCGCGGAAGAAGCGGGTCGGGCAGTGGAAACCATCACTATCACCGGCTCATTCACTCCTTGTCTGATTTCCGCGACCCAAACATAGTCCTGGTGATTTTCAGACAATGTCAGTTGCACGGCTGCCGCCGCCTGCTCAGGCGCCCACACGCGGACGCCGGAAGTGGACAGGTAGTCTGTAATCCCATGGCGGATTTCTTCCACTTCAGGTGAGCTGATCGAGGAGCGATTAGTTACGTTGAGCGTAATGACGCCCGGACCGGTGACTGCGGATATCTTTTGCGCAAGCTGCGTCTCAGGCTTTTGCCAATCGGAAGCGAACGCGGCTTGCGAGATCCACAGTATTAGGAGGCACCGTACCCAAAGCACGCATGAAGACGCAAACATTTCGGGATTGCGCGAATTATAAACCGGAATTCGGGTTAGTCCGTGCATGGAGTCCAGCTTCGGAATCTTAGTGGTCAGTGGCTAGTGGCCAGTGATCAGTGATAAAGCCACCAACTCATACTGACCTAGCCGGCGAGCACCAGTCACTTCTCGTCGTTCACTGACCACTGCCCACTGACCACTGACCACTCTGCCTTACTTTTCCCCCTCCGCCTGATCAGCTTCGCTGCCCCGGTTTGCCATGTTCATACTCTTCAAGACATCGTTGGCGAAGAAGAATTTGCCGTCGGACGGCACCATCATGATTTGCAGCTTGTCGGACAATTTTTCCGCGATGATTTTGTTGATCAGCAGCGGATTCTGCTTCAGGACCGCGCCTTCGTTCTTCATGCGCTCAGCATCGGCTACCGCGGTAACGCGAATTCGGTCAGCTTCGGCCTCGGCGAGCATTTTGCGGCGCTCCATCTCGGCTTTGCTGTCAATGACCTTGGCTTGGGCCATGGCTTCGGCGTTTTTCACCGTGGCTTGTGCGCTTGCTTCCGCATTCTGCACGGTCATTTCCTTGTGGGCCTCGGCTTCGAGTTTCGTCTGCTCGATCTGCTTCTGTTTGAGCGGCAAAGTGTATTGCATGGCATCGGACTCGGCCTTGGCCTGGAGTACTCTTACTTGCGCTTCACCTTCCGCCTGCTTTACCTGTTGCGCTTTGGTGGCTTCAGCTTCGAGTTCAGAGATTCTTACCTGCTTTTCCTGAATTTCTGTTTGCACGGCCATCTGATCGTTTTGCTGCTCTTTCAGGAGAAGGCTCTCCAAACCCTTGGCATACTCAGGCGGCAACTGAATGTCGCGCAGCATGACCTCCTTCACAATGATGCCGTCTGCGGCCAGTTTTTTCGTGATCTGGTCGGAGGCTTTCTTCCGGATTTCCTCCCGACGGGTGGCAAAGACATCGCGTACCGTGTAGTTAGGGACGATCTCACGCCACGCGCTGGCCACGACTGCGGGCACGATTTCTTTCTCCACCGGCTGTGGCAGGTTGCTCTGGATATAGTCCAGGTGTTTGGGGTCGAGTCGGTAACGGACGGTGATCGCCAGCCCCACCGTCAATCCTTCCTTCGCCTGCACCCCCAACGGTTCGGCGATCGCGGCTGGGTGGCCTTCCCGAGCTTTGATGTTCTCGGTCGTGCCAGTTGTGAAAAGCTGATCACGGGTATCGAACAGCACGATGCTCTCGGCGAGGGGAGTCAGGAAGTGCGCGCCCGGATATAAAGTTCCTGGCAGGGTGCCACTCGTCTGGCTGATACGAACGCCGCCCATCCCACTGGGAACCACAACAATTCCCATGGCTAGCAGGATGGGGACCCAAGCAAGAGACGCCAATCCGAGTGCGGTTCGCCAGCGAATCTGAGGCGGAGGCGTGGTTGGCGGAGCCCCGGCAGCGTCTGCTGATTGTTTGTGTTTGACGGTGAGATAGACATCGCGAGCCAGAATGGCGATCGCCGCGGCGATCATTCCCATACCGCCCCACAACAGTAAGTACCTGAGAAAAATCATACGTCCTCCTTGAAACTCAATGTTGCTGTCCGGTTCTGGCCCTCACCGGCTGAGCAACCCAACCCGCCAAAACCGGGCGTGTCGGGGGCGCTGGCCGAGGGCTAAAGAAAAGCCGGAAGATCTGTCCGAATATCAGTTCTTCCACTACGATCGCGATTGCGATCGAGAAAACCAAGCCCGCGACTACCGCCATGAATGTGATTGCGAACTGCATATGATTGCCTCCTTGCAGAAGGTATTGGCAACGGGGAGGCCAGTTGCAGGTGCCTGAAAAGAAAGTACTTATTTCGTTGTGAGTAACGCCATTCGTGTCCCGGTGCACACGACGTGTCAGTTGGGGAACAATCGGAAGAAAACTGGGAGCAAGTGAATGGATGCCGGCGTTGAATTGCCTGCCGCTGATTTCCTCAGTCCGGTGGCTTAGAGTAGTGTCAGGACACAATAGGCATCTAAAACGGGATTCGCACCGCGCGACTCGGCAACACTCAACCAACTTAAATTCGGGGAAAGAGAGCTTGTCATCTCAAAGCGCGCTTTGGTACAAGGACGCGGTTATCTATCAAGTCCATGTACGAGCTTTTTACGACAGCACCGGCGACGGCATCGGCGATTTTCTCGGGCTGGCGCAGAAGCTCGACTACCTCCAAGACCTGGGTATCACCGCGATCTGGCTGATGCCTTTCTTTCCTTCGCCTCTGCGCGATGATGGTTACGACATTTCAGACTACCGTTCTGTGCACCCGAGTTACGGCGCGCTCGACGACTTCAAAGCATTTCTCGATGCCGCTCACAAGCGGGGAATCCGGGTGATCATTGAGATGGTGCTGAACCATACCTCAGATCAGCATCCCTGGTTTCAGGAGTCCCGCAGCACCCGCGAGAATCCGAAGCGTGATTGGTATGTCTGGAGTGAGGTTGACACTAAATACAAAGGTACTCGCATCATCTTCCTTGATACCGAGCTTTCCAATTGGGCTTGGGACCCAGTTTCAAAGCAGTATTATTGGCACCGCTTTTTCAGCCATCAGCCTGACCTGAATTATGACAATCCCCAGGTAAGGGAAGAGATGTGGGACATAATGCGGTTCTGGCTGAACATGGGGGTGGATGGATTCCGGCTGGATGCGGTCCCGTACCTGATGGAACGCGAAGGGACGAATTGCGAAAACCTGCCTGAAACTCACGGCGTCATCAAGGAACTGCGCGCGCGGCTCGACCAAGAATTCCCCGGGCGTATGCTGCTGGCGGAAGCGAACCAGTGGCCATCCGACTTGCGAGCCTATTTCGGAAACGGCGACGAGTTTCACATGGCATTTCATTTTCCGCTTATGCCGCGAATGTTCATGGGCGTGAAGCTGGAAGACCGCAAGCCGATTACCGAGATTCTGAAGCAAACACCGGAAATCCCTGACGTTTGCCAATGGTGTTTGTTCCTGCGCAACCATGACGAACTGACGCTCGAAATGGTTACCGACATGGAGCGCGACTATATGTACGACGAATATGCGCGGGACAAAGCACAGCGCCTGAATTTGGGGATCCGGCGGCGGCTTGCGCCTCTGCTGGATAACGACCGGCGAAAGATGGAGCTGATGAACGGAATGCTGATGTCACTGCCGGGAACGCCTATCATCTATTACGGTGACGAGATCGGCATGGGAGATAACGTGAACCTGGGAGACCGCAATGGCGTGCGTACTCCCATGCAGTGGGACGGTGGATGGAATGGGGGGTTCTCGGCGGCCGATCCCGAAGTCTTATACTCGCCTCTGATGTTGAATCCGGTGTACGGCTATCAAGCGATCAACGTTCAATCGCAGAAACGCTTTGAGCACTCCCTGCTGTCCTGGACGAAGCAGCTGATTCGTGTGCGAAAGTCCAGCCCAGTGTTGGGGCGCGGTACGATCGAGTTTTTGTACCCCGCAAATCATCGCGTCCTGGCTTACCTGCGCAAGCTGGGCAACGAAACCGTCCTGATCGTTAACAATCTTTCCAGCAAAGCCCAGGCGTTGGAGCTGGATCTAAAGGCATATCGTGGGAACATTTTAGTCGAAATGTTCGGCAGAAATATCTTTCCACGCATCGGCGAATTACCCTATTTGTTGACGCTCGGGCCCTACCAGTTTTATTGGTTCAGGCTGAGGAGAGTCTAACCGTAATTGTAGAGACGTAGCTCCGCTACGTCTCCCAGACGTTGCAAAGCGACGTCTCTACCCTAGGAGTTGGATTTGCCCGAAGTAAGCATTCTTTCGGACGATTTCATCCGCGAGCTGATCAACGTCGGCGAAGTGGACATCGTCGTCGGTGTCCCTACC
>WNGL01033453.1_pt1 | contig 12160 bp, 13 predicted proteins | sample 5400591 | NCBI WGS metagenome assembly WNGL01 (sample SAMN13153377, study PRJNA577476) | soil metagenome | isolation source: 80 cm soil or saprolite under Garry oak tree replicate 1 | place: USA:California | collected 2016-06-15
GGACCATGAGCTGGCGGCTGTCCCCGGCCACCTGGGTGCTGGACGCATGAGGGTCGTCTCCGCAGACGACTACGGAGCCGCCTCGTTTGCCGGTGAGTCCGTACTTGTCGGCGTAGTTGATGATGTTAATGGGATCGGCGGCAACGTTGAGGCCGACGCTTTTCATTACGGCTACGCCGTTGACGCCTACTTCGAGTGCTCCGTTAAGTGCGGCTGCCCCTTGCGACTCGTCGTTGGTCATTTCGCCCCATAAGCCATTGTCGCGTAGAATGTCCGCGTTTTCCTCGATTATGGTGTATACTTCCGCTACGGGCGAGCCTGGGTAGCCGGCGATGAGCCCTACCTGGTTCTCGAGGCTTCCCTTTACGATTAGCTCGTTACCGTTGAAGACGTTCTTTCCGGACCCTTGGACGAACCGTTGGTCCGACATTACACCACGCAGAGACTCCAAGAATCATTATGACTTATGGTATACAAAAAGGTCCTGTTCATATTACTGGAAGAGTGCAGTGTAACACAACATTTGACTGAAATCCCATGTTGGCAGCTCACGGGTTTTCATTTGTAGAGAACCTGGATAAGCTAAAGTGCGAGGGATTGCATTTTTAATCCGGTGCCGAGTTTGGCTCGGACCTTTGGATTCGGAGGCCCGGTGGGCCTACTTCACGCCTCTCTAGGCTTCGGTGTAGCAGTTGTGGTGGCACGAGTCTGGGAGTTTTTCGCTCAAGAAGCGCACTGTGCTCCCAAGTGTCCGGATTTCGCGAGTCAAGCACTTCGCTTACACCATTCTTACTATGGCCTCGGACTTCTCATCGGCTCCGCAACGGTTCTGGCAATGGCCAGGAGACAGAGGGTCCGATGGGACAGTTCTCTCTTCTTTGGGATTGGGGCCGGGCTCTTAGCAGATGAGTTCGGCCTCCTCTTTCTAGGAATTCCCTACAGCCACCCGATCTCAATCATGGTGTTAGCAATTTTCGCGTCTGTGTTCCTTGTCAGCACGCTGAACGCGGCTCAACGCGATGGAACGCGAGAGCTTGACGTATTAGACCACTCCGACGCGTTCACCGTCGCTGCGATCTTGTTAGGATTAGCCGGAGTCCTCTATCTCGACAGACCTCTGGTGCAATCTGTGGAACTTCTTGGAGCCGTCTCCGCGGTCACCAGCCTTGCTTTGCTACTTCTCTTTGGAAAAACCCACTTCGACCGAACATGGCAAGGACCAGCTTAATTCTACTGGGAATTGAAAACTTCCTTGTTGAGGCATCTGGATGAGTTGTTCAAGAAAAAGGGAGGGACTACCGTGGTTAGTACGGTGTTGGACTTGTGGGTGATGTAATTGGGGCTGCGCTTCGTCTCGTTCTGTAGCCCTGCAGGAGCAATGCTCCCGAGACTACTCCGGCAGCAAGTCCTACCAGTCCGACCGACATCCAGGACATTGGCGAGAGTGGACTGAGGGCTGGTGTTTGTTGTCCTCCGTTGAGGCTTAGGCTGGTGGCGGAGAGTTGGACTGTGAGGATGACTGTTGCTGACATGGTCCGGGTCACACTGACGTCTACTGGTCCCGTTCCAACGTAGACAGTTGATGGTGTCACGCTCAATGTTGAGAAGCTAATTGTATCATTGTTCTTGAGGAGAAGGTCAGTGCTCTTGTCAAAGCTCCACTGGAAACCGATCTTGGCCTTCGCGGTTGATGTGGACGAAGGTCCTAGAGGACTGTTGACGTTTGGAATGTTCAGGTTGAAGGTCTGAGCCAGATTGCTAGTGACGATCCATGCCTGTCTTGTGCCGATGCTGCCGCCAAGGTCTATGCTACTGCTTCCTGTCACGCTGCTCCAGCCTTGTAGAATCTGTACTGGACTCCCGTTGGCGAGTGGTCCGTTAACCCACCATTGTGTGTAGCTAGGTTCGGCCGATAGGTCTCCGACGGGGAGATGGTATCCTCCGTACCCTCGTGAGATTCCTTGTAGGTATTCCGAGAGGGCTGTCATGACTAGGTTGCTCGCTGTCCCAGGCGACTCGACTCGTGTAGAGAGATTGATGGATTGTTCGAAGCTTCCGGACTCGGTCACGGGAGTGAACGAAATCGGGATGCCTGAGGGAGAGACGCTGAGGGCGATATTGTGAGATACGAGAAGGTTGGCCTGGCTGGAGCTCAGTCCCACGATCTTCCAGCCCAGACTTCCGGTGAGACCTAACTGGAAGGATGTCGGGGGTTGATTGCCAATAGACGAATAGGGAGGTGTAATGTTCACAACTCCAGAGTGGCCGTGGATTGAGTCGTAATACGCGAACGTTCCCAAGTCTGCGAATGTAAACGTAAATCCTCCCCTAGGAACTATGGGGCCAGAATCGAACAGTGGAACTCCATTCACGGTTTGATTCGCGGTGACCGAATGGGTAAGGTTTCCATCGTTCGACCAGACAACCGTACTTCCTTGAGGTAGAGTGACTGCACTTGGCACAAAGCGACAGAGAACTGGGGAGTTGTTGTAGTAGGCGGAGCATTGACTGTCATCGACGATTGAAACGTAAACCGTTTCCGGTGGGCTTGTGTATGCTCCATAGCATGCCTGAGATTCGTACATTGCTGGACTTGCAGTGCATGTCTGCGAGGTCTGGACATTGGCTGTAAGACTGTACGAGGCGGTCGAGTCTAGACTCAGCGAGGGTGATGCGTAAACTGGTGTTATTGCGATGAGGAATAGTATACCAACGGTAACTATTGGAAGGTATCTCATGTACAATTCTAATCAGTCGAAAATAATCATTGCTAATAGGATAAAAACGTAGCGTATGCAATTGAAAGCGATGAGACACGACTGGGAACCCTTGGAGGGTGAGTCTAATTGAAGAAAGTAGGAGTGGCCACAACAAGGCAGGCTTGAGTCGTGTCCCGGTGAAGTTGTCTGGATGTCCTATTCTCTTCAGCCGGACGGGAGGGCAGAGTCCCGCGATCTTACCCTTTCTTCTCGAACGTTCCTAATCGCATTTGTTGCAGGGATGCTGAGTACCCATAGTACCACTCTCAAGGGTAAACCAAGGAACGATATTTCCCAGAAAGGTGGTAGGGCTGAGATAAGAAAGATAGATCCAACGGCGAGGAGGGCGTTTCGGTGAAGCTTGAAGCGGCGAATAGTCATAGCAGCCAGCACTCCCTTCTCCTTTCTAGTTAGCAGTTCAGCGAAGTAGGCCAGTACGAGGTTCATGCCTCCAATGTCGATCGCGTAGTAGACGCTCACATCTCTTGTTAGAGATTGAGGTACGGTTGAGGATTGTAGAATGTTGAACAGGTATGGCTCTACCGCGACGAGGAATAGGAGGAGAATGTTCAATCGAATGAGAGCGATGGTCTCGACCTGTACAACCGAAGTGAAGGTTGTGTACCTGTTCCAGACGATGATTAGGATGAGGAAGCTAAAGGCGAAAGCTGTCAAGGACCGGGTTACCTCGTCGACGCCTTTTGGATTGCTACCGAGGAGCTGGATCGCTCCTATCGAGAGGGCGAGGCCGAAGATTAGATCAGAAAGCCCTTCGATCCGAGGACGAGGAGTCGCAGGTCTCACCTCCAAAGCAGATCCTCCGCGATAACTAGACTGGGAAAAGCATCGGTTCTCAGTTATCGGACCCACGTTATTCTTCTATGGCTCCCCCGAGTTCTCTAAGGTGTCTGCGAAAGGTAAAGGATGAATCGCGAGATCGTTTCTTGAGATACTTCCCAAGCTGAAGTTGTTCGCGAAGCAGTCTGCCCTGCTGAACATTCGCTGCTTGTCGACGTTCGGTGTTCCCTATCTTTCGGGCTGTCTCGATTACGCCCTTGAGCCGGCTTCTTGCGATGAACACGACGCCGTCATCATCTCCGAATACTACGTCATCACTTTTGACCTCGAACGGTCCAATGGTTGCGGACTTCAGTGCGCTGGGTGATCGTTTGCGCAACCTAATCGGTCCTGAGGGATTCGAGCCGCAACTAAAGATGGGGAGCCCGATAGATCTCAGCTCTCGAGTGTCACGATGACAGCCCCAAACAACAACTCCGGCCAATCCGGACTTTTGGGCCTCCAGTGCGGTTAGATCTCCAATGCACGCTTCATGCAGTCTTCCCCCATTATCGATGACAAGAACATCACCCCTTCGGGATCCAGCCATCGCTTCAAGAAAGACGTCGACGCTACCATAGTGGCGCGCTGGCAGGACTCGCCCAGCCACTCTCGTCCCTCCTGTAAGACAGCGAATAGGATTAGGTGCAACGCGGAGAGGAACCTGTAGTCTAACGCTCGCGTCTATAAGAGTCGCCGTCGAAAGTCGCTCAAAAGCCCCCGGCAACGGAGTCAAGCGCCAACCTTCCGAGTTCCTACGATTTGCAACGATATTATCTATGTTCCGGGAGAACCAAGGAGGACAAGTCTTGGACGTTCGAGAAAACGCTTCGAGAAGAAGAGAGTTGCATCCTCAAAGAGAGATGACGAGCTAGGATTCTTCGAGTCCCTATCCTGCTCGCAAGCTCGTTGGAATAGTTGTTTCCATCTACTAGTTCTAGGGCTCTACAAGTTGCAAACGTAGGTAAGATCCCATAGCTTGCATGACTTTGTTCTCGGCTTTTCGCAGATGGTCAACAAAGCTCGTCCTCGGAATCCCTAGTCGTCGGGCAATCTCTTCTGCGGTCGCGCCTCTGGGAAGATCATAGTAGCCATGGTCTAGAGCCGTCATTATTGCCTTGGTTTGCTTGTTGGTCAAGCCTCCGAGTATTGACCCGGTTGATACGAGGAGACTGTTATGCACTGAGTCTTCGGAAATCGACCTGCGCGAGGTGACCTCGACTTTACAGTCTTTTTCGAGGTCCTTGAAAAGAGCCCTGACATCCCGCTCAGAAAACGCAGCGACCCTGTACCATTCCCAGCCGCCCGTGTAGACCATCGGCTGGAGGTTTAGGCAGTTTCGTCTCTCAATTGTGGGAAGTGTTGGGGGCGGCAGCTTGTCGCATGCGCAATGCTGTATCACAACGTGAACGCCAGATGAGGATCTCGGGGTCTGTACAACCTTGGAGCCCATTTCTTTCAGCATGTCATTGATCGCTCGTCGTATTCCTCCCTCCTTCGTATCACGATCACGATGGGCGATCTCTAGAACATCTCTACTCCAATTGCACCAGTGAGAAACTATTGCGGATGGATATTGTCTGGACAAATCGTTGTAAGGGCAATCATGCTGAAGCTTGAAGGTGAGTTCGTAATAGGTCATGAAATGAGAAAAGGACCGTGATTGGGATTTATGGGTGCACCCGTCACTTGACGGGCTATGAACATATGCAAAAAAAAGGCCGATAAAGCTCAGAGGGTTGGAAGAGTCGTCAAATTACGTTAAAGACCCCTGTCCATCCTAGCTCAATGAACTCGCTCTGATGCGCACGGAAGAGGAACCTTCCCGAGTGCCTAGGCCCAAACTCCAATACTGCGCGTTCTCAGGAACACGTTGTCGGTAACTTCAGCAAATTGGTCGGAGTATAGCCATTCCCTAACTGCGATATCCAAGGGTTTTGTGCGATCTAGAACTGCGCTAGGGTTGAACCTTGTCCCGGTCCTGAAGAGCCGGAACATGTTGCCGTGCAGGTGGAAGGAATTTACCGGGTCAAACTCCGTCATGTTCACAAGATAGATCAAACCTCTTTGCAGCACCACTAAGAAACGCCGCAGGCAGTGGGTGGTGACTCTAGAACTGTCGTAACATGACCGCTGGCTCGATTCGCGAGAACTTTTCTAGAAGGCGGGTGAGAATGGAGTACTGTTCGATACCACTAATCTTGATCGTTATGGGCTTTCTCTTGGGGTCGTTGAAAAATATCTCGAACGTCTGTTTCTTCTCCGAGACCCGAATTGTCTCAATGTAGAGAATTTCTGCTCTCTGAGCATGAAAATCCCACCTTCTGCTTAGCTGCTGTGGAATGTCACGGTCTGCCCTATCCAGGATTCTGCCACCCAGCCAGCTAGTCGTTCGTCTGTTAGCATAGTCAACACCCGGCAGGAGAAAAACGAACAAGAGTCCGATTAGTGGGTCTAGGTCGAGATGAAATTTGAAAGTGCCGAAGATGACAAATAAGAACAGGCCGGCGTCTATTGGGAGGAAGAGTAATCTTGTCCATTTTCGTTTTATCCCGATGATTCGTTTCGTAGTTAGGTAGACTCCATAACCGGTGCCACGTCCGCGGGCAAGATGCAAACTCGTTACTCCTCCCAGGATGTACTCTCCTGAGTCAAGTGACTCGACTGGTTCGATCCATCTCGGTGTCCCATCTCCTGAGGATAGGGCCAAATCCGGTTAGAGCTCACAGATGTTCCTTAGCTTCAGGACTGTTCCCTTTGGGATTCATTCTATTAAGCGAAGCGGTGGTCCTAAGAAGAGTAGCTGCTTCCAAAAGTCAGTCGGTACGACATGTCACACTTCCGTTCAGTCTACCCCGGCCTGGGGTAGTCAGGCTTTGCCATCGCAGATCTTCTTGTGCAGGTTCTCGTAGAAAACTCTGTCAAAGACGCGCCCACACTTTGAGCATGTGACCTTGCGAGCTTGATGGGTGGACTTGAAAGAAGACTTCATCGGAGCATTGCCCAAGCTCTAACTCACCAGCCTCCCATGTCAGACCGTTTTCAAATCTGAACTTTTTCACCAAAGCACCTTACAAACTCGGTGGAGCTGGCTAGGCCCCTCCGGAAAATGTCCCGCCGTCCTCTTAAGGCGAGGGCAGCTCCAGAGACTATCCAATAGTCAGGGAGTAAACTGGGTGGACTTCCGCCCAGTAGTAGTGTTCGCTGTCGAGAACGTAGGGTCCTGAGAAGGTGATGTGTTGACCAATATCTGGTATCGTAATCTGATTTGTGTAGTTTTGACATGGGCCGATTGCATCTGTCTGGTTGACTGTTAGTACGCAGATTATCTCTACGACAAGCCAGCCGTTCTGGTGATCCACGTTTGCCTGATTCGTCAGGTTCGAGTATTGCGGGTCTAGCTGAACAAGGATGTGATAGTCTCCATCGGCTTCTCCTCGCTTGGCGGTGACAGTTCCGGAAGCGGTTATGCATGACTTGATCGTCTGGAGCCTCCCCGGAATGTAGACGTGAGATGAGATTGAGCCTGGATCGTGACAAGTCGAGTTGTCCTGTGCCAAGTTCGAGTTGTAGACCATCGAGCCAGCTATCGCTGCAATTACAGCCACGACAATCGCGACGATCACGAGCGGACCTTTTGACACCAAGTTCCCACCTGAATCATACTAGTTTCGAGATCAATAGCAAGAGTCCTAGGGAGAATGCTGCCGCCCTGTGAAGCTTCAATAGATATCTTGCGTTTCGGGTCACTGCTGGTGGGTTCTCCTTCTCATTTGAGAGGACCGCCATGTGATGCATCTGAACCACAGTTATCCCGACAAAGGTTGCGAATCCGAAAGATAACAGGTCGATCTTGAACGATTGAAGATAGTACGCGCTAAGCGCTGGTAAGAATCCCCAGGCCAGCCCAAAACCTGCGTAAGAGTGCAGAACCCTCGGCTTTTCCAGAGGATAGAATATTGCGCTGAAACTTGCGAGAGCGACAAAGACCAGAAAGAGAGGATTGTACACTAGGGCAATGTAAACTCCAAGTGCGGCGCCGAGAAGAGCCGCGGCCAGCCCTATTACCAAGATTGTTCGCACTTTCATCTCTGGGAAGAATGGTCGATACTTTCCCTTGCTACCGGCTATGTCAATGTAATGGGCTCCGACGACTAATCCGAAGAATGCTGCAACTAACCCGAAAAAGTACCGATCCCAGTGGAATTCGGCAGAGAGAGCTGATGCCGCTGTCACCCATGAAAGGAAGACCAAGCTGAACGGAGTCCTCTGTCACCCATGAAAGGAAGACCAAGCTGAACGGAGTCCTAAGCCCGAACAGGTAAACACCGTGCTTGGACCAGGCTCCGACAAGGTCCGGCTCGACTGGGGGAATGCCGGCTTGCGCATCACGGTCGGACGATCCGGGCACACCTTCGTCACTCGCGGGTTCATCCTTCATTGGAATCGATCACTTCATTTCAAAGAGTCTTGGAAAGACCCAGTAGGCAGCCAGGCTCAAGCAAGGATAAGCCCTGCGCTCGACGTGCTGAGGACAGAGTCTGCGAACCCACTGTTCCACGAGTCTCCCCCAATCAATGCTCCGGTTCTGTCGCCACTTAATGAAAGCCTAAGATTCCATAACCCTAAATACCTGAAGCGCGAAAAGGCGCTACGGACGTAGGAGCGGGTAGTGATGGGTGGTCATCTTTACTGGCATAAGGGTCTCGTGGAGACCATTCATTCAAAAGCCGCCTAAGAACAAGAGCAATTATCGCCTTAGCGACGCTGCTAAAGCGACCTCGCCGTTCAGGGCATTAACACCCCAACAACATGTTCTAGTTGCAAAATTTGGAGGGACCAGCCTTGCAAACGCAAGGCGAATCTCGAGGGCTGCAAGAGCGGTCGCTGATGAGTACGCTCGAGGAACCCAGATTGTTGTTGTTGTCAGTGCGGTAGGAAAGACAACAGATCGTCTTCTAGAACTTACTAACAGGACCCGCAACATTGTTGACAATGACAGAGATGATGTCCTGGCTATGGGTGAGAGAACCAGTGCCCGGATCTTCGCAGCATCGCTGAAGACGCTGGGAATTCAGGTAAGGTACTTCGATCCCTCGGACAAGGATTGGCCAATCATTACGGATGATAACTTCTCCCAGGCTAACCCTCTTCGCGGGAAATGCGCTGCGCGAATCCGGCGTTATGTGGCTCCTCTTTTGGCGGAGGGTATAGTCTCGGTGGTCGCAGGCTTCATCGGAAGAACTCAGGACGGTCGTGTGAGCACTCTAGGAAGAGGAGGAAGCGATACGACGGCCCTCATTCTTGCGGAAGCGTTGAAGGCCGACGAGGTAGTACTGGTCACGGATTCTCCTGGGGTCATGACTGGAGATCCGAAGCTCATTCATCAGCCTCGCCTAATCAAGAGAATTCAGATGCAGACTCTTTCCCGAATGGCGGATTCGGGATCCAAGTTCATTCATCGAAAAGCCCTCAGATTCAAAGACCCAAACATCGACATTCGCGTTATATCGCACAGACTCGGTAGCCTCCGCGCCCCAGGAACAATCATCTCCGGAGAACCTGTGCCCGAGCTTGAAGTTAGAATTCACAACCCGCATCCCGTCGCTTCCGTAACGCTGGTTGGCAAATCACTTCCCAAGAATCCCACTCTGATGACTCAAGTTACGAAGATAGTGCGGCGGAACCTTGAAGCCGTCTCGGAAGACGATAACTCGGTAATCCTTTACCTGAGAGAAAATCGGACGCTCAAGAAGAAAATCGGTTTACTACACAAAGCAGTGCTCGACTGCCCGGGAGGCGTTGCTGTCGCAGCGAGAACGGGAACCACTCTGATTGCTGTTAAGGGAGTAGGGCTTGAAGAGACGCCGGGAATAACCGCAAGAATAACCGAAGCACTACGGGTCAATAACATCAACATTTTCGGAATCCTAACCATCACATCATCAGTCCTCGTACTAGTAGCGTGGAAGGAGAGACAACGAGCAGCAACGCTCATTCGACAAGCCTTGGAGTCGAACTAGCTTTGAGAAGAGTTGCAGTTCTCGGCGCTACTGGAATGATGGGACAGACCTTCGTGCGACTCTTGGAACATCATCCGTGGTTCCAAGTTACAGCAGTATCAGCATCAGACCGTAGCGTTGGAAGACCCTATTCAGAAGCAGTACCATCATCGAATGGAACCGGGGTCTCTTCAATCGTCGGAAACCTCCCTGTCGTAGTGCCCACCCCTCAAGCTGTTAATGATCCCGACATCGTGTTCTCGGCTCTACCCGCTGACATCGCAGGGCCAATCGAGGAGAAATTTGCTCGGGAAGGATTTCCGGTCTTCTCTAATGCGTCCTCTCACAGAATGGACCCAGATGTTCCTCTCCTGAACCCCGAAGTAAACAGTAGCCATGGCGACTTGCTAGATCAGCAGAGGAAACGGAAGAAGTGGGACGGGTGCATCGTTACCAACCCTAACTGTACTACTGCAATCCTGACTCTCTCGCTCAAGCCACTTCATGACCAATTTGGATTGGAAAAGGTCATTGTTGCATCTATGCAAGCTGTCTCAGGAGCAGGATACCCCGGAGTAGCATCACTCGACATTCTAGAGAATGTGATACCGTTCATCAAATATGAAGAGGAAAAAGTCCAGCAGGAGACCAAGAAGATACTCGGATCCACGGACCTACCAGCCAGCATCACGGTCTCCGCGAGCTGTCATAGGGTGCCAACGGTAAATGGGCACCTCGAAGCAATTTTCGTCAAGCCAGCCTCCCCTGCGAGCCCAGAACAAGCCATCCAAGCGATGAGGAATTTTGAGTCCACTCCTCAAAAGCTCAAGCTACCAACAGCACCTGCCAACCCCATTGTTGTGCGAGATGAACCGGATAGACCACAGACTAGGCTAGACGTTGACGAGGGAAAAGGAATGACTGTCACGACAGGACGCGTCCGTCGTGAGCCGGTTCTTGATGGGATCAAGTACATCGCACTGGGGCATAACCTAGTCAGAGGAGGTGCAGGTTGCTCCATCCTCAACGCTGAACTCCTTCTCGCGGAAAAAATCATCAAGTGAAAAAGATTGGAGACAGGAAAAACCCGTAGATTGAGGCGGATATTCCGCAAAGACGGAAGGACAGTCATCGTCCCCATGGACCATGGTGTCTCCGTCGGACCCATCCATGGACTACAAGACATGAACGACACAATTGGTCGTCTAGTGAAAGGTGAAGCGGATGCTGTTCTGGTTCATGCTGGAATCGCAAAAACCGTTGACAACGATTACACGGGCCTAATCCTACACCTATCAGGAGCCACACGGCTCACGGGGGACCCAAACTGGAAAACCCAGCTGACAAGCGTCAGAGAAGCCGTCAGACTGGGCGCCGATGCGGTTTCTGTACACATCAACGTTGGATCGCAACACGAGCAGGAAATGCTTCAAAGCTTCTCACACATTGCAGACGAGTGTGAAACGCTCGGAATACCGACCCTTGCAATGATGTATCCACGAGGACCCAGCATCTCGAACGAGCACTCCTTTGACGCGGTAAGCCACGCGGCTCGCCTCGGTTACGAGATCGGTGCTGACATTGTCAAAACAAACTACACTGGCGATCGGGATAGTTTCAGCAAGGTAGTCCAGTCCGTGAAGGTCCCGGTCGTCATCGCGGGAGGACCTAGAGCAAACAAGGACACGGAGGCACTGCGAATGATTGCCGAGTCAATGGCAGCAGGAGCTGCAGGTGTCTCAATTGGCCGGAACATATTCCAGCACGAGAACCCGACCCTTATGACAAAAGCGATTGTCAGCATAGTTCACAGAGGCAAGACTTCCAGCGAAGCAGAATCTATTCTTGGTGGGACCAACGAAAGAGTTCTGGCTTGAGCCAAGTCAAGGCCTCGCAGGAGACGAGGTACGCAAGCTCGTAGAAGCGTCAAATCCAGATGCCATTCTACTTTCCCAAATTGACACCTCCGTTAAGGCGAGAACCGCGTCGAGCCAACCTGGCGGAGACATTCTGGTAACCAAAAGTCCCAGCCAAGCTGCGTCAGCCAAAACCGCGGGTGCAATAACCGCTCTAGAATTCACGGTGAAAGACAAGAGGGATCATCAGAGAGTCATCGAATCACTTGACTCTAAACCCGACTATCTTCTGATCACGTGCCCCGACTGGAAAATCATTCCGCTAGAAAACCTAGTCGCCGAGACGCACGGAAGAGTAAAGATCCTCGCGAGGACCTCATCTTTCGAGGAGAGTCGGACCGCGATACAAATCCTCGAATTAGGGGTAGACGGAATCGCGCTAACTTCTAGCAATCCGCAGGAAATAGTGAAGACCCGAGAATTGATCAAGGAACAACGATCCCCGATCATTCTAGGGACAGGAACCATCACGCGAGTGAAGCCGATTGGGACGGGGGCAAGAGTTTGCGTCGACACTTGTGAAATCATAAGACCCAGCGAGGGCATACTGACAGGCTGCTCCTCCCAGGCATTGTTCCTTGTCGAAGGCGAAGTGAACGAGACCGAACACGTTAACCCTAGGCCCTTCAGAATCAACGCGGGACCA
>WNGL01052538.1_pt1 | contig 12156 bp, 7 predicted proteins | sample 5400591 | NCBI WGS metagenome assembly WNGL01 (sample SAMN13153377, study PRJNA577476) | soil metagenome | isolation source: 80 cm soil or saprolite under Garry oak tree replicate 1 | place: USA:California | collected 2016-06-15
CCGATGGCCCAGCTCGAGTCGGCCTTCCGCTATTTGGAGGAGCATCAGGAGATCCGCGACGTCATCATGTCCGGCGGGGATCCCCTCCTGCTGTCCGACCGCCGCATCGACGATATCTGCAGGCGGCTGCGGGCGATTCCGCATCTCGAGGTGCTCAGGATCGGGAGTCGTGTCCCCTGTCATCTCCCCGAGCGTGTGACCCCGGAGTTGTGCGCGATTCTCAAGCAGTACCATCCGCTCTACATCAACACGCATTTCAACCACCCCGACGAGCTCACGCCTGCCGCCGTGCAGGCGCTCGGCATGCTCGCCGATGCCGGCATCCCCCTTGGGTGTCAGACGGTGCTGCTCAACGGCGTGAACGACGATCCCGAGGTAATGAAGGTGTTGATGCAGCGCCTGCTCGCCGCGCGAGTGCGGCCCTACTACATCTATATGTGCGACCAGGTGGCGGGTGCCGAGCACTTCCGGACGACGGTCGCGAAGGGGCTCGAGATCATCCAGGCGTTGCGGGGATGGACGTCAGGGCTCGCGGTCCCGCACTTCGTGATCGACGCCCCGGGCGGCGGGGGCAAGATCCCGCTCCTGCCGGAATACGTCGTCAAGCTCACCGACCAGGAAGTCGTGCTGCGCAATTACGCGGGCAAACTGTACCGCTACAAACAAGGCAAGGATTCCGCGAAACCGCTCGAGCCGATCCTCGTCGGCTGACGCCTCTTGACGGGTTCCCGGCCCGTCGTATATTTATGTCTAGCGATGCATAAACATACGCTGCACCCGCTGGCAAATATTACCGGCACACCCTCTCGAGGGAGCGGCGGGGCGCGATAGCGTGACCAAACGACCAGACCCCAACAAGCCCGCTCCCACAGCCGAGCGGGCTTTTCGTTTGCTCGATCCCTGGCGCGAACGCGACGCCTGCGGCGTGGGCTTCGTGGCGCGCGCCGACGGCGGCCGCAGCCACGACCTCCTGACGATGGCCCTCACCGCCGTCGCGCGGCTCGCCCATCGCGGCGCCGCGTCCAACGACAAGTCCGGCGACGGCGCCGGCGTCCTCACGCAGATTCCGCACCGCTTGCTCGGTGTCGGGCCGGTGGAGCGGGTGGCGCTGGGGATGTTCTTCCTGCCGCAAGCAGCCGCAGCACGCGATGTCGCGATCGACCTGATCGAAACCGTGCTGGTGAGCCTCGGGATGTCTGTGTTGGGCTGGCGCGTCGTCCCCGTGAACGGCGACGTGCTCGGCCCGCTCGCCGCCGCAAGCCAGCCGACGATCCAGCAGGTCTTCATCGGCCCACCGTCGGGGCCGGCTAATGCCCAGGTCTGGGAACGGCGACTGTATCTCGCGCGCCGCGCGATCGAGCGCCGTGCGGCGAGTGCCGGATTGCCGGTCTTCGTCTGCTCACTCTCGTGCCGGACCGTCGTCTACAAGGCGCTCCTCGTCGGCACGGAGCTGCCGGGCTTTTACGCCGATCTCCAATCGCCGCTGTTCGAGACCGGCATCGCGGTATTCCACCAGCGCTACTCGACCAACACGCTGCCCTCCTGGCCGCTCGCGCAGCCCTTCCGCCTGCTGGCGCACAACGGCGAGATCAACACGCTCTGGGGCAACCGCAACGCGATGCGCGCCCGAGAACCCGCGTTGGCGGCGCCCGCCTGGCAACGGGATGTCGAGCAGCTGAAGCCGGTCATCTGGGCCGACGGCAGTGACTCCGCCAGTCTCGATAATGCGTTCGAGCTGCTCGTCCGCTCGGGACGCGACCCCGTGCATGCACTCATGATGCTGCTGCCGGAGGCGTGGGAGCGGATTCCCGACATGGATCCTGCGCTGCGCGGCTTCTACGAGTATCACGCCGGGCTGATGGAGCCGTGGGACGGACCCGCCGCGCTCGCGTTCAGCGACGGCATCGTCGCAACATCGTCGTCGCGGCCTCGGAGGTGGGCGTCGTCGACCTCGATCCCTCGGGCGTCGTGGAATCGGGCCGCCTCGGCCCCGGCGAGCTGCTCGTCGTCGACACGCTCCGCAACGTCGTGCTGCGCAGCGCGGACGCTAAGCTGGAAGTGGCGCAGCGGTTCCCGTACCGCCGCTGGACCGCGCGCGTAGTGCGCCAGCTTCCGACGGAGGTACCCGCGGTGGGGCCCGCGCTTCCCGCCGACGAGCTGAGCGCGCGCCAGCACGCGTTCGGCTACAGCCACGAGGACCTGCGCTACGTAATCTCGCCGATGGCCGCCGAAGGCCGCGACGCGATCTGGAGCATGGGCGACGACACACCGATCGCGCCGCTGTCCCGGCTGCCGCAGAGTCTGTACGCCTATGTCCGCCAGCGCTTCGCGCAGGTCACCAATCCGGCCATCGATCCGCTGCGCGAAGAGTTGGTGATGTCCTTGGTGATGTATCTCGGCCGGCGTGGCTCGGTGCTCGCGCAACGCCCTGGCGGTGGGGGCCGGACATTGCTGCGTCTCGACCACCCGGTGCTGCTCGCGGAGGAAATGGCGGCCTTGCGCCGCGCCGGCGGCGCGGAGATCACCACCCTGAGCGCGGTCTGGGAGGCAGCCGCCGGCCCCGAGGAATTGTCGCGCGCGCTCGAAACGCTCAGCCGCGAGGCGGTCAAGGCGGTGCGCCGTGGCGGCGGCGCCACGATTCTGGTCATCAGCGACCGCGACGCGGATAAGACCCGCGCGCCAATCCCCATGCTGCTGGCGATCGGCGCCGTGCACCAGCGCCTCGTGCAGGCGGGACAGCGCATCCGGGTTGGCCTCGTCGCCGAAGCGGGCGACGCCTGGGACGTGCATCACTTTGGCGCGCTCTTCGGATACGGCGCGGAGGCGGTGCATCCCTGGCTCGCACTGCAATGTCTGCGGGACGCCGAGTCCTCGGCCGAGAAGTACCGCAGCGCAGTCGAAAAGGGATTGCTCAAGATCCTCTCGAAAATGGGGATCTCAACGCTGCAGTCCTACGCCGGCGCGCAGATCTTCGAAGCGATCGGCCTGGGCCAGGAAGTGATCGACCGCTGCCTGACGGGCACCGCGTCGATCATCGGCGGCATCGGTTTCAAAGAAATTGCCGAAGATGTGCTGAAGCGGCATCACAGCGCCGGGGTACTGCCCGATCACGGCCGCGTGCGCTACCGGCGCGACGGCGAGGATCACGGCTGGTCGCCGCCGCTGGTTCGGGCCTTGCAAGACGGCGATCACATGGCCTTCGACGAGCGCGTGCGTGCGCGCGCGCCCGCGGGCCCGCGTGACCTGCTCGACTTCGTGGAACAGTCGTCGATTCCACTCACTGAAGTCGAACCGGCCGAAGAGATCCGGCGGCGATTCATCTCGAGCGCCATGTCACTCGGTGCGCTCTCGCCGGAGGCCCACGCGACCCTCGCGATCGCGATGAACCGGATGCACGCCCGCTCGAATTCGGGTGAGGGCGGCGAAGACCCGGCGACGTACGGCCCACGCAGCGATGGGGACCGGGCCGACAACCGCATCAAACAGGTGGCGTCGGGCCGGTTCGGCGTGACGACGGCATATCTCGTCCGGGCCGATGAGCTCGAGATCAAGATCGCGCAGGGCTCCAAGCCCGGCGAGGGCGGCCAGCTACCCGGCCACAAGGTCACCGATCTCATCGCGCGCTTGCGGCATGCGGTCGTCGGGATCCCCCTGATCTCGCCGCCACCACACCACGACATCTACTCGATCGAAGACTTGGCGCAGCTGATCCACGACCTCAAGCAGGTGAATCCGGCCGCGCGCGTCGGCGTGAAGCTCGTCGCGGAGGCGGGAGTCGGCACCGTCGCGGCGGGCGTCGCCAAGGCGTATGCCGACTACGTGCTCATCTCAGGACACAACGGCGGCACCGGCGCGTCCCCCCTGTCGTCGATCAAGCACGCCGGCTCGCCCTGGGAGCTGGGGCTCGCGGAGACGCAGGCGATTCTCATGCGCAACAAGCTGCGCCAGCGCATCGAGGTGCGCGTCGACGGCGGCTTGCGCACCGGACGGGACGTCGTGATCGCCGCGCTGCTCGGCGCAGAATCTTTCGGGTTCGGCACGGCCACAGTCGTCGCGGTCGGCTGCGCGATGGCGCGCCAGTGCCACCTGAACACCTGCCCGACCGGCATCGCCACGCAGCGGCCCGAGCTGCGCGCGAAGTTCCGCGGCACGCCGGAGCAGGTGGTCGCCTACTTCACACACATCGCCGAGGACGTTCGCCGAATCATGGCGTCGCTCGGCGTGCGCCGCGTGGACGATCTCGTCGGCCGCGTCGAGCTGCTGCGGCGTATCGAACGACCGGAAACGCCGCGCGCGAGCCTGCTCGATCTCTCGGCGCTGTTGTCAGCCCCAGCGAGCCAAGCGGAGCCGCGGCGGCGCACAGTGGAGCGGAACGTTCGTCCCGGCCTCGTGTCGCTCGATGCCGAGATTCTCGAGCGGCAGGATGCGGTACCGCGCGTGATCCCGATCGGGAATCACCACCTGACCGTGGGGGCCCGCATCGCCGGCGAAATCGCGCGCGTCCACGGGGGCTCGGGGGGGGGACCCCGAACCCCACTGCGGCTGCGCTTCCGCGGGAGCGCCGGCCAGAGTTTCGGAGCGTTCACTCTGCCGGGCATGCACCTGCACCTCGAGGGCGAGGCGAACGACCACGTGGGCAAGGGGCTCTGCGGTGGCGAGGTCGTCATCCGGCCATTCCGGGACGCCGCCTATGGGAGTGGATCGCACGTGCTGCTCGGGAATACCGCGCTGTATGGCGCGACGTCCGGCCATCTCTTCGCGGCCGGCGGCGTCGGAGATCGGTTTGCGGTGCGCAACTCCGGTGCGGTCGCGGTGATCGAAGGCGCGGGCGACCACTGCTGCGAGTACATGACCGGGGGCGTGGTCGTCGTGTTAGGGCCGGTGGGCCGCAATTTTGCGGCCGGCATGTCGAACGGCATCGCCTACGTGCTCGACGAGCGCACGCTCGAGTCGCGCTGCAACCTCGAGATGGTTGCGGTGAGCGACCTCAATTCGATGGACGAGCGGGTGCTGCGCAAGCTGATACAGCAACACTTCCACAAAACCGGCAGCGCCCGCGCTCGCTTGATTCTCGGCCAATGGGACGCGTACCGCGTGTTGTTCCGCAAGGTGGCCCCGCCGGTCGTCGCGCCAGTCGAATCAACGACAACGCCTGCCACGGTGATTTCGACACCCTGAGCGGATTACCTCGCCTCCGTCAGAGGCGCGAGCGACGTGCTCTCCGCCTGCAGCGCCGCCTGCAACCGCGCCGCGATCTGAGCGACGATGAGCCCGGCCGCCCGCGTCGCGAGGGTCTTCGCTCCGGGGATATCAAGCTCCTCTAGGTCCGGCGGATCCCAGAAGCGCTCAGTGAGATCTCGGTCTCCGTAGAGCGGCACGCCATCGATCAGGACGAGCCGCACGTCTTCGGGCGTTGCGTCGACCACTCTGCGATAAGGATCGACATCGTCATCATCGTTCTCCCCGCCGATCACCAGCAGGTCCGCGCGCAATCCGGGACGAATGAAGCCGACTTCGTCGTCCACGCCGGCGACATGAGCGGGCACGGACGTGACCATGTCCACGAGCTCACGGTCGGTCAGCCGCCCGCCGAGGTGCTCGCGATTCCACTGCGCCGCGGTCTTGAGCTCGTCGAGCATGTTACTGCTGCCGGTGAGTGCCCAGTCGGGTGCCAGGGCAATCTCGACACCGGCGTCCAGCGCGGCCGCGATGTTCGCGGTCGTCCCGTACAGCTCCAGATTCGACCGTGGCGACCAGACCAGGGCTGCGCCGGTGGCGGCCATCGCCTGAAAGTCGCTCGCGCCGAGCGAAATCCCGTGGATGAGAACGCCCTTCGGGTTCAGGAGGGACTGGCTCTGCAGGAACGTGAATTGCTCTTCCGCGTAGGCGTCCGTGCCTTCGGCGACATGCATCGCGAGCGCCTCGTAGAACGGGTTGGCGATCAAGAAGCGAGCGACCTGCACGAACGCGGCCCGGCCGGCGACGTCTGAGGGCGGCGGGAGCCGGAATCCGGCCGCGTTGAAGATGTGCTCGCGGTCGAGCTCGGTTGTCCCGTAGAACCCGCTGTTGTAATCCAGGTCGCGCACCAGTCCGTGGATGCACGCGAAGGACCGCGTCGCCATGATCGACGTTGTTCCGCCGACCAAAGCACGAAGCTCGCCCCAGGCGTTCATGTCACAGAATGACGAAGCGACGAGATGGTCGAACGGTGCGCTGAACGCTCGGAACTTCGGATCGTCCGCCCACTGGGGCTGATCGGTGAAGGTCCGACCCGGACTCCAGCGCGGCAGCACGTTCCAGGGCACGTGGTTGTGGAGGTCGAGGAAGCCGGGAAGAATGATGCCTTCGGTATTGACCCTCACCGCGTCGGGAATGTCGGGTTGCTTAGCGGACACCGAGACGATTCGGCCGTTCACGATGCCTAGGTAGCCGTGCTCGATCACGCCGTCTGGCGTGAGGATCGTGCCGCGAAGGACGATCGACGCGCCGCTCGGGTCTGCGGGTGCGGTGCCGACGACGCTCGCGTGCGGAGCGGTAGGAAGAGCGCGATCCGCGCTGCAGCCGACCGCAACGACGACGGCAGATAGCGCGGGCCACGCGCGTCTAACCAACGGGGCGATCATCATTGGACGGGCGACAGGTCGAGTCGCGAGGCCGCGATGGCGAAATAGCCCGAAGGACTGACGAGACGCCGCACCACTTCCTGGTAGCGGACCTGCCCGCCGTTTGTCAGGTCGTCGAGCACGCCCAGCGAGACCCACCCGAAGGAGTTTGCCCGCTGCCCCTCCGTCCCCGTCGGCGTGAAGTTGTTGTCGGTGTTTTGGAGCGACGCGGTGCCACGGTATAGCACCGGCGCGGCGCTCAAGCCAGCGCACGTGGGCGGCACGAGCGGTACAATTTGGACCGATGAACTTGCGTTGGTGATGAGCGCCTGAATCTCACCTGCGGTCTGAGGCTTGAGCTGGAAGTCCACCAGATCGAGCGCGCCCAAGCCGGCGCAGAGATCGGCAAATGAGTTTTGCAGACCATGGACGGTGATGAGGCCGGCTTCCTGATGGATGGAGATGAAAAAGTCCGCGCTCTGGACGCGAAAGAGGCCGGAGTTCCCGGGTGAGGTGGGACCGTTGAGGAAATCGAATGACGGTGGCGCGGCGTCCGCGGCCGTCGGCACCGTGTGCTCGCCGCAGGCGAGACTGAGCGCCGCTGCTGCCACGCCGAAGATTCTCCGGTTCATGGCTCCTCCCGTTGGTGGCCCTGGCCCCAGCTGGCAAATCCGCTGAACGCGCCAGGCCCCGAGGTTGTAAGGCGGGTCTGGTTTGTACCGTCCGCGTTCATGACGAACACCTCGAAATGGCCTGTCTCGAGTCGACGGTCGAAGGCTATCTGCTTGCCGTTGGGCGACCAGCAAGGCCGTGTGTCCTCTGCCGCGTCGACGGTCAACCGCGTCGGCGCCGAGCCGTGCGCCTGCATCACGTAGATCTCGAAGTTGCCGTCCCGATTGCTCGCGAACGCGATCTCCCGGCCGTCGGGTGACCAAGCGGGGCGTTCATCGGTTGCCGCCGAAAATGTGAGCCGTCGCGTTTCGGACCCGTCCGCGTTCATGACGTAGATCTCCCGGTTACCATCCCGAGAGCTGGTGAACGCGATCTCCCGGCCGTTGGGCGACCAGTCGGGATCGGCGTCCCGCGCCGGATGCTTGGTGAGATTGGTCAGATCCGTGCCGTCCACGCTGATGGCGAAAACCTCCCGCGGTGCCGCAAAACTGCTGAAGGCAATCCGCTGCCCATCGGGAGACCAGACGGGGTCTACGGCCCCTCCTAGACCCAAGCCGGTGAGGTTCGTGAGCTGAGTCTGGTCAGTGCCATCCGCATTCATGAGAAAAATGTCGATGGCGAGTGGCGGGGGTCCGGGGTTGGCCCGGGTGCTATGGAAGGCGATCCTCTGGCCGCTTGGCGACCAGGCCGGCACGCCGTCTATGGCAGGGTTGTCAGTCAGTCGGCGCTGGTCCGTGCCATGGAAGGCGATCCTCTGGCCGCTTGGCGACCAGGCCGGCACGCCGTCTATGGCAGGGTTGTCAGTCAGTCGGCGCTGGTCCGTGCCGTCCGCGTTCATGACATAGATCTCTTGGTTGCCAAAATTCCCGGCTGGATCGGGGCCGTCCCGGTCGGTTGCGAAAACGATCCTCGAGCCGAAGGCAGATCCGGGTGCCTCGAACCCCACGGATGCGGTCGGCCCGACCGGGCTCCGTGAGTGCCCACGATCATCGCAGGCTGACAGAACGGCCGTGGCGGAGGCGAATAGTGCGGTGATCCTGTTCATGGCTGCTCCTACATGTCGAAGGTCGTCCTCTCTATAGGCGCAAAGTCGGGTCGAAACCCGACATTTGCGGACCCCCCGCGATCAGTCCCATGTTTAGCCCAGGATCTTCCTAACGCCCGGCCACCGGCGGTTCTTATGCAAAGCTCTGAGCGGGCCGCCCGCGACGATCGCCAGTCGACTACTGACCTTCTCGTCCAACTGCGGCACGGCAATCCCGAGGCGATGGACCAGCTGCTGCCGCTCGTGTATGCGGAGCTGCGGCTGATGGCACATCGTCAGCTCAGGGCCGAGCGACCCGGGCACACGCTCGGCACCACCGGTCTGGTGCACGAGACGTATCTCAGGCTCGTGGATCAGACGCAGGTCGAGTGGAAGGACCGGGCCCACTTTCTGGCGGTTGCCGCCCGGGCGATGCGCCGGGTCCTGGTGGACTACGCCCGCCGCTATCGCGCGCTGCGCCGGGGCGGCGGCCTGCAGCGCGTGCCGTTGGCCGAGGACGCGACCGTGGCCGCGCGCGGCGAGTTTCTGGTGGCGCTCGATCAGGCGCTCGAGCGGCTAGCGGCGCTGAACCAGCGACTGAGCCAGGTCGTCGAGTGCCGCTTCTTCTGCGGTCTCACCGAAGAGGAAACCGCGGCGGCCTTGGGCGTGACGACGAGAACCGTGGAGCGCGACTGGGTGAAGGCGCGGGGTTGGCTCTATGTCGAGCTGCGCGCCGACACACCATAGGCGGGAGCGTCGGTGGGCGGCATGAACGCGCGGTGGGAAGAGATCGAGGCGCTGCTCGACCAGACGCTCGAGCTGAGCGCCGGCGACCGGGCGGCCTTCTTGGCGCGGGCCTGCTCTGGCGACTCGGAGCTCCGCGTCCAGGTCGAGCGCCTGGTGCAAGCTGCGGAGACGTCGGGCGGCTTCCTCGCTGAAGCCGCGGCCACCTTCGCTGCTCCGCTCCTGAGCCGGCTCGCGGACGATGCGACACCATCTCCGGGAGCCCGCCTCGGCACGTACGAGGTCGTACGTCAGCTCGGGCGCGGCGGGATGGCCATGGTCTATCTGGCGCGCGACTTGAAGCACGACCGTGACGTCGCGCTCAAGGTTCTGCACGGGGAGCTCGCCGCGGCGCTCGGCACCGAGCGCTTTCTGCAAGAGATCCGCATCAGTGCGAGGCTCGATCACCCGCACATTCTCACGCTAATCGACTCGGGCGAGAGCAACGGCTTCCTCTGGTATGTCCTGCCCTACGTCCGCGGCGAGTCCCTGCGCGATAAACTCACCCGCGAGCACCGGCTCACGGTCGAAGCGGCCGTGCGGATCACGACGCACGTCGCGAGCGCTCTGGATCATGCGCACCGCCATGGCGTGATCCATCGAGACATCAAGCCGGAAAACATCCTGCTCCACGAGGGGGAAGCGATTCTGGCAGACTTCGGCATCGCTCTGGCGGTGACGGAGGCCGGGGGACGCCGGTTACTTCAGGAAGGACTGACACTCGGCACGCCACGGTACATGAGTCCGGAACAGGCGAGCGGCGGTACGCTCACTGTCCGCTCTGACGTGTACTCGCTGGCAGCGGTGGTTTACGAGATGCTCACGGGCGAGCCGCCGCACACGGGTTCGACGCCGCAGGCAGTCATCACGAAGCTCCTTGCCGAGCCGCCTGCTCGCATTCGAGCGGTGCGGGGTAGCGTGCCGGAGCAGATCGACGCCGCCATCGCCAGGGGGCTGGCGCGGCTGCCGGCCGACCGGTTCGCTGGTGCGGGCGAGTTCGCCGCCGCTCTCGCCGCTCCGACCACTGGCTCGATCGCTGGCAGGCGGCGGCGCGTGGCGATCGTGGCAACCATCGTGGCCACGCTCATGGTCGCGGTGAGTCTCTGGCTCGGCGCACGGTCGCATGCGCGGGCCCGTGGCCCGGCGATCGCCGCCCGCGACCCCACACAGGTGACGGCCACGGGGAACGCCACGACGCCCGCGCTGTCGGGTGATGGCACGCAGTTGGCGTATGTGGTGACCCACTGCGCGGGCGGCTCGTGCGTGCGCGGCATCGATCTCCAGGAAATCGGCGGCGGCACGCCACGCCGCGTCGTGGACAACGCGACGGCGTTGTATTCCATCGTCTCGAGCCCCGATGGTCGTTCTCTGCTCTTCGTCGGGACGATCGGGGCGCGCTACGGGTGCTACATGGTACCCACGGCTGGCGGCTCTCCTCGATTCCTCGGTGTTCCCGGCATGGGCTACTTCCCCGGTGCTTTCTTTCCCGGAAGCGACTCCTTGCTCCTCGTCGACCGGAAATCGGTGCGCGTCGCGACACTCGACGGTGTGCTGCACGACACGATCCCGATCAATCGAGGTCCCGGGGACTTTTTCGCCGGCGCCTGGCCATTGTCCGGCGGCTGGGTGCTCGCGCGGTTCGCCTCACAGGGCGGCTCCGACTGGCTGATCGCGGACCGGCGGGGCCGTCGGCATGACGCGTTTCGAACGTCGCGCGAGGTGGGAGCGTCGTGGCAACGACGCGTCGCCCGTGTGACGTCCGACGCCCTATGGATTCAGGTGCCGGCGGGGGTGATCCGCGTACCAATCGATTCGCGAACGGGAACGTTTGGACATCCTGACAGCCTGCTCATAGGGTTCAGAGGAAGTTTCGACGTGACGGCAGATGGGGGCGGAGTCGCGTTCGGCGACGGAACGGCCAGGCACGACCTCTGGGCCCTGAGTGTCTCCGACGCACTCCGCGGGCGCTTCCCCACGAGCCCGCGTCTCTCCTCCACGTCGTCAATCCAAGCCGCGCCATCCCCGGACGGCAGCCGGTTCCTGTTGCGACGACTTCTGGCCAGCACCGCTGGGGAGCGGGTTGCTTTCGCCGTCGTGCCTCTCGCGGGCGGGGCAGAGGTCGTGCATGTGCCACCTGCGGAAATAAACGGAAACCTGTTTGGCTGGACGCCGGATGGTGCGTCGTTTTGGTACGTCGAGCACGACCGCGTAGGGTGGCGCTTCGTGACCGTGGATTCACGCTCGGGAACCCGCCTGGGGGCGTTTGCGGTCAGCGACGCAACGGTGCGCGATGCCGACCCGGTCGGCGGCGGCGGTTGGGCTTGGATCGCGCAGTCAGTAGTGGAGGTCCGCGTGCAGCAACCGGGCGAGCGTGAGCCGCGGACGCTTTCGCTGCCAGAGGGTGTTGCCCGGGCGTTTGGGGTCATGGCGTCACCCTATGACGCGAGGCTCACAACTCTGGGGTGGAACGCGACCGGCGACTCGATCCTGGTGCACGTGATCTCGCTACCGGAAGGCCGCGCGACCCGCTGGGCAGCGTTCTTTGGTGAAGGTGTGCATGGTGTCTACTGGCTCACCGACCGCTCGATCATGATTGCCGTGGCGGAGACGCAAGGATCCGCGACGGTGTATCGCATCCGTGGCCCCGGTCAGATCGAGCGTGCGGGCACCGTCCCCCGCCCGATAGAAGGGTTCGGCGTGTCGCGCGACGGCCGCCGTGTGCTGATTCGCACGATGGAGTCGCGCGACGATATCTGGCTCGCCCGCCTCAGACGCAATCCTTAGCACCGTCATGCCCGAGCACAGGCTTTCAGCCTGTGAGCAATCGTAGTACTCTACGCCCCATGTCTGGATCGCTCCCCATGCAGTTCAAAATCGGGCTCGTGCAGATGCGCATGAGCGACGATCCCCAGGCGAACCTGGGGAAGGCAGTCGGGCGCATTCGCGAAGCCGCGCAGCAGGGTGCGACGCTCGTTTGCCTTCCGGAGCTGTTCCGCACGCATTACATCGGCCAGCGCGAGGACCACGCGCTCTTCGATCTGGCCGAAGCGGTGCCCGGCCCGACGACGGAAACGC
>WNGL01008320.1_pt1 | contig 12152 bp, 12 predicted proteins | sample 5400591 | NCBI WGS metagenome assembly WNGL01 (sample SAMN13153377, study PRJNA577476) | soil metagenome | isolation source: 80 cm soil or saprolite under Garry oak tree replicate 1 | place: USA:California | collected 2016-06-15
AGTCGCGTTTCAGCCTAGGATCTCGACGTTCACAGGTGCCGGTAAGGGAATCAAACGCGACTTCGAATCTCCATCGGCCCGGATCGGTTCAATAGGACCGCGAGTTCAAATCACGGGCCCGCAACCACTTGCCGGCAAACAGGTCGTTCGCGTTCCGGTTCGAGATCACGGCTTGAACCCGTGTTTGGTCATGGCCACGTCGTCGTCAAGTCAAGCATCTACTTTGAGCTCATCGCTCCAACACCACTGGCTTGGTCCCGCGGCGCGATGCCGAGTCAAAGGTCATCCCTCTCGTCCGCCCAGGCGGCTCAAGTCGGGGCCATCGCTCAGGAATCCGCCGAGCTGCCCTCGTGTCAATGCGGGGGCAGAGCCGCGGCCTGCCTCTTCCACGACGCTCCGGGGACACCCGATCTTCCGGCAGCGTTCTCTGGTCCATGTCGCGGGCTCCTTGCCGTCGAAAGTCACTCGCTGTCCGTCGTGGCTCTGCTGAACCAGCACGGGCACGACCAGCTCCTTCCCTCCCGTCATCTCGAGCTCGACCGGGACGATGCGCCTGGCCTGGACGGTCGTCGAACCTGAGACCGCCAGCCGTTCCTCGAGAAGGGTCTGCCCTTTCTTGTTGATGAACCGGACTACGATAGTTCCTTCGCCGTGAATAGCGATTTCCATGGCATGCGTCTCAGGCGACTTCGTCGACGTAGGTGTGCGCGTGAATGCCGCGTGTAATTATGAGGTTGCCCGGAGAGGCGACCGTGTACCCCATATCTCGCACGCGCAGGAGGACCATCCTCGCACCAGCGAACTGAGGTGATGATACGTGTGAGGGACCGTGCAGCACCTTCAGCGGCTGCCGGTCGTCCGGGAATACCAGAAACACATCGGTCAACGACCCCTCCGAAGAGGTTTCAAACTCGGCGAGCTTCGAGCCGCTCAGGATCTGAACCTTCTCGGCGTCGATCTCACGCACCGTCGTCTTGTCCCCATCCAGTGGCTCAAAGGCGACCGTCCAGATCTCCGGGATAGTCAGGGCTCCCGGCGACACGGTCTGTATGACCTCGATCCCAAGCATGATGCTACCTTTCGCCATCATCGCCTCCGTTGCGGCGCGGACGCCGCGTTCGGGGGACCTTGACCACCTGTCCTGGGGAGTTGCTTTCACGGTTGAGGTTACACCCGGGCTTCGTCAACCAATAGCGTCGGGGGTCGCAGGACGATTACCAGCGTCACCGACTAGGAGCGGCGAAGCTATTGTGACGCTGATGATTCGTCAACTCAACAGCCGACATGTCAACAGCCGACATGGCGCAGTGCGACACGTGGGGTTTCTCTCTCGAGAGGGTGGGTGTAGCGTTTTCTTATCCGGCATCCACGAGGGGCGGGTGCGGGCCTGCCTCCCGGGAGTGACCAAGAGTTCATCCCCGGAAAAGGAGGTTCCAGATGAGCAAGATGGATCCGGGCGGCAAAGGAATCATGAACTCGGTGAAAGACCAGGTGGTCGGCTCGATCAAGGGCACCGGTGAGGTCCTGAACGCTGTCGTCGACACCGTCAGCGGCACACTGGTGACCACCATCAAGGGTACTGGCGCGGTCGGTACCGCGTTGACGACGACGGTATCCGACGTCCTTCGCGGCGCCATCATGGGCACGGCCCAGGTCGGCGGCGACGTCGGTGCCGCCGCCAAGGGAGGAGTGGTCGGCGTTCTCAAGGGCACGAAGGAGGTCGGCGCCGAGACGATCGACACCGTCAGCGTCAGCGCGCGCACCCTCGTCAAGAGTGCGGCCGAGGTCGGCGGCGATCTCGGCACCGTTGCGAGGAACGCCGTCGAGGGCGCCGTCTCTGGCGCCAAGCAGGTTGGCCTCAATGTCGAGGACGCGGCCTCGGCGGCTGCCACCGGGGCCATCAAAGGGGCGGGGGAGATCAGCCAGCAAGCCGTCCAGCAGGTCCGCAATGCAGTGACTGGCGTCATCGCGGGTGTCAAGGTGGTCCTGAAGGAACCCTTCAAGTAGCGTCCACATCGCGCCCAGCCCCGCGACGCGAGCACCAGTCTCATCCAAGGCGCGGGGGGCCGCGGCAAGGTCACCGATCCGCGGCTCCCCGCGTCCTTTTCGAACAGCCTCTGCTCGCCCACCCGCATCTCCTCCTGACCTGGCGGAACTACGGGCGAGATTACGTGCTGATCCGCGCGCTGCGGCTGACCTCCAGATAGATCTGGACGGTCTCATCTCGTTTTGAGATCGAGCCAGGCGATGCGGTACCGGTCCCGAGTCTGAGCCAGGAACTCATTCAGCTCGTCGAGCGTCAAGACTGGCGGGCTCGGATGGCGCGCCGGTATCTTGCGCAGGAAATCGAAGTGGTATCGGACGAAGACCGCGAAGTCTCGAGGAAAGGACGCTTCGTCTACGCCGATGAAGTCCCCGCGCTGCAGGGCTCGAGGGAAGAGACTGCGCCATTTCCCGATCGGCACCAGTCCGATCGAATCGACGCCGTGCGAGAAGAGGGTGACGAGGAGCTCGTCAAACTGGGGGGTGCGTCCAAGATAGCTGTCGAGCGCCTGGAACGAACCCTCGGTGTTGAAGACCATCCAGAAGGGGACCGAGCGGGTCCGAAGGGTCAAATACGGCTCCATGAGAATGAAGGAGTCGACGACGAGGCGATTGTCCGCGACGCCGAGCCGCTGATACCACCAGCGATACAGGTCGGCCACCATCGGACTCATGTCTTCCGGCTGCTCGAACACGACGCGTCGGATACGGTACCCGTGGCGGTGCGCGAAGCCCTCCACATCGTCTCGAAGCGATGGCGCAAATCCCCACTCGGCCTCGGGACTGACTCCGTCCGCCTCCGGCGGTTCCCATCGCGCCTTGCGGGATCCATGGCGCCGAAGGTAGGCTTCGACGCGGTCTCCGCCGTGCATCATCTCCTCTGCCGTGGCGCCGCCCAGCGCCCCGAACTGGAAGACGTGCCGGTCGCCACGTCGCGTGGTCGGCCACGTGAGTCCGCATTCCACCACCACGATGGTCCCGCCCGGGGCGAGACACTCGCGGAGGAAACGCTCGTACGCCTGGCCGAGGGTCCGGCGCTTGAGCCGGAAGTAGCTCATACGCTGGACCATCAACCGATCTTGCACGGGATCCTGCATGTGGTGCAGCTCGAGGTCCGGGTTGTTTCCCAGAACCAGTTCGGCATGGCGCTCCGCCCAGCGCATTTCCTCACGAGGCTCGTCCGGGTCAATGCCCGAGCGCCCTACGGGTACCAGAAACGTCTGGGGCAGCCAGGGGATACCGAGGGCGGCCCACAGATGGACGGCGGCACCATTGGACGATCCGACCACGACGGCCGGATACTGTCGCCGCGGATAGAGGTCAGCCATCCACGCGGCAACCTCTTCGCCGCTCACGGCTGCGAGCTTTCGCGACGACGTCGCTTCCATCCATCCGCTCCAGATGTAGACCTGCTCCTGAAGGGCGGTGGGCAAGCGATTGACCGCCGACGCGACGAGCTTCATGAGCGGCACCCTCGACCGACGCATGGCGCCGAGGAGGGGGAGGCTTTCCCCCCGCAGAGATGCGGCGAGGGCGCGGAGCATGCCTGTGGCAGAATCGAAATCGGCGACGTAGGCGACTTCCTTAGCCATCAGCCCCTCACACGTGGAGGAACGGGCGCAAAGTGGCCACGAACTCTTTGGGAGCAGTGTAATTGATCGTGTGTCCCAGGCCGGGAAGAACGCGCAGCTCGCCCCTCGGCAATCGGCGGACTACCTCTTCCGCCCAGCTCTGCGGAACGAGCGGATCTTTCCCGCCCCTCACCACGAGGGTCGGGACGGCAATTCCGGGGAGCTTGTCTTCAATGCGGTCCTCTATCGCCATTCGGATGGTCGCGCGTATTCTTCGCATGCCCGCCTTGACATAGTCGACGATGGTGATCCAGCCTAGGCCCGGCGCCTCCGACGGGGAGTTCTTGAGCAGCCGCACGAGCTGTTGCCGCACGGAGCGGGCGTTCGGGTCTACCGTTGGCCCTTGAAACACCAATCGGTCCACGCGCTCGACGTGACGCAGGGCGAACTCCGCTAGGACTTGGCAGCCAAACGAGTTGGCGACGAGATGCGCGGAAGGGAACCGCATGGCATCCATCCAGCCGGCCAAGGCGTCCGCAAGCTCCGTCAAGCGCAGGATGGGGCTTAGCGCTGTCGCCGTAGCCGGGGAGATCAACCGCATAGACCGGGCACAGCGGGGCGAGCTCAATAGCCGTCGGCACCATGTAGCGGCTCGAGATAATCATCCCGTGCACGAGGACGATCGGGCGCCCGGAGAGACCCTCCCCCCCGGCTCGCGCGTGCATCACTCCGGCGGCAGTATTCGTCCACACACGCTTGAGCTCCATCGTGCTCCTTTGGAACCTGCACTTGCAGCCCGCCTCGTGGGATCGGCTGGGATTTCAGATTCCTCCGATTGCTCAGGTCCCGTCCGGCTCCATGCCCGCCAGCACCTTGGATCGGGGTAACGGATGTGCAAGTACTTCGGCCGGAAGCATAAATGCGCGCGACGTCACTTCGAGATTTTAACCAAAGTCACGGCATTGACCAAGCTGTTGGCGAGGACGAAGTCGCCCTCCCGCGTGACCGAGGTGTTGCGGACGATGTTGCCGCCACCCGGAATGGCCCAGCTCTGGAATTTCTCGGTTTGCGGATCGAAGCGCACGACGGTATTCGGTGTCGTGCCGGACTCGCTGTACCAGATGATGTCGTTGATCGCCGAGATACCGTAGGGTTCTGACTTCGGCCCGCTTGGCGACACCCACTCGGTGACCTTGCCGGTGGCGGGATCGAGACGACCCAGATACCCACGCGAGAAGTCCGCGTACCAGACGATGTCATCGCTCGTGATGGTGATCCGCCGTGGCCGCGAGCCCGGATCCGGCAACGAATACTCACGAATCTCCAGCGTCTTCGGATCGACGCTGCCGACTTTGTTGATACCGAACGCCACGTAGAACACCGTGCCCTTCGAGCTCACGGCCATGCCATACGGGCGCGATTTCGGCGTCGGCGGTGTGAGCAGCTTGATTTCACCCGTCTTCGGATCGAGCCGCCCCACCCGGTTGGCATTCTGTACCGTGAACCACAAGATCCCGCTCTGATCGAAGATCAGCGTGTGCGGATCGGTGGCGTCGGGATCCGGCATCTTGTACTCGGTGACCGCACCCGTCTTCGGGTCAAGCTTGCCGACTGACGCTCCGGTGTTGCCCGTGTACCAGATGTTGCCGTCCCTGTCCTCGACCAGACCATGCGGTCCGGAATGCGGCGTCTTGAGGGGATATTCCTTGAAGCGGCCAGTCTTCGGATCGAGCCGGCCCAGCACATTGGTCATCTGGCCCGTGTACCAGAGTGATCCGTCCCTCGTGGCCAGGGGATCGTGCGGCCGCGACCCGGGCGTGGGCACTTGCCATTCCTTGATCGAGACCTTGGTGGGTCCGGGGATCACCACGCCCACGGGCTTGGCCTTTTCCGGGAAGTTCTTGGTCAAGTACTCCGTGATGGTGGCGGCCTGTTCGGCAGGCAGGGCCACTCCATGATTGGCCATCATCCGCATGACGGTGCGCCAGCCCTTGGCCGTGTAGCCGGCGCCAACCCGCGCGGAGAAAGGGTGGCAGGTGTTGCAATGAGCCGTGACCAGGTCCTTGCCGTCGCCCTCGGGCAACTCCTGGCCCTGGGCAGGAAGCGCAAAGCACAGCACAGCCGCTGCTATCAAGGACAGAAGCGATGTCTTCGGCATGTTGCCTCCTTCAGGAAGAGGACCCGCCCCGAATTCGGGAAAGCACCCGAATGACAGTTTACTTCACGAAGATCCATTCGGGCTTGAGCAGAGGGAACGCGATCAGCCCGACGACGGCCGCGGCGGCGACCAGCAGGGGGTTGCTGACCTTCCAGCGGAATAAAACGACGAGGCTGACCAGTGCGATGAGTGCGGTGAGCCAGTCACCGATGGCAATCCGCCCCAACAGGACGCACGCCCCGAGGATGGTACCGATGGCGGCCGCGTAGGCGCCCTTGATGAACCCCTGCACGTTCGGGTTCGCCCGGTATCGCATGAGGATCGGCGCCACGATCAGAATAAGCAGGAACGACGGCAGGAAGATGCCGATGGTCGCAACGACGGCGCCCCCGAAGCCGGCGACGAGATAGCCCACGAAGGTCGCGGTGATGACCACCGGACCCGGACTGATCATGCCCATGGCGACGGCGACCAGGAACTCCCGCTCGTTGAGCCAGCCCGTCTGCTGCACGAGGCCCTTCTCGAGAAACGGCACAATGACGAGACCGCTACCGAAGGTCAGCGACCCAGCCTTCAGGAAGAACGCGAAGAGTTTCCCGAGCATCGCGCCAGAGCCGGGCCCGACGCTGGCGGCGACAAGCGGGACGCCGGCGAGCAGCGAGGACGTCGTCGACGTGGTCCCTTTGCGGAAGAGCGAGCCATAGTAGAGGACGCCCAGGATGCCGCAGCCGATGAAGAGGAGGGCGACCTCGGCCTGCACGGCGACCGTGATGACGAAGGCCGCCGCAGCGAGGAGCCACTCCAGCCAGTCCTTCATTCCGAGCTTCGTGAGTCGATAGCAGGAGTGCAGGATGAGGGCGATCACCGCCGGGCTCACCCCGTAGAAGACCGCCTTCACCGCGGAGAGGCCGCCAAAGTGGATATAGAGGGCGCCGAGCACGGTGACGATGACGAAGTTCGGCAGGATGAAGGCCCAGCCGCCCGCCCACGCGCCCCAGAAGCCCCCGCGAATGTACGAGATCCAGATACCGACCTGGATGGCCAGCGGGCCCGGCAGCGACTGGCAGACCGCGATGCCCTCGCGCATCTCCTCCTTGGTCAACCACTTCCGTTCCCCGACCAGCTCCCGCTCCATTTGCCCCACGAGGGCGACGGGACCGCCGAACCCGATCAGCCCAAGGCGCAGATAGTATCGGACGAGCTCTCGGATAGGCACGCGCTGGGCTGACTTTTCCGCTTCCATTGTCGACCTCCGTCAGGATTTCGCAGAGTGTAACGCTTGACTTCACATGTATCAAGCGTTACTTTGATCGTCATGCGCTGGCTGACCCTCCTGACCACGTTGCCCCCCACCCCGACCCGGCATCGCGTCGGTGTCTGGCGGAAGCTGCAGCGCATGGGTGCCGTGCGCCTGCGCGGGTCCGCCTGGATCCTCCCGGAGACGCCGGAGACCACCGAGCTCTTTCAGTGGCTCGTGCAGGAGATCGATTCCTTCCGCGGCGAAGCGACCCTGCTCCACGTTGACCGGGTAGGGAACATGACTCCGGAGCAGGTAACCGACCTCTTCCACAAGGCCCGGGCTCCCGAGTACCAGTCGAGCATGAAAGGGTGCCGGGAGATTCTCGCGCAGCTCGATCGCTACCGGGCGAGCCACCGGGGTTCCGTCGCGCACCTTCGCAGCAAGCTCGATGACGTCAAACGAGAGCTCGACCGGATCCAGTCCATCGACTACCTGGAGGCGCCAACCGGTCGGCGCGCGCGCGCCCTTTGGGAGACGGCGGCGAAGCGCCTGCGCACCGTGGAGGCGCGTCCGCAGGCGCCAGCCGGTCGCCACCGAGCGTCATTGCCCGCGCGCGGCAGCACGTGGGTGACCCGGCCGCGGCCACATATCGATCGGATCGCCTCCGCCTGGCTCATCCGGCGCTTCTACGACGCCGGGGCGAAGTTTGCTTTCGCCGACGCTGCCGACGCGGCGCGCAAGGGCATCCCGTTCGATGTGCTTGGCGCGGAGTTCGGGCATCACGGCGAGGACTGTACGTTCGAGACGCTCATCAAGCGGTTCGGCATCAAGGATCGTCGCGCCAAGGTCATCGCCGAGATCGTGCACGAGGCTGACTTGCACGACGGGAAGTTCACCCGCAACGAGTCGACGGGACTTGACCTCGCCATCAAGGGCCTCGCAGAGGCCACGCAGGACGACCAGGACCTGCTCGAGCGTGGCATGGCAATCTTCGACGGCTTGTACACGGTGTTGAAGCGTAAGACCTAGGGCCGCACCAACGAGAAACAGGGAGAGCGAGCCATGAAAAAGACAGCATTAGGGAATTAGCCGTGCAGGACGCACGCATGTCGCGAAGAGGGCTGTTCAAGATCGCGTGGGCGGCGCTCGGAGCCTACGGGCTCGGCTCATCGCATTCCGCGAAGGCCGCCCCGCCGGAGATCAAAATGCCCGATGGAGTCACCGAGCAGAAATTCGACTTTGAGACCAAGGGAATCGAGGGCTGGACGCCGGCAGGAGGCCAGTGGGTGGTCGAGGATTTTGCTGGTGCACCGGTCGGCAAGAAGGCTTTGCTGCAGCGCGCGACCAAGAACGAGTTCAATGTGATCGTGGCGCCAGTCGGCCCGTTCACCGACGTGGACGTTTCGGTGAAATTCGACCCGCTATCCGGGAAGGAAGACGCCTCGGGCGGCATCGTGTTCCGGTTCACTGAGGGCAAGTACTACGTTGTCCGAGCCAATGCCCTCGAAGGCAATTTCCGGTTGTATTCCTATGACCGTGGCCGCCGTCAACTGGCGAGCGCCGGCGTCAAGCCCCCGGCGCTCGGGCAGTGGCACTTGCTCCGGGTCGTGGCCGTCGGCGACCACATCCAGGGTTGGCTCGACGGCGCCATGCTGCTCGATCACCGAGACTCGCGCTTCAAGTCGGGTCGAGTCGGGCTGTGGACAAAGGCTGATTCGATTACGGCGTTCAACGACTTTACGATCCGCGGCGTGACGGGAGGCGCCTGAGGCCACTGCTCGTCGCTCTGGGGGGTTGGCAAGTATGGACACAGAGGGAGAAAGCACATGACATTTCAGGCACTGAAGCACGCGATCTTCATTCTCGGTCTGATCATGATTGGCGGTACACCGGAACGAGCGCTTGCGGCGGAACCTGACTGGAAGGCGGTCGAGTCGGCGCTAGGCAAGTCGGGACAGACACAGCCTGGCGGTGTCTTCCGTATTGGGATGCCCCGGACCGATCTCAACGTTACTGTGAAGGGGGTGCCGGTCAAGGCCGGATTCGCTCTGGGATCGTACGCCGCATTCAGGCCGGTGGGGGATCACACGATGGTCATGGGCGACCTCGTGCTCCTCGATCAGGAGGTGCCCGCCGTGATGGCCGGCCTGTTCACAGGCGGGCTCGAGGTTACCGCCGTCCACAACCATGTGAACGAGATCTCGCCGCACGTCATGTACATGCACTACGAGGGCCACGGCGAGGCGGTGAAGCTGGCGACGGCGCTCCGCCAGGCACTATCGGCCAGCAGTACGCCGCTCGGTGGTGGGGGCGGGGGGGCTGCCGCGCCGACGGCCGGGCCCGGGCTCGACACCAAGCAGATCGAGCAGGGCCTGGGGAGAACGGGGCGAGCGCTGGACGGAGGTATCTTTCAAGTGACCGTCCCACGCGCGGAAGTGATCACCGAGATGGGGGTGGAGTTGCTGCCTGCCATGGGCGTGACGACCGTGATGAACTTCCAGCCGACCGCGGACGGCAAGGCGGCCATCACCGGCGACTTCGTGTTGATCGACAAGGAAGTGAACGCCGTCGCCCGGACCCTTGTCCAGCACGGCATCGACGTGACGGCCATCCACAACCACGGCCTCATGGACACGCCGCGGCTGTTCTACATGCACTTCTGGGCGAATGACGACCCGGTCAAGCTTGCCCAGGGGCTCAAAGCTGCCCTAAGTCAGACCAACAGCGCGAAGCCCTGAAGGGCTCCGCCACAGAAAGGATCCCGTCCATGAAATGGGTCACCCGAGAGAAGGCCCGTGTTGATCGCATTGCATGCCCCTGGCTCATTACCCGCTTTATCGACAAGGAACCCACGTTCCTCTTCGTGCCGGCGCGCGACGTGCCGGCGGTCGCCAAGAAAGAGGAGGCCATCCCCTACGATGTACCGGATGTGGAGTTGGGCCATCACGGGGACCAGTGTTCGTTTGACGCGTTTGTGGACAAGTACGAGCTGACGGATCCTGCGCTTCGGGAGCTTGCCCTCATCGTGCGCGGCGCCGACACGGAGGCGCGGGGACTCACGCCAGAATCGGCAGGCCTGTATGCGGTGGCCACCGGGTTTCAGGCCATCGCGCGGGACGACTTCGACAACATGAAGAAGCAGTTTCCGGTCTACGACGCGCTCTATGACTACTGCCGTGCTCGGGCGACGACGGCAAAGTAGAGGATCGTCACACGCAGGGCGATGGCCAGTCCATGATTCTCGAACAGATCGGGGAAGTGCTGCTTCCCGCCCACGACAAGCCCGGTGGCTTCGACCACGCGGCGGTGCACGGGCCACGGGGGCGGCTCTATGTCGCCCACACGGCCAACGACGGGCTGGACGTGGTCGATTGCGCGACCAATACGTATCTCGGTTCGATCCCGCGTCTTGGGGGCGTGGCGGGTGCGCTCGTATCCGAGGCGCACGATCTGGTGTTCACGTCGAATCGCGCGGAGAACACTGTTGGAATCTTCGCGCCCGATCGGGAGGAGGCGCTGATCAAGGTGAAGGTGGGCCTGGGACCGAATGGCCTGGCCTACGACGCCGGCCGCCACCTCTTGCTGGCCGCGAACGTCGGGGATCCGGCGCGGCCTGAATCATTCAGTGTCTCGATGGTCGACGCGTCCACTCGAGCGATGATCGCCGATGTCCCAGTCTCCGGCCGAACCCGCTGGACAGTCTTCGACGGGGAGACGGGGTGCTTCTACGTCAACATCGGCGATCCTCCGCAGATTGCCGTGATTGAGGCGGCGGACCCCAGCGTGGTGGCACGTACCTTTGCCGTGCCGGCTGCTGGCCCGCACGGACTGGACCTCGACGGGGCAACTCAACGGCTATTCTGCGCGTGCGACGGCAAGATACTTGTCGTCCTCGATTCAAGGTCGGGTGCGGAACTGGCGCGGGCTGCGCTGGCCGGTGTTCCCGATGTGATCTTCTTCAACCGGGAACGGCGACATCTCTACGTGGCTATCGGCGAGCCCGGGCTGATCGAGGTGTTCGAAACCGACCAGATGCGGCGATTGGAGACGGTCCGAACGGAGGCCGGCGCCCACACTCTCGGGTTCGATCCGAGCCGGCACACTGTTTACGCGTTTCTGCCCGGCACGCATCGGGCCCTGCTTTATATGGACAGAGGCTAGCCGAGAGTCTTACCTTGCAATGTCCGCGGTGTCAGACTGAGAACCGCGAAGGCCGCCGCTTCTGCGGCGAGTGCGGGCTGTCGTTTGCCTCGACGTGCCCGTCGTGCGGTTTCCTGAACGAGGGCAGTGAGAAGTTCTGCGGGGGCTGCGGCAGATCCCGCACTTCGTCCGGAGCTACGGTGGAGCCGCGGTTCCAGGCTCCACATCTCTACACGCCGAAGCACCTGGCGGAGAAGATCCTCACCTCCAAGGCTGCCCTGGAGGGCGAGCGCAAGCAGGTGACCGTCCTCTTCGCCGACCTCAAAGGCTCGATGGAGCTCCTGGCCGACCGCGATCCTGAGGAGGCGCGCAAGCTCCTCGACCCGGTCCTCGAGCGCATGATGGAGGCCGTCCACCGCTACGAAGGCACCGTGAATCAGGTGATGGGCGACGGGATCATGGCCCTGTTCGGGGCGCCCGTCGCCCACGAGGACCACGCCGTGCGCGGCTGCTATGCCGCCCTGCGCATGCAGGAGCTGGTCAAGGGCTACGCCGAGCAGGCCTTCCGCACTCACGGTGTCGCGGTCAGGATACGAGTGGGGCTGAACTCGGGAGAGGTCGTGGTCCGCTCCATCCGCTCGGACCTACGCATGGACTACTCGGCCGTTGGGCAGACCACCCACCTGGCCGCCCGCATGGAGCAGCTCGCCCCCCCGGACGCCATCTGGATCACCGCCGAGACCCTCCGCCTGGCTGAGAACTTCGTGCAGGTCCAGCCCCTTGGCCCCGTGCCGGTGCAGGGTCTCGAGTCCCCCGTCGAGGTTTTCAACGTGGTCGCTTCGGGCCAAGTGAGAACGCGGTTTCAGGCCGCCGCCCTTCGGGGCTTGAGCCGCTTCGTCGGGCGCGATGCCGAGATGGAGGGGCTCCACGCAGCGCTCGACGGGGTGCGGCACGGTCGGGGCGAGGTCGTAGCCGTCGTGGGCGAGCCGGGCGTCGGCAA
>WNGL01014984.1_pt1 | contig 12148 bp, 10 predicted proteins | sample 5400591 | NCBI WGS metagenome assembly WNGL01 (sample SAMN13153377, study PRJNA577476) | soil metagenome | isolation source: 80 cm soil or saprolite under Garry oak tree replicate 1 | place: USA:California | collected 2016-06-15
GGTCGAACATCGAAAAGGCTGTTTTGGCGTTAATGGGGCGGGCTCAAGCGGGCTTTGGAACGGCGAACGTTGCGGCTGCCAGCAGAACCATCGTGAATCGGATTCTCCGCGAGACAGGGATCAGCCTCGAAACTCTTCTACAATTTGTCATCGCTGAGCGCGAGCGCACACGGTGATCTGTCATTCAACTTGTCGGGAGGTTCGCCTGATTGCACGATCGGATGCGCTCGCGGAATCTATCATTGACCGTCGCGTTCGAGTAATCGCGGTCCGCTGAATTGAAGCTTACGATAAGTACGCCCTTTCCCGCTCCGTTACTTCCTCCCGCTGCGATTATTTTCTCCTGCTTCCCGGAAAAAACGCGGCAGAGCTCGGCAGCTCTCGCCTCGAGTCAACATAAACGCATTATGTGACGCCGCCACAGTCCGGAAAACCCCGCAAATGGCCACCGGATACTTGCGGCATGGTGTTTGAAAAGCTTATTCTTATAACCAGCTGATGTCGGAAAAAAACACCTAAACCACCGTCAGGCCGTGGAAACCAGGGGTCAGCCCCTGGTTTCCCATTATTCTTACTGACCGTGGGTTCGGCCGCGGGTTTTGCCCGGCGCAACCATGCCTGGAGATGCTCCATATACAGGTAGAGCACCGGTGTGATGTACAGCGTGAGAAGCTGGGACGCGACAAGACCACCAACAACCGCTAAGCCCAGGGGCTGGCGGGCGTCAGCGCCTTCACCGAAGCCGAGCGCGATCGGGAGAGTGCCAAGCAACGCGGCCATCGTTGTCATCATGATCGGCCGGAAACGGAGGATCGAACCTTGATAGATCGCTTCTGCGGGAGTCTTGCCTTCGACCCGCTGGGCTTCAATCGCAAAGTCGATCATCATGATCGCGTTTTTCTTCACGACTCCGAACAGCATGATCAAGCCCACGAACGCATAAAGGTCCAGTTGTTTGTGGAAGAGCACGAGCGTAAACAGCGCACCGAAAACCGCAGAAGGCAGGCCGGAAAGAATGGTAATGGGATGAATGAAGCTCTCGTACAGAATACCGAGCACGATATAAATTACAAGGATTGCCACGATCAGCAGAATCGTCAGATTTTGGAACGATTCCTGAAACTCCTTGACGGTTCCCTGAAAACTCACGGCCAAGCTGGCCGGAATGCGCAACTCTCGAACGGCCTCATTGACGCGCTGGGCTGCTTCTCCCAGCGACGAGCCCTGCTGAAGGTTGAACGATATTGTGGCTGCGGGAATCTGCCCGAAATGGTTGACGCTGAGAGGGCCCACCGTCCGCGTGACCGTTGCCACTTCATCCAGCGGAACGAGTCGTCCTTTCGCCGATCGAAGATAAATTTTCTGAAGCGCGTCGGGCGCTCTTTGATATTGCGGCTGTACCTCCAGAATCACCGAATACTGGTTCGCCGGCGCATAAATGTACGTTACCTGACGGTCTCCGTACGAACTGTACAACGCATTCTGAATCTGCTCGGGCGTTATGCCGAGCGAAAGCGCGCGGTCCCGATCAATATTGACGGTGACTTGCGGGCTGGCGATCAGCAGATCGCTGTTGACATCGACAAAGCCCGGAAGCGTGCGGAGCTTGTTCGTCAGCTTTGGAGTCCATTCATAAATGTCATTCAGATTCACGCTCTGGAGGGTCATTTGGTAAATACTGGTTGTGAACTGCCCATTGATGGTGATGGGGGGCGGATTCTGAAGAAACGTCATCATGCCGGGCACCCCGGCCACCTTAGGCCGCAACGCCTCGATGGTTTCGTCCACCGACAATTGGCGTTGATTGCGTGGTTTCATCGTCGCGAAAACGTATCCCACGTTGCTCTCCAAAGAAAACGCCGCTGTACCGGCGACGTTGGGATCCGCCTGGACCACTTCCGCGACAGCTTTCTGCCGCTGCGCCATGGATTCATATGAAATGTCCTGGCCGGCCATGCTGACGCCAAAGACAAACCCGCTATCCTGACTTGGGATGAATCCGGTTGGCATCGTCCGGAAGACATAAATCGTGCCGGCAAGCATGGCCAGAGCCACAGCCATAGTTGCAAAGCTGTGCCGGAGTACCTTCCGAAGCGTGTAGTCGTAAAGCTGTCGAACCGCTTCGAAACCCTTTTCAAGCGCCACATACAGAAGTCCGTGCCTACGGTTATGGGACGGCAAATAGCGGCTGCCGAGCATCGGCGTGAAGGTGAGGGAAACAAAACCGGAGATCAGGATGGCAACGATGATCGTGACTGAAAATTGGTGCAACAAGCGTCCGACCATTCCGCCGAGAAAGAGCACCGGGATAAATACGGCCACCAGCGAGAGAGTCATCGATACAATCGTGAATCCGATTTCCTTTGAGGCGAGCATCGCCGCCTCGTAGCGGCCCTTGCCCATTTCCATGTAGCGAACGATGTTCTCGAGCATGACGATGGCGTCATCGACAACAAATCCGACCGACAGGGTCAATGCCATCAGCGAAAGTATGTTGAGACTGTAACGAAGCAGATACATGGTGGCGAAGGTTCCCACGATCGACAGCACGACGGCGGAGCCCGGAATCAACGTGGCCGAAAGGTTCCGCAAGAAGAGGAAAATGACCATAACGACAAGCGCAATCGTCAGCATCAGCGTGAATTCAACGTCGTGAATCGAGCCCCGTACCGATTCGGAAGCATCGTACAGGCTAAGCAATTCGACCGATGGCGGAAGCGCCGCTTGCAGTTCCGGGAGAATTTTTCGGATGTCGTCGACGATCTGGACGGTATTCGTTCCAGGCTGCCGCGAGACGGCCAGAAAGAGTCCGCGCCTTCCATTGTTCCAGGCGATTGTTTTGTTGTCCTCGACGCTGTCGATGACGTTGGCAAGTTCCTCGAGCCGCAGTGGAACACCGTTGCGCCACTGGACGATCAAAGGCCGATATGCGGACGCCTGTGTAAGCTGTCCGGTCGACTGCACCGTGAAGGACTGCTTGGCGCCCCTCAGGCGGCCTGTCGGCAGATTCACATTGCTTTGCTGGACGGCACGCTGGACTTCGTCGATTCCCACCTGATGCGCCGCGAGCCGGTCCGGATCGACCTGGATGCGCACCGCATATTTCTGAGCGCCAAAGATCTGCACGCGCGACACTCCGCTGACCGAGGAGATGCGCTGCGCCAGCATGGTCTCGGCGTACTCGTTGACCGTGTATAACGGGAGCGTATTCGAAGTGAGGGCCAGATAGAGGATCGGCTGTTCGGATGGATTCTGCTTGGCGTATGAGGGCGGCCGGGGCATCGGCGGCAGAATGGCTTGCGCGATGGCGGCCTGCACGTCCTGCGCGGCAGCATCGATATCGCGGTCCAGCGCGAACTGCATCGTGATGGTCGTCACGCCTTGAACGTTGGAGGAACTCATGGAGCGCAAGCCGGCGATGGTGGAGAACGCGCGTTCGAGCGGCGTCGCAATCGATGATGCCATCGTCTCGGGATTGGCGCCGGGTTGTGCGGCGGTGACCTGAATCGTGGGATAGTCGACGCTCGGCAGCGCGGAGATCGGTAAGGCCCGGAATCCAACGATTCCAAAAAGCAGAATCGCGAACGTGACGAGCGTCGTCATGATCGGGCGCTCGATAAAGATGCGTGAGAAGTGCATGATTACTTGGCTGAGCCGGCCGCAGGAGTGGAGCCGGCGATCTTGGCGCCTGGGAAAAGACGCGACTGGCCGTCGGTAACAATCGTCTCACCCGCCGCCACACCTTTTTCCACAATCACTTTGCCCGCTACCGTCTGGCCGACGACGACCGGTCTGGGCTCGACGGTTTGATCCGTTTTCACGACATAAACGAATGATCCGCTCTGCCCCACCTGAACGGCTTCGGCTGGAATGAGTGTAGCTTTCTGCGTGTCCAGCGTCACGACGGCATTTACAAACTGACCCGGCCACAAACGGCCATCTTTGTTGTCGAATACCGCTTTCAACCGAATCGTTCCCGTATTTGGATCCACCGTGTTGTCGATGACCACGAGTGTGCCGCGTACCGCCTGGTTGGAATCTTTCTCGGGTGACGCCTCGACGGTCAATTTGTGCCGCGAGTGCTGTCGAGAAAGCTCGCGAAGATAGCGCTCCGGAATGCCGAACGTCGCGAAGATCGGAACAATTTGATTGATGACAACCAGCGGGTTGTCGCCATTGGCTTTCACGAGATTGCCGGGATGGACCAAGAGATTCCCGGCTCTTCCGGAAATCGGCGCTCGGATTTCGCAGTAGGCGAGATTCAGTCTGGCCTGCTCTACGGCCGCGCGATCGCTCTCCAGCGCCGCGCGGATGCTTTCGATTGCCGCTTCGTCGCCGCGGGCCGCATGTTCGGCAACTTCGGCTGCCGTGCGGACCTGATCCTCCTGCTGTCTTGTGGAAATGCCTTCCTTCGATAATTGCTCAAACCGCGCCGATTCCGCCTGCGCGTTTTTCAATTGAGCACGGCTGCGCGCAAGATTGGCTTCAGCCACACGCAACTGAGCTTCATCCTTCGCCACCGCGGCTTCGGCCTGGCGCAATGCTTCCCGAAACGGCCGAGGATCGATCTCGAAAAGAAGATCTCCTGAACTAACGTTCGATCCCTCGGTGAATTTCACAGCCAGCAGTGGTCCTGCAACTTGAGCTTTAACTTCAACCGTTGAATACGATTCGACATTGCCGACGGAATGTATCTCGATTGGAACGGATTCTTCCGTTGCTTCTCCAGTACTGACGGGGACCGGCGGGAATGCCGGACCACTGGACTGCGCCTTTTGTGATGAGCCGCAGCCCGCGAACGCCAAAAAGATAAGCACAACCGTCGCCGCTCGCATGTTCATGTATTTGGAAGATTAACACGAACGATTCGGGCCCTGCTCAAGCCGGCGCCACTTTATCTTCGGGTCCGGCTGAGCTTTTCAATCAATCTCGTTGTGAACTCTTTCCATTGCTTCAGCCATTGCTCGTGACAATTCCGTTCCTTGCGCGAACAGTGCCCCGATTACACTTTCCCGATCTTGTGCCGGCCGATTTTGACTGAGTTTCCACTTTCCGGCTAAACGCCTGACGGTCAATTTGAGGCCCACGATGGCCTTAAGCTGTTTGTCGATGTACTGCGCAGGTGCGTCGGAAATGTTCCAGGGCTCCGCCCGGCCCCGCTCATGAGTCCTCGTCAGTTTCTCCACGAAGGCGCGAAGCCACACTGGATCTTCGATCGGCTCCAAGTGCCCATGTGCGTGAACGACGGCGTAGTTCCACGTCGGCACCACCATTCCCGTCTCCTTTTTTGTGCGATACCACGACGGCGAAATGTATGCCTGTGGTCCTTGAAAAATCGCCAGCACGTCTTGGTTGCGCGAGAGCTCACGCCAGACCGGATTCGCACGGGCCACATGCGCATAAAGAGTGCCGAATGGCTCCGGTTCCCGCTGCACTTCAAACGGAATGTGATTGGCCTGCAATCCGTCGTCATTCAACGTGACCAATGTTCCCAACGGATATGTACGCATCAGTTCGTGCAACACTTCGACTCGGTTTTCCTCGAATACGTTTGGCAAGTACATCGACGCTCCTCAACTCCATTTAGCATAAACCTGAGCTGCGTGAAGCACAGATCTTGCGATCGCGCGTAATCCCCGCATCCGAAATTCAGGACTTCTAGCTTGACGTTCCCTCTACTGTCGTAAGAAACTGATCAGTTCCCGGTGTACGATATCCGGCTGTTCCCATTGCGGCAAATGGCCGGAACCCTCTACCGGCACGAGCCGTCCGTTTGGCAGGCTTTCCATCAAAAATTCGCTCTCGTCGAAGGGCACGGTCTTATCTTGTTTTCCCCAGATGACAAGCACCGGGCGCGGGTGCTCGCCGACGCGCTTGAGCTGATCGCTCTGGTCCACATCGGCATTGCTTCTGATTTCCAGAAGGCGTGACCTGCGAAACCCTTTGAACTGCATTTGTTCCTGATAGCGTTTCGGCCAGTCGGGAAACCGTTCGGGATGAAGGAAATCCGACATCTGATCGTCTGCCCAAAACCTCTCGTCGAGAAGAACGGTCAGATAACCCCAGACCGGTGGCATATGTTCCAGCAAGGATAATGGATACGGCCTGCGAATCGAAGCATCGAAATAAATCAATGACCGAACGCGATTGGGATATTTGTCTGCAAAGCTCGTGATAAAGGAACCTCCAAATGAGATTCCGGTGAGATCGACGGGTCCGGTAATACCCAGGGACTTCAGAAGCTCGTCGAGTTGCCGCACATACATGTCATCGTTGAAAGGAATTGAAGGACGGTCCGAATATCCGCGCCCGTAATAGTCGTAACGGAGCACGCGGAATCCTGCGCTCGTCAGGGCATTGAAAGTGGGATCCCAAATGTAGTAGGGAACGCTGAACCCGGCCGCCAGCACCACAGCGCGTCCGTCCCCGCTCGCCGGCCCCCCGAGTTCATAATGCGTGTAGCCGTCGCTGAGCAACGCAAACGCCCCCGGGGTGGCAGCCCGGGCGGCGGGATCGAGGTTTCGCTTTTCCGGATCTGCAATGACATACAGGGCCCAGAAAAGCACGATCAGAGCAGCGATCGCTGCGGTTAACCAGATTGGCCGACGCTTCGACTTCATGTAGAATGCTCACAACCCAGCAAAGGAGAATTTGCACCATGCCGAGCTCCAAAAAAGGTTCTATTAATCGCCGCCGATTCCTGAAAGGCGCCGCAGCCGGAGCCGCCGCACTGGTCGGGCCTGCTGTTGGTCCGGGTGTCCCGCTGGCAGAGACTGCACCTGCCGCGCAAGCGGCGCAGGCACGGGCCGTAACACCGCTGCCTGGTCCCGGCTTGGTCGCTGCAGAAACCAGTCCGCCTGCGCCTCGCGCGGATGTGTATACCACGGATCGGCCTGGTTCGGACTTCATGCTGGACGTTCTCAAGTCGCTCGGCTTTGAGTACGCCGCCGCCAACCCCGGATCGACATTCCGCGCGCTGCACGAATCGATTATCAACTATGGCGGCAACAAAGCTCCGGAGTTGCTCACGTGCTGTCATGAAGAGTCTTCCGCCGCAATGGCTCACGGGTACGCCAAGATCGAAGGCAAACCTATGATGATCATGGCCCACGGCACCGTGGGATTACAGCACGCCTCGATGGCAATCTACAACGCTTATGCGGATCGCGTTCCCGTATACATCGTCCTCGGCAACATTGCCGACGGCATGTGGCGCAGGAGCGATGTCGAGTGGACGCATGCCGTTCAGGACCCCGCCGCGATGGTCCGCGACTATACCAAGTGGGACGATTCCCCGATTTCGCTCCGGCAATTTGCCGAATCGGCGGTTCGCGCTTACAAGATTGCGACCACTCCGCCGATGGGACCCGTCGTTATTTCTGCCGACGGGATCCTTCAGGAAGAACCCGTTTCCGAGGAAGACCGGAGGCGCTTGCATGTCCCGAAACTTTCGCAAACCACGCCGCCGGCCGGCGACGCGGCAGCGGTGGCGGACATCGCCAAGATCCTGGTCGCGGCCGACAACCCGCTAATTGTCGCGGGCCGTTCGGCGCGTACGCCAAAAGGCTTGCAGTTGCTGGTCGAATTGGCGGAACTGCTTCAGGCGCCTGTGATGGACCGGCGGCAGCGCATGAATTTCCCCACGCGCCATCCGCTGTATGGTAGCGGAAGTCTTGCATCCGCCGACGTCGTTTTGGCTCTCGAAGTTCCGGACTTCTGGAATGTGACGCACGAACAAACACCGCTGAATCGCATGGGTATGGAGATCCGGCCTCTTACCAAGCAAGGCGCGAAACTGATCACCATTTCCTCGATGGATCTGATCATGAAGAGCAACTATCAGGATTTCGGACAGTACAATGAAGCCGACATCGCCGTCGCCGGCGATGCCGAAGCCACATTGCCTTCCCTTATTGAAGCCTGCAAGCGGTTGATCACTCCGGAACGCAAACGAGTTTTCGAGCAGCGCGGCGCGCGATATATGGAAGTGGCGAAGCGGATTCATGAGCAGGATCTGCAGCAAGCCGCCTGGGGCTGGGACTCCAGTCCGATCACGACGGCGCGGATGTCGGCGGAGTTGTGGAACGTCATCAAGAATGAAGATTGGTCATTGGTTTCCGACGTTGTCTTCCAAAGCTGGTGGCCGACGCGGCTGTGGAATTTCACGAAACACTATCAGTTCATCGGCGGTCACGGCGCCTACGGCATCGGATACGGCGCGCCGGCGGCGGTCGGCGCCGCTCTGGCGAACCGCAAATACGGCCGTTTGACAGTCAATATCCAATCCGATGGCGACCTGAATTACGCTCCCAGCGTTTTGTGGACGGCCGTGCATCATCGCATCCCGCTTCTGTCGGTCATGCACAACAATCGCGCCTACCACCAAGAGCGCATGTTTGTTGCGGACATGGCGGCGCGAGCTCAGCGCGATGTGACCCGCGTCGATATCGGTAATGCGATAACAAACCCCAATATCGATTACGCCACGATGGCCAAGGCATACGGGATGTTCAGCATTGGGCCGATCGAAAACCCGGCAGACCTCGGGCCCGCGCTCAGGAGGGCGATTGATGTCGTCAAGCGGGGCGAACCGGCTCTGGTCGATGTCGTTTCTCAGCCGAGGTAACTCATGAAGAAAGTTCTCTGCGTGATGGCAATCCTAGCGGGCCTGCCCATATGGAGTTTCGGGCAGGTCAGCGGCAACGCTGAAGAAGGCAAGCGCCTCTTCATGAAACACAACTGCTACTACTGCCACGGCACGTCCGGACAGGGCGGACGCGACGGCGCTCGCATCGCGCAGACGGCGCTGAACCTTCAGGGCTTGACACGCTATGTCCGCCAGCCGGCCGGGGGCATGCCTGCCTTCACCGAGAAGATCCTCTCAGACCGCGAATTGACGGACATTTATGCTTACTTGAAATCTTTGCCCGCGGCGAAAGCACCAAAGGACATTCCTTTACTGAACGAGATCCGGTAGCTCGCCTTTGCGCTGTAGCGGCGGTCATAGGAACTGTGAAAAAATCGACGACAGCCAAAGCTGTCAAATGTCGAATGTCTGTTGTGCGATGTCCGATGAACTTGTAAAACGACTCACTGACGAAATGACCTGATGACTAAATCGTTTCCCATTGAGGCTCCGGATCGCGCTCCTTCTCCGGCTGAATAAGGCGGTTCCATATCTCCTCATATACCGGACCCGACTTGTGAAGCTTTGCAATACCATAAAAGCGCGCAATGCCTCCCTTCGGCAAGAGGCCGATCTCACGAAGCTGCGGTTTCCTGAAGAAGACTGTAACTCTCGTTCCATCCTTCAGGTTCTGGTTCGTCGTTCCCTTGCCTCGTTCCCACAATGCCAGATGCTCGTCGTCGAAAACCATCGTGCTGCCCCGCGGCGTCACCTGCGCAAAGCCGTCCGGCAGCACCGTCGCCACGAGGCATACGTTGATCGGAAAGGCAGTATTGATATGTTCGTGCAGAACCTTGGGTATTTTGGCCAATTTGAATCCTCGCCTCTACTGAGCGGTGTACAGGCGGTCATCGTAAGGTGCGCCCAACATCGGTGCCAGTGCCTCCCGAACCTGGCGGGTGTGCGGCTTCGTTTCATGCGCATCGAAGGCGCTTCGATCTTTCCACACAGCAAGGACGGTGAAGTGGTTCGTACGCGGCGCCGTCTGTTGGAAGACGTCGTAGCGCAGATTGCCGTCGTCTTTCCGGCTTTCCTCAGCCAGGCGCTTGAGTAAGACCTCGGTTTCGTTTTTGCTCTGTGGAGGCACGTCGACATGCGTGACCACAGACACCGTCCCGCGGCCGGTCGCTAGCGGCCGGGGGTCCACCGCCAAACCCTGATGCACGCGTTGGTCGTAAGGGCTGTTGTGAATCGCCTTGAGTTTGGATCGAAACTGAGCCGTGTGCCCGGCCTTTTCATGCGCATCGAAGGACGCCTGGTCCTTCCAGAATTCTACGATCACAAAGCGGCTCGGCCGTCCGATTTCCTGGACGAAGTCCGCACCTGAATTTCCTTTTTCTGCGCGCGTCGCGTCGCGGTATTGCCTGATCAGCCCCATTCCTTCATTCGTAGAACTGACCTGGACGTCGATATACGTTGCAACATAAAACGCAGCGCCGCCGGCTTCGACTGGTGCGACCGGCTGCTCAGCCATCATCATTAAAAACGCGAGCATGGATAGCATGCGCCCCCTCCGATTCGAAGACACATATATGGCAGCTATCTTAGGCCAGAGCAGAAGCAAAAATTAACAGATAAATATAAAAGACCCACGATCACAGGGGGAGCCAAATCCGAATGAAGAATTGCCGTTTCCTCATTACGGGAACGTAAACCCAAGTGCGGATCCTTTGAAGCTAAAATCCGTTGGCGGCTACACGCAACTCATCAATAACGGAGCTGGACTTCTCGTTACCCGTGTAAGTGAAGTCAACGGTGGTTGCGGCGCCGGCTTTGACGGTAATCGTCTTGGTGAGTGCCCCGAAACGCTCGTGCCAGGCCTGAAGCGTGTAAGTTCCCGGAGGAACTTTGTCGATTTGAAATGTGCCCGTGGTGTCGGAAACTGCGAAGTAGGGATTCGTCACCACGCCGATATATGCGTTCATCCAGTTATGAATATCGCACTTGAGATGAACCATGATTTCTTCGTTCTTCGCTTTCCATTGATAAACCATGCCGGCGGCCGGCTGGCCGACGTTAAAGCTGTTGTCCTTACCGGACAGGCCGTGAACATTGTGCATTAAAGCATCGCTGTTCTTGATCTGCAGGACTTGTCCGGCGCGCACGCCAACGACCCGGGGGGCATAGACGCACCCGCGTTGGTCGATGATGACGGGTTGGGTTGAAATGGGAGTCTGGGGGACGTTCCCTTGCAGTCTCACGAACACATTGGCAAGGCTGCCATCCACAGTTGCAACCACATACTCCTGTAGAATCCGCTTCCCTGCATTTATCTTCGAGCACATGGGATCCATGCCCATACGGATGATGGGATTGCCCGGCAGTTTCCCGCTAAGATGAACGTGTCCTTTGATCGTGCCGGTATTCGCCTGGGCGGCGACCACGCCGGCAAAAGCCAGACAGACTACAAGCGATAAAACAACGCAACGCATGAGGAGTCGGCCCTACTGCGTTTGTTGCTGCAGGTTCTTCGCTTCGTTCGGATACCAGTACTTCAGATGGCAGCTCTCGCAAGCTTTGTCGATTCCATCACCGGAATTCAACAGGCCTTCCACGTCCTTCTTCTCGATCGCCTTGAACGACTCGATCGTGGCATCGTGAAGTCCGTGTGCGAACTTCACCCAGGAGGCCCGATCCTGATTGATGAGCGTTTCGATCTGCTCCGGAGCGAGTTCGACTTTAGGATCTTCGGCCTTCTCGCCGGGTTTGGCCACATGGCGTCCCGGAATCAGCAACAGATTCGTGGCTTCCAGGAGCATGATCGCGTGATTCCGGACGTTCTTCCATTCCTCGTCCGTACGCGGCATTTTCTCCTCCGTGCCTTTCGCACTGACGACCGTTTCGACGGAATCCCATATGACGTCGGAACCAGGATCGACCATCGAATCCATAATGTCCTTTATGGTCGCCGTCGTCCGGAACTCCGGCTCCTGCTGCCCCGGCTGCTGGGCTTGCTTGGCCGTGCAACCCGAAGCGGCCAGGATCACTATGCTCACTAAGGCAAAGAACAAATACTTTCGCATTGCAACCTTCCTGCAAAACAAGTTAATAGACCGTGCGGCGGTGAATTGTAACTCCAAATGGCACCTCAGGGTATCTGAAGAATTTCTGAATTGGCTGTCAGGCACGCAGTCCCCTCCTTTCAGAGCCCCCTCAGAGGATGGGAATGACTCTATTTGTAGTACGATTTCACGGGTAAGCATCAGCAGGCTCGTCTCCTGAATCGCGATGGGCAATCCCACTCACGTGCTTGTAGTTTTTTACTCGCGGTGCGGCACAACCGAGAAGCTCGCCTTAGCCGCTGCCGTCGGAGCAGTGCAGGCACGGGCCGATATTCGTCTGAGGCGTTTACCGGATGTGACGGAAGTTGCACAGTGTGGAGATGAGATCGCTCGAATGAGGAAAGAATATGTCGCGCCGGCGGAAGGGGACATCCTCTGGGCAGACGCCATCATCTTTGTG
>WNGL01009623.1_pt1 | contig 12146 bp, 12 predicted proteins | sample 5400591 | NCBI WGS metagenome assembly WNGL01 (sample SAMN13153377, study PRJNA577476) | soil metagenome | isolation source: 80 cm soil or saprolite under Garry oak tree replicate 1 | place: USA:California | collected 2016-06-15
GCTCGGCGGTAACAGAAAATCTTGCTCAGGCAGGTAGGCGCGGTAGGTCTTTCCCATGCTCTGAAACTTGGCATATCGAACCTGTGAGTTTCAATCTAAATCAGCGGTCCACCGTTGAATACTCGGACACACTCCTAGGTTAGCCATAGTTCCCCCTCGTGAGTTATGACAGCCAATGCATTGTAGAAGGTTCAGTCAGTTAATGGTCAGGTGTCGTTCAACAGCGACTCGGCGATTTCGAGCCACTCCTGCTCCAGCAAATTCTGGGCGGGAGACCACACTTGGCAAACACCCTAATCCAGGAACGGGCGTGCCGACCCACCCAGTAACGAAGTATTCATATTGAAGATGTTGTGGTGGCCCTCGGGCCCACCCCAGGCGAACATCAACGAGACCATGGGGAAACCACCCGCCCGAAGGGTCAGCCCGGCGGCGAAGCTGTGTTTCAGGTGGCTGAATCCGAGATCACCTCGCGTCAGCGCAACCCTGCCTTCATCCACCATCAGTTTCAGGCCGAAAGGGCCCCATAGTGAATGCTCGAAGTTCTCCTGCAGTAAGAGCAGATTGGGAGCCCGAAAGCGATAGTCTCGATAGCTGCCGAGCGAGAGAGACGAATCTATATCCGATCCACCGAGCGTCTGTTGAAAATAAAAAGGCACCGCGCTCGTAGCTGAAGTGATGGACTCCGAAAGCAGCAAGCGTACGCCGATGGAGCCGTTCAGGTTAATAGAATGAGAAACCGCGGGACATTCTTCGCCGGCAGGCGCACACTCATCCGGGACTGTTGTTCCGGTATCGTTCGGAGCAGTCTTGGTGTTGCCGTGCAGGTAATAGGTGTGATCCAAGTCCAGCGTCCATCGCAGAAAAGAATTCTGCGAACTCGATGGTGCGGCGAACTGCTCAAATTTTGCTATGTAATTCAGGTGAAAGTAGCCGATTACTGGCTTGATTCGGACTCCCTCGCCCCCTTGGATGAAGCCCGGCTGGTTGCTCAGGCCCGGCGCAGTCACGTTCGTATACAACTGCTCAATCGACGGCACTGATTCCCCGCGCTCTCCCCTGATAGTCACAAAGCGCCCGTTGATCTCTCCCAATAGTGAGAGATTCAGCTTGCGAATTGCTGTCCATTCGAACACTGGCTTGATCACGCGGCCGCCGAAAACCGTTTCAGTCATCCCAAAGACAGACGCACCGGCCAACGTCGTATCGTTTCCCAAGCCAAAGAAGCTCAGCTTGTTCAGCGAAATGGTCTGCGCGTACAGGTTGAATACCGTATATGTATGAGTTAGGTTGACTTCCTTCGATTTTTTCTTCGGCGAGGCTGGCGAGTCGCTTCCTGAAGTGGAAAAAACCTGCCTAGCTGATTCTCGTGGCGTATGCACCATCTTCATGTAGCCGCCGGCTCGCCAAGCTCCACTCGTCGCGCCGACAGCGTCCACATCCCAGCTCAACCGCCAATTTGTCGTGTTCTCGTCCCACACAAACGCTCCTCCCAAGCCGAACCCGTTCTGTGGCGGCATACTGCCAGCCGCGATATGCAGTGGGTGGTCAGTAAACAAGGTGTAGGCACACCCAGTCACAATTTTGAAGCTGAGGGTATCGCAGGCATCGGCAACGCGTTCTCCCTCGCGGCGAAACTCTGCGTGCAACCTACTTTCTTGAGCTAATGCCGCGGCGGAGACAAAACATAGCGCGAGCGCCATACCCCAACGCATAGGCACCTCCCTGAACAGTCCGCTACTACTTTTTCCGGCCAGGTTTAATACTGCTGGCCTTTTTCTTCATCTTGATAGTGCGTTTTCGAGCAGGCTGGCTCTCGGCGGCAATAGTAATTTCGCGCTTGCGCCCGGAAGCGCGCCGGGGACGTGCTGCGGCCACATGCGCAGCATGAATGGCCTCCGTCGTTTCGCGGATGTACTTTGCCGCATCACCCTCGGTTTTAATCGCGTTCACGTAAATCTCAGGGCGATAACGCAACGGCAGCCTCTTCTCGGCTTCGTGCAGATGTTCAATTTGCATCCTTAATAGGGAGGAGACTGGACGGTTCGGATTCCTTGCCCTCTTCGAAGGTTTAGGAACGTGGATCAGACTCATTTTGATTAACTCCGTGCGCTTCTAAACATCAAAATCCGGGCAGTCGGTCCGCATGGCCGCCAACGAGAGCAGGTTTCGATTGGGGTCAACTGGCTGCACTTTAGGCTCGATGAAAATGTCAGCGCTCGTTTCCCGTGGAGACCGGGGCGAGTAATCTCCGATGAAGAATTTGGTTACCGTGGCCGGAATCGAAGCGTGATCAAACACCCGGTCTACTACTGTGCCTTTCGGAATCCACGGCGAGACTAGCACCGCTGGCACTCGTACGCCCAACCTGTCGAATTTGAAGTCCATTCCCGTCCCGGTAGCATTCGCCGACGCGGTGAATTGGTCGGGGGTGCAAGCCGGAGGTGGTACGTGGTCGTAGATTCCGCCGTGCTCGTCATAAACCACTAATAGCGCCGTGCTCAACCATAAATTCGCGTTCTGCTTGATCGCGTTGTACACCGAGGCAATGAACAACTCTCCCGCTTGCACGTCATGGTCAGGATGCTGATCGTTGGCCAGCTCCTCTCCGCTGTCCGTATCATGGTCGTTATAATTCGGCTCGATAAAAGAATAATCCGGCAGGTTCCCGCTATCGCAATCCTTCAGAAACTGGTCGAACGTGCCGAACAGTTCTGGCTGGTGCTGCAGCAAGTTTGCGACCTCCATCGTCGAGCTAGTGGTGTCGTAGTAATAGACCTTCGCGGTGCGCTTCGGATTTGCGCCGATCAGCCGGTTGTAGATGCTCTTGAAGGGCTCATTCACATAGATGGGATTCATATCGACCCTGCCGAATGAGGTTCCGTAATGCGCGAAGGCGCGATTGCAGATCGTCGGTCCAGGTATGGAAGCAAACCACCGGTTGAAAACCGCAAACTCCAGAGCTAGGTTCGTCAGCACCGGCAATTGTTTCTGTGCGAAGTAATACATGATCTTCTGCGAATGACCTACATCTCTCTGCTGGTTAAAATAGCTCTTCACAAAGCCTTGCATCTTTGGGGTGCGACCGACGTTTGTGATTCCGCCGAAGATCTGCAGGTCGACTGCCGGAAAGTGATGGTCAGGGTCCGGATCGAGCTGCCCCTGAAAGTCCGCCAACGGCTGCGGTTTGACGGGGTTGCCATTTGTATCTGGATTGCTCAGCTGACCGGCGATGCCGTCGATGTTTGCATTCACAACGGTAAGCGAACCCAGCATGTGGTCAAACGATCGGTTTTCCATCATCAGAACGACAATATGCGTCAGCTTGTCGAAACCCGGCGGCATGCGAATTCCTCCGTTCTAATATTCCCAGCGCCGCTACATAGTCGCGGTTCTCGCTTTCTTGGTTACCAGCAGCTCAGGCCTACTGAATGTGCTCACAGCGGTCATGCGCAACTTCACGTTGTTGAGGTAAATTCGGCGGCTTGTAATTAGTGTGCTGAATCCTCTGCTCGACTGACTCGTGCACAACGCATGGCACGCCGATCCATCGCCTGCGGCCCAAGTTCACGCGAACTGATTTCTTCCAGCGCCCTTCGGCGGTCTTTTCCTGAACGATTTTTGGCCACATCTCCGCAATCCACCACAAGCCGGAAAGTGATTCGTGCTGGTTTGTTGTTAGGGGATCGGGGGCAACATACGGCGCCTTGGCTCCGAGAATATCTGCCTTTGTTTTATCATCGACGAGCAATCCAGCAATTTCCGCCTCGCATAACATCCAACGCAGGGCCAACTTGGAAAGCTGGCTCTCTGATTCGGCATAGCTGCCGCCCACATCAGAGTGCACACCTGCAAACCAGACTTCCTGCACTTGCTGGCTCACATCGTGAGGTTCACCAAACAGGTTCTGGCGGAAAAATGCCCTGTGCTCATCGATCGAAACCGCATGGCGAATAATGCGCATATCGGGATTGTTAGTGGCCTTAGTGAATGGGAACCGGACAGCGTTATAAACCCACCCTAAAGAACTGACCGTATCCCAGACCCCGACAAAGTGGATGGGGCAATCACGTGAGAATGTCTTCTTGAAATCTGCCGCAACCTCGAAGTCGATCTGCTTGCTCTTCACCATTCGGATGGCGTACGGAATTAAGCCCTCGTTCCCCTCCGTCAGAAGCCCCACACAATGGAGCGTCCCACAAAGTGCGCGAGCAGTGTAAGCTCCTCTGCTGAAACCAAAGATGTAGATGGCGTCTCCTGGTTGAAATGTCCTCATTAAGAACTGGTACGCATCCGCAACGTTGTCGGAAAGGCCATAGCCAAACGCGAGGCCGATTACACGAGTCCAAAGCTTGCCCAGTTGGCTGAGAGCGCTTCTTGAACCCATGGTGCCTACGCCTGGGTGGTAGTAAGCGATCTGGCTCTCACTGGGCGCTAGAACCTTGTAGAGTTTTACAACATTAGAGTTGCTCCGCCCAAACTCATTTCCGGTGCCGTCGCAGCAGATGACAATATTTTTCGCCATAGTGAGAGAAGACAACAGAACCCAACGAACTTGCAGCGCTATTTACGAACGGTTTTTATTACCTGCCCGGTTGCTGAGAGTTGGAAGACTGCCCGTGCGCCGTAATCCGCCACCCACAAACTTTGATCTGGACCTATAGTTATGCCGCGTGGCTCGCGAAATTCCGGTGCCGAAGAGAAGGTGCTCGCTTTGGTGATCTTCGCGTCGGTTGCTAACTGCAACACTCGATGCCCGGACGCATCCGCCACATAAAGTCTGTGTTGTGCTGGATGATAAGCAAGCGCGGCGGGACTTCCTATCCCGTAGGCCAAAGCTCGTGACTTGTGACTTGCCAGATCCACCATGTAAACGTTGCCGCCCTCGACATCGCAAACGAATAGCCGATGACCATCGGTGTCAAGCGCCAGTGGCCCAAGCCTAGATGATCCAGCGACCCGCGCGATGAATTCCGGGAATGCTCGATCACGAATGCTCAATTTCGAGATCTCCTCGTTGCCAGCGCTCCCCAAATAGATAGCCTGATTGTTTCCATCGACAACTAACCCTCCGAATGTACGACCCAGCGATGACCATCTATGGATTTCATTTCCCTGAAGAGAATATTGCACCACAAGTCCTTGATTGCTCTGCATGGATTGCGCCGAAATCGCCCAATACGCGGTGACAAAAATGAATTCTTGGTTCCCAATGCGGGCCACGGACAAATCGAGGGGAGTCACATTTCCCAAAGTCTCTTTGATCGGTGTGAGCAGACCAGTTGCAGGGTTGATAAGGGACAGGCCTCCACGCGATCCCAAAACTACTATGACGCCGGAAGGTAACGCACTGATGGCGATCGGACCCTGCTGCGCATATGGGCGTTGCGCCATCTGTCCCATTTGCGCCCATGCGCTTATGACTACGCATGTCACAAAAATAGCGGGGATCTTTCGAAACAACAATTTCGTTAGGCTGTGACTTAGAATTGTCATGAATCCTGTTTAAATAGACCCAAAAAATCGCCCGCGCTGCGAAACCCCATAAGCCCAACCAGCACGCCAATCAAACTGGCGGGCAGAAGCTGATAAGGATCCAGTTCGAATCCAAGAATGCGAAACTCGCTGTTCCCGTTCACCAGAATCATGCCTAAAGCCTCGGCCACTATCCCAAAGCCCAAGGCGATTAGCACGGCCTTGTACTTTTCGATGCTCTTTGTTGAGCTTTTCTGGGGCAGGAGCAGGCCCAATCCGCTTCCAATCGCCGCGCCCAATAAAACCGCCAAAGAGAGATTCCAGAACGAAGGTTTGAAGCGGACGGGGACTGGAAGCTCGAGCGCCCCTGGAATCCCTCCTGGAGTATTGAAATTCACGCTGAGATGAACTGTTTCCTGCGCTTTGTTCGGGGCAATAGGAAAAATAGAGGCACCTAAAGCGTGCCACCGGTTCGGTGTCAGGTTAACTTCAATCCCCGTGTCCAGCGATTCCGCTGGTTGCAGAACTGTTGCTCCCCCGGAGAAATGTAGTACTGCTTTTGGCGACTCCTGCCAGAATGAAGGGTTATCTGGTGTAGCGTTAACTCCACTGAGCAGCACCGGGAGGGCTGGCAAGAGATTTACGATCTTGACTGCAACCGGATAGCGGCCGTTCAGACTCACTATTGCAAAAGGACTCGGCGCCTCAGCCTGCAAGATCGGTTGCCTATACGCGTTATTGTGCAGCGGAACGTTAATCGTGCCAGTCTCTAATTCCTGCGCATGATCGCCAACATGAAAACCGACTTCGTACATCTGGTCCGCGAAAGCGCCCGAAGGAGTGGCTTGTACCCGAAACTCGCATATTTGAACCGCAGGCGTTGTGCCCTTCCGTTCCACATAGAACGGATAAATGAACGTGCTGTACAGCAGCGAGGTTTTTTCCACATCTGCGAATACGAGATAGGTCGTTGTTTCGCCCTGGGGCATTTGTTGCAAATTTTGTATGGATGGTGCCGGTTGGACATCGCAGCTGCTCGGGCGAAAATGGATGTGGCCATTATCCAAATTCACATCGTCCAGTTGCATCTGCACCTGCGTCTGCCCCTGTGCTGGACTAGTCGAGAAGCAACTACAGAGAGCTAAAACCATATGCGACAGCCAGCAAGGGTTTTTCCGTAGAGCCCTAAACATACCGAGAAGTTCTCCCCTCCAAAGAGCGATCTCTCTCTCGAAACGCTCGAAACCGCGTGCTGCCTCTCAAAATCAAAAGGTGCGAACCAGTTCACATAATGGATCGCCCCGCAAAAAAGAGAGAGCTAAAGCCCCGTGGTTACGCAACGAACAAGCTGATGACGACTAGTGCTCGCCTACAAGATCGAGATTTGGCCGGCACTGGTGATACCAACTCCGCTGCTCTTTAAAGCCTCAGTCCACACAAATGTCAATCGCGCAATCGCAGTCAGCGGCGACACGCTCAATGCAACTACTATGGGCCAGGCGCCAATGGTGCTGCCCCGCCACTTATCAGTTCCCCCAAACTCTTGGACAGGTTCGCATCATCAATGACATAAAACAGTCCACCTCGCCCGTTTTGGCTGCTGGAACAGCGCTGTCCTGCGATGGCTCCCTGCTGATTCATATCCGCGAAAATCGAGTAGTGTTGGTCCCCGACGGTAGAGACTCCTATCTTTGCGTGGTTAAAATTCGTACCGAGTCCTCCCGTCAGACCGAACTCTTTGCCCGCCCACTTCCCGGTTGTCGCAATCTCCACAGGCCCTGGCTTCGGAAGCGAGTTGTCCCAGCAGGTGATAATCGTAGAGGAATTCGTGCTGTAGATTTTTGGGCTGGCCCACCAGGTCGCGGATCTCAGAGACACTCCACCAAGGATCGCCGAAACCATCTGCCAGGGCGGCACATTCAAATGCGACGGCTTAGAAATCACTTCGATCCCGGTGGAAAGCACGTCCTTGGTGTAGGCTTTGCTGCTGGACTTTACGCCCAGCTTCCTGACCAATTGCTGAATGTCTGGCGGCCCGCCATTTCTCACAATTTGGGGATTTGAAGGATCCGTCACGACACTGGCATTTTGAAGAGCACTGAGGATTTTTATGATGTCGTCTTTGGTCAGTTTCAGCGCAAAGAAGTGCTGGCTCACCTGAACATCATTGTCCTTAACACATCCCAAGGTATTGCCGTCACTCCGGCGAGGAGACTGTTTGCTGCCGGAGGCCGGCCACGACGGTGTTGTGACCTGCATGACAAATCCGGCGCCTGCATCATTCCAAACCAGGATACCTTTCGAATGACCCCAGGGAGCGCTGCAACTGGTCGTGCATCCCTGAATCTGCGGATCGTCATAGAATTGGTCGTTCCAAGTTACGTAGTGGAACATGCCCTCGTACGTCTGATCGAATGTTGCTCCAATTGGATCATCCAATGTGTCCCCGAGACAATCGTTGCCCTGCTGAAGTGTGTGATTATCGCTGCTCGCATACACGAACTGCTGGCTAAAAGCCCTGTAGTTCTGTACGTCTCCTCCGAACAAACACTGCCTTGGCGCCGTACCGCCGCAGCCTGGGAATTTGGCCGAGTTGAATTTGAAGACGAACCACCAATCTACGGGATGTTGTTTCGAAAGAAGCGGTGCAGGTGTGCCTTGCGAGTTGGGTGTTGTGCCAGGGGTCTGGGCGCCAGCAGCGCATAGGCAGATAAGAACCAGTGCTATGGCGTGTAATCTCATGATTGTCGCCCTACATTTGGGGTAACTAACTTACTGTCTTGCTTCCGAGGTAGCCCGCGTGACTGATACCGAGAAGGGCAACCATTCCTTCTGAAACCGTCGGTATTGTCAGATTCTTGGGATCGTTGTACATACTGTGAAAAATCTGATATGCGTAACTGGCCGCGACAATCAAGCTAAAGAAGAACATCTGCAACTTTGCGGGATCGATATAAGCGGTGTTGCCGACCTCATCCCCCTGAAAAATGTCAGTAAATCTCGCATCAAGGGGACTGGTATTGGAGTAAAGTCTCCCTTCCCGGTTACTCTGGATTGCCTGTTGATCCTCTTGGAGCAGCTTTGAGGCCTTTTCGATCGCGCTGCCTGGCGGGTCCTGCAGCTTTTTGTTCTGCAAGAGAAGAGGTGAACCCACAAGGGAAGCGGTACTGATGCCCATCAGCGCCCACAGCCTTCCATCGATACCAATATCAAGCGCACTCGATATATTGCCGTGTATCCGTTGCATCACCATCGTCAGATATGCCGAGAGGATCAGCAGGGTCCAGAGGATCATTTGAAACCGTGAAAGGCTCATCAGATTTCGGTCGGTGATCAATATCCCGAGGGGGCGCCCGCAGATCCATTTCCCCAAGAACAACATGAAGGCGAGCATGCACAGAAGAACCAGAATCCAGGCGCGGCCTTGGGTTTGGGTGATTCCAGCGAAGGCCGTTGCGACCATTAAGACAACAGACACGACCCAGATCTCGAGGTTGGGAGATATTTTCCTGGTTTTTTCGGTAGCTGGTGGAAGCAACGAAGGCTGAGGCGCAGCCATGATGACCTCCTTGCAAATGCTCGAACATTAAACGACCGATTCTTTGCGCTGAGGCCCGAACGATCCAACGAGTTCAGGCAGCGTGACTAGCGCACAGTCAGAGTCTGGCCACCTCACAGCCTGAAGCGAACCCTCAAAAGCAAAGATCTTCACCACCCGCAAAACAAATTCTCCAGCCCAAGTAGTATGTGTACATAGCACAGTCAACGGCGAAACAGCGATACTTTTTGTTTCTGTTACAAATTCGGAACGCCTCCCGGAAAGCGCCCTCTGCATTCAGATCAGTCAAAGGTTTTCTTTTCATCCCGTCAGGACAGTCTCTTTCCCGGTCGAAATCAGACAGCGATCGCTCCAGCGTTACTGGCCAGATGTTTCTTGAATTACCGGCAACCCCGAAACTTCGCGAACTCGCGACGATACGTCGTAGCTGACAGTGGTAATCTCGGGGCATCGTTTGCACGCTGCTCCACCCTCCTGCGAATACCAGCGGCATTCCTTGCGGATGATGCAGGGCGGCAGCGTGTCTACTGCAGCGGGCAGGATCTGAACTATCCGGGTTGCGAGCCTGCAATCTGAGCCGTCGAAATGTGGACACCTCCCTTCCGCACACGTGGCGGCCAGCCTGAACACCTCAGTCGGCCTCAATGGAGTGCTCAGAGCGAGAACCTCCGGCGTCGCCGGGAGGTGCTGGTTCAGATACTGGAGCATGGGAGCAGGTCCATCGTGCTGAATCACGCCCAGAATCCGGCACTGATCCATTCCGGGCTGCGCACTTGGACAAAGTTTTGCCACCGATTGTCCTTTTTCTATTCTTCCAGTCGAACCGTTTGGGCCACAGGAGGAATTCCAACTATTACGTGCCTTCCGATCGAGAGGACGGCCCCTTCCGGGCTCGCTCCTTGTCCTGCAGCTGCGAACATTTCGGGATGGGCGCCGCCAATGTGCGCTGCAACGTCTGTTGCAAAGGCCCGTAGCTCGCCAACGGTGACGTTCGACAGGATCGACTCCGGCGGCGGTATCCCTCGGATCAGATAGGAGATCGTAATTGCGTTTGGCGGATCAATCTTGAATTTCGGATGCTTTACCACAGCTGCCTTGACTGCGGCTTGTACCGACTTAGTGAATTTAGCTAAGGAAATAGAAACAGCTTGTGCCATTTTCCCTCCTTCCCGAATTTCTGCGCGAGCGCCAAAAGAGGAACGTCGGCGCGTGGAAACGCGAGAACCTACGATCAGATCAATCTGACCTGAATGCAAGGGAACCCTGCTGACAAGAATGGCTATTTATTGGCCAATATGGCTACGATTGGGTTCGCCGCGTCTCTGAGGGGGTTTCGCCGAAGACCCGCTTGTATTCCCGAACGAAATGGCTCACGTCGCTGAACCCGGATTGGCCCATGACTTCCTTGACCGTGAGAAATGATTGAAGCATCAGCCTGCGCGCTAGTCGTAAGCGAACTGCTTTCACATAGTGCAAAGGCGAGATACCGGTTTCGCGCGTAAAAAGGTGCCGCAGGCGGGAGGTTGAGAGGTTCACCGATCTAGCAATTTGGTCTAGGTCGAGGTCAATTGTGGACGCGGACTTTTCCAGCATTTCAAAGGCTGCAGCGACGCGTTTGTCGCTGCCTTCTCTCCTGGGCGGGAGTAACACAGTAGAGCTCATAACAGGAGCGGCTCATCAGGCGTAGGTTTGAAATCCACACTACACGAATTCTTCCGTTGTCAAGCAGATTTCGAGAAGTTTTCTGGATTCGGAACAGCTTGACATGTGCATACGAACCAGACCCCGCCACAGCCTCCATCTGAATCGATACGGAGTTAAAGGAGACACAACTTATTTACTGAATTCCGGAGTTCGCGAGCTTCTCCCAATCGCCTTGGGAAGAGCTGAAGCTCCCTCTGACGCTGAATCTAATGCGTGCGGGCCCGACACACGTTCACACTGTTCTGAGACCCGGAATAGTATTGTTGCAAGTTGATGGTACGAAAAATCATCCATGTCGACATGGATGCGTTCTATGCTTCCGTCGAGCAGCGGGATAACCCGGACTTGCGCGGCAAGCCCGTAATTGTCGCTTGGCAGGCTAAACGTTCGGTCGTCTGTGCTGCTTCGTACGAAGCCAGGGCTTTTGGCGTGCGCGCGGCCATGCCGGCAGTGCGGGCGGTGCGGGCGGAACGCTTGTGTCCTAGAGCAGTCTTCGTGCCACCAGATTTCACCCGCTACCGCGCGGTTTCGCATGATGTTCGGGAAATCTTCAAGCGTCACACCGACCTTATTGAGCCACTGTCGTTGGACGAAGCGTACCTGGATGTGACCGAAAACCAGACCGGCTTGCCGACTGCCACGATTGTTGCGCGCACGATCCGTGAACAAATTCGCCAGGAGCTGAATTTGACCGCCTCAGCCGGCGTAGCGCCGAATAAGTTTTTGGCAAAAATTGCGTCCGATTGGCGCAAACCGGATGGACTCTTCGTTATCCAGCCGGACGATGTAGACGCGTTTCTATCTCCACTGCCGGTAGGACGCCTTCCCGGTGTGGGTAAAGTGACTGGGGAGAAGCTTGAAATTCAGACGGTCGGGGATTTAAAAGGGCTGGATTCACAGGTGCTTGAGCAGCACTTCGGCCGCTATGGTGTGCGCCTGCACGAACTCGCCCGCGGTATTGACGAAAACGAAGTCGTACCGGACCGGCCTACGCAGTCAATATCCGTCGAGGACACCTTCGAGCAAGACGTTCCCTTGTCAGAAATCGAACCAATAATCCGGCGCCTGGCAGAAAAGCTTTGGTCTGCTTCGCGTAAAGAGACACGAATGGCACGCACGGTGGTTCTCAAATTAAAAACAAGCGAGTTCAAAATCTTGACTCGCAGCCATACCCCAGATTCTCCTCCATCTTCCTGCGACGAATTGACGGACCTCGCGCTGAGGCTGCGAGAACGAGTGGCCCTAGATCCGCAGCAACGTTATCGGCTGGTCGGCGTCGGGTTGAGCAACTTTGTGGAAGCCGAAGAGACTGCTGCACAACCCGCTCTTTTCGAGTAGCACGAATATGGAAACGATTCTCATCCCAGGAGCGGAAATCTACTACGATGAGAATTTCCTCTCGCCTGAG
>WNGL01014222.1_pt1 | contig 12146 bp, 16 predicted proteins | sample 5400591 | NCBI WGS metagenome assembly WNGL01 (sample SAMN13153377, study PRJNA577476) | soil metagenome | isolation source: 80 cm soil or saprolite under Garry oak tree replicate 1 | place: USA:California | collected 2016-06-15
CGAGCCTGCCGAGGACGAGGCACCGGCCAAGCCCACGCGCCAGCGTCGGGGTGCCGCCAAGCCAGCGACCGCCAAGACACCTGCCAAGCCAGCGACCAGGCGCACTGGCCGTCGGGGTGCTGTGGCCGCCGAAACCAGCGCCGAGGCACCGTACTAGAACGTGAGGCTGGCCGGTCGGGCCAGGTCCGGGTATCGGCCGGTCAGCCTTGCCAGGTGCAGAGTCAAGAGACAAGAGACGACCGGCCAGGGATCCCCGGACCTGGCCGGTCCCGCCATCTTAGGAGAGCAGTAATGCCGAGCCATATGCACGTCCTTCCGTATGTCAGGCTGCCCGGCGAGAACTGGCCACGCTGCCGTGGCTGTGGACATCGGGTGAACAAGGGACACCGCGCGCCGAAACAGACACGGTATCGGCCACCATGGATGTGGCCGGTAGAACTCATCAATCGAATCAGGGCAAGGAGAGCGCCATGGCGCTACACGATCCGCGGCCAGAAGCCGCATCCGAGCGAGCCGACAGGGCTATGGCAGATAATCAGCAGACAGCCACCGTACCCTCGCAGGCCGATAGACAGGCTATCAGTGAGCCGACGATCCGCGTCCCAGTACCATCCCCAAACTGGGTCGTCATCGTCGCAGCCACAGACGCCCAGGTTTCGGCAATAGAGCTGCCGATCGCCGCATTCACCGATCCGGTACTGATGCGTTCGCTGGCCGACATGAAGTATGAAATGGGGAAGCATGCTGAATGAAGCTGACTTTGCCCGGCTGGAGGCAATCGAGGCCGACTGGGTAGCGCGGGAGAGAAAGCAGGAGCCGGACCCTGAGTTCTGGCGCTGGTCACCGACGCCATTGCCAAAGGTGCGCGAGATGTTCGCCACAGCTGACATGTGCCGGGAGTTGGCCGAGCTCGAACATCGCCCTACATTCTTCGATGCCGGCTGTGGCATTGGCACCAAGATGTACTTGGCATTCAGAATGTTCGGCTGGGCAGTCTACGGCTGGGATCTCTATCCCGAGTACATCGAGTTTGCCAGGCGCCAGTTTGGCATTCAGCCCGAGGTACGCGATCTCCGCAAGCATGAGCCCGACTGGGCGGCATACGACGTCATCATGACCTCCCGGCCGTTCAAGGATGATGCCGAGGAGACAGCCTGGGAGCGTAGAGTCCAGGAGGCTATGCGGCCCGGAGCCGTGCTAATCGGCACGCACCTAGGCGTGAAGCCTTACAGCTGGCGCTGGCTCTACCGAGCGCCCTGGCGGCTGGTAGCGGTCAAGCCATTGCCTGGCGAACAGGACCATACTCAAGCCAACGTACCAAACATGCGGCCAGCGACTTAGGGCCGTGCTCTATCGCATGTAGCGCTGACACCGTGGTAGGAGGTAGGATCCGAAATCGACGGAGCCGGTCGGTATAGTCCTCCGTATGGCACAGCAGTCCGATGATGAGGCTATCGGACTCTGCCGGATAGCCCCAGACCGGCCGGTTCCGTCCCGAGGAGAGCAAATTGGGCAACGAGGTTCCACTGCTGACAACTTCAGAGATCAAATCTCTGGACAGATGCCCGCAAGCCTGGTGGTGGGGATATCGAGCTGGCCTGCGCGGTAAGGCCAAACCAGCGGATGCACTTTGGTTCGGAACCGGCATCCACTATGCACTAGCCGAGTGGTACAACATAGGATTCGAGCGCGGCGCTGACCTGCCATCTAAGACCTTCCGTGACTGGGTAGGCGACGAGGTCGTCGAGATCAAAGGCAACTATGCCGAGAAGGAACGCGAATGGTTTGACGAGCCAGCCTATTATGATGCTGGCGATCTCGGCGTTGCCATGCTGGATCATTACGTGCAGGAATACGGCGAAGACCCGGACTGGGAGATCATTGCTGTTGAGCAGGCATTCGAAGTTGAGCTTGTCCGATCTGGCAAAACTGTCGCCGTGTTCGCAGGCTGTGTCGACGGCGCTCTCATTGACCATTCCGACGGCTATCCTTATCTGCTAGAGAACAAGACAGCCGGAGCAATCAAGACTGCGCATCTGCCGCTAGACATGCAGGCCGGTAACTACTTCGCTGCCGGCAATACCGTTCTCAGGCACCAGGGCATCCTCAGCTCGAAGCAGACATTGCATGGCATAATGTACAACTTCCTGCGTAAGTCACCGCCGGACGAGCGCCCACGTGGCAGCGGCGGAGCCTACCTGAACAAGGATGGCAATCCGAGCAAACGCCAGCCACCAAGAGCATTCCTGCGCGAGCCAATCGACCGACAGCCACGCGAGGTAGACAGCATCCTGCGCAGGCTAACGGATAAGGCTGTCCTGATGGACGCCTACCGGACCGGCCGTGAACCGCTGACGAAGAACATCACCGACATGTGTCCGTACTGCCCATTCTTCAACATGTGTCTGCTGCACGAGAAAGGTGGCAACCGCTGGAAGCAGATTCGTGACCAGCAATTCATCGTCACCGACCCGTACCATGAGCAACTAGATAAAGGGAAGTCAGCCTCAGAATGACGAATCCTCCAGAGCAGTCAGTTAAAGTCGGACTTGAAGAGCTAGTTCGTATCATCACGGAACAGGTAGCGGGACAGCACAGGCATCAGTGGGCCGTGCTTGATGTCAGCTATCCGAGCGAACCGTCTGGTCCTGTTCATCCGCGCATGGCTCGCACCGGCGACATCACCTATGTGGCACTCAAGTGCCACTGCGGCGAACCCAAGAGCGTCACCATGGACGGCCACTGGGACATGACACAGCTAATGATGGAGGTAGCACGTGCCGGCCACGACAGCCCGCAGAGGAGCACGACCCCAGGCCGCCCGGAGGGCGACAGCCAGTCGTCGGGGGAATACCCGCCCGGCTGACCGTCCGAAGGTAGAGGTCAAGGACGAGGAACTGGCTGACTTCAACGAGTCGGTCAACATCCTGGTATATGCCAATTCCGGCGTAGGCAAGACAACCCTCATCGGCAGCGCTCCTCGTCCAACCTGGCTGACAACCGAGAAGGGTGTCGTTAGCGCTAAGCGGGCCGGCCATACCGGCCGGTTGTGGCGTGCACCGACGTGGGAACACGTCGAGGTTGGCGTTGAGCGCGCGGAGAAAGAGCTTGGTCCCGAGGATTGGCTACTTGTCGACTCCGCCAGCAAGATGCAGGTACTACTCAGCCGCTGGTGGCTGGCCCGCCAGCATGAGGAGAACGACGCACGTGATCTGGACATTCCACAGATCCAGGATCACCAGAAGTTCCAGAACATGTACATGCGCTTCATCGACCGACTTGTAGACGCACCGTGCAATGTCATCTTCACTGCCACGGCAATGAGCAACGAAGACCCGGAAGGCGAGACGCTAGTCCTGCCGGCCATCACCGGCAAGGGTTACGCCATCAGCAACTATGTCTGCGCACAGATGGACCAGGTGCTTTACTACGGCGTGGCTCGCCAGCAGGACAAACAGGCTGACACCATTCGCAGGATCCTGGCAGAGACCTTCCCGCCCTGGTTCGCCAAGGACCGATACAACGTGCTTGACCGGTTCACGGACGTGGAGCCGGGCGAATACGATACGATGGCCTGGATCATCGATCAGATCATGGCCATCGCACCCGAGGAGCGCCAGAGGCTGAAGGCAGCGTCATGAGTCCAACCGGCAAGGTCTTTCTGGCGAAGCTGAGATGGGAGCTAGACCCATTTTCAACGTTGACCCTGCCGGGGTATCACGAGATCCTCGTTCGCCAGTCAGAGCGCTTCCCGTTCGGCCGCAAGGGCAACGTGCTAGCCGGTCTATGGACTGAGCTAGAGCGTACCGGCTGTGATGGCGTGATCATCAACGACAATGATGTCATCATCGACCCACACGATCACCGCACGATGATGATTGCCGTACAAACGGATCCGACATCAGTATGGACCGCGCCGGTCAAGATCTGGCCGCACAGCACACAGGACAAGTCATGGTCCTGGTGCCACGGAGAGCATCAGGGAACCCGGAACCAGGTAGACACCGACAATCCGACATGGTTTGGTTTTGGGTTCACCTTTCTTCCGGCTAGGCTTCTAGACGCTAGCATTGCAGCCGGGCTAGCAGAATGGGCATACCCCTGGGTGGACACGAAGGTGGGTGAAATGGCGCGGAGCATGGAGATAGGCGTCCGTGTCGTCCGAAACGGCTGCACCCCAAAGCACATAAATTTCTGTCACTGGCAATCGTGAGAAAGGAAACGACATGCCAAGACTGAAGGACGCCGAAGTTCTGGACGCCGACAAACTCGAGGAAGCAGAATACGGAGAAGGTGACTTCCAGAAGTACACCGGCGAAATCCCGGCCACCGGAACCATGCTGGTCTTCCGCGTCACCAAGGCATGGTGGACATACAGCAGCAACGACGATCCCATGCTCAAGGTGCTGTGTGTCGCCGAGGACAACCCCGGCAGCCTGGAGGAGTACGACGGGCTGACGGCATGGGAGAACATGCCGCTGACGGCCAGCGCCAAGTTCAAATGGGCACCGTTCCTGGAGCACTTCGGCCTGACCATCCGGGATGTCCGCAACAAGCTAATCGTCGCGGACGAGGACGACAACCAGGGCGCTCCGATCACCAAGATCGCCAGGCTGACCGTCGGCTCGGACGACTTCCTGTTCGTCGGCATCGTCGCCAAGGAGCGTTACCAGGGCAAGTGGCAGGCGCACATCTCCGAGTGGCTCGATGCTGACACCGAGCTTGACGAGCCAGAAGAGGAAGAGCCGGAGGAGAAGCCCGCGCGCCGTAGGGCTTCTAACGGTGGCCGTACGGCCAGGAAGCCTGCCGCTGCGACGAGGCGTGGCCGTAGCCGACGCGACGAGCCTGAGGACGAGGAAGCCGAGGGCGACGAGCCTGAGGACGAGGAAGAGCCACCGGCTCGCAGCCGTCGGAAGACTCCTGCCAGGTCGGCCGCCAAGAAGCCTGCGGTACGTGGCGCCAGCCGTCGTCGGGCCAGCAGCAAGGATGAGGAGGACGAGCCTCCCTTCTAGCGTCACCGGCTAATTCGGCGCTAGGGTTGAAACGTCCGGCCCGGTAAGGGGCACAGCTGGGTGGCGAGCTGCGAAAAGGTGTCCAGATCACCTGAGTAGTTGGGACCCGGGCCGGACCCGGTTATGAATAGGAGAGCCGTGTGAACAGCAAGGGCAATAGCAACCCCAATGGCAATAGCGCCATGAATGGCCAGAACCCGAAGATCAACCAGATGACCGGGGAACCGCTGGACCCGTACCATTGGGACTACCTGCGGTGAGCCTCCGTGTGGCCGTACTAGGTTGCGGTCCGGCTGGGCTGGCAGCTGCTCATGCGGCTGCTGGTCTGGCTGATGAGGTCCATATCTACGCGCCCAAGCGCAAGACACCGCAGCGTGGCCCGATCATGCTGCACCGCCCCATTCCCGGCATCAACAACACCCAGCCCGACGGATACGTTCGCCAGATCGTCATCGGCGGCTCCATCCTGGACTACCGGCTGAGGCTGTACGGCGACATCAACATCAGGATCAATGGCGACATTCTGGAGGAGGGCTTCCACACATGGCGCATACCTACGGCCTACGACGCCATGTGGGAGAAATACCACGAACTCATCACCGACCGCGCCATCGCTCCAGATGAATTGGACATGATGGCGAAGGAGTACGACCTGGTCGTCAGCACGGCTCCGGCGCCATTGCTCTGCATGACACCGGGCTGGCATGAGTTCCGATCGGTGCCCATCGCCATCGAGCTACATAGCAGTTACCCGAACCAGCCGGCCAACACGGTCATCTACAACTCCTACGGCCATATCCCATGGATTCGGTCGTCGCGCATCTTCGAGGCTGAGGTCACCGAGTATATGCCGGACGATGCCCCGGACACCTGCGTGCTGATCCAGAAGCCATTGTCCACGGACTGTACCTGCCATCCTCGCGTCCTCAAGACCGGCCGCATGGGCAGCTGGACGAATGAAACTTGGATCGATCACGCCTACTATGAGACGCGCACAGCCCTGACATCAATGCTGCACAAGCATGAATGGGATTCCGTGATCTAGATGTTCGGGCGATGTGGTATATGCGGGCGGCTGATGTGGTGGCGTCCGGTACCGTTCCGGCCGTTCGGAGTCGGCAAAGAGATGCGATGTCATGCCGCATGTGCGCTATTCGAGATCGTCACGTTGAGCATCGCGAGAGGTCTGAAGAAACGATGACCGACGGCCAGATAGAGAAATGGGCAGATCCGGCGATGTGGCTGGCCGAGGCACAGGAGGAACGGCATCCGACGGTGACGCTACTCGGCATGACCGACCAGCCACTCAGGGTGCTAGCAGCCGCAGCTGAACTATACCAGGGCCGAGTCGTCCGGGATGTCGGCGACGTCAGCCAGGAGACCGCAAAGCGCTGGTTCGCCGACATGACGCGGACCAAGCTAGCGGCACCGCTGGAGTTCATCGACCTACACTTTCTGCTCGAAGGCGTGACCCGCGCATTCACGCACCAGCTGGTCCGCCAGCGGACTGCCGTGTATGTCCAGGAGAGCCTGCGCTTCGCGGTCGTGGAAGACATGCCAGTAGGCGAGCCACCTAGCGTCGCCGGGCTGAAGGACGATGACCCTCTCAAGGTCGTCTGGACGGACACGGCAGAGACCATCCGGGTCGCATACAACCAGCTCATAGCCTCCGGCATGCCGGCCGAGGATGCGCGCGGCCTGCTGCCAACGAACACGCTGACGCGCGTCCACTACAAGACCAACCTGCGCAACCTCGCCGACCACGCCGGCAACCGACTTTGTACGCAGGCTCAGTACGAGTGGCGCCAGGTATGGGCTCGGATGATCCAGGCAATACGAGACAGGCCACGCGAGCAGGAGTGGTGGAGCGACGCCTGGCAGTATGACGCCATAGCCGAGCTATTCAAGCCGGCATGCTATCAAATCGGACGGTGCGCATTCAAGGGCACGGCTGATCGGTACTGCTCAATCCGAAGCCGGGTGGACGAGCACGAAGCACACGGTACGCCATCAAGCCAATGGGAGGACATACAAGCATGGGAATGGCTAGCGGACCCGACAGCAGCCCGCCCGAAGAATGGGCCGGACCAAAGTTCACAATCCGCACCGACAACCCAGCCTGGGCGGCACAACGATTCCTGAAGGAAGTGGGCATAGCTGATCCGACGCTAGATGCAATTGCACAAATGATCGACGTGTTCGTGCCGTGCCTCAAGATCATGTGCGAGCGCGGGTACGACCCGGCCGGCGCAACATGGCGCGAGGGTGGCTGGAGATCGCAGCTGGTTGACGTCAGGAAGAAATTCTCCAGGCTGTGGAGGCACGGCTGGCTAGAAGGCCGGTTCGTACCCGACCATTCACTAGATCTCATCAACTACACGGGCTTCTACCATCGTATACAAATGCAGGGCAAGCCCTGGGGCGAGTGGGGCGAGCCAGAGGAGAGCAAATGAGGACATACGACGACAAGCTGCAAGGAGCATCAAGGTTCCACACATTTTCAACTCGGCTCCTGGCAGCTTCGGCTGCCATTACCGGGCTGCTCATCTATCTGGCAGTGAATGGCGGCCGACACGGCCATCGTGCCAGCACCGCAATGATTCATGCCATCTTGATATCCATCGGTGTCACGGTGGTAGCCTATCTGCTGACTGGCTACGCATCCAGTCAAATTTCGTACTTCGCCGACCGAGCATTCCTGACTAGGCTATTCATGTCCAGTGGCTTCAAGCGAAGCCGAGCAGAACGTATGGCGCACATCAAGGCAGGCAAAGGTGGAGGCAGATGAACCTCGGCGACATAAGCAAGATCAACCGGTCAAGGTGCGAGCGCTGGCATGCTGGGGGCGAAGGATGGGTTGCATCAGACTGGGGCAATGCCCTTGCCGGCGAGACCGGCGAACTATGCAACATGATCAAGAAGGTCCGGCGTCACGAGACGCATGTCGACCGTATCGCAACCGGCCAGTCATACAACACCCCGGGGGTGAACGAGCTCATCCCGCGCATCAAGGACGAAATCGCTGACGTGTTCCTGTACCTAGACCTGGTCGCCAGCCATTTCGGCCTCGAACTTGAGGATTGCATATTCCCGAAGTTCAATCGGGTGAGTGAAGTCCAGGGCTTCCCGGAAAGGCTCGGGAATGGGAACGGATGAACCCCAACGTCTGGGCTGGGATAGCTGGGCTATGGCTATCGCCGGAGCCGTCAGCCTGCGCGGTGACTGTACCCGCCGGCAGGTAGGCGCGGTCATCATCGGAGCCAGGCACGAGATCATCAGCATCGGATACAATGGCGTGGCACCGGGAGAGCCAGGCTGCCTACAGGGTGCCTGCCCACGCGGAAAGCTAACGATGGAGGAGCAACCGGCCGGTGGCAGCTATGCCAACTGCATCGCCACCCACGCCGAGATGAATGCACTCATCCGGGCCGATCATGAACGGCTCGCTGGGGCAACCATGTACGTCACCTGCGAACCGTGCTCTGAATGCGCAAAAGTAGCCGCCAACACGCCACTGTCGCAGATCGTCTACGCCGACAATGGTCAGCTAGTCAAGACATTCAGTGACATCCAGGAATGGACCCGACGGGAGCGGCGATGAGCATGGACCGGGCGGCATACGATGACACATACGAGGAGCCGACGAAACGGCGAATGCTGGTCGGCCTGGATTTCGATGGCGTCATCCATCGCTACAGTCTTGGCTGGAATGGCGGTGCCATATATGATCCAGTTGATGTCACCGGAATCCGACTCCTACATCACGCTGGTCTGGCTGTGGCCATCTTTACTTGCCGTGACACTCAGACCGTGGCAACAGTTCTGGAGGAGCACGGCATCCGTACGCATCAGGATGTCGGTGACAATAACATATTCTGGGATGGCGGCGAGGATGGCCGTATCGTTCTTGTGACAAACTTCAAGATCAGCGCCATCGCCTACATTGACGACCGGGCCGTCAACCACAAGTGGGGCGATAACTGGGGTGCCACATCACCATAGCACTTATTCCTTCCTGGACGGATTCGGTACTCCTGAACAGCACTGTACGCGCGCAGCCGAACTGGGCTATACGGCAATGGCGCTGACTGAGCATGGCAACACCAGTTCGCATTTCCGATTCGAGAAGGCTGCTGCCAAGGCTGGTATCAAGCCGATCTATGGGCTAGAGGCATACGCCGAGCCGACGCTACCAACCCGGCAGCGTATGAAGAACCATCTCACTCTGCTGGCGATGGACCTGGAAGGCTATCGCAATCTGAATCGTGCCGTCACCCAGTCGTTCGTGGACTTCTACGACAAGCCTACAATCCTCGGAGCCAACCTGGCTGAGCACTCCAATGGCCTCATCGTTCTGAGCGGCTGCAATAGCTCCCTACTCGCATGCACGCTCATCGGCGGAAAGGGCATAGAGGCGCCGCCACGGCCAGATGTCAAATCCGCGCAGGCAGTAGCAGAGCGATTTGCCGGGCTGTTCGGCGATCGGTACTATCTAGAGGTGCAGGCATTCCCGGAGCTAGAGAGCACGTGCGCCATCAACACGGCATACGAGAAGATCAGCCGGGCAACGGGCATACCATTGGTAGCCACCCTCGACGTCCACTACCCACGACCCGAAGACAACGAGATGCAGATAATTCTTCATGCCTGCGGCCGTGGAGCGCACACCGTAGAAGACCAGGCTCGTAACTGGAACTACGAGGTATTGCTGACTCTCCCCGAAACAGACGATGCCATATACCGGCGTCTAGTCGAGACAGGACTAACCTATGAAGCTGCAGTTTCAGCAGTTGAAAATACGGCTGCAATTTGCAGCCGAACCGGAGTTACACTGCCCAAGGCAGAACGGCTAAGGTTCCCGTGCCCGAAAGGAACCACGGCTGAGGATCTAATCTGGGAGTGGCTCCGAGAAGGCTGGCGCTACCGTGGCATAGGACGCCGACCCAGGAGCGAACAAGAGTGGTTCTCTGATCGAATCAAGTACGAAATAGAATTGTTCAAACAGAAGGACTTCATAGACCTTGCACTCGCTACGAGTGATGCTGTCAAGTGGGCAAAGAACAGTGGAATACCCGTTGGACCAGGGCGAGGATCTGCCGCTGCAAGTGTCGTGTGCTGGCTCCTCAGAATCACAGAAGTAGATCCCCATCGGTACCCTGGCATGCTATTCGAGCGTTTTCTGGACGTCAACCGGGCAGATCCGCCGGACATCGACCTGGACTTCTCTGATGAGCGACGGCATGAGATGAGGGAATATCTTGAGGGCAAATATGGGTCAGATTGTGTAGGTACTATCGCCAACTTTGTCAGATACCGAGCAAAGAATGCACTTGTTGATGTCGCCCGAGTTCACGACATTCCATTCGCAGCCAAGGAGGCCGTCTCAGCACTCATCATCGAGCGCTCCGGCGGTGATTCACGCTTTGACAATTCACTTGAAGATACTGTTAGCATGTTCCCAAATGCCCAGAAGGTCTTCGATGCTTTTCCGGATCTGTGGAAAGCAACCCGACTGGAGGGAAATGTTCGTGGCTGGTCTGTCCATGCTGCAGGTCTTGTGGTTGCCAATTCACCCCTGACCGACATATGTGCCGTATACCAGCGAGATGGCCGACAGGTCCTCAGCATCGACAAGTACGACGTCGAGGACGCCGGTATGCTGCAGATGGACTTCCTTGGTCTCAGCAGGATGGGCATGATTGCTCGGTGCCTGGATATGACCGGTCTAACCCTGGAGGACTTGTATGCGGTCCCCGATGATGATCCGGCTACTCTGGAAGTCTTTCAGAATGGAGATGTGGTCGGGATATTTCAATTCGAGGGAAGAGCCACCCGAGTGGTCAATAGGGATGTCCATCCGGATAACTTTGCCGAGATCTCTGACGTCAATGCCCTGTCACGTCCCGGGCCTCTGTTCTCTGGCACAACAGCTGAGTACTGTGACGTCAAACATGGCAGACGGAAATCTGAACGATATCATCCAGTGGTGGATGCTGCGACCCATGCAACCTACGGTCAGATCATTTACCAGGAGCAGATCCTCCGGATCCTAGTTGAGATCGGCGGATTCAGCTGGTTCTCCGTCGGCCAAATCCGCCGCATCATATCGAAGAAGCTGGGCGAGGCAGCCTTCCAGATGAGCTACAACCAGTTCGAGGAAGGTGCCGCTAGGCTCCACGGCATCAAGCCGGAACTAGCAATGCGCATCTGGAAGAAGATCGTCACATCAGGCACCTACAGCTTCAATATTGCACATGCCATTAGCTACAGCATGATCGCCTGGTGGTGCGCCTATCTGAAGACGCACTATCCGGCGCAGTTCTACGCTGCCTGCCTGGCAAAGTCAGAGCCGGCCAGCGAAGGGGAATTCAAGCTGCTCCAGGACGCGCGCCGTCACGGCATTGAGATCCGGCCGCCCAGCCTGAAGCATAGCCTGTCGACCTGGGACGTGCTCCCGGCTGCGAACGGCAGCAAGCCTGCCGTACTGGCAGGCTTCACCTCAGTACCGGGTATCGCCGAACGTACGGCGAGCGTAATACTCGCTGAGCGCGACAGGCAGTCATTCTCCGACTGGCCCGACCTCATCCGATGTAAGGGGATAGGTCCGAAGACGATGGAGGCTATACGCGACTTCTCGTCACAGGAGGACCCATTCAATCTGGACCGTACACGCAGCAGGCTGCTGAGAGTCTGGCGGGCCATCAAGGCTGGCGAGATCAGGGCACCGCTGCCCACCCACTCCGGCGAGCACGTAGCAGAGATTGAGGTGCCATGGGGCACCAGGCACAAGGAATGGCTCAAAGGTCCGCTCATCGTGTTCGCCGGCATCGTTAAGGCACGCAACTACCAGGACACGATCGAGAACATACACTCACGCTCTGGCGACGATCTCGAGGAGATCCGCAAGCGACTTAAGCGACCCGACCTGGTGACCAGCTGCGTGCTGCAGACATACGACTCAACACTTGAGGAAGTCTATCTGCGCATCAATCGCTGGTCCTTCCCCAGATGGAGGCGTACGCTAGAGTCAGTCAACGTAGGGCATGATGTGGTGATAGGAGTTGGCCACAAGACATCAGGCTTCGGCAACTCAGTAGCGATTGAGGATCTGTATGTTGTCGATCCCGATTGATA
>WNGL01018166.1_pt1 | contig 12146 bp, 10 predicted proteins | sample 5400591 | NCBI WGS metagenome assembly WNGL01 (sample SAMN13153377, study PRJNA577476) | soil metagenome | isolation source: 80 cm soil or saprolite under Garry oak tree replicate 1 | place: USA:California | collected 2016-06-15
AGGCCGGCTACGCGTACAAGGGGCGGCGGAACGTGGCCACCGAATTCCGGTTGGGCGAAGGTCTGATCGGTCAGTGCGCGATCGAGAAAAAGCCGATCCTGGTCACGGACGTACCGCCCCAGTACGTCAAGATCACGTCCGGCCTCGGTGAAGCCAGACCGCTCAACATCATCATCCTGCCGGTGTTGTTCGAAGGCGAGGTGCGTGCGGTCATCGAGCTCGCCTCGTTCCAGCGCTTCAGCCAGGCGCACCGTGACTTCCTGGACCAGCTCACAGAGAGCATCGGCATCGTTCTCAACAACATCGAAGCCAACAGCCGTACCGAAGAGCTGCTCAAGCAGTCCCAGTCACTTGCCAACGAGCTGCAGAGCCAGCAGGACCAGCTCCAGCGCACCAATGAAGAGCTGGCCGAAAAGGCCCGCCAGCTGGCGCAGCAGAACGCCGAGATCGAGCAGAAGCGCAGCGAGGTCGAGGTGGCCAAGAAGCTGGTGGAGGAGAAGGCCGAACAGCTGGCCCTCACGTCGCGCTACAAGTCTGAGTTTCTCGCCAACATGTCACACGAGCTGCGCACGCCGCTGAACAGCCTCCTGATCCTGGCCCAGGAGCTGGCCGATAACCCTGACGGCAACCTGCTGCCCAAGCAGACCGAGTATGCGGCCATCATCCGATCGTCCGGGGCCGACTTGCTGAAGCTGATCAATGACATCCTCGACCTGTCGAAGATCGAGTCGGGCACGGTCGCCTTGGAGATCACGGATTGGCCGCTGGCCGAGCTGCCGCTTCTGCTCGAACGGACCTTCCGGCACGTGGCGGAGGCGACTAAGCTCGGCTTCACGATCGACCTCAGGCCGGGTCTTCCGAAGTCGATCCCCACCGACCCTCAGCGCCTCCAGCAGATCCTCAACAACCTGCTGAGCAATGCGTTCAAATTCACGGAGAAGGGCAGAGTCGAATTCCGGGCCGAGATGGTGACCTCTGGCTGGGGCCCGACGCACGCAGCGCTCAATCGGGCCGAAGCCGTCGTCGCGTTGAGCGTGGCCGACACCGGCATCGGCATCCCGCCGTCTCAGCAGCAGTCCATCTTCGAAGCCTTCGCGCAAGCCGACGGGACGACAAGCCGCAAGTACGGCGGAACAGGTCTTGGACTGTCGATCTGTCGCGAGCTGATTCGCCTGCTCGAAGGCGAGATCCGCCTCGTGAGCGAGCCCGGCGCCGGAAGCACGTTCACTGTGTTCCTGCCCATCTCGCCCGCGATCCCCGGGCAGGCGGGACCCGCGGATGCGGCCACCAATGGCTCACCCGAGCTGCAGCCCGTGGGCGCCTCTTCGAGCCAGGCCAACAGCACGTGGACAGGAGCGACCAGGACCGCTGTCCTCGACACCGCGCCCCTGGCGGTTAAGACCAAGAACCTGCTGGTCGTCGAAGACGATGCGATCCAGCGGCAGCACATCGTGGACCTGATGGGCAGCATCGACGCCGCCACCACTGCCGTCTCGAGCGGCGAGGAGGCGCTGGCCGCCCTGCAAGCCAAGAGGTTCGACTGCGTCGTCATCGACCTCGGCCTGCCCGGCCTGACCGGCTGGCAGGTGATCGACCACGTCCGGAACGACGAGGCCCTGCGCTCGACGCCTGTGCTCGTCTACACGGCGAAGGAGCTGACGCGCAAGGAGGAGCTGAGGCTTGGCCGGGCGACCAAGAGCATCGTGGTCAAAGAGGTCCGCTCCCCTCAGCGACTCCAGGAAGAGGTCGGCGCGATTCTGGAAAGAGCGGACGGCGCTATCGCGGCCAACGGAAAGCCGGAGCTGACCGGAACTGCCGACCGGATCGAGACCTCCCTGAGCGGGAAGAAGATCCTCGTCGTCGACGATGACATTCGCAACATCTTCGCCCTGACCGCCCTTCTCGAACGTCAGCGCATGGACGTGACCTCAGTGGACAGCGGCGCTGAAGCTCTCGAGACGCTTCGCAGCGCCCCCGATATCGACATCGCCGTGGTGGACGTGATGATGCCGGAGATGGATGGCTACGCAACGATGTCTCAGATGCGCGAGCTGCCCTGGTTCAAGGACCGGCCGATCATCGCCCTGACGGCCAAGGCGATGAAAGGAGATCGAGAGAAATGCATAGAGGCAGGCGCTTCGGACTACATCGCAAAGCCTGTGAACAGCTCACATCTCATCTCGATGCTGCGCTCGTGGCTCGCTTGAGAAAGTGACGAGTACCGCCACCAAGCCCGAGTCGACGGGACCAGACCTCGAGGAGATCGAAATCAAGCTGTTCCTCGAGGCGATGTCGATGCGGTACGGGTATGACTTCAATGAGTACGCGGTAGGGCCGCTGCGGCGCAGCATCCTTTCTGGCATGGCCAGCGAGGGGGTGGGCACCATCTCCGCCTATCAGGACCGCCTCCTCCGGGACGCGGGCAGCATGCAGAGGTTGCTCCGGACAGTCGGCGTGAACGTGACCAGCATGTTCAGGGAGCCCGCCACGTGGCGGTGCCTGCGTGAAGAGGTCTTCCCCGTGCTGCGCACGTTCCCATCGGTGCGAATCTGGAGCGTCGGCTGCGCTTCGGGCGAAGAGGTCTACTCACTCGCCATCGCCCTCAAGGAGGCAGGCCTGTACGCAAGGTCAAGCATCTATGCCACCGACCTGAACGAGAGCTCCATCGCCCGGGCGCGGCGGGCTAGCTACTCGCTCGAGCTGGTCCGCGAGTACGAGTCCGACTATCTCCTGTCCGATGGCCGCTCCCAGCTGTCGGACTACTACGTGGTTTCGGGCTCGCTGGCCAGGTTCCACCGCAGCCTCCAGAAGAACATCACCTGGGCGGAGCACAACCTGGTCACGGACGCGTCGTTCAACGACTTCCACCTGATCCTGTGCACCAACGTGCTCATCTATTTCGGGCCCGCCCTTCAGCAGCGGGTTCACCGCCTGCTCTACGGGAGTCTCGTGCGCTCAGGGTTCCTGGTGCTCGGTCAGCGAGAGTCTTTGGTCTTCAGCCCGGAGAGCAGCAGCTACGAGGCTGTGCAGGAAGGACTGAGCGTGTACAGGAAGATCCGGTGAAGGTGCAGAGCAGCGTTCGCGGCGCGGGCACGACGTCGCTTGACTCCAAGGTCGAGATCCTGCTCGTCGATGACGATCCCACCAAGCGCTTCACGCTGAAGACGGTACTCGCGCCCCTCGGCCAGAACGTGGTCGAGGCCTCATCCGGCACGGATGCACTGCGACAGCTCTTGCGGCAGGACTTCGCGGTCATCCTCCTTGATGTGCGCATGCCGATCATGGACGGGTTCGAAACCGCCAAGCTCATCCGGCAGCGGCCTCGATCAGAGCTGACCCCGATCATCTTCGTCACCGCATTCGACCGCGCGGGGACCGACATGGGCCGGGGTTATGAGCTGGGCGCCGTCGACTTCGTTTTTGCGCCAGTCGTGCCCACGATCATGAGGGCGAAGGTGACTGTGTTCGTGGAGCTCTACCGGGCGCAGCAGGAGCTTCGCCGGTACCGCACTCAGCTCGAGCAGCTCGTCCAGGAGCGAACTACCGCCCTCACGGCAATGCGCATGCGGACCGCGAGCAAGCGGATGACCTCGGTGTTCGACGGCCTGCAGAGCCTGTTCCAGCTGACCGGTGGTGAGATCCACCGCGAACGGGTCGACGTCAGCGCCATGGCCGCCGACATCGTGGAGGAGCTGCGGGCCTCGAGCCCGGACCGCAAGGTGGACATTGGCATAGCCGCAGGATTGACCGCCTCCGCGGACGCTCGGCTGGCCAGGATCCTGCTCGCCAACCTGATCGGCAATGCCTGGAAGTTCACGAGCAAGTCGCCCGCCGCGAAGATCGAGGTCGGGCGGGAGATAGTTGACGGCGACACCCGCCTGTTCGTACGAGACAACGGCGTCGGCTTCGACATGCTCTACGCCCACAAACTCTTTGGCGCCTTTCAGCGCCTGCACAGCCAGAGCGAGTTCCCGGGCGCCGGCATCGGCCTGGCGACCGTCCGGCGGATCGTCAACCGGCACGGCGGAAGGGCGTGGGCGGACGGAGCAGTGGGCGAAGGGGCGACCTTCTACATCGTGCTCTAGGGCGTTCCCCCTTCGGGCTCTGTTCGCTCCCCTCACCAGCGCTTGGCGCGGGAGGCTCCCCTCAGGGTGGGGAGCGACGCACGGGCGTTTCTATATGGAGATGGCATTCGCCCGACGAAGCTCAGCTGCCAGAACGCGCCCTCGCGCCAGCCGGATGCACCCAATTCGGGCCTTCTCGATGCTGCTCATCGTCATCGGGCTCGTGCTCCTGGTCGCCTTCGGAACCGAGCTCTACGCCGGAATCCGCGAGCAGCAGCAGCTGAACCAGGCCTGGATCGATCCCAGCCTGCAGCGTCCTTTCAACGGGGTCGACTTCGCGATCCGCGTGCCCAAGCTCGGCTACTACGCCGCAGTCAAAGAGGGCATCGACAGCGCAACGCTGTACAGCAGCCCGGGCCGCTACCCGCAGACGGTGTGGCCGGGCGACCAGGGAACTGTCGGCGTGGCGGCCCACAACGTCTACTGGGTCAATTTCCCAAAGCTGGTCCCGGGTGACGAGATCGACATCGAAACCCGATATGGGACTTACCGCTACCACGTCACCGGCAGCAGGATCGTCGGCCCAAACGACCGGACGGTTCTGGTGCCAGACGGCCCCGGCTACCACCTGACGCTCACGACTTGCTGGCCGCTGTGGGCCGGCGCGTTCGCGACCCAGCGCTACGTCATCTTCACCGACCAGTTCGACCCGATCCCGCCGCGCCAGATGTTCAACTAGGTGGACTGTAACGGCCAGAGCTGGAGCAGGCCGCAGGCTCGAAGACCGGCGTTCCAGGCGGCCGGTGGCAAGGCGCGGGTGGCGAGAGGAGGATGGCATCCTGTGGGGTCCCCGCGTCGTGGTCGCGGGGGCAGCGACGATCGCCGGGCCCCGCAACGCCGGCATCAGCGCCCGCAGGGCGCCCGGTCGCCTGGGACGTCGGATGCTCCAGATATGGCTGGTACGGTCCACTAGGTGGACTGATGGCACCTCCCAGGCAGGGTGAGAGCGTGAGCTATGCGCGCACCTTCACGGTCGAAGACGTGCGCGCCTTCGCGGACGTCTCGCTAGATCGAGGCGTGCACCACGTCAAGCCCGACACCGATGGCCGCCTGCTCGTCCATGGGCTCCTCACAGCGACCATCCCGACCAAGCTCGGGGGAGACCTCGACTATCTCGCCCAGGAGATGACGTACCGGTTCCAACGTCCGGTCTTCACCGGCGACGAGATCTTGTGTGATTGCAATGCATCGAAGGTCGAGGACCGCGGCGATCGGACATACCTCGAGTTCGACATCCGCTGCACGAACCAGCACGGCAAAGAGGTGCTCACGGGATCGACAAAAGGGGTCATCCTCCGCCGCTGACCTTGCGTCAGAACCGATTCAGCGGCCGTCACCTGGGGACGGGGACCGCAAACCCGACGCTAATTGGTGAACCCCCCCAGACCTCGGATGACTAGGCCCTTGCAGGCCAGGCAGGCAACCGATTGAAGCTTGACAAATGGGCGATGAGGAGGTAAACATCGGACTAATCGGCGGAAATGCCACGGCCACCTGGCCCTAATGGCCGGTGGCGCTTCGGATGTAAAGGGGGAAACTGATGAGACTTCTGGCGAGAGCCCTGGTCGCGTTGGTGGGTGTGGGCCTGCTTGCGGCCTGCGGGTCGGGTACCTCGACCTCGGACAAGAAGTTCAGCGGCACCACGGTCCGGGTCGTCACCTTCACCGGACCCCAGATCGCGGAGCCCTTGCAGCGCCGCGCACCCGATTTCGAGAAGCTGACCGGCGCCAAGGTCCAGGTCATCACGGTACCGTTCTCCGACCTCTATCAGAAAGTCCTCACGGACTTCGCGACCAAGACCAACTCGTACGACGCGATGGTGTTCGACCCCCAGTGGATGGGCGACTACGTCCCGCCCGGCTACCTCGAGGACCTCACCGACCGCGTGCAGGGCGACTCGTCGCTCCAGTGGAACGACATCGCGCCCTTCTTCCGCGACTTCAGTGCGACATACAAGGGCCGCGTCTACACCATCCCGCTCGACGGTGACTTTCAGATGGTCTACTACCGCAAGGACCTGCTGCAGAAAGACGGCCTCCAGCCACCGGCGACGTGGGACGACTACATCAGCATCGCCAGTCACTTCCAGGGCAAGGACCTCAACGGAGACGGTAAGACCGACTACGGATCCTGCATAGCGATGGTCCGGGCTGCGCAGTCGTACTGGATGTTCATCTCCGTGGCGGCGGCGTTCCTGCAGAGCAAGGGGACCAAGCAGGGCGCCTTCTTCAACACCGACAACATGCAGCCGCTGATGAACAACGATGGCGCCGCGGCGGCGCTGACCATCTACAAGCAGCTCTCGAAGCTGGGATCGCCGAGTCAGCTGAACCAGAACGTCGGCGACACTCGCGGCCTCTTCACCTCAGGGCGCTGCGCGCTGTCCGTCGACTGGGGCGACATCGGCACGCTGGCGATCGACCCGGCGACGTCCAAGGTTCAGGACAAGGTCGGGGCGGTGATCCTGCCCGGTTCCAAGCGCGTGCTGGACCGCGCCACCGGCAAGCTCGTGGACTGCGACGCCACGACCTGCCCCAACGCGATCAACGGCGTCAACCACGCTCCGTTCGCCGCCTTCGGCGGCTGGTCCGGCGCGATCAACAAGGCAGCGCCGGCCAAGACCAAGGATGCTGCGTTCGCGTTCCTGTCCTACATGTCAGCCCCGGCACAATCCGGCGTCGACGTGACGATAGGCAAGACGGGATTCAACCCGTACCGAACCTCGCACTTCAGCAACCTCGACACATGGACTAAAGCCGGCATGAGCGAGCAGGCGGCGAAGGACTACCTGGGCGCCATCGAATCCAGCCTGAAGAGCCCGAACATGGTCCTCGACATTCGCGTCCCTCAATCGGCCTTCTACGAGGGCACGTCGCTCGACACCGCGCTAGCGCAATACCTCGCAGCCGAGCTGACTTTGGGTCAGACCATGGCTCAGATCACCAACCAGTGGAACAAGAAGACCGACGAGATCGGCCGCCAGGCGCAGCTCGACGCCTACAAGGCGAGCCTCAGCGTCACCACGTAGAAACAAACCATGGGCGGCGAGGCGACGTGCGCCCCGCCGCTCATCCACTGATCACCGCCAGGAGCCGATGAAGAGGTCCACCTCCCCGTGAGCGGTCGAGCCTCCACGCGCCCGGTTCCGATCGTGGCTTCGGCGTGGAGCCCGCTTGTCGCACGGCTCGACCGCTTCGCCGGGCCGGTGTTCATCCTGCCGGCGGTGCTCGTCATCCTGGCGTTCTCGATCTTTCCGCTGCTGGCCTCGCTTTACGTGTCGCTCACGCGTCTCAGTTTCTCCGAGGGTGGCGTTAAGCTCACCTTTGTCGGCCTCGACAACTACTCCAAGCTCGTGATCGGGATCGACCAAACGCATTTCCTCGGCGTGACCGGGCCGATCACACCTTTGAGCGGGGGCATCCTGCTCGCAGCCTACGGCGGCTTCGCCTTGCTCTTCGTCCGCTACGTGCGAGGCCCCGGACGTACAGCTCTCGGCCTGGTTGGGCGCCTTCTGGCGGCTTTCATCGGCGGCGCATTGATCTGGCTTGTCGTCGACACCGTGCTGACGAGCGGCCGCCCTGGAACGCTCGCCGTCACGATCATCTACGTCGGCGTGGACGTCACGGTCCAGTACCTGCTTGCGCTGGGCCTCGCGCTCCTGGTCGTGCAGCGCCTGCCAGGGCGTCGCTTCTTTCGCGTGGTCTTCCTGCTGCCGATGATGATCACGCCCGTCGGGGTGGCGTACCTCTTTCGCATGCTCACCGACACGAGCATTGGGCCGCTCTACCCGCTCTGGGCGCATTTCGGGTTGACCGACGTTTCCTGGGTCACCAACCCATGGGGGGCCCGGTTGGCCGTGATGATCGGTGACATCTGGCAGTGGACCCCTTTCATCTTCATCATCCTCCTCGCCTCAATTGAGAGCCTGCCTGTCGAGCTCAACGAGGCCGCCGTCGTCGACGGCGCCAACCGCTGGCAGCTGTTCTGGGAAGTCACATTCCCCCAGATACTGCCGGCGACCTCCACGGTCCTGCTCATCCGTTTGATCGAGGCCTTCAAGATCGTCGACCTGCCGAACGTGCTCACGAACGGAGGCCCCGGAACTGCCACCGAATCGCTCACGCTCCACGCCTACACGATCTGGCGGGCGCTCGACATCGGCGGCTCGGCGGCCGTCGCCTACATGCTGCTCATCGTCGTGACCTTCGTCGGCATGACCTACGTCAACCTCTTCCGCCGTCGCGTGACGGCGATGACCTAAGGACATGGCGGTCACACGCCGGCGCCGCTCCTTCTCGCTCCAAAGGCCATCGCGGCCGGGCATGGCCGTCTCGTACGCGCTGTTGGGCGCCTGGGCGCTCGTGGTCCTCTTCCCCCTTTACTGGCTGGCCGTGACGTCACTCAAGACGCCGCTCGATGTCAACAGCGGCCCGTTCTACTTCCCATTTCGAGACTTCAAGCCGACGCTGGAGTCGTGGCGCTACATCTTCGTCGACCTGGGAGGGGACACCTTCCGCCCATACCTGAACACCGTCGTGGTCGGGCTCACCAGCACGACGATCACGCTGCTCCTGGGCGCGATGGCCGCCTACGGCCTCGTGCGCATGCGCTATCGCGTGCGGGTCGCGGCAGTCCTGTCCTTCGTGGCCTCGCTCGCAGTCGCCGTTCTGCTGGCGGGCACGGGCGTTGCCTGGCCGCTGGCAGCGCTTGGCGGCCTCGCACTTTTCGTTCTCCTGGCGCAGACCGTCGCTCGTCGGTTCAAGAGAGCCTTCAGCAACGACGACATCGCGTTCTGGATGATCTCGCAGCGGATGCTGCCGCCGGTGGCGGTGGTGATCCCGATCTACATCTTCTTCCAGCAGCTCGCCCTGCTCGACACATGGGCCGCGCTCATCATCAGCTACGTCGCCTCACACCTACCGATTGTCGTCTGGCTGATGCGCGACTACTTCCAGAGCATCCCGCTCGAGCTGGAGGAGAGCGCGGCCATCGACGGCGCATCGCGCTACCGGGTCTTTCGTTCGATCGTCCTCCCGCTGGCGGTGCCCGGCCTGGTCGCCACCTTCCTGTTCGTCCTCGTCTTCGCCTGGAACGAGTACCTGATCGCACTCTTCTTGACCAGCGCGAACGCACAGACGCTGCCCATGACTGTGGCGGCGCAGAACGCGACCCGCGGCCCGCAGTGGTGGTACATGTCCGTGCTGATCCTGATCATGATCGGGCCGGTGATCGCGATGGCGATTGCGCTCGAGCGGTTCATCGCCCGCGGCCTGCTTGTAGGCGCGGTCAAGGGCTAGATGGCTCGCATCGTCGGCCTCACCGCGCGCGATGTGCGCTTCCCGACCTCCCGTACGCTCGCGGGTTCCGACGCGATGCACACGACCCCTGACTACTCGGCCGCCTACGTGGTGCTGACAACGGACGCCGGCGATCACCTGGAGGGGCACGGGCTCACCTTCACCCTCGGCCGCGGCACAGAGGTTTGCGTAACGGCGGTCAACGCCCTGGCGCCGATCGTGATCGGACGCACGCTCGAGTCCATCGTCTCCGACATGCGCGGCTTCTGGCGCGCGATCACCGGCGAGCAGCAGCTGCGCTGGATCGGCCCGGAGAAAGGCGCCATTCATCTCGCTGCCGCCGCCATCGTGAACGCGGTCTGGGACCTGTACGCGAAGGTTGAAGCCAAACCGCTGTGGAAGCTGCTCGTAGACATGAGCCCTGAGCAGCTCGTGTCCTGCATCGACTTTCGCTACATCAGCGACGCGATCACACCCGATGAAGCGCTGGCCATACTCAAGAGCAGGGCGCCTTCACGCACCGAGCGCGAGGCGGAGATGCTGCGCTCGGGCTTTCCGGCGTACACGACCTCTGCGGGCTGGCTCGGCTACTCGGATGAGAAGCTCAGGGCGCTGTGCCGCGAGGCCGTCGCGGGCGGCTGGTCATACATGAAGATGAAGGTCGGTCAGCGAATCGACGACGACGTCCGGCGCGCGCGCATCGTGCGCGAGGAAATCGGGCCGGACCGCTGCCTGATGATGGACGCCAATCAGGTCTGGGACGTGGGCGAAGCGATTGCGAACCTGAAGCAGCTCGTCGAGTTCAACCCTTTCTGGATCGAGGAGCCGACGAGCCCAGATGACGTGCTCGGCCACGCCACCATCGCTCGAGCGATCGCCCCGATCAAGGTCGCCACCGGTGAGCACTGCCAGAACCGGGTCATGTTCAAACAGCTCTTCCAGGCGGACGCCATCGGCTTCTGCCAGCTCGACGCCTGCCGGCTGGGAGGCCTCAACGAGGTGCTCGCGGTGCTCCTGATGGCGGCCAAGTTCGGTGTGCCGGTGTGCCCGCACGCGGGCGGCGTGGGACTATGCGAGTACGTGCAGCACATATCGCTCTTCGACTACATCGCGGTGAGCGGCTCGCTCGAGAACCGCGTGCTGGAGTACGTCGAGCATCTTCATGAGCATTTCATCGACCCGGTCGTCATCCGCGACGGACGCTACGTCGCGCCCCAGGCGCCTGGTTTCAGCATCACGATGCGACCTGAGTCGCTACGTGAGTTCGAGTATCCGACCGGTCCGGCATGGCGGAGCGCGTGACCGCAGACGTCCTGGCATTGGTGCCCGAGGCCGGACAGCATCTGATCCGACTCGATGGCGCGACCTACCTGAAAAGGAATGGAACGCTGAGCCGTCTGCCAGGCGACGGCTCACTGGACGGCCTCCTCGCTCTGTCGGTCGACGAGCTGCGCCAATTCCTTGATCAGGACCGGCCTGCGGCAGCTCTGCGGCCGGGGGCCGTCATCGAGGCGCCGATTCAAGGCCAGGAGGTTTGGGCCGCGGGCGTGACCTACCAGCGCAGCCTGGAGGCGCGCACGGATGAGGCGGTGAGCTCGGATCCGTACGACCGGGTCTACGCGGCGAAACGGCCGGAGCTCTTCTTCAAGGCGACAGCCGGCCGGGTCAGGGGACCGGGACAGGCGGTTTTCATCCGTTCTGATTCTTCGTGGGATGTCCCCGAGCCGGAGCTGGCCGTGATCTGCAACCGCACGCTCGACGTTGTGGGCTACACGATCGGCAACGACGTCAGCTCTCGGAGCATCGAAGGGGAGAACCCGCTCTACCTGCCCCAGGCGAAGGTCTTCGACGGGTGCTGCGCGCTCGGGCCTGCGGTGGCTATGGCGTGGGACTATTCGCCTGCCGATCGAAAGATAGAGCTGGAGATCGAACGGAACGGCGAAGTTGTCTTCCGATCCGAAACGTCAACCTCTGCGATGCGGAGGTCGATTCCTGAGCTCGTGGGCTACCTGGGCCTGAATCAGCGCTTCGACGTGGGATGCATCCTGCTCACGGGCACCGGGATCGTGCCGCCGACCGACTTCAGCCTGGAGGACGGTGACGAGGTCACCATCCGCATCGACGGCATCGGCGTGCTCAAGAACCCGATCCGGCGGCACGCACCTGCCGTCTCCTGAGGGCGGCGAAGAATGGGAGAGATGGACGAGGACGAACAAGCTCACACCGCGGCCATGAAGCGTCTCGAACCACTGGTTGGTGAGTGGGAGGTCGAAGCAGTCTTTCCGAGCCGGCCCAACGAGGTGGTGAGCGGGGGACGCAGCGTGTTCGAATGGATGCGCGGCGGACAGCTGCTGATCGAGCGCTCAGAGGCCCCCGACCCGTTTCCAGAGAGCGTCTCGATCGTCGCCTTTGATCCCGACAAGGACGCTTACACGCAGCACTACTTCGACTCGCGTGGGGTCATACGGCTTTATGCAATGAGTTTCAACGATGGCGTCTGGACACTCTTGAGAACCTCACCCGACTTCTCACCGCTGGACTTCTCGCAGCGATTCAGGGGCACGCTCCACGACAACGGCGACACCATCCGCGGTGCATGGGAGACCTCCGATGACGGCTCCCACTGGAAGCTCGACTTCGATCTGACCTACAGGCGGGCCAAGGTGAAGTCGTGAGGGGATGAGTTCGGTCACTTCTTGACGGTTTTACTCTCACTCGAGGCTGG
>WNGL01008326.1_pt1 | contig 12144 bp, 6 predicted proteins | sample 5400591 | NCBI WGS metagenome assembly WNGL01 (sample SAMN13153377, study PRJNA577476) | soil metagenome | isolation source: 80 cm soil or saprolite under Garry oak tree replicate 1 | place: USA:California | collected 2016-06-15
CATGATCCACGTGACCGATCGTCCCGATGTTCACGTGCGGCTTGCTCCGATCAAATTTCTCTTTGCTCATCTTTGTATCTATCCTCTAAGGAGCGCCGACATCCTTGTCGGCGGTTCGCGGCCATCCCTGCCCGCTTCTTTGCCCGCTCGCTATCGCGAGCGGTTCTGTACCTATCTTGCAACGCCCTGGACTTTCGCGATCACTTCTTCAGCGACATGCTTGGGCGCTTGATCGTAACGCTCAAAGTGCATTGTCGAAGTCGCGCGTCCCTGTGTTGCCGAACGCAAATCAGTCGTGTAACCAAACATATCGGACAGCGGGACATAAGCAGTGATCACTTGCACGCCGCCGGGACGCGGTTCCATCTTTTCAATCTGACCACGGCGCCGACGCAGGTCTCCGGTTACTGCGCCCATGTATTCTTCCGGTGTCACCACTTCCACCCGCATGATCGGCTCAAGCAGGACCGGCTTCGCCTTCCTGACCGCATCCTGAAATGCCAGCGAGCCGGCAATGTGAAACGAGCGCTCGTCCGAATCGACTTCGTGAAAGCCGCCATCGAGCAGGCGCACTCTGATATCGACCATGTCATAGCCGGCAAGATAGCCGCGCTCCATCGCGTCTTGAATGCCTTGTTCGGTCGGCTTTATAAACTCGCGCGGGATAGCGCCGCCCTTGATCTCGTTTTCGAACACAAAACCTTCGCCCGGCGCCGGCTCAATTTCCAGCTCGACGTGAGCGTATTGGCCACGACCACCGGTCTGCTTCTTGAAAATCTCTTTGCCGAAGGCCGCCTGTGTGATCGTTTCGCGGTAAGCGACCTGCGGCTTACCGACGTTTGCCTCGACGCCGAACTCGCGCTTCATGCGATCGACGATGATCTCCAGGTGTAACTCGCCCATCCCCGCAATGATGGTCTGGCCGGTTTCCTGATCCGTAGAGACATTGAAAGAAGGATCTTCCTGAGCCAGGCGACTGAGCGCGACCCCGAGCTTGTCCTGGTCGGCACGCGTCTTGGGCTCAACCGCCACGCGAATAACCGGCGCGGGAAACTCAATGGCTTCCAGAATGATTGGCTTGTTATCGTCACAGATCGTGTCGCCAGTCGTAACTTGCTTCATGCCACCGATAGCAATAATCTCACCGGCGCTCGCATCCTCTATGTCCTCGCGTTTGTTAGCGTGCATCCGCATCAGGCGACCGACACGCTCTCTAGTATCTTTGGCTGAGTTGTAAGCGTAGGAGCCACTCTTGATTGTCCCACTGTAAATGCGAACGAAAGAGAGTTGGCCGAGATGCTTATCACCCATGATCTTAAACACCAAGCCGCTGAACGGCGCACTGGCATCCGGCGGACGCGTCTCTTTGTGACCGTTTTTGGGGTTGACTCCCTCGACGGGAAGAATGTCGAGCGGTGACGGCAAATAATCAACTACCGCGTCGAGCAGAGTCTGCACGCCTTTATTCTTAAAGGCCGATCCGGTCACTACGGGAACCAGTCGCAACTCAATCGTGCCCTTCCGAAGCGCGGCCCGAATCTCATCTTCCGAGATCTTTCCGCCCTCGACGTACTTGTGCATCAAGCCGTCATCGACCAAAGCCGCTGCTTCGATCAATTTCTCTCGTGCGGCGGCGGCTTCTTCCTTCAGCTCTTCCGGAATCTCGACGGTCTCATATTCGGAGCCCTTCGTTTCGTCCTTCCAGACTAAGCCTTTCATCGCAATTAGATCGACGACGCCTTTGAATTGATCTTCTAAACCGATTGGGATCTGGAGAGCTACTGGGTTGGCGCCAAGGCGGGTAATGATCGAATCAAACGAACGCTGGAAGGATGCGCCCGCGCGATCGAGCTTATTAATAAAACAAATGCGCGGCACGCGATATTTGTCAGCCTGCCGCCATACCGTTTCGGATTGCGGCTCGACTCCGGCCACCCCATCAAACACCGCGACAGCGCCATCGAGCACGCGGAGCGAGCGTTCCACTTCCATCGTGAAATCGACGTGACCCGGCGTGTCAATAATATTTATGCGATGATCGACCCCGTTCCGCTCCCAGAAGCAAGTCGTCGCCGCGCTCGTAATCGTGATGCCGCGCTCCTGTTCCTGCTCCATCCAGTCCATGGTCGCCGTGCCCTCGTGCACCTCGCCAATCTTGTGCGTGATGCCCGTGTAATAAAGGACACGTTCCGTGGTGGTGGTCTTACCGGCATCGATGTGCGCCATGATGCCGATATTCCGGGTCTTGTTTAGGTCGTGCTTAGCCATTACCACTTATAGTGCGCGAACGCCTTGTTGGCATCCGCCATCCGATGCGTATCTTCCTTCTTCTTTACTGCATTGCCACGATTGTTGGCAGCGTCAAGCAACTCACCGGTCAACCGATCGGTCATAGTTTTTTCACCGCGTCCCCGCGCGTACGAGACGATCCAGCGAATGGCCAAAGCGCCGCGGCGCTCCTGGTGAACTTCGACCGGGACTTGATAAGTCGAGCCGCCCACGCGCCGCGATTTGACTTCAACCGTTGGCCGCACGTTTTCGATTGCTCGCTTGAAAACTTTCAGCGGTTCTTCGCCGGTCTTTTCTCCCACCTGGCGCAGCGCATCGTAAAAGATATTTTCTGCCAGTGAACGCTTACCGCCCCACATGATGCCGTTGATGAACTTAGTCACCAGCGCACTGCTGTAAACAGGGTCGGGTAGAACTGCGCGTCTCTCTGCGACTCTACGTCTCGGCATAACTCCCTCGATTTCGGATTGCGAATTTCGGATTGCGGATTTGCCCGCGGACTATTTTAAAATCCGCAATCCGAAATCCGCATTTCGCAATCTTACTTCGCTCCTCCCTTCGGACGCTTGGCGCCGTACTTCGATCGGCTCTTCTTGCGATCGCTGACACCGACCGAATCCAGCGTGCCGCGAATCACGTGATAGCGAACGCCCGGCAGATCCTTCACGCGCCCCCCGCGTATCAGAACGATCGAGTGTTCCTGCAAATTGTGCCCGACACCGGGAATGTACGTAGTCACCTCAATACCGTTGGTCAAACGCACGCGCGCGACTTTGCGCAACGCCGAATTCGGTTTCTTGGGAGTTTGCGTGTAAACGCGAGTGCAAACTCCACGCTTCTGCGGCGAGCTCTGCAAAGCCGGGCTGGCCGTCTTGTACTTGACCCGTTGGCGGCCTTTGCGAACCAGTTGATTAATCGTCGGCATCGTTTTCCTTATCGTTACAGCAGAGACGTCGCGCGACCTCTCGACCAACCCATTAACCCGGTCGCTACCGCTCCCGGTACTGACGCCGCTGCGCGTCGTGCTCAGAGCGCAAAAGAGCCGCAACCTGCCTCTTTCCGGAACGAGTTCCGGCAGTCAGCGCAGGCAACTGCCCTGCTCATAATTCTGTCCTCGGGATGTTCTGACTTCGCTGTTCAGGCGGGTGCGGATTGTGGCTTCCCAAAAGCCCAAAATTAGCCGAAGCTTTTCTGTGGCGTCGCCGTAGAACGTGGTTTCACTTGCGCGCTCGCGTCATCCTATCTTTCAAAGCAACCACGCGAGTTCTTACGCCACAATAATTTCAAACGGCTGATGACGAACATGCAGCCGAGCAACGCCTCCACACCAGCAGAACCAATCGCAGCGTTGCATGAGGGGAGTTCAGACCCTAGTCCGAAACGGGAAACTATATGCGGCCACCATGACCTATGTCAAGTGTCAGGCGCGCGCCTTGACCATCTCGGGTGCAATTAAGAATGAGAGCTGCGCTACCGGGGGCATCCATCAGCACCGTGTCAGAACCGCGAGCGGTAGCGACCGGACCGTCGGATTGCGGATTCCGGATTCCGGATTGGGGATTTAGAGCGGCTGAGTCCTCTAGTCCGCAATCCGAAATCGCCAATCCGCCGTCGGCCGATCCGGTCGCTACCGCTCGCGGTTCTGACACGATTCGTGGCGACTCTCACATTTAATTACACCCGACCATCTCTGTTTCGCTGATCGGCTTTACTTAAGAGCTTAAAGAGCCTCTAACCGCTTCGGCTATCGCAGAGGAACTACCGTTGGGATGATTCAACGGTCAAACGACTTCGAGTCTCATGGTCAGTGGCGCGGAGCCCGAGTCTTCGAACCAGCAGACCTGTTCGTCAACGAGATCGACTCTCAGCGCGTACACGCCAGAGCGCTGAGGGGCGGCGCATCCGATCTTCAATCGGATCATCTCGCCTGGAGCGACGGCGTGCGGCAGTGGCGGCTCGCCGTGGACTTCACGGACGACCGTGCCCTCTTCGTCGATAATTCGCACTGCGGGCATCACGACCCCGGCGCGCGCATCGCTTCCGGCGAGCCAGAGCGTGTCGCCCGTGTTCTCGATCTCCAAATCGATTTCCAGCGCTTCCCCGGATGAAATTCTTAAATTCGGTTTGCTGCGTAAAGCGATACGCGCGCTAAGTCGCCCGGGTTTGCGGCTATCCGGAATACTGGAAGCTGGCACCCCTTCAGCAACTTTCTTGCAGGCAAAATAATGATAGTTTGTGGGAACGGTTCGCAAAGGCAGCCGATCGTCTTCGATCAATTCTCGCTCGAACAAGCCGTTGACACTAACGTAGTCGCCGACGATCGCAAAGCCGTTTTCGTCCAGAAGCTCTCGCAGATATGAATAATCGAATGGCGATTCGAGCGTGCGATACTGCTCCATCACCGCCCGCAACTCAGCTTCCGTGCTCGAACCTGCGGCTGGACGCTCGCCTTCGAGAATGAAAAGTACGCCGCCGACATCGAGCATCGACGCGATGTTGCGCATCACGGCGCGTTCGTCTTCAAAGTGATGAAGCGAGTCATAACAGATAACCGCGTCGAACTTTTCGTCGAGCGGCCCAGTTTCTATGTCATGAATCGCGAAGGTGCAGCGTAGCGTGGTCTCATGATCGACGTCGTAAGGAACGCTCGCCACGCGCCGGCGCGACATTTCAATTAGCGTAGGGCTGATGTCGATGCCTTTCACTTCGTATCCGAGCCGCGCGAAATATTCGCTCAACCAACCTGAGCCGCAACCAACATCCAGAATCGAGCGGCCCGCGCGCAAGGCCAGCGTAACGGCCATGTTGGCAAAGTCGCAGAAGTGCCGGAACGTCTCGGCATCCATGCCTTCGCCCGTGTGCTTCGGCGGCTTGTTCGCGAGATTGTAGAAAGGCTTGGTTAGCAGATAGTGACGGCGCTCGGCATCAAGCTTGTCGACGTATTCAATAGCTGCGCGCTGGTAATCAATTCCTGCCACTTTGGGCAGGCGGCCGTTTGGAAATAGTGCGGGCTGCGATTCCTGTTTGCCATTAGGCGAGACCGCGATTGAATCGGCGCGGGAACTCTCGCCGAACGCTTGAGGGTTACGATCGCTCACCCTCTCAGGAATTACGCCCGCGACTACCTCTGACACGCTGCGCAGAAAACTCTCGTCGGAAAACCTTACTCCGAGCTGAGCGAGTTCAAAAGACGTTTCCTCGATCAACTTACGTCGCGGCCGGTCTCTGACAACTTCGCGGATGAAAGCCAGATACTTTGCCGCGCCGTTTTCCGCCGCATGTTCAGAGCGCGCGTGGCGTCGAGCGTTCTCGCCAATTCGAATCCGCAACGGTTCGTCTTCGATCAAACGTTCGAGATAGGCGAGCAAGAGTTTATCCGCATAAGAAGCGAGCGGCATTTTAACGACGCAATCACTCGGAAGCTCGGCATACCAACCAACGTCGGCCACGATGCTGCAAACGCCACCGGCCATCAATCGACACAGGCTCGCGCTGGTTTCTCCCACCGTCCGTTCACGAAGGTTCAGGGCGATATCGGTCTCGTCGATGCGACGCTTGAACTCTTCGAGCGTGACATGGCCGGTAATTTCCACTCGATCCTCCATGCCATAGCGCCGGATCAGTTCGCGCACGTCATAAAACGAGTTGGGTTCACCGACCAGAGAATAACGAAAGCGGTATCTTGACTTGAGTGCGGAAAGAGCGCCCAGTGCATGTTCAATTCCCTTTCCCGGCGTGATCAGTCCGAAGCTGGCGATTCTTACTTCATCGTTCAACCGTGAATGAGGACCCGGAGCATCGGAGAACTTCAACGGCATCGGGATGTGCGTAACCGGAACGCCGGGAGCAATTGCGGCAAAACGCGCGCGGCTCCACTCTGAATGGACTACGATACCCTCCGCCGAATTGGCAAGGCGGCGATTTAGCGGGAATTCGACTGGCTGTGCCAGGATTGCAGGATCTGCGCCTCTCGTTAAAGCTTCAGCCGCTTCGTCACGTGTCGTCTGGCCGTGGCAGAACTCGACTTCGTTAAGATATAGATTCGAGTCTCGTCGCGCTCGCGCCAACCCCAGAAAAAAATCCTGAAGCGCAAAATCATGAAATACGACAATGCCCGATCGTAGCCGCGTCGCTTCCAGAATCCCCGCGTGATAGCGATGGTCGTTGCCCATGTGATAGATGGCCGCTTCAAAGCGATCGAGTTGATTCAAACTCCGAGGCTGCGATCGATAATCAACGACCTCGAAACGTGAAGTCAGACTACGGTCCGTTGGCTGGAAGCCGTCAACGAACAGAGTGATCTCGGCCTCGGCGCCGAGATAAGGCAACAGTTCTTCACTGTAATCCGAAATGCCGGAACGCTGCGGACGCAGAGGACTGAAGTAAGCGAGTTTCATTTCACCACGGTTACTTTTGAATTTGCGGTCGGAGATCCCTTCTCCTTAAACCAAGAGACTTGTTCCTGAACCATATCGACCTCCAGAGTATATTCTCCGGGATCTTTCGGGGCGGTGAGCTGGACGGTCAGGTCGGTTTCTTCACCGGGCTTAAGATCTTTCGGAATCGCGTTGTGTCCCTCGATACCGCTGACGAGTTTGCCATCCTTGTCGAGCCAGTGATAACCGGCGGCAATGTAGAACTTGTTATCGCTGGCGGGGTTGAACTCGCCCCCGCGCATCCACCAGGTTACGCTGCTGCCATTCTTCACGTGAAGTTTGATGGTTTCGTTTTGCCCTGCGCGCAGCTTCGCCGGCGGATCGACCAACGCGATCTGAGCCTTGAACCCTTCATTCGGCAAGGCTGATGGACGACCTTCGTTCTTCGGTTTTGGTGGTTCAGTCGTAACAACTCGGCTCGTGCTCCCGCCCGCGCAGGCAAGACTGAACGCGCACAGCGCGAGTGCGAAGATTAAGACCAGGTTTTTGATTCTCATCTGATTGTTTCCCTTTCTCAGAGAATAAATTCGCGCGAGTTGGCATGCGCCTAGTCTACCTTGATTCTTAGATTCAAAGCGCCTGAGCCCTTTTCGCTAAACCACGCCACGCCCTCCTGTATTGCGTCGAATTGCAAAATGTAATTGCCTGCCGCCGGAGGCGCGGTGATCGGCAGCGATAGAACAGCGACCTCTCCCGGAGCGAGATCGTCGTCTAGGGCTACTCGGCCATCAAGTTCGTTAATCGTCGTCCGTTTTTCATTCAACCAGCGATCGCCCACCGTAATCTGATACTGCCACGCGGGTTGGCGTCCGGGCCAGGTCACAGCGCTTTCGTTCCTAAGCGTAACTCGGACGACATATTTTTGTCCGGGGCGCATGGACGCCGGCAGATCGGCAACGGACAACTGAGCCTTAAAAGCGCTGTCAGGCAGCGGTAGTCCTTTCGCGGCCGTCTGTGAATCCGGCAATACTTCGACCAAAAGCATATCGAGCTTTTTGGATTGTGAGAAGTAAGGAATCGAAATATTTTGCGTCCTCCCGGCAACTAGCCCACGAGCGGCGAGTGACCGCCGCCTGCTCTCGAGATCTGGAGCGTCGGTTAAGCTAAATAATCGTTTACCTTGATTTGCCCGGAGGGCTTCATCGAATTTTCTCCGCGATTGTTCGGTGGCAAAAAACTCAGGGCTGCGAACCCCCAGGACTGGAGTGTAGGGCTTGAGGAAAACCTCAAGGGCTGAGGTCTTGTCGGTGGTTTCGATCCAAACATCGACGTCATCCAGCGATGCTCGATCAGCAGGAGACAGGTAGGCGAGCAAAGAACGATCGCGGAGAAATTCCCTTGACTCATTGAGCAGGAAATTGACGCGGTGCTTAAAGATCGTCCCTCTCATGCTCCACTCATATTGGTTTGCATAATCCAACGCCAAAACGGTCTGTGCCACCAGAGCTATCCACAAAGGAATCTGTATCAGCAACTTTGGGCCGACCGGAAGCCTAAGGCATTGCTTCCAGACATACGCGACGAACCAAACCAGAATGACTCCGCCGGTCAACTCCAGATAGATCGCATAGCGACTGTAGCCTGAGCCGGCGCTCCATAGAAATAATCCCACCAGGGTGATAAAACTCAATTCGCGAATTGACGCCTTGCTACGCACGAAGATGAAACAAATAGCGGCGAGGATGAAACCGATCGAGATTCTTCCGCTGTAAACGGCAATCTCGCTCATTCTTTCCGGCTTGAAGAAAATCAGAATGGGCCAGAGCAATGTTTCGCGCAGGCCGTACGGTCCCCAGCGCGGATCGAAGAATTTACCTTCCGGCCAATAAGGCGAATGAAAAATCCCGTTGTAGAAAGGAAAGGCCGGGCTTCCCGTTAATTTATAACTGCTGATCGCGAAAGGCGCTAACGGGGCGAGAAATACAAGTGAGACGACGGGCAGAATCTTCAATAAACGAAAAGCCCGCAGTGTTCTCTCGCTCGGTGTTAAGCGCGCGAATGAGTTGAATAGAAAGACTATGATGATTGGAATCCCAAACGTGAGGTGTGAAAGTTTGAATGCCGCACTGATGCCAAGCAACAGCGCGATGCATAACGTCCTTGCGATTGGGTCCCGCGTTTCGATTACCGAGGTTTCCCTCCCGGACGGTCCGGCCTCTGACACGGCGCCTCCGGTCTCGATTGCCAGCCTCGTTGCTTCCAGCAGCAGGGGCAGGGCGAGAAGATCGACCATGTAGTTATTAATCTGAAAGAGAATTTGTTCCGTTAAGAGAATGAAAAGAACCGCCGCGCATCTCAGCAGCAGAGAACCAAAGTAATCGCGTAGTAAACGGTAGAGGATGCTTCCCGTCCAAATCACCGCCAAGTAATTGACTGCCGTACCCAGGCGATAGCCGAGCAGGTGACGATAAATGCCCGTCAGCATGTCCGGCGCTGGATTGAAAGGCGTGTTTTGGAAGAAGTCGCCGGGCGCGTAGAGCGAACCGCGCAATGATCGCTCAGCTTGAAAGATATGATAGTTGAGAACGTCGAAAGACGTATCGGGTTCGACTACGCGTAACAGATATACAAGGAGCAGCGGCAACGCAACTAAAAGCCAGAAGACGCGCGGCAATTTTTCACGCGGTCGCGTCGCGAACAGAACGTAGGCATACCAAATGAGCGCGGCTAACAGGACTGCCAACGTCCACGCTAGAATTTGGGTCTTGATCGGCCAGGTGTATTGACGAGTAAAGGCGAGGATGTACAGAGCGAAAAGGAGATTGCCAAACTCCAAACGATCTTGGAATCGATCGAGCCGCACGTAGTCACTTCTCCTATTCTTTCGGGGCGCCGAGAATTCATGGCGGCTCTTAATCACACCCTGCTTTAGCTGGCTGGACGAGCGAAAGAACCTACACACTTAACCGTTCTAAGGTTAATTTATAGACCATGGTCGCTCGCTGCCACCCAGCTAAAGCAGGGTGTGAATAAGAAGGAATCATGATGCTCGGTCTAAAGCCCAACGCCGATTCTAACTCTTGACATTAGTAGGTGGAGCCAACACAATTCGCGACTCAAATGTGTAACATTGAGGACGCCAACTTAACAACCTCAGTCACCGCTCTTGGAAAACGAAGCACATTCGAACCGGCATCTGATGCGACGAGTTGTTCGCGTGCCATGGGCGCGCGAATGTTTGATCGTCCTCGCGTTTTGTCTGTTGACTTCCGCGATCACCTGGCCTTATGTGACGCGCCTGCGTGACGCCGTATCCGGCCGGAACGACCCATATTTAACTTCGTATCTGATGTGGTGGGACTACCACGCGACCTTCACTAACCCGCTAAACCTATTCCATCCAAATATCTTTTATCCGTATCGGTATGTGCTTGCGTTTAGCGAGCACTGCTACGGCATTGCGCTTCCCTTTTTCCCTTTGTATGCGCTGGGATTCAGGCCGCTCACGGTGCACTCACTCGCGGTCTTTTTCGGCATTGCGCTGTCCGGCTACGCGGCGTTTCGCCTGGCGCGCACGCTGACGAATTCTTATGCGATTGCATGGATCGCCGGCATCTACTTCGCTTTCATGCCGTACCGATTCAACATGCTGGGCCAATTAATGTACCTGTTCTCAGTGTGGGTGCCGTTGTTATTCGAAGCGCTGATCCTGTTTGTCCAGGAACGGAGCCGCAAGCGCGCGGCGTGGCTTGGGTTCGCATTCTTCATGACCGGATTGACAACCATAACCTGGTTTCTATTGTCTACGGTGCCGCTGGCGATCGCCGCTGCGATCCTCCTGACGCGAAAAAGACTCTGGCGAGATCGAAAGTTCTGGCAACGCGGAGCGATCGCCTTGGCCGCCGGCTCAGCAGCGTTGCTTCCATTCATGATGCCGTACTTCATCGCGGCAAAGATCTATGGCTTCAAGCGTCGCGTCGACGAAGTCCGCGCGCACTCAGCCCTCCCAATACATTGGCTGGTAAGCGACGAGCATAACCGGCTCTGGCACGGACTGGGTAGGGACATTCCCGATGCCGGGAAGTTTCAGATGTTTCCAGGAATGCTTGCGTTACTTCTCTCAATCGCCGAGCTACTTCTGGTCGCGTCTTTCAGACCGCAAGCCCCCCCCCATGAACGCCGCATCATTCGCAGGCGATTGATTTGGGGAATTGACCTTCTGATCGTGTGTGCTTTCGGGCTTTCGCTGCTCTCCGATCGCGCGCTCGCCTTATTATTCGTTACCCTGATCGCACGTTTATGCCTTGCCTATCCAAATTTCCTGCGACGAGGCGAAGGTGCGAACTTAATCGAAACCATTCGGTCTGATCGTCGCTCGGACGCGTTCTGGGTCGGAATCACTCTGACTGTGATCGGCTTCTGTTATTCGATCGGCTGGAACTTTTTCTTCTATCGAATCCTCTACGACTTAGTGCCGGGATTCAAAAGCATGCGCGCGCCGATGCGTGGCGCCTTGTTCGCGTATCTGGGTCTGGCGTTGCTCGCCGGTCTCGGAACCAGGCGCCTCGCAGAACTTCTGAACCATCACCTGCCTCGCATCAAAGTCTCTCTGGTGTTCTCGATCGTTTGTGGATTACTTCTTCTTGAACTCAACACCGTTCCCCTCTTTTTCATTCGTGGCGAAGTCTATCCCGACGCGGTAACGCTGCGATTGAAACAGACAAACATGCGCGGCGGCATCGCTTACCTGCCAATGACTCTTGATCTGAATCATCAGTACACGTTGCGCGCTGCGGATCATTTGAAGCCGCTGATTACCGCGACTTCCAGTTTTAATCCGCCCTACTTCGATGAGATCGACAGGCTCACCAACAGCGGTCCCATTCCCACTGAGTTCATGGACTTGCTGGAAAAGATACCGGCCTCCTACCTCGTCGTGGAAAATCAGTTGACCGAGCCTGAACGACGAGCAGACTTTACCGCCTTCCTCGCGAGATCACTGGCTGCAGGCCGCCTGCGATTTATTAATCGCTTCGATGGGCGCAACGATCTGTATGCCGTAACGGCGACCGAACCGGAAGCAGCCAGCGAGGCCACGTTACCGCCCGAACTCAATACTCGTGAGTGGCCTGACCTGATCGCGCAAGACGCGACTAACATCCTCGCGTTAGATGACTGGAGCCAAACCATCTGCCGCATGTACGTCGCCAGCTTTGGCCGCCTGCCGCGATTCGCCGAATTTATGAATGACGTGAAGACGATCGGAGCGGGTGTAATTTCGGGATTTGATTCGGAACAGCGTCTGCTTGAAACCAATTTCCGGAAGTTTACCGAGGATTGGACCAAGCGCCGAGATTTCGTGAACCTCTACGGTACCATGGACCAGTCGCAATATGTCGACCATCTTGCGAAAAATGCGGGGCTTAGCTTACAAGCGGCGGAACGCGAAGATTTGATTGGCGCACTACCGAACGGTCAG
>WNGL01016116.1_pt1 | contig 12144 bp, 12 predicted proteins | sample 5400591 | NCBI WGS metagenome assembly WNGL01 (sample SAMN13153377, study PRJNA577476) | soil metagenome | isolation source: 80 cm soil or saprolite under Garry oak tree replicate 1 | place: USA:California | collected 2016-06-15
CGATGGTGCTGGCTGATGCGCACCTGGCCGCCGGGGATCTCGAGCAGGCCTGCGCGACGGCGCTGCGGGCGCTGACCGAGGGGGAGCTGATCAGGTCGGCCCGGTGCGTGAATTACCTAAGGGACTTCCGGCAACACCTGACGCGGGCCGCCGATACGACCGCGGTCACGGATTTTAATGAGCAGGCCCGCGAATCGCGCCTGTGGCGGATCGCGTCACGGCCCGATAAGGCCGTGGCCTAGTAGGGCTGCCAGTCCTTGCGGCTAGAGCCGGTGCGCAGGGCGGCGATACGCTTGGCTGCTTCGGCGGCGGCCGGGGCGGATTCCGCGGCTTTCTGGATCACCCAGGTCACCATCAAGAACTCGCGGACTGCTCTCATGACCGGGTAGCCGGGCCATTTCATGATGTCGAAGCCGTACACGCGGACGAAGTCTTCGTACTCCTCGCGGGTATGCCAGCCGAAGCTGTCGTAGTAGATGGCGGTCAGCGCCAGGTCCCACTCGCGCGGGCCGACCGCGAACCCGTCCAGGTCGATCACCACCGGGTCACCGTCGCGATCGCGCAGCACGTTCCCGACGTTCGCGTCGCCGTGGATGACGCCCGGCGGCAAGGCGAACTCGAGCCCGTCATATGCGGCTCGCATCCGGGCCAGCACGGTGGTCAGGTAGGCGCGGTCTTCCGGGTTCAGCCAGGTGCTGGTCTCGATCCGCTGCTGGGCGTTCGCGAACGGCGCCAGTTCCGGCAGGCGCAGATCGTCCGGGGCGCTGAGCGCGTGCAGCTTGAGCAGGGCCTCGGCGACTTCGGCCGTGCTGGCGTACTGGTCCCCGTCGTCTGAGACGGCGTCCCAGAAGGTGACCAGGTGCCCGCCGGCGGCGACCGGCTGATCCACGTCCACGGCACGGACCGCGGGATAGCGGGCCGATTCCAGCCATCGGGCCACGGCCACCGTACGGCGCACCTGACCGGCGTCGGCACCGGGACGGGACACCCGCACGATGACCGGCGCCTTCAGCCGGTAGACCGCGTTGGAGCCGACGCGCAGCAGGCGCGCCCCCTCAGCGTCAATTCCGGCGGTCGCGCAGGCTTGCTCGAGGGCATCCCGGGAATCGTTCATCCGCGCGCGGACCAGAAGGCGCCTGCCGACATTTGACCACGGTAACCGACGTCGATACGGGCACTTTCACCGCACCGGTCCGGCGCGGGCCCCATGTCGGGGCGGAGAACCCGGTCGTTAGGTCAGAAATGACAATGTTGCGGCCGTGCAGGCCCGGGACGCCGCGCGAGCCGTATTGGTGCTCGAGCGAGACCACGCCCCAGCGCTGCGGCTGACCGGGGAGAACTTGGTCACGCCCGTGTGCTGGAGAAGCTCAAGCGCCGCAGTTGGCTGCCCAGGCCTGGACCACAGGACCCGCCGGCCTGCCGTCCGGTCCGTTCGGCCGCCTCGGTGCGCCCTTCCTCCGCAGGCCCGGATGGCAGCGTGGAACAGCTAGGCCGTAGTCCCCCGAGCCTGATGGGCCGGGTGCCTGACCAGGACAAAAAGGCACCTCGATCATGGCCATTACATGTCTGCGCAGTCGTGAACTGGAGCCATTGTGCCTAGTCAACGCCTATGTCAGGCCGCTGGGCGGGGGAACTCCGGACTAAAGTGGCGGCATGACGGGAGCCGGGCAGCTGGGACGATTCGGGGTCTGGCGCAGCGCGAGCCTGGTGACACCGCAGCTCGCGGCGGACATCGAACGGCTCGGCTTCGGCACGCTGTGGCTGGGCTCGTCGCCGGCCGGGGACCTGGCCCAGGCCGAGGAGCTCCTCGACGCGACCACCACGCTGACGCTCGCCACCAGCATCGTGAACATGTGGCAGGACCAGCCGGAGGATGTGGCGGGCTCGTTCGCCCGCGTGCAGCGGCGCCATCCCGGCCGGTTCCTGCTGGGCGTCGGCGCGGGTCACCGCGAGGCGACCCGGCAGTACGCCAGGCCGTACGAGACGCTCGCCCGCTACGTGGACGTGCTCCAGGCCGGGGGCGTCCCCAGCGGCAGCCTGGTGCTGGCCGCCCTGGGCACGAAGGTGCTCGGCCTCGCCAGGGACCGCGCCGCCGGTGCCATCCCCTATCTCGTCCCGCCCGGGCACACCCGCCGGGCGCGGGCGGTGCTGGGCTCCGGTCCGCTGCTCGCGCCCGAGCACAAGGTGGTGCTGGACACCGACCCGGACCGGGCCCGCGCGCTCGGCCGGACCACGGTGCACCCGCATCTCGGCCTGGTCAACTACACCAGCAACCTGCGCCGGCTGGGCTGGACCGACGATGACCTCAGCGGGAGCGGCAGCGACGCGCTGATCGACGCGCTGGTCGCCCATGGCAGCCCGGCCGAGATCGCCGCGCAGCTCACCCGCCACCTCGACGCGGGAGCCGACCACGTCTGCCTCCATCTCATCACCCAGGAGGGCACCGACCCGCTGCCCGGGTACCGGGCGCTGGCCCCGGCGCTGGGACTGTCGTGACCAGCATGGTGCTGATACCCGGTACCGGCGCGTGGTGCGGCAACACCGGAGGACGCGCTCGGCGGCAAGGTATGCGCGCTGGCCAGCCGGGCCTGCGAACGTGACTATCTCGACACCGCCGCGGCGCTGGAACGCTACACACCCGAACAGCTCATCAGCTTCGCCGCGCGGCTGGACCCAGGCCTAGGGGAGAAGACTTCGCCGACGCGGCGCGGCGGCTCCCGCGCGGCTGGACCCAGGCCTAGAAGGAGAAGACTTCGCCGACGCGGCGCGGCGGCTCGACCAGCTACCCGACGAGGCATTTATCCGTCTTGGGGTGAGAGAGGCAGGCGTCACAGCGCTGCGAGAGCGCTTCGCCGCTTGGCCCAGGCAAGCAGAAGCCCGCCGGGAACAGTTCGCCGAACCCGAAGCCGGGCTCCAGGAGCCCGCCGGTCACGAGGCAGGGAATGCGCCGCATATGGCGGTCCGGGACGAAGCCGAACCCGAAGCGGAAATCTGATTCGGCCGCCTACCCCGGCGTGGCCGCGGCAGGCGGGACCGGGTTACAGAGCTGGCCGAACCTATCGGCCGCTTAGCAGGTGCATGCCGACCCGCGCCGGTGCCCGCCCGGGGGGAGGTCATCCGTCGGGTTACCAGTTCGCCTGGGTGGAGCGTGTCGAGCACTTGTCACCAAGATTTGAGCACCTCGCCGAGAGCGACGGCGCCGGGCGTCCAGGTCCCGCGCTTGGCCGGCGCCCTCGGCAAGATTTGAGCACCTCGCCGAGAGCGACGGCGCCGGGCGTCCAGGTCCCGCGCTTGGCCGGCGCCCTCGGCATCGATGCCGGACAGCACCTAGGCGAACTCGTCGCCCTTGAATACGACGGTTACCAGTTCGCCCGCGAGTTCAGCCCGACTGAAGGTGCGACGCGGGGAATTCGCGGTCATCTGGGACCTGGCGGCCGCGATCAACGTGGGTTCGTGGCGGTCATCATGGTGCTCGAACTTGGGCAGGCCTGGGATCCAGGGTGAGGATGACGGGTTCTGAAGCCTGATGACGCTGTACCGCTCGCCGCACAGAGATCCTGTCCGGCCGGGACAGTATCCGCCGGACACCTGACTTGCCCGCCCAGGCGCTGCCGTTATGTGACAGACGGTCACAGCTCGGGGTCGCACGGCACGCGATATCCGCCCAATATGGGCGGCCTGCCCGCTCCGTCATGGCGGCCGCCAGCGCCGCACCGAGAGATCGTTATGAGTGCATGGGGGATCGTGGTTGCGGCCTGCGCGATGGGCTGCTTTCAGTGCGGTGGGGTCTCCCGGTTCCCGGGTGCAGGATGGGTCGGGAAGCGGTCCCGCAGGGCGCGGTGAACGGCGTCCGGATAGGGGTCGGCGGCGGCAATCGCCTGCTCGACGGTGCGGAGGGCCGCGCCGGTGCCGGCGCCAAGGACCCGCCTGGCCGGTACCGCCGCGAGCAGGTCGCGGGCCAGCAGCAGCTCGATCGCCAGGAGGTCCTCGAGCAGGCTCAGCGCGGCGTCGGTCTTGCGCACGCTGAGCGGTGCGCCGGTACCGTGGTCTTCCACGCCAAGGTCCAGCGGTGGCGTGTCGAGGCTCGCCGGCGCCGCGAGCTGCTTCAACTCCGGGAACAAGGCCGCCGCCGGGTAGCGCAGCTGCAGGCCGTAGGCCACCGCCGGCGGCGGCCCGCTGGTGAGTTGCTGGAAGAAGGCGTCCCAGAGGTGGGTCATCCGGCGTTCGCTCAGCTGCCCGGCCTGGGCCAGGGCAATCCGCAGCGCGTCGCACGCGATCGCCAGGACCATGGGATGGAAGTTCCCGTTGCTGACCAGCGCCTGGTCCGGCACCGACACCAGCGGATTGCCGGCGGCAGCGTTCAGTTCCGCGGTGACCGCGCCCCGGGCGGCGGTGACGTACTCGCGCAGCGCCCCGTGGACCTGCGGCACGACCCGGAACGACAGCGCGTCCTGGACCGACCGGGCGCCGCCCGGGCCCAGCAGCGGGCTCCCGGCGAGCAGCACGCGCAGGTGATCCGCGGCCGCGACCTGCCCGGGGATCGGCTTAGCCCGACCCACTGCGGGGTGCAGGACCGACGTGCTGGCCACCGTCGCCTCCATCGACAGCGCCGCGGCGACGTCCGCGGCCTCCGCCACCCGCGCGGCCCGGGCGACGACCAGCGCCGCCTGGCCGACAGACACGCCGTTGGCTGAGATCAGCGCCAGCCCATCCTTGCCGCCGAGCACCAGCGGCGCGATCCCCGCGCGGCGCAGGGCCTCACCGCCGGGCAGGACCTCGCCGCGGTACTCAGCGCGGCCCATGCCGATCGCGACCTGCGCCATACCAGCCATCTGCCCGACGTCGGCGGCGCCGACCGAGGCCGTCTCGGGCACGACCGGGTGCACGCCGGCGTTCAGCAAGGCCGCCAGGATCTCCGCCACCGCGACCCCAGCGCCCGATCCGCCGCGGGCGATGCCGTTCAGGCGCACGGCGAGGGCGGCGCGCACGATCGCGGTGGGCAGCGGCGGGCCGATCCCGCCGCTGTGTGACATGACCAGGAACCGCTGCTCGCCGCGGACCTCCTCCTCACCCAGCCGGGTGTCCTTGCCATGGCCGACCTGGGTCGTCAGGCCGTAGACAGCCTCGCCGCCAGTCAGGACCCGGTCCACGACAGCCCGGCTGGCCGCGATCCTGGCACGCGCCCCGCCGTCCAGCTCCACCCGCGCGCCGTCGACCACGGCCAGCAGATCCTCGATCGCCAGGGGAACCTCATTGATCACCACGGTCGTCATGAGAACGATCCGGTGTCGGCGCAGACAGTGCAGACGGCGATGCCGACCAGGCGCGCGGCGACAGCACCGGAACCGAGGCCGCGGCCGGCGGCGAGCCGGCCGCAGGTCCCCCAGCTGGCGAGACGAACGCGGCGCGCCCAGCAGGCGCCGGCGGCCGCAGCACCGGCATCCTCCCGCAGGCAGTCACCGGCCCGCCCGGCCAGCACCTCGTCATAGACCATCCCTGGATGGTAGGACCCTGCGCATTTAACCGGCACTCAACCCCGCCACCTCCGCGATCCGATGGCGGCCAGGGTTCGCCGGCTGGCTTCTGTCATGCCGCCACTGTCAGGCCGCATCCGCCAAGATGGCTGACCCACTAGCCGGGGTCAGGTTCACCTCGCGACCTGGTCACGGACCGTAGTAGATCCTCGGCCAGGGCAGCTCACAGAGCCGCCGTTATGGATCGCGACCGCGTCCCTGGCCTGGCTGTCATGGTCGCGCCCGAACGGGACGATCTGCGTGGTGGCCGAGGCTTAGCGTCACCACTGTTGACGGCGCGCTGAGCTGGATGATCTGCATACGTAGTTCCACGCTTGACCTGCCGAATGTCAGCTAGCTGGCAGCCCACGTTGGCCGCCGCCGTACGGGCGTTGTGTATCCGCAGGAGATGTTGAGACCGGGCTGCTGGCTGGTGCGCCGGCCTGCGTTGACCCCGGTGACGGCATTCCTGGTGCCTGACTCTAGGGCTGCAGGTCCAGAGCCGCCTTATCCGAGCCGTCCATGTAGAACGGCGTTGAGTTGTGCTCATGCGTGACCCGCCACTCGCCGTCGATCTTGCATAGCCCGACCGTCGAGCGGAACCACAATGCATTGCCGAGGTGATTCAGGCTGTGGCAAAAGGCGACATCACCGCCAACGGTTATGGTCAAATCGCGGACCTCGTAAGCGACGGGGCCGCCTGGGTGGCTGGCGAACCATGCGCGCAGTGCCTCGACGTCGCGAGCTTGCGGTCCGGTGTAAACCAGGGGCGGCGGGAGGTCGAACTTCACGATTTGCGGCGCGTAGTGGGCAATGAACCGCTCGGCGTCGCGCTCTCGCATCGCATCCGCCCGGTCAGCTATGACTGCCCTGACCTGGTCCTCATCGGCCATGGACCTGCTGGCGGTGGTCATTGTGTTGCCTCCTGTCTGCTGGTAGTTGCTGGCGTAGTGCCGCGCTGTCGATGAAGCCGTCCAGCGTGGCGCGTCCCAATCGGTAGCGGGCGTTGCCTGCTGTGCTGGGTGGTGGCGGTCATGCGACTGACGGTAGGCGCCAACCGGACTTGAGGTAAGGTCCAGTTGCGTGGCTGCGGAGTGGTCCGGTTTAGCGCCAGAGGTGCTCGTCACGCTCGACCACAGCCGCCCGGTTCCGCTGCGTGCTCAGCTGGAGGACCAGTTCCGGCAGGCGATCCGGTCCGGCCGGCTCAGCGCCGGGGAGCGGGTGCCGTCGTCGCGCGCGCTGGCGAAGGCGCTGGGCCTGTCCCGCGGCCTGGTGCAAGAGTGCACGCCCAGCTGCTGGCCGAGGGCTATCTGGTCACCCGCGGAGGATCGGCGACCCGAGTCGCTACGGCGGCCACCCGAGCCGCGCCGGCCTGGCACCCGCCCGCGAGGACACCGGTGCGGATAATCGCCGACTTCGCCTCAGGCGTGCCCGACCTCGCGTCGGCCCCGCGCGAGGGCTGGGCGTGGGCGATCCGCGAGGCCTGCCGCGCTGCGGCGAACACCGACTTCGGCTACAGTGACCCCGCCGGAAACCTGCGGCTGCGCGAGGTTCTCGCCGCCTACCTGCGCCGCGTCCGCGCCGCCGATATCATCGCCGGGCAAGTCATCATATGTTCCGGTGTGACTCAGGGTCTTCAGCTGGTGCTTCATGCCTTGGCTGGTCGAGGACTGACCAGGGTCGGCTTCGAGGACCCGGGCGCTGTGACCAGCATCACCACGGCGGCAGCCTGGGCCGGGCTCGAGGCCGTCCCGGTCCCCGTCGACGCCCGCGGCGTGGACGTGGCGGCCCTGGATGCCACGGGCGCGGGCGCGGTCGTGCTCACCCCGGCCCACCAGTGGCCGACCGGCGTGGTCCTCGCCCCCGAACGGCGGCTCGCGCTCATCGACTGGGCCACGCGCCGAAATGCGGTCATCATCGAGGACGACTACGACGCCGAGTTCCGCTACGACCGGGAACCGGTCGGCGCCCTGCAAGGGCTCGCACCCAACCAGGTCATCGCCCTGGGCACGGTCAGCAAGTCCCTGGCCCCCGTATTGCGGCTGGGCTGGATCGCCAGCCCGTCCACCCTCGCCGAACCGGTCGCCCGCACGAAGAAGCTCAGCGACCACGGATCACCGGGACTGGATCAGCTCGCACTGGCCCTGTTCATCGAGACTGGCCGATACGACCGGCACCTGCGGCGAATGCGCGCCGAGTATGCCGCCCGCCGCCAGGTGCTCGTCCAGGCGCTCGCCGAGCACGCTCCGGGCATGCGGCTCACCGGCCTGGCGGCGGGCTTCCACGCTGTTGCACACCTCCCAGCGGACACAGCCGAACAAGACGTGATCCAGGCAGCCCGATCACGATCGGTCCGGCTGTATGGAATGAGCACCTGGCGCGCAGACCATGCTCCCGGACCGCCGGAACTAGTGTTTGGCTTCGGCAACACCAGCCAACGAGCCATCCAGACCGGCATCGCCCTCATCAGCGATCTTCTATGCGACTGCCGCTGACACGGCCGGCCGCAGCCCGGGTCGGCGCAGCGTCCGGCGTTGCCGGCGCACTCAACACCCACGACCGGGAGCGTCCGCCGCCAACTCCGCCGATACGCGGCCGGGCCTAGCCGTAGGCTAAGGCGACGGTTTTACAGGCACCCGGTGAAAGCGTCGTGACCTGCACGAACGCCAAGGCTGACCGCCACCTGGGCACGTAATGGACATGATCAGGCTCTCGCCAAGTATCCCATTCGCCGCCCGAGGCAGAACATGCTGGTGGCAATCTCGACTTGCCGTGAGATGACGATCAGGTCATGAAAGTGGCCGGCGTATCCGCCAGAAGCTGAAGGCGACGAGGAGGACGGCGGCACCGAGGAAGACTGCCAATTCGTACCACTGCATCGGCCAATAGCGGCTGGACGGCTGATAGGTCACCAGCTGGTGGAACCTGGCAGCGAGCCTGGCCGTGCAGTCGCGGGAATTCAGCGGGCCATAGTTTCCTTGCGGACACGCCCGGTTGAGGAATGTAGTTGTGGGGCGATGGCCGCCGTTGTCGACGATCTTAACCGAATAGACCCACGCGTTCGGAAGACCGACCCCTCTGGCGCTCTCGGAGACGGTAATACCAGTGGGCGTCTGGTCGAAGCTCAGTGGGGAGGCCGCGATGATTGGCAGGCTCTTGTGCATCGGGGCAAAGAGGTATGGACGCACCCAGAGTGTCACGATCTCGCGGACAGCGATGAAACCCGCGAGCGCGGTTAGCATCGCCGGCAGCATGCGCCGGAGGACCAGCCCGGCGGTGACGCCGAGCACCAAGGCGAACGCGGCATAGCCGATCGGGACGATGTCACGAACGCCAAAGCCCAGGGGGTTGAATTGATCAGCACTCACCTTGTCAAGCTGGCTCGACCACCAGGTCACCATGAGGCTGAGTAGCCCGACGGCGGCCATGCTCACTAGCGCGCCAAGACCGAACTTCACCGCCAGCCAGCGGGCGCGGGTGATGCCCTGGGTCCACGAGAGACGGAAGGTGCCGGTCTCGAATTCACGGGAAACGAGCGGCGCGCCCCAGAACATCCCGATGAGCAGCGGGACGAGCAGGACGAGGGCTCCCAAGAAGACCTGCAGCGGTCCGTCGGTGTCGGTGAAAGCGGTAGCGGCCGTCGAGCAGTCGTGCTGTGCGGCGCAGCTAGCGACAGTCGTGTCGTAGATGTGGACGAGGTTCGGTCCGGTCGCAGCCAGCACCACGGCGACGATCGCCAGCACCCCGGCGGCCAGCGCGGCCTGCGTGCGGAACTGAAGCCATGCGAACCGGATCATGACACGACGCCCAGTGCGGGTCGCTGAAGGTGTCCGGGGCCGCGCGCCTGGCTCATGTAGGCAAGCACGAGATCGTCCAGAGTGACCGGCTTCACGGTCCAGGCCGGGTCGAGGATCGCGTCATCGGTACGTACGAGGAAGGTGCTTTGCCTGTCGGTGTGGCTCTCCTCGATGATTTCTTGGTTGGACGGCATAGTGCTCGGCTCCCGGCGCGGTCCTGAGAGACGGTAGTGCGAACTCAGCAGGGCGCTCACCTCGCCGGAGAGCTGTACTTGGGAGCCGAAGAGCACGACGAGGTGGTCACAGACTCGCTCCAAGTCCACGATGAGGTGTGAGGACAGGACGACGCTGACCCCGTGCACGGCAACGTCCTCCATGAGGTTTTGGAGGAACTCACGCCGGGCGAGCGGATCCAGTCCGGCCACCGGCTCATCGAGGAGGAGGATCTCGGGGCGCTTTGCGATCGCCAGCGTGAGGGCGAGCTGGGCCCTTTGCCCGCCGGAGAGCGAGCCCGCCTTCTGCCGTGGATCGAGGCTGAGCTGGTCGATCCGGCTGTTCGCCAGCTCGCTGTCCCAGCTCGCATTGAGATAGGCGCCCATCCGGAGGTGCTTGGCGACCGAGAGCCCGGCGTAGGTTGGCGTGTCCTGGGCGACAAAGCCGACTCTCGCGAGCTGGGCGGAACTGTCATCCGGACGCCCGCCGAGCACCGTGATCGAGCCCGAGGTCGGCGCGAGCAGTCCGACAGCCAGGTGCAGCAGCGTCGTCTTGCCGGCGCCGTTCGGGCCGACGAGCCCGACGACCTTGCCTTCGGGGATAGTAAGGGTGCAGTCGTGCAGCGCCCACTTTCGTCCGTACCGCTTGCCGAGCCCGTTCGTCTCGATGACCGCGGTCATGCCACGCCCTCTGCGAATGAGTTGCGAACAGCCGTGCGGTAAATCGCCTCGATGTCGTCGGGGCCAAGGCCCGCGGCGCGTGCCTCTCGCAGCCAGGCGGTCATCAAAGCCAGGAAGCGCTCCTGGGCGGCGCGGTCGCTTCGAGCAAGGGTCCCGACGATGAAAGTCCCCTGGCCGGGCCGCGGGCGCGCCAAGCCCTCGCGTTCGAGGTCCCGGTAGGCCTTGAGCACAGTGTTCGGGTTGATCGCCAGCTTTGCGACGACCTGCTGAGCCGTCGGCAACTGGTCTCCGGGCTCGAGGATGCCCAGCTGCAGGGCCTGGTGGACCTGCTGGACCAGCTGCAGATAGGTGGCGACACCCGACGCGGTGTCAAGCTGAAACTCGATCACGCATCCTCGTTTCACTAACTGCTAGTTTTACTAAGATGTTAGTGGAATCGTACATACTAAGCGGAGCGGGCACAAGGAGCCGGCGGTGCGGCAGATCCCAGGAGCGGTAACGTCCGCAGCCCGCCCAGCATCGGGCATCTGGCACGCAGCGAGAGGGCAGCCCCCCGGATGTTCCCGTCGCTACCAGGCGACCGTTTCAGCGAGGAATTGCCGCATGGGGCTGGGTAGCGAGGTGAAGGTGTGGCCGGTCTGCACACCCAGCACCACGCGGGAGTTGCTGGCCGCCATGCCCGGCGGCTGCACCTGGTAATCGACGATCAGCACGCTGCCGGAGGCGCTGACCCACTCCACCTCCGGCCCTCCGCAATACCCCGGAAGTGCTGCCGGCCCAGGACGAGCACCGGGCTTGCCGGTGCGCGACGAGAACTCGGTGATCGTCACGTCCGCCGTATAGGCCGGCGTGAAACCGTCCTTCGGGTACATGGCTGCCACCTGCCTGAGGTGCCCGGCCCCTGCCAGGTACAACCAAAGAGCGAACCCGGCCATCCCGAAGGCCAGCATGCTCACGGGGACCGTCGCGCCGGGTACAAGATTCCGGTCCCATCCATGTCCCGGGCAGGCAGCGCCCGCATGTCCACCGGGAGCGAGCTGAACAACCGGCAGGCTATGACGGCTCAGGCCAGCAAGTCCGCGCTGACCTCCGCCAGCCGGGCCGGCGCCCATGTGCCAGCCTGGGAAGGTCGTCGCGGCGGGATTCGAGAAAGTCGCGCAGCCAGCGCAGCGGGGCCTCGTCCTTGCCCCGCCAGTACGTTGGCGCCGACCGCGAGCCCGAGTAGCTCAACGGGCCGGAAGAAGAACGAGTTCCCGGTCAGCGGGCACGGGGTGGAGGCCGGGAGCCCACTGCTCAGCCCGCGTGTGGGGGCTGTGGTTGTTGGGCGGTGATCACGCGTTGTTGCTCTTGTGGCGTGGTGAGAACCAGTGCGGGAGCCGGGTGTCGAACTCAGCGACTTCGCCGGGTCCCATGGTGATGTCGTGGTCGGCCAGGATCAGCCGCATGTGCCCGGACAGCACGTAGAGCCATTCGTAGCCCTCGTGGGTGCGACGTTCGGGTTCGTGAGGCTCGGGCGCGATGATCACTTTCCAGGCATGCAGGCCACCTGGCTGCCGGGTCAGCGGGACGACGATGCGGCCGTTGCGGTGTCGTGGCGTGAACCGGACTCGGGGGTCGCCGACTTCAGGTGCGCCGACTAGTTCGTCCAAGGGGATCTGATGGGCCTGGGTGATCGGTAGGAGTAGCTCGAGGCTGGGCCTGCGCTGGCCGGCTTCCAGCCGGGACAGGGTGCTCTTGGAGATGCCGGTCGCTGCGGCCAGTTCGGCCAGGGTGATGCCCCGCTGGGCTCGCGCCCGCTTGAGGCGGGGACCGACTTCGGCCAGGGCGGTGGCGATGGCTGGCGTGTTCTCCATGCGGTCAGTCCACCACCCGTTCCCGGAAACGGCAACAGAAGTTGTCAGTTCCGAGTCGCATGGCGGATCCTTGCGGCGGAGGTGATCG
>WNGL01018269.1_pt1 | contig 12143 bp, 10 predicted proteins | sample 5400591 | NCBI WGS metagenome assembly WNGL01 (sample SAMN13153377, study PRJNA577476) | soil metagenome | isolation source: 80 cm soil or saprolite under Garry oak tree replicate 1 | place: USA:California | collected 2016-06-15
GATGATTGAAAGCTTTCAAATGATATTCGATTCTGGAGCGTTGTCAATCCTAGATCTCCGAATCATGTTCGTGGCGCGGTTCCGCCCACGCCGCCATGTCAGCCCGGCCTGTGGATGACGATCCACAAGGCAGGCTCCCACGCGCTTTTCCTCCTTATCCTTGATGTGATCGCTGGACGATGATGTCCTCCGTTTCCTCGTAAGCCGTGGCATTGGCCAATACTTTTCTCGCAAGGGTACCCGGAGAAGCCGGCATTCGGGCAAGGGCGTGGACATCAGGCTTGAAACGTTTTATATTGGATCGTCGAAAATCAAGCTTGGCTCAGGAGCGCATTCATGAAATGGGCATTTGGGCGGTTTTGTGCAGCAGTCTTGCTCGTTGTGACCACCCCTGCATCGGCTCAGGATACGCATTACCGGCCCGAGCGTCAGCAGATTCCAACCCCCAGCTGTCTGGTCATGCGAGGAGCATGGGAGGGCGGATCGAAACCTTGCTCGGAGAAGGAGCATACAGAGTGGCTTGCCGATATTCGCCATTGGCGCAAAGAACGCCTGATTCGCACTGGGTACAACGCTTCTCGCTACGAGATCCCAGCGCTCCAGTGGATTCAATCCAGCTTCATGCAGCCGCAAATGATGGTGGAAGAGCGCTACTTCTATGATCCGGTCGCCCATCGCTACACCGTCGACCGATACCTTGATGATCTCGAAAAACGCTACGGCGGAATCGACGCGGTACTGATCTGGCCGACTTACCCAAATATGGGAATCGACAACCGCAACCAGCACGATATGATTCGCAGCATGCCTGGTGGCCTCGCCGGCGTGCGCCGGATGATTGCCGATTTTCACAAGCGCAGCGTCCGGGTTTTGTTTCCCATGATGATGTGGGACCAGGGTACGCGCGATCCTGGCCTGCCCTGGCCGCAAGCCATCGCCGAACTGATGGCCGAGATCGGCGCCGACGGCATCAACGGCGACACCCAAGACGGCGTGCCAATGGCGTTTTCCCTGGCAGCGGACAAGACCGGCCACACTCTCGCATTTGAACCTGAAGGTGGTCCGTCTGACGAAGCTTTGGCCTGGAACGTCATGACTTGGGGTCAGTACGAGTTTCCGTTTGTTCCCATGGTGGACAAGTACAAGTGGCTCGAGACCCGTCACATGGTGAACATTTCCCACCGGTGGAATCGTGACAAAACAGACGACTTGCAGTTCGCTTTCTTCAATGGCGTAGGTTGGGAAAGCTGGGAAAATATCTGGGGAATCTGGAATGGAATCACCCCTCGAGATGCCGAAGCCACTCGCCGCGTTGCCACCATCGAACGAGCGGTGAGCCCGTTTCTGGTAAGCCCGGACTGGGAACCCCTGGCCCCGATGTTGCCTTATGGTGTGTATGCCAGCCGTTGGCCGTTGGGGCAGCAAGAAGTGTGGACGATTGTGAATCGTAACGAGTACGACGTATCCGGCCCGGAAGTTGAGCTTCCGGCCGTCAGCGGCCTCCGTTACTTCGACCTCTATCACGGTACCGAGCTCACCCCCACCCGCTCCAGGTCAGGTCAGGTTGTGCTGAGCTTCCCCGTGGAAGCCAAGGGCTATGGCGCCTTGCTGCTTACCCCATCGGCTCCAGCTTCGGCTATTCAGAGACTCATGGAGAAGATGGCAGCGATGACCGCGACGCCGCTAGCGAGTTACTCCCACCAATGGGAGATGTTGCCCCAACAGATTACGCCTATCACGAGTACCAAGCCCGCCTCCGCAGAACCACCGGGGATGATGAGAATTCCGGAGGGGGATTTCGATTTCCGGGTGCAAGGTATTGAAATTGAAGGTCTCAATGATAACGGCGTGGATGTGCAATATCCATGGGAGGACTCGTCGCGGCGCTTTCACAACCATCTCCTGCACGTTCAATCCTTCTACATCGATAAATTTCCTGTGACCAACGCCGAATTCAAGAAGTTTCTCGACGCGACCGGCTATCATCCACCAGATGACTTGAATTTCTTGCGGGACTGGAAGGATGGCCGCTATCCAGCAAGCTGGGACAATCGTCCCGTGACCTGGGTTTCCATCGAAGATGCCCGTGCCTATGCCGCTTGGGCGGGGAAGCGCTTGCCCCATGAATGGGAGTGGCAGTACGCAGCACAAGGCACAGATGGACGTCTTTATCCGTGGGGCAATGACTGGGATGCTTCGGCAGTTCCGGCTCCCGACAAATCACGAACCATGCGCGGTCCCGACCCTGTAGACGCGCACCCCAAAGGCGCGAGTCCCTTTGGGGTGATGGATCTGGTGGGGAATGTCTGGCAGTGGACCGAGGAAGTTACCGACGACCACACACGCGCTGGAATTCTCCGTGGAGGCAGCTATTACCAGCCCCAAGGCTCGATCTGGTATTTTCCCCAAGCGTACAAGCTGACGGATCACGGGAAATTGTTGATGACTTCCCCTAGTATGGATCGGTCCGGAGCATTGGGCTTTCGGTTGGCGCAGGATGCACAGTAGGGAGTTAGGAGATCTCAGGTAATCGATGGACCACGCCCTGAGCCACGAGAAGCGTGTTTTGCGCGCCTCTAGTAGCTCTTATCTATCTTGTGCTTGAAGGCGACTGAAAATGAACGGCCAGGTCACAATGCGGCAGATTGCGGAGCGCGCCCAGGTCTCCATCGGCACTGTGTCTCATGTCGTGAACGGCACGGCGCGCGTCCGGCAGAAGCTTCGCCTCCGAGTCCTGGAAGCCATTCGGAGCCTTGGCTTTCAGCCCAGCGCCCTGGCGCAGGGCCTCCGTTTGAATCGTACCAAGATGTTGGGGATGATCATCCCTGACGTAACCAACCCATTCTTTCCCGGAGTGGTACGGGGCGCGGAAGACATCGCCTTCAGGAACTCTTATCGCCTTGTCCTCTGTAACACTGACAATGATCCCGCCAAGGAGGCTTTGTATGTTGCGGAGCTGAAGTCTTTCCGGGCTGCGGGTCTCCTGATCATTCCAGCCGCAGGCAATGACCTCACATCGGAACTTTCGATTGGCACGCCGGCTACTCAGCCGGTTGTCTGTATCGATCGATGCCCGGAGGGTTGGACTGGCGATGCAGTGGTTGTCGCCAATGAGGAAGGCGCCTATCTGGCAACGAAGTACTTGATTCGATCTGGCCATCGCCACCTCGCCGTTATTACCGGACCCGCCCTGTTAGCCAATGCGACGGAACGATTAAACGGGTTCAAGAAAGCCTTACGCGAAGCACGTCTGCCGATTGCTCCCGAGTTCGTTCAGGAAGCGGCGTTTGATACACCGAGTGGTTCTCAGGCGGCCAAGCGGCTGCTGCGCATGTTACCGCGGCCAACGGCGATTTTCGCCTGCAACGACCTGATGGCACTGGGCGTTCTTCATGCCCTTCATGAAGCAGGTCTGCGGTGCCCGGAGGATGTTTCGCTGGTAGGCTTTGACAATCTGGAATTCTGCGAATACACGAACCCAGCGCTTACTTCGGTATACCAGCCCGGCTACCAAATGGGAACAGCGGCAGCGGGTCTGCTGGTGGAGCGGATCAAGGGGCTGGATGATGCCCCAAAACGCATTGCCCTGGAAACGGAACTCAAGATAAGGAATTCTGTAATGTCGATCGCCAACGTCGAACAAGTCACCGCCAGTAAGATTCGCAGACGCCGGAAGGCAATTCCAAAGGCTGTTCTGGTCGAGTAGGTGTTAGTCTCCCGGGACCACGGGCCGGGCAGAATAATCCGGTCACTCCAATTTTGGTTCGGATTCGGGGGAGAAGGTCGAGGATAAGCCACCCATATCGAGCGCCATTTCTATGTCCGAAGGCGTCATACTGCCCGGTGCAAATGGACATTCTAATTTCAACGCTGCTTTCAGAACCTTGGGGTTCAATCCTGGCGCGACAGCGAATTGTGCGCCACCGTCAACGGCTTTTCTTAGATTGTCAACTGTAAGAGTTGTGCCGGCGCAAATCAGTAAATCGGGCCGCTCTTTTGACAGGATCGGTATCACACGGGCAGCTGCTTCTGTGCGAAATGTAATCTCCGCAAGGGGCAATCCGCCTTCGATCAAGGCATCTGCCAGCGGTAATGCATCATTCGCATTCTCAATAGCGATTACCGGATTGACTCTGGCATGTCTGATCTTCTCCTAGATCATTTTGTCAGTTGCCCAATTCCGATAATAGATTATCAACGGCCGCTTCCATTGCCCGATCCACACTCTCAGTGGTAAATCCACCGATATGCGATGTGGCGATAACATTTTCATGCTGAAGCAGTTCGAGGTCTTCAGGCGGTTCAGTCCGAAAAGCGTCTGTAGCTAGCCCGGCGATATGCCCACGTTCAAGGGCTTCCAGGACCTCATCTTCCTTTAATAAACTCCCTCTGGCCGTATTGATGATATAAATTCCTTTTTTCATCACTCCAATCGTATCGGCACAAACAAGCGCCTTGCCGTCAGATAAAGGAGGGCAATGCAAACTCAAAATATCCGATTTTGATAGCACCTCCTCAAATGAAGCATATTGACAAAGTAAAGAGGGAGTAACAAAGCCGGTTTGCACAGGGTCATAAGCTAAGACGCGCATATTAAACCCCAAGGCCAGACAAGCGACTTCTTGGCCGATACGGCCGCAACCGATCAGGCCCAACGTTCGGCCTTTTAACTCGATACCATTCTTTCGCTTCCACTCTCCCTTTTTTAATCGGGCGTCGCTATAGGGAATGGCCCTGGTTATAGAAAGAATCAGGGCCATGGTAAGCTCAGCCACGCCACGCGCGTTAGCGCCTTCCGCCGTGCATACCTTGATGTTCAACCTCCTTGCTGCGTCCAAGTCAATATTGTCAATGCCAGTTCCATTACGGCTGATTACGCGCAGAGACTGGGCCGACTCCAGAACTTTCGCGGTTACTGGTTCTACGCCAGCCAGAAAACCGACACAGTCCGGTAACAACTGCATAAGTTCATCTTCCGTAGGAAATCTCCCCGCGGGCGAGGAAACAACCATATAACCAGCCTGCTCAAGCTTTGACAATGATGGATGGCCGTCCTTTGTCACCGATCTCGGAGTAACAAGTACTTTCGTCGTTTATACCTCCATGAGATAATCCACGTCCATACTTACTACTCTATTACTATCTCATTCTTCCTCTTAACTATTCTCTTGGGGAATCCCTTTGTAGCAATATCTCCGTAATTATGGCCGGCATTTCCCGGATAAACGCAAAACGACACAAGCGGCTCAGCCCCAACGTTGATGGATCGATGTGCCCAGTAAGGCGGCACATAAACCATGCGTCCCCGTATCATGGTCTCCGCCGACCATCTGCCATCGGGCGTTTTCATGGCCATGTATCCTTGCCCTTGTAAACAGAGATAAATCTCAGCCGTTTCTGGAATTGTATGATAATGCCCCTTCGTCATGAAAAACTCGCTACCCACCTGGCCGGGCTGCAGCTTACTAATACAGTACATTAAATGGCCGTATTCTTCCGGAACCGGAACTTCAAACACTTCGTAATGAAGCGGATCATTTTGATCCTTGATTATCGTTTCCAACCCCTCTTCATCTTTGTAATACCCGCGCATGTCTGAGGTCTTGCGAATCAGATGGGAGCGCGGATTCTCCATCTGTCCCGTTACGAGATCAATATTCACACTGAAGGGGTCGATAACCCTTGTATTGTTTGCCATGACGGCAACCTCCTTTTTCACTCTTTGTAAGATCTGACGCTTGCCGCGATTCGCGACAGCTCGTCGAATACCGGCCCGGCTGTGGGGATGTGAATATGAAACACCTCAGCAATCACCCGCGTCCACCCATGAAGGAAATAAATCCACCCGTCTTCGACCTTGAGGTTTCGTGCTTTTTCCTGCGCGCCCGCGCCTGATCTAAAAAGACCAGATCGCCGCGATAGTTGAAGTCCCATGCGATACCGTTTTCAAGGAATTGTGCAGCGTCGGTAAGGGGGGACCCTGGAGCATCTTTTCCAAGCCCCGTCGCATTAATCACCAGCGACCCGGGTTTCAACTCACCACAAATATGCTCACTCACTTTCGGATTGGGAGCGTGATGGTATTCAACAGGGACCTTGGTTCCCAGCTTCTTGTGTATACCCTTCATTTGTTCGAGACGCGCAGTACTTCTGTTCGTCACAATAATTCGCGAAGGGAGATTATTACCGTGTTCTGCCAGGAATGCGCCTCGTTCGCCCAGTTTGAGCAGGACATTACGCGGCCCACGCTCCAGGAGTGCCTCGGAGACGTGTACCTCCGATCGTTTCGCGATCAGGGACGCGCCGGATATGCTGCTGCTGCCTAGAAGTAAGCCTTCGCTGCCATTGAATAATCCTGCCTTCGCGACCGCGTAAGGTACTGCCTATCTAGAACACGAGCTTGGCTCCGAGTTGAATAATCCGCCCTTCGCGGCCGCCGGTGACTTGGCCGAACTGATCGCCCGACACAGTGTCGTTGAGCACTGTATCCACGCTGGTCCACTGGGTATGATTAAAGGCATTGAACATATCCGCGCGAATCTCGGCGTGAAGGCGCTCGGTAAAGTTGAGCGTTTTACCGAAGGAGATATCCCAATTGTTCTGGCCAGGCCCGCGAACGATGCCCGGGCTCGCAGTGCCTCGAACTCCCAATGGTGGCTCGGCGAATGCGTTCACGTCGAAGTACTCTGCAAAGCTGCGCTTTGAATGGGTGAAATTAGGATTCCGCAACATATTCACCGTCCCTGAGCCGCAGCCCAAGAAGAATGGGCAAAATGGGCCAGCATTATCCTGCGCCGTATTATTTTGATCCGTAACAGGCAGAGCATCTCCCGATTCCAACGTTGCGACTGCCGAGATGTGCCAGTCACCGAGAGCAGGTCGCAAGTAGGCCGGTAAATGCTGCGAATACTTGGGCTCATAGTTGGTCTCGAACAAGAAGCGATGCCGGTGCGACAGGTTTGCTTCGCCGCGGGAACGGATGACGCTCTGCGGATAGCGGTATCCTAAGCCGGTTTGCTGTCCGGTTTGGCCTGTATCTGAGATGGTCTTTGCGAAGGTGTAGTGAGTCAGAATCTGCAACCCGCTGGTCATTCGGCGTTCGAATTTTACAATGCCTGCATTGTAGTTGCTGTTCAGGCCAGGCCTCTCCACGTAAATGTCCCCAAACCTGCCGGAATTGATTGGTCTAGCTGCGTTAAAGGTGTTAAAGTCGGGCCATCCCGTGCGATAGGCCGGAACGTTCGCGTCATACAAGTACCCGCCATTTCTCCCTAACGCCCCGATGTAAGAAAGGGTAACCACAGAATTCCGGGCAACCTCCTGCTGGATATCCAGCAAGTAGCGGTGGAAGTAGGGCGTGGCAACTGATTTTTTGTCGAGGATGTAGATGTTCGTCATTTGCCCGTCTCCAAAATAGCCCTGCCCCTTACCGGTGGAGACGGGATAAGTTCCCAGAGCGACCTGCGGCGATGCCTGAAAGATTTGAGATAGGCTCGTAACCGGGTCCTGGTCGTTCGCGCCAAGCGAGGTGGGCGTGATTTCATCGCCCACTGAAGCACCGGGCGTCGCGCCCCCGACGGCTTGGGGGTTTAAGTAATTCGATATCTGGCTAGCGCCGGCGTCGTAGTAAAGGCCATATCCCGCGCGGACGACAAGCTTCGGGCGAAGCTGCATCGCCAGGCTGAGTCTTGGAGCGAGGTCGGTCTTTGGAGCAGGGAGAAAGTGCTGCGGAATGCCCGGGGCGATTCCGGGTATGGCAGCGGTATCCGTGGCCGGCTGGTAGATCCCACAGCAGATCTTGTTTGTGGCTCGTAGCGGAGGCCGAAAGAGACCGTCAGCCGCTTAGTGAACTGCACCTTGTCATTGAAGTAGGACCCGTAGTAAGGGAACGTCCAGTTCGGTTCTGGTGAGAACGGTGGCGCCCCGGTGTAGTTGAAGCGCTGATGGATCACCTTGGGTTTGCCCAACAAGACGTCAGCGAAACCGTCACCACCGACTTGGCCTACATCGGAACCCGAAGCCGTGAACACGTCGCGGCCGTTGCCGCAGTAGATCCCGGTGCATCCAAAGTCTACGTAGCGAACTTGGTCGAAATCCAGTTCCCATTTACGGATGTAGTTAAGTCCGAATGTCATGCTGTGACGCCCGTGAATCCAACTTACATTATCCGAGAATTGCACGGAGTCATTTTCTGCGCGAAAGTATTCATTGAAACCTGGCGTCTCATAGCCGCTGATGTTCAGCGCGAGAATGCCCGTGTTGCCGCCGGGAGCGGTGCCGGTATTAACGAAGATCTTGTTAAAGGGGTTTGCAGAGCTGTTGAGAAATGCAATTTCCCCCGGAGTTGCCGTGGTCAGAGCAGCACTCCCAGTTGCAAAGATGAACTCGTTGGTTAAATGCGGGCTGAAGACATGCGCTTCATCGACGGTGACGAGGTAGGACTTGTCGGCTATGTCCCCTATGAATTCCGGGAAGACGCCGCCGCTGTTGTTGGCGGCTCCGTGGTATTGGGACCAAGTGACAAACACATTGTCCTTCGATGTGATGCGGTAATCAAAGCGGCTATCCCAGTGATAGCTGGTCGCCGCCTGCGTCGATTGGAACTGGTAATTCTGGCCGCCGTTCGCGAGGCTCTTCGCCACGTTTGCATGGGGAAAGATCGCCGTGATGTTCGCGGACGCCGGATCGATGGCCGGGGACCCGTCTGGTTGAGTGATCTTGGTCAAGTCATTGAAGGGGATGGGCTGGCGCGAAAACCCGCCGGATACATTGGTATTAGTGTACGGGTTGTAGAGCTGCGCAGTCGGGTCGGAACAGATTCCGTTACTATCGAACGAGGCGGGCGCCGCGCAGAGTTCCCCAAAGTTCCCCATCCGCTCCGCGTCGCTAGGAACGATTGCATAGTTGTTCCCACCCGCCAGCGATTGCGGGAAGCGCTCGTAGTTGGCGAAGAAAAACGCTCGGTCTTTCAGGTTGAGCAGTTTAGGGATGTAGACCGGGCCTCCCACGCCGCCGCCGAACATGTTCCGGCGGTATGCCGACTTTGTCGCCGTCCCTGGAAGTGCCCTTACCTTGTCGAATGGATTCAGCGCATTAAATGCGTCGTTTTCAATGAAATCGAAGGCTTCGCCATGGAAGGTGTTGCTCCCCGCTTTGGTGGTTACATTGAAGTTCGTAAAATCACGGCCATATTCGGCGGAGAAATCGGCGACTCCGATCTTCATCTCACCGATGGCTTCAGCAGACGGTTGGTAGCTGATGCCACTTTCATAGTTCTCGTTCGCGTTCACGCCGTTCACATAGAATCCATTGTCACGGGAACCATCAGTCATGCCACCTGCCGCGTACTGCACACCGCCCGATTCGAACGTCGCTCCGACTTCATATGTGCCGCCCACATTGATGTTCGTGCGAGGTGACGTGCTGACTCCGGGCGCCAAATTAGCCAGCGACGTAAAGTTGCGGCCGTTAAGCGGCAAACTCGCAATTTGTTCCTGGTCAATGGCTTGATCGAGAGATGCACGATCAGTTTCGAGCAGCGGCGCAGCGGCAGTCACCGTCACGCTCTCCGAAACCGCGCCCACCTGGAGCTGGATGTCATATCGGACAGACGATTGGGACGACACCTGCAGGGAATCCGAGACTGACTTCTTGAATCCCGCAAGTTCGACTGAGACTTGGTAGCTTCCAATCAGGAGTTGGGAAAACTCGTAGCGCCCGCTCGAATTTGTGAGGACGGATGAGGTTTGATTTCGCTGCAAGTCGAGCAGCTTCACCGAGGTGTTGGGCACGACTGCGCCGGATGCCTCGGTTACCACACCGCTGATGTTGCCGCGTTGAGAGAATTGAGCAGAGGAGGCCAGAGTCAGGACGAACAGAGTCGATAGCAGAATCATGAACCGCGACAAGGGGTTCGCATAGTCATCCGGAACGGTGCGCAGGGACTTAAAGAGCCATGGCACGGGTAATTTTGAAACGTTTCATAATAGGCAGCGAAATGTATAGAAACCTTGTGAGCCTTGTCAAGCAAAATCTCGATCCTTCAATTTTAAAACTTGCTGCGCTTTCCGCCGCTGCGGACCTCGTACCAAGCAAAGTCGCAGCCCTCCGGACTTTCAACCCGAGTTTACCTCCCCAAGAGTTATCGCCTCGATGGAGTGCAAAACGGCCTTCGTCGCCGTGGGGCAATCCAAGACATAATTTTTGGCGCTCCCATCCCAAAGTCGTGAGTATGGGACCCTAGCTGAGGGCCCAAACTCCATCACAAAGAATTAAATGCTTTCTATGGCAAGACCGAACACAGGTGCGACCTCAGTGATCTCTTGCAGTCGGTGGCCAGGCATCAAGAGATAATGATGCGACAAAAGCTTGCTCAACAAACTGTAGCCGCTCCTCACTCGGATCACGCCACCATTGTTGCAGTCAGAGCCCGGATACTGAACGTACCGCTCCAGCGTTCCCTCAAACGCGGTGATTCGATCCAGCTTCGGACTTAGCTTTGCCAAAGTCACCTTGCCGACCGGCAATCGCGCGTCGATTGCCGTAGCATTGTCATTCACGATGCGCAGGACTTTGGGCTTGAGTGTCCACTCCGTTGAAAATGATTTTGGAAGTACCCCAAGGAAACCACAGTGGCCCACCAAGACACAGTCTTCCGGGCTTTCGACGTCAGGAAAATTTTCAATTCTCTCATGCTTAAGGGCAGCTTGACCCATAAGAAAAGGGTAGAGGTTGGTCATCATAATCGGAGTATTTAAACTCTTGTTGAGAATGTATTGGGTCAGCATCGACATCGTATCGGCTTCGCATCCCCACATCATCCCTTGTTCCTCATAGAGGAGGTTCCACGCCAGGCACGGAGTGGTGTCGGAAAAATGGGACTCGTTCAGACAGTTTATTCCCGTGGCGATGACATCGCCCTCGTCTTGAATCACGTCCTTCAGAGCAAGGTAAAGCTTGAGGGCGCTATTCAATGCCCGGGGCGAGACATTGAGGGTGTGGGGCGCCCAACGGCTTCCGGCTTTTTCCGCTTCGCTGTCGGGAATCTGTTTAGCCCACTCTCCAAGCTCCTTAAAACTCCTCTTTACAACTGCTACTCCGAACTTCTCGTGCATGTCATCGCTGCATTCCTTCTCCCACCAATAGAATCGCTTGAAGATACTGGCCTGCTGACCATCACCGGGGTTATCTTGAAAAACCAGAAGCTTGCCCTTCCGGAGCTGTTTTTTCACACGTAGAGCACGACACAGGTTGAGGGCACTCGCGAAACTGCACGGAGTCAGCACCTTCACGCCGAAAGAAGCCAGATAACCCACGAGTTCCCAGTCCCACATGGAAACGGTGCCAAACTCAGAAGTGAGGGCGATCAAGGGCAAGTTGATTCGCTTGATCGCATCGACCTGCCGATAGGCATCACCAGAAAGCTGGGGAAAGACCACCGCATCGGCCCCTGTCATTGACGCATCGACCCGCAATGGACTGGCGACCTGGACCTCGGCTCCGAGCAGAGCCTTCAGGGTCTCGACCTGGTTCTGAAACTCGACGTCGGGCGCAGTCTGGAAATAGCACGGAATCAAGACTGGAGTTGAACTCATGTTCTTTTCTTCTCGTCGTAATGCTATCATAATAGCATGATGACCAGGGCTGGAGATGCAGGTTCTCGATGCAGGTCTCCAGTCAACCCATGCCGGGAACCGAGTTTTCGTCGAGACATGAGATCTAGTCGTTTTCTCGAATTAGCTGCACGTGGAACCTGCTTCGATCCCCGCGATGCTTTAGCTATAAAGTATTCGAGCGGTGTGCCAGTGTCCAACAAGCCGATGCTCTTGAGCAGCAGAATTGGGCTGCCGGACCTAAGTTCGAGCAGTTTGCCGTCAGACTTGTCGGCGGAGATTGCCTCGTGCCCCGCAGGTTTTGCATCAGGCCCCCGTCGTAAGTCGGAAATGCAACGCTGGTACGCTTCCCGTTACGTTTGATGATGAGGCCCTTCAATATGGTAGAGGGCTGGGAAAATCTTCCCATGAGCCAGGTCCCCCATCGCTCCGAAGAGAACCAGCGCATCGGCAGGTTCCGCATCCGGGCTCGAGCGTTCTGTCGCGCAGCTTTGTCTGAGATCTGGCATTGTTAGCCTAGTCCTTGCGCGA
>WNGL01032899.1_pt1 | contig 12143 bp, 8 predicted proteins | sample 5400591 | NCBI WGS metagenome assembly WNGL01 (sample SAMN13153377, study PRJNA577476) | soil metagenome | isolation source: 80 cm soil or saprolite under Garry oak tree replicate 1 | place: USA:California | collected 2016-06-15
CGGCCGCCTTTGTCGAGGAGCTCATGTTCGCCTGCACCTGATAGATCCCTGCAGCGGCATGTCTGCTGACCTTATACGCGAGAGCTGCTACTCCATTGGTACCGGTCGTGCCTGTCATGGTTTGCGTCCTGCCGCTCGGAGACGCAACCGAAACCGTGACACTCGCGCCGACATCAGGAGAACTCCCGGAAAGCGCGGTGACATTCACCATCACCGTCTGCCCTGCCGACGTGGCGGACGGATTCGCGATTACGCTAATACTCAGCGGCCCAGACGTGGAGATCACATACGTCGCTGTCGCTGATCCGCTATAAGAAGTTGCTGACGTATTTGTCGCGCTCACCCCTATGCCGTAAGAGCCATCAGCGGTTCCCACAGGCGAGGTCAGGGTCAGCGTTGCAGAGCCGCTCTTGCCTGGAGATAAGGACAGAGCCGTGGCGCTCCACACGCCAGTCCAGCCGGACGGCAACCCATTAGCTACATTGAAAGTCGCAGGGGCGCACGACGAGCTGTCGTTGTCGGTTACGATCGCGGTGAAATTTACGGCGGTCCCTGAGGTGACGTTCTGGCTCTGAGATGGCGAAACGCTGACCGTCGGATTCGCCGGAGTGCACGATGACCCAGTAATCGTGATTTGCACTGTTGCACCGGTGGTGCTCACCGCCGTCGGAGCAAAGGTCACGCCGGCCGTCGAGTCCTGGAAGCTTTGGCCCGCTGCCAGGGACATCTCGAAGTCGAACGTCGGTGCCGCCGGCGCCATGTTAAGCATGAGGCTGCTGTTGCCATCGCCATCGCTGCCGAGATGGAACAATACTCCCGTCGTTTCGTTCTGGGTGGAGGAATACGGCCATGTTGTAAGGAACGCATCAGAACCAATCGCCTGGCGAGACTCGAGGTAATACCACGTCTTTGCACCAGTCGTTGGATTAGTGGACTGCAAGACTTTCAGCGCATTCGGTCCTGGGCCCGCGAGTTCGTATGGATAAATTGTGTATATACCGCTGCTCGTCACAGTCTGAATGGACGGCGATGCGGCATAGTTAAGCCAGCCCAGGCGCTCTTTCTGGAAAGCGTTGTAGTCCGGAGCGGCCGTTTGAACCACGCCCATTACGTCCATTTGGTCGCCGTACTCTTCCATAGTCCCATTCGAACAAGTCGTCGCAGTTGTGCCGCAGTAGAGCGAATGAGAATGCCACAGGCCCAACGCATGCCCTAGCTCGTGGTTGACAACGTCGGGAGCCAGAGTGCCATTGAGCCAGCTCTGTGAAGGGTTCCCGCCCACGGTTGACGCACCGGAAAACCCGCATGCGTTGTCCAGTGGAAAAAGATAAACGTAACGAGTGTAGTTGGATAGATTGACGCCGTTAGCAGTCGCTGCGTTCAGCGCGTCGGTAGCGATTGCACTGGTGTTGCAGGTTGTGATGCTCTCGGGGATCGTGTAGCAACCGACCGCCACTCCGGTGACCGAGGTCTGCCCGTAAGAGCTTCCCGCGACGAAAGTGTTCACGGTGCTTGAGAATATATTCCACGCAGAGGCCGTGTCGCAGGAGACGAGTGTATTGTCTTGAAAATTGACGGCGATCAGCAGCGTGGATTGTGGTCCGAAGGTGTTGGGCACAGGAATTGAGGATGTTGTCGTTGTTCCCCCGCCCCCCGTTGTTTTCCTAACGTTCGTGCTACCCGAATAGAGGAGCAAAGTGCCGTTCAATAGCTGGCCATCGGCACGGACATGGTCTCCGGTTAGAAGATGTGTCGGCGGGTGCTTCGCGAACTGCATCGGCACTCGGGTGCCGTCGGCCTGCTTCAACGTGTAGACAAAACGGCCGTGGCCATCTTTGAAATCCTGGTGGACTATTTCAAGTTCGCCGTCGAGTTGGATCGGTTTGCCCTGTCCAGATTGCAATTGAGCTGCAACGGCGGGGTTGTCAGCGAGATCGGCGTTCTGCGGGTTGTGGGCGAGAACGAATGTGCTGCCGAGGAGCAGGAGGCCGGCGAGAATCGCAGGGCCAAAAATTGAACGGCTAAAGATCCGCGGGGCACAGATCCATTCGATCATGTTGGTACCTTCCTCTAGTCATGATCGTCAGGTGAACAGAGCATGGCGAGATCACAGGAGGTCAGTGCCAAGAGGACATCTCGGAAGTACAGGGACTCCGGTACAAGAGTCGAAACACGGAGTACTGAACGTTTGGAAGAGGCTAGTAGTTCAGGTGAAAGCTGAAGATCACGGTTAACTATTTTCGCGCTAACTCTTCGTCGATAATCTGTGCAAAACTTTCCTTAAGGGTGGGAGCCTGGGACCTTTGTGTCGGTCGGACACGAGGGGGTTGAGGACAGCAACGTAGGCGCAGGCTTCAGAGGCTGAATCGAAACGTATCATTGCATACGCGCGAGGATACGTAATCTTTCCGGGCGGGACGCCGGTTGCTTCGTTCACTTCATTTGCTGACGAATTCAGCCGTTCTAACGTTCCACGCGCGTGATGCTTATGCTTGCAGTCGGGTGGTTACTTGCCCTCGCCAGCTCGTCATCAATAACGCGCGTGAACGCGTCCTTGGGCTGGGCGCCGTTGAGAAATACCCCATTAATGAAGAATCCGGGCGTCCCATTCACACCGGCCTTCCGGCCTGCCTCAGTATCCATATCGATATCGGCCTTGTACTTCTCGCTCGTGACGCAGGAACCAAACTGCTTGTCATCGAGCTTCAAATTGCGCGCGTATTCGATCAGGTCAACTTTCTCCAGCTTCGATGCTGTGAACAGCTGATCGTGGTACTCCCAGAACTTTCCCTGCTCTAGGGCGCAGCGCGAGGCAATGGCCGCAATCATGGCCTGGGAATGAATCGCTGTGAGCGGGAAGTCGCGGTAGGAGAGGCTCACCTTGTCCCCGTACTTGGTTAGCAGCTCTTTGACCGTGGGCTCCACCGAATGGCAGTAGGGACACTGGTAATCCGAGAATTCAACGATCATGACCGGCGCCTTGGGATTTCCGCGCATGCGGGCGGGATCGTAAGCCACTTCTATTCTGGGAGCAGATAGCAGGACCACCACCTTCGAATCGGCCCGCAGGGTCTTCAAATAATCCTCGCGCGCCTGTCGAATTTTCGCCTGCTTGTAGCCATCTCGCAGCTGAGTTTTCACCTCGGCGAATGGGCGGGTGACCTTCAGGCCGACATAGTAGCCCTCGAGCTCGGCCTCGCTCGGATCCTGAATCTTGGAGTTCACCTCCTGATCGAGCAACTTTTCGGGGGTGAGGCCTTTCTTTTTGGCCGCAGCTTCAAGCATCTTCTGTTCAATCAGGCTATCCAGGGCTTTCCTCTTGATTTCATATTCCTGATTGCGCAGCGGCTGAAGTTGCCCCTCAACAAACGGAGCTAGGTCCTCATCGTAGATGGGCTGGCCGTCCACCGTGGCAACGGGCTGTTTAGGTTTGGGCGTCTCCGCATTCTGGGCCAGAGAAGTCACGGCAAAGAAGGTGGACATGCAGAAGAGAAGGGCAATCCTGAAGAGGCACATATGTAGGGAGAAGTATATACCTGAATAGTCATCACAGCAGCAAAATCACCGCATGAAAATCGAGATTGCGAGGCATTGCTAATTCTGCGTAGCTTCGAGCAGCGTCTGTTCGATCAGCTTATGCAAGGCACGTTTCTTGATCTCGTATTCTTGGTTCGCAGGGGCAAAAGCTGTCCCTGGATTGTGTGGCTTAAGTCATCGTCGTAGATGACTTCGTCCCCGATTGTGGCCACGGGTCGCTTGGGCTTCGAGTCAGTAGTCTGCGAGAAAGCCGCTGCCGCACAGAAATAGCTAAGGAACAAGCCGAAAACGAGGCGTCTGGTACGCATATGCGGGAGTATAGCGGTATTCGGTCAGGGCGAAGAATTATTCTCGTACTACACCAAAAGTTGCACACAAATTGCAACTTTTGCGGAATTGACTGCACACACGGAAGAACGTAACTTTCAGACTCGCGCTGTTGGCTCGTTCGTCCAGCCATCCACGAAAACCAAGTCTGCGAATCGCGTAGAGACGCCACTCTGCCGGCTGATTTTGCGTAGCGCGAAATCCAAATTTCGCGCGCGCCTTGAAAGGCCGGCTCATGCTGTGCTCCTCCGGGCCGGCCTCTTTTTCTGCCCGATCTATCTGAGTTATTTTTCAGGTCGCGGGGATGGGCGTTTGTTGACGCTTGCTCCTATATTGCTAGTTGGCCTAGCCTGATCATCACTGACACAATCCGCCCGTCGTGCCCAGAGGGGCGAAGGACTCTTGCGACTGAACGTCCGAGGAGGTCGTATTGTAGGCCGACCATCGATTGAACCTCACAAACCGCAATCCCTGTCACCGTTCTACGACCCAACTGTGCAGTGCGACCAGGCGCCACCTGACTACTTGTGCTTATTAACGGGGCGATTACCCATAACCAAGTTCCATTTTTTCAGTTTCGTCCCTGGTGCTATGCTTCGGCAACGTCCACTCGTCAAATCTGTTTCCCGAGGACGAAAATGCTTTCCCAGAAGTTGCAATCGTTGCTTTTACCCAGCCTCCTTGTAGCACTTGCTCTCATTGGCCTTGGCCTGCTCCGCAGTGAGTTACGAGCTCCGGGAATAGGCTTGGTGCGGAAAAAGAAAAGAGGGCGACTCTTGAAATTCTTTAGCGGCAAAGACGGCGACAAAGACCAATTCCCCAAAGCCAGCTAGCCTCTTGCAGGCCTTTAGTGCAACAGGGTAACCCTCTTCCGTCTGCATTCTCCGTTCATTCGGGGAGGTTAGATTGGACTCCGGGCGGGAACTGAAGCCCTCGAAAAAAATGGTGACTTACGAATCGGAGCAACGCAGGTCAGCGGTGAAACGAAGGTAAAAGAAAATGCCCCAGCTTTGCACCGGGGCTGAGTGACGGAGGGCACTTAAAGTTCTAGGATCGGAAGCGTCGGCGAACCATGCCTGCTAGACCAACCAGACCTGTTCCGAGCAGGCTCAGAGTGCCCGGTTCAGGAACTGGCGGTGGAGGAGGCGTCCCAGGGGTGCTCCCAATGAAAGTTGTCAGGTTGCATGAGCTGGTGCTCCCGACATTGAGAACACAGAGGTGAATGCCGGCATCGGTAATACCGGAAGCTGTGGCATTGGTAATGGTAAAGGTTAGAGTTTGTGGGAATACGGCCTGTCCGCCGTTGGTCTTGAAACAGAACGTAAAGTTAAACTGATTGAACCCTCCACAGTTATTGCCCGTGACAGATACCCCATTGAGACTGAAGTTGGTCAAGGTGCTGGTATTTGTCAGTCCGCCAGTAAAGGCCACTGTTGGTCCTTGGACCGCGATTGCAAAACCAGGGTTCATTTGAATGGTTGCGGTCACGTTCGCACCGTTCTGGGCCAAGGTAACCGTTCCGATGGTCTGACTGTTGTAGGTTAAATTCAAAGGTGTAGCCGAAGCCGCAGGTGCTACGGCAAGGGCAGCTACCGCGACAATCGCCAATATTGGAAGCTTGAGACTACTTATCCGCACGCGAATCCCCCAGTTCGTTAGAGGGAGCAGGGCGGACTAAAGAGCATGGCTTGGTGGGGAAGGATGTAAGTTTCTGCACACCGCAGATCGACAATGTCCGGCTTCAGTCGCCGATATACTCGGCGACTGAAGCTGATCTGAAAGGCCAAACCTCATATTGCTGGGTGGGGGCCCGGCTCCACCCGACTGCTACTGCACCGCAAAGCTGGTGCTGGCTGCGGTGGTTGCGCTGTTGCCGGTTGAGGCTGGGGTTGCGGTCGCCTGGTAGGTTCCCGCTGGATCCTGACGCTTCAGCCGATATTTCATAGTGACAACGCCGTTGCTGCCGGTCGTGCCACTCACAGTTGAGACGGTGCCGTTCGCCTTTGTCACACTCACGCTGACGCTTGCTCCAGCATCAGGAGAGGTGCCCGACAACATCGTCACCGAAACATACACGGTCTGACCCGGGGCGTAGCTGGATTTGTCAGTGCTGATGCTGACAGTAACTGGCACGGGCGTCGAGATCACGTATGTGGCGTTCACTGAACCGCTGTAGGTGCTCGCCAGGGCGTTCACCGCGCTCGCTCCGACGTTGTAGAAGCCGTCCGGGGTCCCAGCGGGCGAAGTTACGGTCAGAGTCGCCGAGCCGCTTGTGCCTGGAGAAAGCGTCAATGCTGAAGTGTTCCATCCTTCGGTCCAGCCGGCGGTAATTGCGTCACTCAGATTGAAGGTGGATGCCGCGCAGGCCGGGCTGTCGTTGTCCTTTACCGTGATGATGAAATTCGCCGAGCCGCCCGGGGCCAAGGTGCAAGTTCCCGTGCCGAACGTGACCTGTACCGTGGCTCCGGTGGTGTTCACCGCTGTTGGAGTGACGGTCACGCCGGTGGTGGAATCGGTATAGCTTTGACCCACAGTCAGGGCTGGGTGTGAAAACGTGGCCGGGCTGCCGGGTGTCAGATCAAGTAAATCGCTGCTATTCGCGTTCGACGGACTCGCAAGGTGAAAAAGCGTGCCGTTCATGACGTCGGCATAGTTCGACAGAAAACTGTCGAAGCCCAGCGGCCGACGGAATTCCAGATAGTAATAGGAATTTGTAGTGCCCGATTGCAGAATTTTTAAGGCCTTCGGGTTGCTATCCTGCGCTTCATACGGACTGATGTTGAACGTGCCAGTTGAACTCACCGTCGTTATCGGGGGTTGCGAGCCGTTGTTGAGCCAGCCCAACCTTTCCTTTTGAAAGGCGTTGTAGTGAGGTGCGCTGTAGGTTGAGGCGCCCATCGTGTCGAAGCCGTCGCCGTAATCGCTGAAGTTGCCGCTGCTACAAATCACCTGAGTGCCGCAGTCCACGGTGTGGGAGTGGTAGAGGCCGAAGTTGTGCCCCATCTCGTGGGCAAAAACATGTACCGCGATGTTGTACTCACCATTTACCCAGACATCTCCGCCGCCAATGGTTGCTAGTCCCCACCATGCGCCGCAGCCTGTGTTCGACGACATCAGGTAGATGAAATGCGAGTAGTTCGAAAGGTTGTAGCCAGCGGCCTGGGCGGCTGATCTACCAGCGGATTTAACTGTACCGGTATCACAAGTCGTGCTGCTCACAGGAACCGTGAACCAACCCGCCACATCCCCTGTTAGCCAGGTTTGCTGAAAGGAGTTCTCCAAGTCCCAGTTGCTAGTTTGGGTGAATACCATGTTTTGAACAGCGGACGGAGTCCACGGCTGGGAGGTCGGATTGTCCTGGAAGTTGGTGAGAATGACGAGTGTGCTTACGCCACCAGAAGCGGCAGGTGCTGAGGCGGCGGAGACTACCTGCAAGCTGCTGGTAGTCGTACTGGTGCTCGGTTTGCCTGAAGCTAAGGCAAGATCATTTCCTACCTGCACTCCGTGGACGCGGACGATTGAACCAGTCAAGAGGTGCTGGGGCTCGTCAGCAGCGAAGTGAAGTCCGAGGCGCTGCTGCGTGTTGGTTAGACCATAGTGCATTTTTGTGCCAGTGGTCTTGCTCGGAGTGCCGTTCATTTCGACCAGAACTTCGAGTACCCCCTGAGCGACTGAGTCACTTTCGACGAAGCTCTGTACCTGTGAGGGCATGGCGCTGCGCACGCTGTTCGGAATGGCGACCCGTAAGACGTCCGCAGGGTTGGTCTGAATCAAAGAACTGAGAAGCTGCTGTCGTTGAGCTGCCAGCGTGCGAAATTGGTTCAGAAGCTGTGGCTGCTGGGCCGCGCTCGCCTGTTTGTAATTCGAATGAATGTGAATCAACTGGAGCGTGGCGGTTTCGGCGGCCTTGCCCTTGGCGGATTGCTGGGCGAATGTGGGGACGGCCATGAGACAAAGGGTTGCTACCAAAACCAGGGAGGATTTCTGGTTCCTGTGCATGGGGGTGTCTTGCTCCTGCCGCAGCGGGCGGCTTAAGAGAAAGGCTAAAGCGACCGGTAACGCTAGGGCAGATAACCGGGGTGTACTGGAATTCGCGAGTTTGGACTAGAGATGGGTGGGCAGTGAGCCGTGCAGCTTTTGGGCTAAGGTAACCTAAACTATCCAGAGCAAACGTCGACCCAGCGTCGCAGTCGCGATCGACAGTTTGGTTCTGCGTAGTACACTCGACGAACTCGAGCGACAGGAGTCCATACGGTGAAATCTGTAGGCCTGGGTCTAAAACCTGTGAATAAGGTGTTGAAACTGTGGAACTTGGGTGTGCTAGGGAGTATCGGCAACCAGGGCGTTGCGTCCAGACCGCAGATCGCGTCCGTACGACAGAGTTACTCCGAAGCCAAAGACTTGGAGTTTGGCTTGGATTCCGGTATCCCAGAGCCATTCGTGGGAGGCGAACGCAGCGTCTCGATGGGTAATCTTTCCGGCATCAACGTACGGGCCAACCTTCAGCTTCAGTAGGCTAATTGGAGAAAAATTTCGGGTTACGTCCCAGTTGGAAAGGAAGTAGTTGCGTCCCAGCGGAGCGCTTCCTTTCTTTCCGTCGCGAGTGGCGATGTGGGCGCGCATGGGCAGAGCGCTGTCGCCGAGGACGCCGAACATAAAAAGCTCGTCGAATGGAGGACTGCCCAAGGTCTCTCCGACTCGGACTGTGTGCTCAAATTCGTACTTGTCCCCGGTGTGCTGAGGAAACCAGTGTAGGCGAAGGATTCCGGAGAACTTTGCGAAATCGCGTCCGTTATCCGACCAGAGCCTTGCCACTTCCACCGCACCACCGGATTCCACAATCAACCTTCGCTCAGGGAAATGAAGTAGCGTAACGTTTGCTCCCAATGTTTGTTTGAGCTGTGCCCCACCTGTGAGCAGTTGCGGCGTGAGCAGGTTTCCTGTGAGGACGCTGTTGTAAGAGCGATTAGAAAATTCGGTTGCTTCGAACCACCGCCATCTTCCGCTTACCGCGTCTGTGAATTCGACACGCGCCGCTTCGCGTTTCAGGTTGAGGGCCGCTAACAACGGCGCTGGGCCGGAGAACGAATTTCGAATACTCCAATTCTCGTTGCGAAGATCTGTGCCTAGGCGCAAATGCCACTTCGCCATTCCTGCAAGTGGAGTATCCAACTGTGCGAGAACCCGGCGCTTCTCGGCGTCCCAGCGAAATAACGAGTGGAAGTTGATGGCATCACGACGAACATTGAAGTAATCAAAGTTGACGGTTTGCGCGGGTGTTCCGCCGAAGACGAGTAACAGGCACTCCCACTTGTTGCTGCCGCATCCATTGCGCTCAAGGTTGTGAAAAACGAGATCGAATTTTCCGTCTTCTCGGGCCTGCAACTCGAAATGTGAAGTCGGGAAAACTCCTAACTGTCTGATGTGTGCCTGGGTCGTCAGCAAGTCGGGAAGACGCAGGTTGCTTGCGGGGGAGAAGGCGAAGGCACGATCCAGTAGTACTGGTTTTGTATGCGGAGTGGGTTCGGAAGAAACCGATTCAAGCATGGGCTTGCCCGCGCGGTTCCAATACTTGAGCGCGGCTTCGACATTGCCCCGCATGAAGTAGATCGTTGCCAGGAAATCATTCGCATAGCTGTCGTCAGGCGTGAGTTGCAGGGCACGTCTAAGCCACGCTTCGGCTTCGTTGTATTTCTTCTGCTTGAAGGCTACTCCGGCCAGCTCTGTCGGAAAACGCGAGTCTTTGGGATTGGCGCGGAATCCGGATTCGAAAGCGACCCGGGCTTCCTCCCAGCGTTCCAGGCGGGCGAGCGCGGTCCCGTAATAAAAGTAGAGATCAGGGGAAGCTCCGGCGGGTGGCGGCAATTTCGCGATATCTTGCCATTGCTCTTGCTGAAAGAGTCGCTCGAGGCGCGAAGGCTCGGGGTTGTCAGAATTTTGGGCGAATGCGGCACCGGCGGCGCAAAGTCGGACTGCGACGCAAAGTAGGACCAACGATGAGAACCAGACTAGTGAGCCTCTGATTTTGGTAGGGCGAGGAGCGTCCAATTTCCGGTAGCTTGCCATTCTTTCTCGAAATTGCTCGAGTCCATTTTGAGCAGCTTACGCTGCGCCGCGTCATTCACCAACACGACGTGCTGCCTGGGATCAACTCCAGCGACAACTAGATAATGCAATAGAGGCCCTGAACTCGGCTTGAGAGCGACGATGAGCGGACGTCCCAACCCGATGTGATGCTGCAGCAAAGTGTGATCTCCGCGGAAGGCGTGCGTTTGAAAGCCCTGTGTGTCGAGATAGCGCTGAAGGTCTGACGCATAAATACCGTGAGCCTGTTCTGAAAACAACGCCCGCCGGATCTCGGCTACGCCAGGGACTTGGCCTACACGGCCGTGACGTCCTTGCCAGTACTGCATGACCATCGCAACACTGGCAGCGCCGCAACCTTCTTGCGGCTGTTTGATGAAGGGAACGTCAATCCAAAGCCCACCCGGCTGCGAAGCGGTCTGCTGCGGCCACGCACTAGTGGCTACAGCGACGCACAAAAGGATTGTCGCTCTATGTATCAATCTGCCTCAGTGGGCGATGACGACAATCAGAATGAGCACAACGACCGCGAGCACGATGAGGGCGATATCGCGCGTGCTTAAGTATCCTGCGGCGAAATCATTTTGCGCTTTGTCGGCGCGGGCGGCTAATCGCGCCAATTCGTCATCGCTCAGGTTTGGGACAGCAGCCTTTACCCTGCCCGAATCTATGTGCGCCTTCTGCATCGCCTGCTCGGCGATTGAGCTGGAAAGAAAGCCCCGAATTTTTTCTACATGCTGCTGCCGAGTTTGGGTGACGGAGGCAGCCTGCGTCTGAAGGTCAGCTTGAGAGACGACGTGAGCGGTCTCCGCCGTGAGGCCAACTGGGATGGCAACGACCGTGGCCAGAACACAAACACAAAACCTGCGGATCCTCTTGCTACTTACAAAAGACATTGGGCGTGCTCCTAGCATTGAAAGAAATCAGGTCAGGGCTTCGATGCGCTACTCTCTTCGCTGGTTTGACCACCCCAGGAAAATTGTCGTTCAGAGTTGCTCGACCTTTTTCTGGAGCTCGGCCGCGATGGTTTCTGAGGCTGCTTCATTGGGAAATCGAATTGGCTGACCGATTCTAACTTTGATGTGGTACGGCTTGGCTATCCTTCTGCCGGCTTGTTTCAGCTCGAACAATCCGTCTATGCGCATTGGAATTACTGGGATCCTCAGGTTTCTGACCAGCAGACCGATCCCCGAGCGGAATGGGCGAATCTTGCCATCGGTAGTGTGGTGGCCTTCGGGAAATACCAGAATGCTGTAGCCCCGGTCAACGGATTCGCCGGCGAAGGCGAAGCTGTCGCGAAATCCAGCTTCGCGGGGAAGTGGGAACAAATTCAAAAGCGAGACGCCGAGGAACCATTCAATGCGATCAACAACCCTAAGGAAGACATTTCTGTTCGTGGCTGGAGTGCGTAGAGCTTCGAGGGCTTCTCCACCAGCGGCTGTCGCCAGTTTGTGGCGGTAGAGGGCGGGCAGTGCAGTGAGGATGAAGCCGACGTCAACGTCTCCGATGTGGTTACAGACAACCAATGCTGGGCCTTGCAACTTGCGCAGGTTCTCCCGGCCTTGAATACGCGGCCAGCCCAGGATAAGAATCGCCGTACGTAATAGGAGGTAGTGAACCAGGAGACGGATCCACGTGGTTGGCCAACGCTGGACCCCGATTTGGTAGCGGTCTTCGAGCGCGCCGAGGAGCTCGACCCGATCGAGGGAACTCAGATTCAAATCGGAATCCAGCCGCGCGCTTTCGGAGAGGCCTGCGGCTGGGCGCTTAGTGATGCGCGAAATGAGATCGGACAAAGGAGTGTTGTGCGCCGAAGCTTGTCTGTCATGTCCATCGATGATCTGAACGGCGGTTTCGGCAATTTCCGCGCGCCGCGGTTTTTGCGTGGATGTCCGAGGGAAGTCCTGGCCGGGCCAAATAAACCAGCGGCGTATGCGCTGGTACTCGGCGAGAGTCTGGTTTGCGTTCTCAACAGAGTTTGCCGGACTAGCTGCTTGATCCCTCAGAATTAGTGCAGCGCAAGGTTCTGCATTACCGTCCCTCGCAAGGGCTACTACAACCGCGTCCATTACCTCTGGTTGTATCTTGAGCGCGTTCTCCAGGTCCTCGGGATAGATGTTCATTCCGGCAGGGGTGACGATGACATCTTTCTTGCGGCCCTTGAAAAATAGATTGCCCTCTGGGTCAAGTGCGCC
>WNGL01011202.1_pt1 | contig 12142 bp, 19 predicted proteins | sample 5400591 | NCBI WGS metagenome assembly WNGL01 (sample SAMN13153377, study PRJNA577476) | soil metagenome | isolation source: 80 cm soil or saprolite under Garry oak tree replicate 1 | place: USA:California | collected 2016-06-15
GTTTGTGTTTGGTAACCTCCTTTCTATCGGCCGGAGAAGCCGTTGTGTGTTATCTAATACGGCGTGTCGCCAGGTTTCCCAATATTTCGGACGAGAGTTCTTCTATTGCGCGGCTGCGGGGTTTTGCATAATCCTCCTGATACAGCATCGGCAGCGACCGTAATCCGCCGAGCGAACAGCAACTCGGTCATGTAACGCTGTTTCGTAATGAGGGCGTCGATGCGGTTGATCTCGGCATCGAGGAAGTCGGCTATTTGAAGTTGTTCGTACATCGGTGGCAACGGTACCGAGAGCCTCTTGATGTCCCATTGGAACAGATGAGGCACCCCCATGCCGCCCTTTATGGCACTCATACGTTCTTGGCTCGGTACACTGGCTAGAACATACCGAAGAAATCTCGGATTTATTCCGAATGGGCGCAGCACTGCAATCGACCCATTTACCGTAGCCGGGCGTGGAAGTTCCCGTATCAGGTGGGTGATTCCAAGAGTGTTCCCATCCTTGACCAAGAGAACATCGCCCACGGCGAGCTTGAGCTCAGGGGATTCTTCGTAGCGATAACTCGAAATGTAGTTAACATCCCCGAAGTCGATCTGGTCGCCCTTGATATTGGGAGTCGATAGCAAGACATATCCATCAGGTTGGTACTCATCAGCAGTCAGCGCCTTCCACCCGATCCTTGCGTTGACCGAGGCGATCCGATCGACGCGAGACAACCGCCAATGGCGAGGAAGCTCAGCCAAGAGTTTACTCATTCCGTGACCTCGTCTAGCAGAGCCTGGATCTCGGATTCCAATTGCTTGATTTCGGCGTCGATCTCCGCCAAGGGGCGAGGGGGAACGTACTTGTAGAAGTGGCGGGTTAGAGGAATTTCGTAGCCGATCTTGGTTTTGGTGTGGTCCACCCAGGCGTCGGGCACGTAGGGCAGTACCTCCGCCTCCATGTACGCGTCGATCGCTGTCCGGTATCCGGTTGAAGCGAGCCGCCCAGTTGGGTCGGCCTCGTACGCAACCAGGCTAGGCGGGAGAGGGACATTTTCATTGTCGCGCAACTCTGGGTCGGGCTCGTTGTTGCCCCGGGCGTCGATGACCGGTGCGGCGTCGGGGTCGCGAGCCGCGAGCACCTCCAGCAGCGTCTTCTCGACTGGGCGTCCGCCCACCCCCGCCCGTAGCAGCGACTCTCTGATCCGCTTGGCAGCGAGCGTGCGGTCAGTGAAGGACTCCGCGCCCCAGGATTCGAGTTCGGCACGCAGGGCGGCGCACGACTCGGGGGTGAGCAGTCTGGCGAGCTTGGGTTCGGTGTCGAAGGCGGCCAGCGTGTCAGCGTTGGCTGTCCAGCGCAGCCGCAAGGGCCGCTCCACCGTGATACGGAGGAAACCGAAGGCACCGTTGGGCATGATCTTGACATTGCCGTTCTCGGTAAACTCCCCATACAGTCGGACGATCTCGCCGATCTGCGTAGCCGAGATCTCCTTGCGTTTCTCCCCAAGGCTCTTGCGCATCTTGGTGAAGAACCCGCGCCCGTCGATGAGCTGGACCTTGCCGCGCCGCTGCGGGCTTTTGCGGTTGGTGAGCACCCAGAAGTACGTGGAGATGCCAGTGTTGTAGAACAACTGGTCCGGCAATGCGACCACGGCTTCCAGCCAGTCGTTCTCGATGATCCAGCGGCGGATCTCCGACTCCCCCGACCCAGCGGCCCCGGTGAACAGCGGCGACCCGTTGAAGACGATCGCCAGCCGGGAGCCGCTGCTCTCCGGGCGCTTCATTTTCGAGATCATGTGCTGCAGAAACAGGAAGCTGCCGTCGTTGATCCGGGGCAGCCCGGCTCCGAACCGGCCACCGAAGCCCCGCTTAGCATGCTCCTTCTTCACCTCATCGGCGACCTTCTTCCACTCCACTCCGAACGGCGGGTTGGCCAGCAGGTAGTCGAACTTCTTGCCCTCGAATTCGTCGCTGGTGAAGGAGTTCCCAAACGCGATGTTCTCCGCGTCCTCCCCCTTGATCATCATGTCGGAGCGGCAGATTGCATAGGTACGCGCGTTGAGTTCCTGGCCGTGAACCTGCAGTGTCGCTGCCGGGTTCAGGTCACGGAGCCGATCCTCGGCGACCGACAGCATGCCCCCGGTACCGCACGCCGGGTCGAAAAGCGTCTTGACGATCCCCTTCCTGCCGAGCAAGGCGTCGTCGTCGCAGAACAGCAGGTCCACCATGAGCCGGATGACTTCGCGCGGGGTGAAATGCTCTCCCGCAGTCTCGTTCTCCGCCTCGAACGAGCGGCGGATCAACTCCTCGTAGATGGCGCCCATCTCCACGTTGGACACCACGACCGGGTGCAGGTCAAGGTCACAGAATTTGGCCAGCACCAGGTACAGGAGGTTGGACTGGTTCAGGCGGGAGATGTGCGCCGCGAAGTCGAATTTGTCGATCACGTCGCGGGCGTTCGGGGAGAAGGCGGCGAGATAGGCCCGCAACTGGCCGACCATGGTGGCGGGGTCTTCCAAGATACGCGACAGGGTCAGCTTCGAGGTGTTGTAGAAGTCCACCCCGGCCGCGGACCGCAAGATCGCGTCCCGGTCGCCGTACTGGTCCCAGACCGCCAGGACCTTGCTCTTGGTCGGCTCCAGCACGCAGTCCAGGCGCCGGATGACGGTCAAGGGCAGGATCACCCGGCCGTACTCGGAGCGCCGGTAGTCACCGCGCAGCAGATCGGCCACCGACCATATGAACGCCGCATGATTCCTCACCGCCGCCAAGCCGTCAGCCACCGCTGTCCCTCCTAGGTAGGCCGCCAATGCAGACCATTATCGTGGCACGTGCGCCTGCGGTCCTCTGGCCGCTGACCCACACACGCGGTAACCATGATCGGGTGCGCCGACCATGGATGCGCCTGAAAGCATAAGGGCTCGGCTCGCCCTCGAATGGGAGTGCCGCCCTGTTCTCAAGTTGCGCGGCCCGCACGAGATCCGCACCAAACGAGGCCGGCCGCCAACATTTCGTACCCAGATGCGCAAGGAAGTCGGTGTCGTCATCCTGATTGGTCCCTCTGCCGACCCGCAGTTGCTGGTCGGCAGAGGGACTGCTGGCGTCAGGCTGTCTTCGGGCGGGGCAGATATCGGTCGGCCGAAGGAATCGTCCGACCTGGCCCTCGACGAGTCGCACGACTGCCTTCGGCGTGGATGCCCGCAACGGGATGATCCAGGCTTCGTGCCATTCTCGGGTGCGGTCGCCATCGTCGAGATGTTCGGCGATCTGTGCCCGGGCCGGGCGGCCGGTGGTGGAGCCGACGTAGCGGACCCGCCCTGTGCGGTCGCAAACGATCTACACAGCGTTGCGCTCGCTCCCGGTAACGCGATCAACGAGTTGCGGCCGCGCCCGGGGGGCGTAGCAGCGCGACGCCAGCCAGCGCGGCCGCAGCCTGGTACCTATCGGGGTGCATTAGCGGGACTCGGAAAGCTCGACGTCGAGTACCTCCGTGCCGTTGATGACTAGGCCGCTGTCGTCGTCCTCGTCCCGGCTAGCACCGTCCTGCAGGCGTTCCGCCACAGCGTCCAGGAGCTCATCGCGCGCGGCGTCGGGATCAACGTCGCAGCCGAGAGTTCGTCGGCGACATCGGCGAGCTGGGCATCATCAAGGCGGTCGAGGTCGTTGATAGTGAGCGCAGCCACGTCGATCTCGGTGTCATCTTCAAAAGTGGGCTGAGCTGGGGCCCGCAGATCATAGATGAGCTTCCACCGCATCAACCGGTCCCTGGCCTCCTCGAATCGAGACTAGTGATCCACGCGGTTGCGTACGTTGACGAGATGCCCTCGTCCTCGACGAGCGGGCCGCCACGGTCGCTGCGTACGCTGGCGACTACGTTCAGCGCCTCGGTCAGCTTGCCGACGATCTCGGACAGGTCCGCGACTTTAACGGCCAGCTTCTTCGTCGGCGTGTCCGCTGGCCCGCTGGGCCGGGCCGTCTTGGAACCATGCGGGAACCGTGCGCGCAGGTCGATGTCGCGGGCAATCCTGGCACGGGTACCGTCGAGTTCAGGCCGACCTCGGCCTGCTGCCACCCGCCCGGTAGCCGGGCTGGCGTGGGTGCCATGGGATCAACGTCGTCGCAGGAGTCCAGTCATACCCGACGACGGCGACATTCAGCAAAGGCCGCCCACATCGGCTCCACAACGGCGGACTACTGGCCCCCCGGGCCGGGGCACGTCATGGTGAACAGATCCGATCCGGTGCGCGCGGCGCGCTCGCCTTCCGGGGCAGCGCCCACATCGATCCCGTCGACCTCAATGGTGCCCTGCGTGGGCCCGGTCCAGCTGGCTAAGGAGGTGCAGGCGACCGACGAGAGCGTGAAGACCGACTGCTCACCCGAGGCACCGTACATCCCGGCCTCCCCACCCGGAACGAGCGCTCGCAGTGAGTCGGCCGTGACGGGCCTGACCCCGACCAAGCCGTCGCCCTCGGTCACGGTCAGCACACGAACCTTCACCGCAGGTCCGGGCCGGTCACCTTGGAAACGTATTCCCTGTCGTCCTGCCCACCGAACAGCGCCGCCTCGGGCACCGCGAGCCCCGGGTGTCCGTTCCGACCAGATTGAGGCAGCGCAGGCCCGCGCCTCAGATTCAGGGGGATCGTCCTTGCCGCCCAGCCTCCCGTTGATCATAAGGCATCCCGGGAACCGCCGGATGCTTACTGCACAGGCCTGGACGTTGCACCAGCTGGTTAAACCGCAGGCTAGCCCTGTACTGCATCAGGTCGAGCGGGACTAGGCAACGCGTGCCCCAGATTAAACGGGCCCACCTCAGGTCGATCGGGAACGGATAATTCTCATCCGGAGGAGGGACCCAGCGCCGCCTCAGCACGCTCAGCCCCACGGAGCCGACAGGACCGCCAAGTTCTCACCGCTGACCCGCCAGCTGTTCAACAACGACCATGATCACGCGCGTCTGGCGTGCCATCCTCGGTCAGCCCATGGCGCTGAATGTCAGCAAACCACGCCCAGAACGACGGTCAAACGACGGTCAAACGATCTTGTGAGCAGTCCAGCAAGGTCCAGAACTGTGCCCTGACCTGGCACTTCATGTGGAGCTAAGGGGACTCGAACCCCTGGCCTCTTGCATGCCATGCGGATCTTATCAGTCGATCGCAGTCCGGCAGAGTCGAACGGGGAGCCTCCCATCTGCAACGACGCTCCGAGGCTGTCGGGCACAGTCTGAGGGCGCTGCCTCACGGTGGCTCCCAAAATTGGCTCCCCGGCTCCCTGGGGCAGGAGGGAGCCTCTCTATGGAAATCGAAATCAGTGACGACTACATGTGCCTGCACGACAATGGGCGGATCATCGCCACTGCCAGGCAGAGAGTCGACGGCTGGTGGGAAGTCAGCCACTGGCCTAGGTTCTTCGACCGCAACCAGGCGATCACCGCCCTGACAGTCACTGAACTGCTAGAGAGCGGACGGGACAGCAACGATCCGCTGGTCATCGCACTTCGCGAGGAGTTGCGATGACTGCGTAGTCGCGATTCCACCCCCCCGAACCAGTGGCGGCACGTCCCCAAAGGCGTGCCGCCACTTCGCGTCTTTGATCGGGGGCAAGTTGCCCTGGCCCCGGGCCGACCCGGAGGCTAGCTGCTCGCCGGGGCGTGGGCTAAGACTGGAAGGGAGCAAACCCACCAGGTCGGCCCGCCCTTCACCCCCCATACGTTTCGCACTAACCTGAGTCTTATGCGACACGGCAAGCCAAGACACCGCACCGAGCGCGGGGATATTATTCGCCGTGTAGTTGCAAGTGCCGTTGGCTCCTTCATCGGCAAGATGCTCGCGTCCGCTGCACTGAGTCTTTTCGTGCGGATCACAACCGACGTCTGGTGGACAATCTTCGAAGTTGTGTTTACGATTGCCTTCTTTGTAGCTCTTTTCGCCGGATTTGTGGCTCAAGGCGCCATCGAGGCGGCAGCAAATGGTCACCGCCCAATAGACGAATCGAACCGTCGGCTATCTCACAATGCTGCCCTGGTCGCAAGCAGTGCGCTGGCAGTAAATGCAGGACTTCTGCTCAGCCTAGCAGCCATTGCGGGCATACATAGAACAGGCGAGGGGGGACCCCTCTTGGTCTTCGCGCTATACTTCGTGGGTGGAGCTATGGCTTGGGGTGGCTCGGGAGCTGCATACCGATTCGGCACCAAGGCGTGGCGCAGACGCATATTTTGGCACCATTGCGTTGATCGGGTTTGGCATCAGTGTACTATTTCTCCTGACCCCCGCGATTTTCCATCTTGTGGGCCGTCCATGATAACGCGAGCCAGGCTACAGCCCGCTGCTCCGGCTCCGGGAAAGCTGCGTAGTCAATGCCACATCGAGGCTTCCGAGCATTTCAATGAGATTCGGGTCAGCCATGTTAATCCTCAGCTTCTGGGTATACGGGCTGGGCCTTAACCCGCTCTTGGCGCGCTCTGGCTTGAAACGTGTCCCTGCGTTGTGCATGCAGGAACCTCAGGCCCAGCCCCCCAATATAGCCGCACAAACAGGTTGCCACTGCCGGATGATGCTCCTATCGTGCATAGCCTCTGACTTCTTACTTGACTGGTCGACATATTGATAATGCTACGATCGCTGTTTTGGAGAATTGTCAACTGAGAGTTAGATTCTGCCACAACGTAGCCAACTATGATAGTGCCATTTGTCAGAACTATCCGCTCGGGAGGCAACCAAGGCGTGTCATCAAGAGCAACCATAGCAAAGCCGACTCCGACAAGGATCGTTCCCGTGATAATTAGAAATAGGTGAAAGCCGAGAGAAGGCTTCGGCCTTACTTTTGAAGGCGAGCCGGGTTCGGGAGGTTTAGTGTCTAGCCAAACCCTCTGGACGGTCCAAAGAGCTGCGCCAATCAACAAAAGCAACCCTGCACGAGTAGCAAAGAATGCCACGGCCATAACCATCACTGGAGGCCACAGAAAGGCAAAGGCTAGACTCCTATTTGAGATTTCAAACGGCACCTTCGAGCGCGCTGCCCTGACGGCATCACCGAGGGTTTCTGTGCACACTAGGTGCACGTACAGCGCCAGGACGATCAGAAGCGGCTCAAAGAAAAGTATCGCCAACCCAAGCAGCACCTTGGGTGTATCGGTCAACGATATCAATTGAAGAGCTATGGAAAGATTCAGATGCGCGACCGTCAAAATTCGCAGCGAAACAATCATAGTGGCTGCAAGTGCGCTCCAAGGAAGAGCACCCATGAATCTCCTAGCTGGCGATGCACTCTTGTCTTCCGTTCTCGCTCGAAGGGCCGCAACAACAGGGTTGGATAGTCCACCGTTGCCAGAAGGGTTCGTTACCCCTTCACCGTCAGGAGGGTTCGTTATGCCCTCGCTGTCGGGAGGGTTGCTGACGCTAACCATGAGGATCAGGCTAGGGCACGCCCAGCACGAAGCCGCGCATATCCATGCATGCCAGGTCAAGCCGAGCCGTAGCGGCGGCACCTCTATAGCTGGTCCTAGACGTGCCGCCGCTGACTGGTGGGGTGTCTATGCAGGTTGATCGAGGATGCGCTTGACCTTCCGGCGATCAACGCTCAACTCTCGGGCTATAGCCCGCTGGCTGTAGCCCGCGCTGTGCCACTCTCGGACGACCTGCTCCAGGTTTGGGCGCTTCCGGCATGTCGTGTGGTTCGTCGTGATCGGCGGGCAGGCTGGGCACCATAGGCCGGATGCACTGCCCGCCTAGACCCGGCCGATCTGGCGGCGCAGCACCGCGTTCTCGTGCCGGAGCACCAGGAGTTCGGCATCCTTGGACACCTCGCGCCGGGCCAGCACCATCAGACAGTCGAGCAGGCAGCGCGCGACCAGGTAGACGACCGAGAAGATCACTCAGCGATGACCCAACCCGGCAGGCCGCCCAGGCCAGATCCAGTAATCGAGCCCCACAGGCTCCTGCGCGGGAGAGGAGATGCCCGGCAGGCCATGGATCGCCACGGCGGCCATCTGCGGCAAGTCAAGGGCATCACCCGAAACAAGGCCGTCGCCCGCTGGAAGAGCCGACGAATTGCGCTGGCGGCGGGCGGCGTGACTGGGCCTACGTCTGCTCCGACCGACGCCGCCCCCCGCACACTGGGACATTGACACATTCGAGCGTGACCATCTGACCCACTACCTCAAACGTTGCGCCACCTGGCGGCGGCGGTACGAGGCACATGCAAACGCAACACCAATGAGGTAGGCTGCCGAGCGCCAGCAACTCGTGGTTAGAACTCGTGATCGGCACGTCGGAGTGGAGCAGCACACCACTTCCCAAGCTGACAAATGCCAGGCAGATGGCTGTGTCCACTTGTCCGTGAGTGTCGTCGATCGCGGGTCTTCGCTGGCTGATCGGGCACAATAATAGCTGCCAAGAGTGGTCGATGTACCGGAAGTAGTAAGTTCCGCCGATATTGGACCGACACCCCGGTGCACCGGCTGACAGCGTTGCGCGTCTGATCATGGAAGACTCAGTTGACACTCATCGCGCCAAGGAGGGATAGATGATCGCTAATTCGCAGCAGCCCCGGAGAGTTCGCTTGGTGCTCGTAGGGCTCACGATGTTGGCCTGCGCTGGATTAATCACGGCATGCCAATCTGCATCGGTTAATACCACTCCCGCCTCCGGTAGCCACACTGGAGGAAACAAGTCGGCAAGTCCCGCGAACGTGGCGCATATCGGAAGCACCCTTGACCTGACCGGTAATTCGTCCAATGAGAAAGTGACGGTGACCCTCGTTCGGGTCATCAGCCGTGCCCACGGCAGCGATCAGTTCACAACCCCGGACCACGGTAAGCGCTTCTATGCGATCCAGCTTCGCCTACACAACATCGGCTCAGCAACCTACAATGACTCTCCATCCAACGGCGCGAAGGTAGTTGACTCTACGGGCCAGTCTTACGAGTCAGATCTGAGTGACGTGTCACACTGCCAGTCATTCCCAGGCAGCGAAACACTTGCGCCCGATGCTACTGGGCTCGGTTGCATCGTCTTCCAAGTGGCCAAGAATGCACACATATCCCAGGTCCAATTTGCGCTAGATTCGGGATTCGCGAGCGACACAGGTCAATGGAACACGGTCCGCTAAAATGCGGACGGTCGCGGTCAAGTCTGTCTAGAAACGCTAAGAACTATCCGGAGGTTAGGCTCCCCGGCCGTTGGCCTTTGGGATGTCTTACGAGCTAAGTACCGATCATCCCATCTGTCGTCAACCCGCCCGTGAGGGGGGAGCGCCCATCCGGACGAACGACCTGCATCACTGACACCTGGTCTGCTTGGCTTGCCCCCGGGTCGACGGCGGGCGGGACGACTCAGCCACCGCCCTCAGCTAACTACCGGCGCCAACACCATTCGCCGTGACAATCCCCGACTTCTAGTAAACTCCGGAGCGTGCCAATCGCGGTCATGACCGCTAGCCCAGTCAGGACTTGACGCAACTACCAGGGTCATGTGAGGCAGCGTATTCCGCATCTCTGGCACTTTGGCCCTGATCTGCTCAACTTGGCCACTCTGCTACAGGCGGGAGGCAGAGACTAGAGTTGATCGGGTCCGTAGGTATTACAGTCGCGGTTTCACGGTGGGTGCCCGTTCATGTCGGGTAAGTAGTCGCCGGTGCCCCGTTTGTGGTTGCGCAGAGTGATGCCCACCGGGGTGGCCCGCCTGTGAATGACAGGGGTGTGATCTTGGGCGGGCCGCGAAAGTCTGCCAGCCTGCGGTAAGGCCGACTCTGTGATCAGGCTAGACCCCAAGTTCGGATGATCGTTACCCCACGCGGAGGTACCCTGGTTATGCGGAGTCCAGACCCGTCCTGTAGCGGAAGGGAGGGGATGCCAGATGATCAATCTTCCGTCCCTGACTCGGCAGCGGAAAACCAAATGCGGATAACCACAACCCTTCCCGTTCCAGTCGTGGGCAGGCAGGTGCTCCTTGGAGAAGTGGGGGCGTCACGGCACCCGTGTCGTGGTTGATGATGTGGATCGCGCCAAGGCAAGCCATGGCATAGAGCGGGACGGTCACCTGTCTGACCGTTCCGCTCACTCTCACGCTGGCAAGTTCTCCGTCGTTGCGATCTTCACGTCCTCGGCTTGCCACGGCATGCCTTCAGGGTCGCGGCCTTCGGCTTGAGCGGACAGCCATTCTTTACTCACGGACCTTCCCGGATTGTGCCACGCACGTCATTCCCTAGCTGATACTGCGAGAGCACGACCATGCTTCGCCAAGGTATGGCCTCCAGACTGGGCGTGGCGTCATATCATCCTTGGCATGCACGATCCTGGCATGCCTGGTAGTACAAGATCTTGTGGCGTTACGGAGCCCTTCTCCTGGCCACGGTCGACCTTCTGGCGATGGGCTTTGGCGCCGCTGGGCTATGTGGTCCAGCCATCAGTGTAACTCTGCTGTCCCTCGTTAAGTAGCATGCGACCGTCTGAGCGGGTAGAATGATAAAAGGCAATGCTCGTCGAATGGGGTTGATCATGTCTGATTACATTGAGGTTCACTCCACAACCGATTCACGGGAGGAGGCGGACAAGATTTGTGCTGCGGTTGTGTGGGCGCGGCTTGCTGCCTGTGCTCAGGTTGCTGGCCCTATACGGTCCACCTACTGGTGGAAGGGCAAAATTGAGCGCGCTGAGGAGTATTTCCTGATGATGAAGACGACGCGTGACAAGTTTGATGCGGTGGCTCAGGTGATTCGGAAGAATCACTCTTATGATGTGCCGGATATTGTTGCGGTCTCGCTCGTGGACGGGACCGCGGATTACCTTGGGTGGATTAGTTCCGAGACGCAAGAGCCCGGCGAGCCTGTTTGATTTCACCGCGTAGTTCTCTGGCTCGCGGTTCCTGAGCTAGTATTTTCCCTAGTTCTTCGAGCCGCCATAGGCCGAAAGAAGTCTCTGAAGCCCGTACTGCTTCCAACGAGCGGCGGCCATAAGTAATGCCGCTGCTAACATCCCCCAGTCGTATGGCAGCGATACCAACGTCAGCATTGATCAGGGCCGCTCGCTTGCTAGCTGGTGTCACGGTGGCTAGCAGGTCGTTGGCAAGGTCGTGAACCTTTTGCTCGTTGCCAAGACGGGTATGGGTGGAAAGCGCGAGCGCATTCATGCGTGTTTCATCAAGGAACCTGGTCCAAGGGCGTTCCTTTTGCGGCCTGGCCCTGTGATACGCCTCGCTAGCCCACTTGATCAAGTCTTTCGCGGCGCGGTCACCGATAGCTGCGGATTCCTCTGCTTCACGGCCAAGGACCCATGCTCGTGTGGCGTCTTCGCCTTTGTCGGGAAGGCACTCGTGTGCTTCCTTCAAGAGTCTGTATGCGTCCTCGTGCGCGGCCGGCCCAGATGTGGCGTAGCTGCGATAGGTATTTGCGCATGCCATGATTACGTGGTCGTTGGCCACTCGGGCAGCTACTTCTGTAATCCGGTACATGCGGGAACTGTGAGCAGTCTCGCCAAGGTCCCACGCCGTCCAGGCCGCAAGGACGGCACTCTCACCCGCGATGCGGGCGAGCCGCGATCGGAGAGGATCGTGCGGGTGACCTTCAAGCAGGGCGGTTACCTCGCGCAGATGGCTCACGATGGAGCGGTGTACCAGCCTGGCCTGGAACATCGGCTCAATCCGGTGCAGGCCAACGGTGCGCTGCTCCAGGAACTGGATGGCGTCTTCCTGCAATGTGGACGGGCCAACCAGCGCAAACGCAAGCCGCTCCATCTGGTCTTCAACGCCAAGGAGCGGCGCGGCGACTAACGCAGTCGCAAGCTGCAGGATCGCGCGGCGGTCTACGTAGTTGTTCAGCGAACCGGCCATCCATGCCACGGTGAGAAGGTCCGGCATGCTGGCGCGCTCGGGCGAGGCATTCGCCGCCTCGCCTGCACGATCGTCGGCTGGCGCGAGTCCGAGAGCGCGGCGTGCGTGCTCGGGCACGTCTAGGCCGTTGGCGAAGTCCTCCAGGGTGTTGAGGGTTGGCAGCCGTTTGCCTGTCTTGTACTCGCTGAGCCGTCCCTGGGGGATGCCGGTCAGGCCCGCTATGAGGCCCTGGGAGATCCCATGGCTGCCGAGGACGGAGATGATCAATCCAATGTCACGCCGGTCTCTCCGCTTGCATGCCTCAATTACGTCTTGACGTGCAAAGACGCGTTTGACGGT
>WNGL01015335.1_pt1 | contig 12140 bp, 8 predicted proteins | sample 5400591 | NCBI WGS metagenome assembly WNGL01 (sample SAMN13153377, study PRJNA577476) | soil metagenome | isolation source: 80 cm soil or saprolite under Garry oak tree replicate 1 | place: USA:California | collected 2016-06-15
AACAATTTAGTTGACAAACGCCCCTCCGCGGGCCTATCCTCCTAATTGGTTAGGAGATCGCATGGCTCCCCGCAACCCAGAAGGCCTCACGCCCCTCGAACTCGAGATCATGAAGGTGCTGTGGGCGTCCGGCCCGTCGGGCGTCCAGGCCGTGCGCGACGCGCTCGCCCCGCGCCGGAAGCTCGCCTACACCACCGTGCAGACCATGCTGAACGTGCTCTGGAGGAAGGGCCGCGTCCGCCGCACGCTCAAGGATCGCGCGTACGTCTACCACACCGTCCTCACGCGCCGCCGCGCTCTGCGCCAGGCGCTGGGCGACGTGGTGGACCGCCTCTTCGGCGGCTCGGCGGAAAGCCTGGTCGTGAGCCTGGTCGAGAGCCGCCAGCTCACGCCGGAGGCGCTCGCCCGGCTGACGCGCGCCCTCGAGCGCGCGGAGAAAGACGAAAATGGAGACCGCTAGCCGTCTCATGATCATGTTCGTGCTGAATGCCGCGTGGCAGGTGCCGGTCGTGGCGCTGGCGGCGGCCGTCGCCGCACGCCTGCTGCCCTCCGCCGACGCCCGGCATCGGCTCTTCCTCGGAGCCATCGGCCTGAGCCTTCTCCTGCCCGCCGCGGGAGTTCTCGCCGGAGGCTCTTCCGTGCGGACCGGTCTCAGGGCGTCAACCTCGCCGGCGGCGGCGACGTCCGCGGACGTCGCGGCGTGGAGGGGCTGGACGGGGGAGGCGCCGCGACGCTCGGTCGCTCCCGCGCCCTTCGTGGGCCGCGGCGTCGTCGCGGTTTACGTCGCGTCCCTGGTCCTGGCCGTCCTCCGTCGCGGGCGGGCCTGGCGTCGCACCGTCGCCCTGCGCCACTCGGCGGCCGAGGCGCCGCTGCCGAAGGCGCTCCGCGCCATCGTGGAGGAATGCCGCCGTCGCCTCGGCGTCGGCAAGGCCTCGGTCCTGCTCTCACCGGCCGTGGCTTCGCCGGTGACCGTCGGCGCGCGCCATCCCCTGGTCCTGCTCCCCGCCAGTCTCGCCGGTGCCCTCGAGCGCGACCAGGTCATGGCCGCAATCGGCCACGAGTTGGCGCACGTGCGGCGGCGCGACTTCGCCTGGAACATGGCCGCCGAGCTGGCGTCGTGGCCCATCGCGTTCCATCCCGCCACCGGCTGGCTGCTGCGCCGGCTGCGCCAGGCCCGCGAGCTGGCGTGCGACGCGCTGGTGGCGGAGCGCGTTCTCGAACCACGGAGCTATGCCCGCGCGCTGGCGTCTCTGGCCCGATCGCTGGCCCCCGCCCCCGCTTACAGCCTCGGCGTCGCCGACGCCGATATCCTGGAGGAGCGTGTCATGAGCCTCGTCACCGGCCGTTCCCGCCGCAAGGCGGGTGTGCTTTCATCCGCGGCCGCCGCGCTGCTGCTGGCCGCGGCGTCGGCCGTGGCCGCGTCCTACACGGTGACCGTGGAACCCGGTTCCGGCGCCACCGCCGTCGTCGGGTTGTGGACGGGCCGGGTGGAGCAGTGGGGGGACCTGCCCTCCGTGGACCTCAAGATCACCGAGAAGGACGGGCGCCTGTCGGGCCGGGCGACCTACTACCTTCATTACGAGGGGCCGAACGGCCGCGAGGTGGGGGGCAAGGACGAGACCGACCTGCTGGAGCCGCGCTTCGACGGCCGCCGGCTGTCCTTCAAGGTCAAGAGCCCTGATGGCAAGACGCACTCGGTCGAGCTCCGCCTCACCGGCGATGGGCAGGGCGACTACGTGGAGGTGGGCGCCGGCGCGGAGCTTGGCGCCGAGGAGCGCAACTTCGACCTCGTCGTCAAGATGAAGCGGGCGAAATAGGCCACCCTTCACCCAGGAGCCTATGGGCGGAGGAGCCGGGTGGTCGCCCTATCGCTCGGCCTTCCGGGTCTCCGGCGCCTCGATCACGAACTCCTCCTTGGCGTAGATCGCCCGGTTGCCGATCTCATCCCGGATCGAGAGCAGGAGCTCGTAGGGACCGGGCTCGGCGGCGGGCAGGGCGATCCCCTGCAGGCGCAGGAGGGCGCCCAGGGAGGTCGGGGTGATCGTGGTCCGTGGCGAGCGCTTGAGCACGGCTCCGCCCGCGCGGCGGATCTCGTAGGCGGAGCTGACCCGGGGCTGGTGGGTCGCGGGGTTGGAGGTCGCGCCGTAGACCGCGAACTGGCAGTAGAGCACCGACTGGGGAGCGAAGGAGCGGCGCACGAGGATGACGGGCTTCGGAGTCCCCGCGCTGCCCGGTGACTCCACGGTGTCGGTGAGGATCGGCGTGGACACGCGGAAGCTCGCGGGAGCCGGCACCTCGAACTCGTGGATGACCGAGCCGATCCGTCCCCCGCTCAGGTCCTGCACCACGACCTTCACCTGATAGCCGCCGGGGGGCAGGCTCAGGTCCCGGACCACGGGATACCAGTTGGCCTCGAGCTTTCGGCGGGTCTCTGGCAGGAGCGACATCTCGATCTTCTCGTCGATGCGGTAGTACTCCCCGCTCTCCCGGTGTTGAGCTTCGACCAGGAAGGCCACCTGGTCCTTGGCGCGGCCGTCCTCCTCCTTGAAGCGCAGGGCCCTTGTGTCGATCTCGGCCGCGATCACCACGTTGATGTGGTCCTTCAGGGCCTCGTCGAAGGAATACGCGGCGACGCGCAGGGGCAGGTCCTTCGCTTCGAAGGGCGAGTCCAGGGCCCGGGCGATCAGGGGGTCCGTCCTCGGGACGGGCACCTGTGGGCCGCCCTCCTGGGGGGCGTAGTAGCCGCGGCGGGCCCGGACCCGGAGGCCGCCCGGGCGCTTCGCGAGGACCTTGACCTCGATCTTCCGGAACCGGCCGTCCCGCCGCAGGTCGGTCGGGTTGTAGCCGAGGAGGTAGTAGATTCGGGACTCGGACGAGACCCGGGCGATCCCCCCCGCCAGGTCGTTGGAGTTCTTCACCACGAAGCCGCCCGTGTCCAGGGCGAGCGATTCCGTCCCTTCGGCGTCGCGGGTGACGTCCGCGAGGACCGCCACCGTGTCCTGCACGTCGATGGGGGGGCCGAAAGCGGCGGTGAAGGAGTCCGGCAGGCCCACCAGGCCCCGGCTGTCGATGAAGTACACGGGGGTGTTCGACCGCAGCGACGCCTCCACCACCTTCTTCATCTCCCGAAGCTCGAGGTCGTAGACGAAGCCCTGGGAGACCAGGATCATCGACTTGCGGCCGGGGGTTCCGGTGAGGGCGGTGAGCGCGCGGGACATGACGTCGAGGGTGATCTTGTTGCGGCTGGTGGCCAGGCGGTAGACCTCGGCCGCGCGCGAGCGCACGTCCATGTCGATGATCCCCGTGGCCGCGCTCCTCCCCACGTCCTCGCGCGCCACCGGCTGGTTGGGCCGCTCCCGGCCCTTGGTCCCGTAGCTGTCGAACCGGCGGGCCACCTTGAGGGCCACGTCCTGGTCCTGATAGACCTCGATGCGCATGGCCTCGAAGTCGGTCATGCGGTCGGGTGAGCTGTCGGGGACGTAGCGCCCGTCCAGCCGTTTCAGGACCGCCATGAGCTGGTCGCGTCCCTCGGGCATGCGCGCATTCCACCAGGCGCCCCCGCCGGTGGCGATGAGGGTCACCCGATCGCCGGCCGCCGTCGCCTTTCTCAAGAACTCGGTCACCGCGCCCTTGGCGCGGTAGGCCTGGGCGAACGACAGGTGGATGTCGTCGAAGACCACGACGAAGGTCCGGGCCCGCCGCGGCTCGGGGCCCACGTTGGTCGAGGCGAACGACGGCTGGGCGGCGGCCTCGGACTCGGGCGCGTCGGCCACCGCTACCGATTCGAAGCTGGCGATGGTCTGCGGGGCGCCGTTCTCGGAAAGCGCGAAATCGGCCTGGGTGAGGCCCGGAACCGGCCGGCCGTCCTTGTCGGTCACCACCAGGTCCACCCGCACCAGCTCCACCGCGGAAGGGAAGGTGGAGGCGGGTCCCTCGGCCGGGGGCTGCTGAGCCTCGGCGGAAAGGACGGCGAGAAGCGTCAAGGCCAGGCCCCACTGCACCCAAGGGGTCCGGGGGGTCATGGTCGGGGGGCGTCCACGCGGAGCGCGGTCGATTCGTCCGCGGTCAGGCTCCCCTGCCGGAGCAGGGCCCGGACCTGATAGAGCCCGGGCCCGAGGCCGGTCGGGCGGACGGAAGCGACGAAGGGGATGCGACCCTGGCCGTCGGGGGCGGGGAGCTCCGGCGTGGAGCGCGCCACCAGGCGGCCGTCGCGGAGGAACTCGATCACCAGCTCCGGCTTCGCCTCGAGCCGCGGCTCGGGGTAGGCGACGAGGAACAGGTTCAGGGGACTGCCGGCCGTGATCTCGCCCTCGCCGGCGTAGGGCACGATGCGCGTGCCGCCCAGGCGGAACGGGTCCTCCGACTCGAGAGCGCCCGCCGCCACCGGCTCCACCCGCTTGATCACGGCCAGGCTGCTGAGGCCGAGGGCGGGAGGGCTCTCCGGCACCTCCACCCGGCAGCGGTCGACGCTCTTCTTCCGGGAGCCCTGGTCCATGGCCGCGGTCTCCAGGCTGTAGGTCCCGGGAGGGACGGTGAACGAGCGCAGGAACACGGCGTTGCCCTCGCGCAGGGCGGGCAGCCGGTCGCGAGGGACGGACAGAGGATAGTCCTGGCTGAACTTCTCCGCCACGAACCCGCTGTGGCCGCGCAGCACGCCGAGGAACGAGAAGTGGGCACGGTCCTCCCGGCTCCCGGGATCGTCCTCGAAGGCGATGCCGCGCAGGGGCACCTCGATCACCACCGTGTGGCGGAGGCTTCCCTTCTCGAAGCCGAAGTGGAAGGCGTGGGTGCGGAAGGGCAGCTCCCGCGGCGCGGGGTCGCCCCGGAGGGCTCTCAGTAGGTCCAGCTCGTACGGGAAGGTCACGCTGGCTTCGCTCGCGGGGACCGCGAAGTACCCGCTGCGCGTCTGCACGGTCACGTCCTTTCGTGACACCTTGACGCTGATCCGCCGGAAGCGCCCGTCGTAGTCGCGGTTCGTGGGGGTGTAGGCGAGCTCGTAGTAGCCGGCCAGGTCGCCCACCGCGCGGGAGAGGCTCCTCCGCATGTCGTTGGTGTTGGCGATGAGGAGCCCCCCGGTGCTCGCGGCCAGGTCGGCGAGCGCCCCCTGCACATCGCGGCGGAGGGCGGCCTCCGCGTTGTCGGCGATCAGCATCTCCTCGCGCGTGGTCGGGACCTGGCCCCGGAGGAGCTGCTGCCGCTGGCCGGTCATCGCCGCTTGAACGAGCATGTCCCGGCTGGCCGCGAGCGGACTCGCGGTCACCAGGCCCCGCGCGTCCACGGGGTAGACGCTCACGTTGGCGCGGTTGGCCTCGCTGATCGCCGCCTGCAGCACGTGCTCCAGGCTGGGCGGGGTCTCGAGCCCTTCGGAGAAGAAGAGGATGGTCTTCCGGCCGGCCAGGATCTGCTGCTTCCGGGACAGGGCCAGGAGGGCGAACAGGGAGGAGCGTCCCTGCTGCTCGCGCTGCAGGGTCTCGGTGAGGCGCAGGGCGTTCACCGCCATCTCCGCCATGGACGCCAGGCGGCCCACGCGGGCCGCATTGCCCGCGGTCTCCGCGCTGTTGACGTTGACCGCCTGCAGAACGTCCTTGGCCTCCTCGGCCTCGCGGTTGGCCTGCGCGAGGCTCTCCGTGGCCGGGGTGTAGCCCGTGGCCACCTGGCCGGTGGCGGCCATGATCCCTTCGCGCACGAGGTCGCGGTCGGTCGTGAACTGCTGGACGAGCTTCAGGCTCTCGCTCACCTGGAAGACGGAGACGAACACGTCGGGACGGTCGGCGAGGTCCAGGAAGTCGAGGGCCGCCTTGCGCGCGATCTGCCGGCCGTCGGGGCCGAGCTGGTCGAAGACCAGGGTGACGAGGTTGAGGTGTCGGCCCTCCTCGGGCCGCTTCGCCGCCACCTTCCCCGGCTCCTCCTCCTCGAGGCTCAGCCCCGCCGCCCGCGTGTCCACGTAGCGGAACCCGCTCGGCTCCTGCCTGAGCCCGTCCTCGAAGACCTGCAGCTCCTCGGGCCGGAGGTCACGGACGGTGCGCCCCTTCCGGTCGCGCACCACCAGGTCCAGCATCACGACCTCGGCCTCGACGCGGAACACCTGGGCCTGCAGCTCCGGCGGGGGATCCTGGGCCCCGGTCGGCAGCGCGAAGGCGACCAGGAGGGCGGGGGCGGCCGCGAGGAGGTCACGAGCGCGCATCGATCCTCCCGGCCCCTTCCTTCAGCGTGAGGTAACGGTCCACGGCCGGTTCGGGGAACCGCTCGACCCGGCCCGTGGGCCAGCGCACCTCGAGGCGCTCCACCCGGGTCTCGGAGCCCAGGCCGAACAGCAGGCGCGGATCGGAGGCCGACAGGTAGCTCGTGCCCCCGGTGCGCACCTTGGTCCGCGCGCGGCCGCCCGCGGTCAGGGTCACGCGCGCCCCCACCGCGTCGCGGTTGCTCCGCGTTCCCTGAAGCGTCACTCCGAGCCAGTGCCGCCGGTTGCCGCCGTCGTTGCGCAGCAACCGTGGGGCCTCGCCCGCGCACAGCAGAAGGAGATCCGGGTCGCCGTCATTGTCGTAGTCGCCGGTGGCCAGGCCACGGCCGAGGTAGGGACGAGCCAGGGCCGCCCCCCGATCGGCGGCCACCTCGCGATACGCCGACCCCTCGTTCTCGAACAGGAACAGCGGCTCGGCGTAGGTGACGCCCGGCCAGACGCGTGCCACCGGCGCGAAGGGGTGGCCGTTGGCCACCACGAGATCGACCCGGCCGTCGTCGTCGTAGTCGAGGAAGCGGACCCCGAAGCCGCTCATGGGCAGGCTCACGGTGGCCAGTCCGAGGGCGCCCGCCACCTCCCGGAACGTGCCGTCGCGGTTGTTCCTGAAGAGCTGGTTCGCCTGGTTGGAGAAATTGGCGACGAACAGGTCGAGGAAGCCCTCCCCATCGTGGTCGTCCACGTCCACGCCCATGGCCCCCAGCGCGCGGCCCGAGGGATCGAAGGCCACCTCGGCCTCGAGGGCGACGTCCTCGAAGGTCCCGTCACCGCGGTTGCGAAACAGGTCGTTGGGCGCGGTGTCGTTGGCCTGGAACAGGTCGATCCGTCCGTCATTGTCGAAGTCGGCCGCGACCACTCCCAGGCCCTTGGCTCCGGGCCGGCTCACCCCGGCCTTCGTGGTGACGTCGGTGAACGTGCCGTCTCCGTTGTTGTGGTAGAGCACGCCGGACGAGCCATGGAAGCGGTCGATCGAGCAGAAGGGCCGGTCCTCGATCATGTCGCAGGGGAAGGTCCCTTCGGGGTCGAAGGTGAGGTAGCTCGCGACGTACAGGTCGAGGCGCCCGTCGCCGTCGTAGTCGAAGAAGGCGGCGCTCGTCCCCCAGCGCGGCGGCGGGTCGAGCCCGGCGCGGGCGGTGACATTGGTGAACGTGCCGTCCCCGTTGTTGTGCCAGAGATGGTGCGCGCCGTAGCCCGACACGTAGAGGTCGGGCCGGCCGTCGTTGTCGTAGTCGCCGACCGCGAGCCCCATTCCCCGGATAGCCCCCCGGATCCCGGCCTTCGCGGTGACGTCGGTGAACGTGCCGTCCCCGTTGTTGTGGTACAGCGCATCTTCCACGGGCTTCCCTCCGGCCTGAAGCTCGCGCGAATACGAGACCAGGTAGATGTCGAGCAGGCCGTCGCCGTCGTAGTCGACGAAGCCGCCCCCTCCCCCCATGGTCTCGACCAGGTTCCAGCCGCGGGTCGCGAGGCGGTCGATGCCCCAGCGCAGGCCGGCGGCCTGGGTCACGTCCACGAAGACGGGCTTCGCTTCACCGTTGGACGGCGCCTGCGGAGAAGCGGTCCCGGCGAAGAGCGCCAGCGCCGCGGCCACGCACGCGCTGCCCACGCGGAGGCCCCTCACGACGGGCCCTCGCGCTTCGCCTCCACGAGCGGCTCCTGCTTTTCCTCGCGGCGCTTCCGGTCGAGCTCGCTGAACGTGGCCCGCTCGCGCTCGGCGTCGGCCTTGCGCCCCGCCTTGGCGTAGGCGCGGGCCAGGGCGAAGTGCATCTCGGGGCTGCCGGGGGCCAGCCGGACCGCGGTCTCCAGCTCCCGTGTCCCCCGTTCCAGCTCTCCGGTTTCCGCGAGGGCCCGGCCCACGGCGTGGTGGGCCGCGAAGAGACCGGGGGCGAGCTTGACCGCCTCTTCCGCCGGCGGGAGGGCGCCCGCGTACTCGCCCCGGCGCATCAGCTCGAAGGCGAGGTCCAGCCGGGCGTAGACGCCGTCGGGCTGGATCTCGATCTCCCTGCGCAGCTCGGCGATCGCCGCGTCGGAGTCACTGACCAGAAGGAAGATGCCGTAGGCGTAATGGACGTTGGGGGCAGTGGGGAAGCGCTCGAGCAGCTCCCGGAAGCGCTCCTTGGCCTCCTTCCCCTCGCGCGCGAGATGGGCGAAGGCGGCGCGTCCGGCCAACGTCACCAGCTCGCGCTTGTCCTCCGGGATCTCGGCGGGGAGCTTCGGCAGGCGAAGCAGCATCAAGCCCGCGGCCTCGACGAGGCGGGGGCTCTCGGGCTCGCTTCGGGCGAGCCAGGTGAGCGGCTGCACGGCCAGCTCGAACTCGGAGGCGCGGACCCGCAGGATGGCCTCGTGGAACCAGGCGGCCCGCTGGACCGCGGTGTTGGTCGCGTAGCCCAGGGACCCACCGCCAGGAAGCGGCGGAACGCGTCGCGGGCCTCCGCGTAGTGGTCCTGGTCGTACAGCAGCGTGGCCAGGTACCACAGGCCCTCGTCCCAGCGCGGCCGCAGTTGCGTGCCCTGCTGGTACCAGCGGATCGCTTCCTCGAGCTGGTCCTTCTCCCGCGCCTCGGCGGCCCGCCGGGCGATCTCCTCGAAGGGGATGGCCGGAGCCGGGGGGGCGGCCGGCTTCGTCGTCGGCGCCGCCTGGCCATCCAGGACCAGCACCAGGACGAAGAGGGGACCCAGGCTCATGGCCGATCCCGGGGTGCTATGGGCGGGGCTTCGCCACGGTAGGCGGGGCCGAGGTTGTCCTTGGCGCCCGGCTCCTGGGCCTGCTTCTCGCGGTTCAGCTCGAGCACGGTCGCACGCTCGCGGTCGCCCTCCTCCTTGAGCTTCAGCCGGTAGTAGACCATGGCCAGGGAGACGTGGGCCTCCAGGAACTTCGGCTCGTCGGCCACCACCGCCTCCAGCGTCCTGCGCGCTTCGTCCACCTCGCCCTGGGCGAAGTGGAGCGAGCCGATCTGGTAGCGAACCGGAGAGGAGGCGGGCCGGACCGAGAGGGCCCGCCGGAAGCGCGCCATGGCCTCGGGATACCGCTGCTGCTGGCGGAGGATCACGCCAAGGTTGAGGTTGGCGTCGTAGTCGTTGGGGTTCTGCTCCAGCTCCCTGGCGAGCTCCACCGCGGCCCGGTCGGTGTCGCCGAGCTGCATGAGGGTCTGGCCCAGGTTGGCGTGCGCGGAGGGGAGCTTCGGGTTCAGCTCCACCGCGCGAGCGAAATCGTCGCGGGCGGCCGCGGGCTCCGAGGCGGCGAGGCGGGCCACCCCCATCAGCAGGTGGGCCTCCGCGGAATCGCCGTCCCGGAGGATGTAGTCGATGAAGAGCTGGCCGCGGGCCGGCTGCTTGTCGAGGATGAGGGCCTGGCCCAGCAGGTACGCCACCGCGTGGTCCTGCTCGGCCGCCGCTTCGAGCGGAGCCAGGACCTCGACCACGTCCTTGAACCTGCCCATGCGGAGGAAGCAGTCGGCCAACAGCAACCGCGCGTTCTTCTGGTCCGGCTGCGCGGCCACGACCTTCTCCAGCTCTGCGGCGGCGGGCGCGATCTCCCAGGCCTTGTAGAGGGCCAGCGCGAGGTTCAACCGGACCGCGACCCGACCCGGTTCCAGGGCGAGGGCCGCTCGGTACTGCTCGATCGCCTCCGCGTAGCGACCCTCGTGGACGAGGGCCGCGCCCAGGTTTGACCGCGCCTCCACGTTCTTCGGCTGGAGCTCGAGGAAGCCCTGGTATCCGGAGATGGCCTCGGAGAAACGGCCGGCCTGATGGTCGGCCACCGCTTGGGCGATCAGGGCCTTTGGGTCGCGGGTTGCCTCGTCTGCCCTGGTAGACGGGATCGCGAGGGTTGCGGCCAGAGCGACAAAAAGCGTGGGTGTCACCGTGCAAAGCGGCGAGAAAGAAGCCCGGAGCTTGATTATAGCGCGGCGCATTGCGCATCCCGGCGTTTCCCTCCCCCTACGTGGGGAGAGATAGGGTGGGGGGTCGATGAACGAAAAACAAGAACGGGCGCTGCCCGAAGGCAGCGCCCGCGATGACGTCACCCGAGCTTTCCGGATGCCCTAGAACGTATACCGCAGCGCGAGCTGCACGATACGGCGACCAAACTTGTTGTTTTCCGGCAGCTTCGCGAACTCGGGGTTCGCGAGCTGGCCGTGGTCGAACCGGAGCGTCAGGTTCGTACCGATATCCGGATATGCGATCGGGTGGTTCAGCACGTTGTAGGCCGAAGCCCGGAACTGGAGCTTCTGCCCCTTGTCGCCGATGGCGAAGTTCTTGAACACGGAGAGGTCGTGGTTCAGGTACTTCTGGCCCTTGACGTAGGGGAAGATGAAGTTCCCGTTGTCGCCGGGCCCCGGCGCCGCGAAGCAGCTCGGGTTGAACAGGTACCCGCTCGGGACTCCGCTCGTCGGGTTGCAGGTGAGCTTCGGCTGGGCCGGGACCGAAGTTGAGCCCGACACGCGGGTGGCGCTGATGTCCGTGCCGTCCGCGAGCGTCCCCGTCATGTTGAGGTTCGAGCTGATCGCAGGCTGGAGAGGAGTACCGCTGATATAGGTTGAGATTCCGGTGAGTTGCCACCCGCCGAGCACGGCGTTCAGGAAGCCATTGTTCTTGAACTCGCCGAGCTGCCAGCTATACGAGGCGGTCGCCACGTGGGTCCGGTCGTTCGAAGACACGCCGTAATCGAACTGCCTGATATCGACCGTCTTGCCCGTCGTGTCCTTGATGTATTCGGAGACGAGGCCGGACGTGGAAGCAGCGCTGCCCGCCGCGCGGATGCCGAGAGCCTTCGAGAACGTGTAGGCCAGGGTGAAGTTGAACCGGCCGCGCTGCCGGCTCAGCAGGGCCTGCAAACCGTGGTAGTTGCTGTACAGGCTGTGACGGAAGACCTGCAAGTCACCGTAATTCGGGAGCAGCCGGTACTTGTTCGGGTCGCCCGTGGGGTCGTTGATCATGGCCCCGAGGGGGACCGGGTTGTAGTTCGAGACGCCTTCATTGCGGAGGTCGTTCTGCTTGTTCCCCGCGTAGCCGACCTCGATGTTCATCGCCCAGGGCAGACGCTGGTTGAGGGTGGCGCTCCAGGAGTAGGTGACGGGCTGCTTCTTGTCGTCGAGCGCGATCGTGTTGCCGTTGAAGACCACGTTGCCCCCGCCCAGGCCTTCCAGGCTGGCCAGGGTGTACGCGCTGCCCACGTTCGTGTTGCGGAAGCCTTGCGGCAGGTCGAGGAGGCCCGAGTAGATGGCCTGGGGCTCATGGTAGCGATAGATCCCGAAACCGCCGCGGACCACCGTGCTCCCCGTTCCCTTCACGTCGTAGGCGAAGCCCACGCGCGGCGTGAAGTAGATGGGCGGCTTCTCGGTCCCGGAGAGCGGGATGCGCGAGTCCTTCTTGGTCCAGGTGATGCCGGGGAAGGAGCTGCCCGGAGCCGTCGCGCTGTAGATGCTCGGATCGAACACCGACATCCCGTTCCCCAGGCGGTCGTACCACGGACCTTCCGAAGCGATGCGGACCCCGTAGTCGACGGTCAGGCGCGGTTTCACTTTCCAGGAATCCTGAACGTAGCCCTCCCACAGGTTGTAGGCCATGTCGTGGAGGACGTTCTTCGAGCTCTCCGCGTAGTTGGAGCCGTGGCCCAGCAGCAGGTCGGCGAAGGTGTTGCCCGTGCTCTGCCCGTCCCAGGTGGCCAGCTCGATCAGGCCGTTGCTGTTGTCGTTGCCGGGCTGCTTGTTGATGACGTGCTCGTAATAGACGCCGGCCTTGAAGGTGTGCGTCCCCCAGACCTTCGTCAGGTTGTCCGAAGCCGAGACCTGCCACTTGGTGGCGAAGAGCACGGGGTCGAAGCCGCCGGGGTTGTAGTAGAGCGGACCTTGGCTATCGTTCCCCCACCCGCCCGCGTCCACCGACGGGATCTGGTCGTTGCT
>WNGL01008329.1_pt1 | contig 12139 bp, 10 predicted proteins | sample 5400591 | NCBI WGS metagenome assembly WNGL01 (sample SAMN13153377, study PRJNA577476) | soil metagenome | isolation source: 80 cm soil or saprolite under Garry oak tree replicate 1 | place: USA:California | collected 2016-06-15
AGCGGGAGGTCCTGCGACCGACGGCGGCGGACCGGGAATATCAGTCCCCCGCTTGATGCGAACGTCCCCATTCTCCGCGCTAAGAAAGACCCTCGGTCCGCCGGAACCAATGTGCCCGCTCACACTCTTGCTCTGGTCGCCGCTCACAGCGAGAGCAAAGTCCGAGACGATGTCGCCGTTGCGTGTGCTGCCTTCAACATTCGCTTGCGCATTCGGCGGCAAAGTCACTTCCACATCGCCCTTGCGATTCTTCGCCTCGACGGCGTAGCTTCCCGCAGGCTCGACTGCAATGCGGCCGTTGCGATCTTCAACATAGGTGTCGCCGTAAATCTGGCTCAGGTCAACATCCTTGGAGTGCGTTGTGACGCGCACCTGGCCCTTGGCCTCGGTTACACGCAGATCATCCGAATTCAGCGTCAGGTCGCCCGGCAGCGCCGCCACATCAAGATTTGTCACCGATGTATGCAAATGGATTGGCCCCTTGACGCTCTCCATGTGCACATCCCCGAAGATCTCTCCGTTGAGCGTGACTCGCCCGGTAATTTCAGAGAAGGTCAGATCGTTGCAGTTGCCCTCCGCAGTCAGATCCCCGTCAATCTGGTGCGCCGAAAAATCTCCCTTGTTACTGGAGAAATGCACCTGCACCGAGCCCTTGACCATGCTTAGATGAACGTCCCCGTGAGTCGAGGTGATGTTCACACCTGCACCAAGGTTGGCAGCCGTCACGTCGCCGTGGCCGGAGTTCACGGTAACCAGCGCAGTCTTGGGAATAGTGACCGTCAAATTAAGACGCCCGCTCTTATTGCTTTCGGACTTCACCAGCACAGCATTGCCGCTGACAGTTACGTGCGTCTGCTCGGCATCGAAGATCTTCTTCGCCTCAGTATCCGAATTGGCGTACGCCACTTCATGAGCCTGCACTTCAATGTTGGCCGAGTCGCCCGTTGTCACGCTCACGTCGCCACGGGGATTCTCGATCTGCACCGCTGCATTGGCGGGAATGGCGACATTCAGCACCTGCTGATCCATATCGTGTTCAGGCAGGCCGAACATGTTGAAGAAATTGTCGTCGTGATCGCCCCACTGTGCCCGCATCGGGCCCCAGAAGTTGTTGTTCCATCCGGAAGCTGCAAACCCCAGAACAGCCAGCAGGATCAAAATGCCGACAAACCCGCTGCTGCGGCGTACCGGCGTCTCCCGGCGCAAATCAAGCGCCCACTCGCCGAGCATGGCCAAGCCGGCTCCGATCAGAAGCAATGGCCACCAATGGCCATACCAGCTCATAAAGTCGTACCCGGACATCCGGCCGCTGTATATCAGCACGCCAACGATACCGATGGCAACCAGAATGATGGGGCCAACTACCGAAGGAACGCGCGGGCCATAAGCTTGGTGCACGCCCACTTTCCACGCGTATTGCTGCGCCTTCCATGCATCGCGCTGCGCACGCCATGCAGCCCTTTGTTGCTCGCGATAGACCCGCCATTGGTTACGAGGATCGTACGGGGGCGGCATTCCGCCCGGAGGTGTGTTCGGAGGCACGCTGCTCATGACTGTCCTCCCTCGGGGTCTTTTCCGAAGTCTTGCGTGTGAGCAGGATCCACCGACGCGCCCGGCTGTGCCTGGGTCTGCGGCGAACCCGTAGCGGTGGGATTCACCCCACCGGCGTAGGGATAGGGAGCGCCCGTATACTGCCCTTGATTCCCTGGATACAGCGCCTCATCGCCGGCCGCAGCAAGCGCCGCACGCTGTGCAAGCTTTAGCACGCCAATCAGAATCAGCAGCAGCGGCACGAATATGCCCCAGTTCACCAGATCCGCCTGATGCAGAAGCGCAACAACTCCAAGCAGCAGCAAAACGGACGGGCCGGTAAGACGGCGAATCAGAATGTAGCGGTTCATTAGAGGCCCCCCTTCGAGTCGCCAATACGGCGAACGATCAGCCACGCGCCGAGAGCAATAAAGATCAGCGGCCAGAGAAAATGAACAAAACGTTCAGCCAGATACCCCATCTGGTGCAGCAACAAGATCAGTCCGAAACCAATCAGAATCAGTGCCCCAATCGGCTCCTTGCGCTTCCAGAAAAGTGGCGGCACCGATGGAACAGGCGGCACTCCGGGATCCGTAAATCCAGCCACCGGCGTATACGGTGGTGCCTGGTATTGCCCCGTGTAAGGCGCCTGATAGCCGCCGGCCGCCGGACCCGCACTCGCCGGTCCGCTTCCAACTGGCCCCGCTCCATAAGCGCCTGGGTTGACTGGCCCCGCCCCAGGCTGTCCCGGATTCTGCGGGCGTCCGCCGAGGTTCATCCAGTTGCCCACCTCGTTCAGTCCCAAAGGATCGGGCAGAGGCTGCCCATCGCGAATCGCCTTCGCGGTGTGGAAGGCCTCGAACGACTGGTAGAGGATCCACGCCGGAATGAACAGGCCGAACAGCCCGTAGTGACTCGTGATGCTGATCAGCACCACAAAGATCACCACATGAATCAGCCCCTTGAAATACTGCCCGTTGTACATCGCGCCGACACCGGGGATCAGGCCCAGCACTGCAGCCGCCGACGGATTCGGCCCACCCATGGGAGGAGCAACAAAGGGCTGCTGATAGCTTTGCCACGACGTCCAGCAAGGCTCACACACGATTTGTCCACCTCCCGCGTTGCGAACGCAGGTCGCACATAGCGCCTTGCCGCAGTTCTGGCAGAACGCTGTTGCATTTACTCCACTGTGATTTACGCAGTCCATACTGTGCTCCTTTCCCGTATTGCTACTTCGGAGCCACCGTCCCCGACGACGAGTCCTAGTCGTTGGGGCGAAGAACCGCCGGAATGCGCGGGCCCGGGTCCCAAGCGACAGGTCATCGTCGCTTGGGTGGAGGACCGGTCTTGAAGCGTAACGGAAGTTTCTAGGTAATCAAGAGAATCTCTTAATGCCGGTGTCCCAGATTGTTGCGGAGGGTCTACACGGGATCCACCATCTTTATGGCTGGGGTCTTTTTTCGATTCCCCCGGCGAGGCAGGCTGAGCGTTTTTCGGCTGCTGGTTGCTGTTGCCTTCGCCCTGCGTGGTGCGGCGCAGCTCCCGCATCCGCGATTCAACTTCGTAAACAAAGCGCAGGTGATCGTAATACCGAATAATTGGAGTAGAAGCCATCGTCAGGCGCCGCTCCATAAAGGAACGCACCGCGCTCGGTCGCAGATCCGACAGCTTGAACTCCGACAACCGGACTCCAGTCATGTTGAGCGTCAACGCGACCGAGAAAAAGGCCATTGCGGCCGTCATCAGCAGCCGAGGCTCGGCAAAGCGGCGGATCCGCCCCATGATTCCGGGACGCTGCCAGGCTGGAGGCATCGGGAGCACATTGTTCCCCGCCAAAAGACCATAGCCCTCCACCTGCCCCGGACCCGTCTGTGCCAGAATCTTATCTAACAGCCCTTCAGGCACTTCCGGCTCAGTCGTCAGGAACCCAAGCCACTCACGCCCGCGACGGGCTTCCTCAAAGAGGGCAGTGCAAGCCGGGCAGACAGCCAGATGCGAGGTGAAGGTTGCTTCATCCTCGGGTCGCAGCAGTCCGTCCAGCGCATCGGCCAGGAGCGTTTCCCAAAGGCCGCAAGCTGGAGAACTCGGAATGTTACCGCGGTCTGCCATGATCACATCACCTCCCGCTTATTACGTTCCAGAAGCCTCGCAAGTTCCGCGCGGCCCCTGCTAATGCGAGATTTCACTGTTCCTTCGGGAATACCCAGCACCTGGGCAATCTCTTTGTAGTCCATGTCTTGCAGATCTCTCAGAATAACGGCCTCGCGTAATTCCACTGAAACGCGGGCCAGGGCATTCTGCACCATTTTTGCGAGTTCCTTTTGAGCTGTCGATTCGTGCTGCGAGGGGCCACCGGCCATCAGCCGGTCCACCGGCCGCAGCTCGTCGGTCACATCCCAGCCCTCATCCAGCGAACCGGTCGCGCGCAAGTTTTTGGTACGGCGGAAGTTATCCACTAGCAGGTTGCGGGTCATCGTCGTGATCCACACCTGCAGGCTTCCGCGCCCGGTGTCAAAGCTGGCAAGGTTCGAATAGATTTTTAAAAAGACGTCCTGCGTAAGGTCTTCGGCATCAGCAGTATTTCCCGTAAAGCGATAGCAAAGGCCATAGACTCGCCGGTGGTGTGTCCTCACCAGCTCGACCCATGCGCCTGAATCTCCGTCCATGCAGCGGCGGACTACTTGGGACCAATCGATCTCCAGCGGTCTCACCTCCCCGTGCGTCAGGAAGGCATCCGGCCTATCCAGCTTGTCCTGCTTGACCGTCGTGCCGTCCTGAACGTGGCCCGGAACTGGCTGTTTCGGCGCGCCAGGTACCCGGGGCTCCAGCTTCCGCCGCGCAGTCTTCGGCGGCGACGCCAGTCCCACCACGCTCCAGCTTAATGTACCCACGCATTGCATAAGTGGGTCTTACGAAGATTTTGCAAGGTTTGTTCCATGCCGGGTCATGAGAAGGCCGTTTCGGCGAGAAACGAGCGACGTACTGCAGAGCCGCAACCCAATTCTCCCGCCTGAATCAAAGGAGACAGTCTCCCGCTCCCTCCGAGACACCGCAGAGCCGCGGGAATGGACCTAACGCGCAGGCGGCGTCAGCAGTGCATCGAAGATACGTGCCAGCACATTTGTTTGGGTCTTATCGTCAAGAAATTCAGGCGAAAAACGGGCCTCCACTGCCAGCGCGGAAAGAATCGGCGAGAGCACCATCACGGCGGCAGCGCGGCTCACAGCACCCCTTTCCTGGCCATCGGATCCAAATAGCCGCACATATTCTTCTTCCTGGTGAGCCTGGGGCAGCAACGCCTTGTGGGTTTTCTGGAATCGCTCCATCGATTCGGGATGACGAATCGCAAACAATTTGAACTCCAACAGAAGGAGGGTCCAGCTCTTATCTTCAAGAAGCGTACCCAGATAAAACGCGCGAAGAATCTTCAGGCTCTGCTCCGCGCTTTCAGATGCACCGAGCAGCTCGTACATGTGGCTCGCATAATGCGTCACTCGCTCCGCAAACAGCGCGATGAAGAGATCTTCCTTGTTTTTGAAATGACCGTAGATGGCCCCCTTCGTACGACCCGCAAGCGCTGCGATCTCTCCGAGTTCCGCTTTCTCGTACCCGTCGCGAACAAAGATTGTCTCAGCCGAGTGAAGGAGGAGATCTCTGGTTTCTTTCGTTCTCAGTTCGTTCTTGTTCGGCAGCTTTGAAACCATCTTCTCTCGTCTTCTCCGCAAATCTGGACCGATCAGTCGGTCATTTTCGTATGGAATCTCAGCTTCAAATTGTACTGAAAGAGCTTTTGCATGAACCTGGGTGCCCCAGGTCCCGCTTTTGGGACCTGGGAAACCACAAATCTACGCGGTCACGGTACTAGCTTCTGGACTGGGAAGCGTGTCTCTGCATCTCCTTCTGCTCCTTGCTCCACTTCTTCACGACCTGTTGTGCGATCTTGTCGATTACATTCATGCTTTCCGACTCGCCGCGCTGTGTGGCCTTGATCTGATCACGGATAACCGCCCTGCCCTTTGCGTCTGTGATTTCCAGGTCCAGCGTTATCTGGGTTACTCCTACGAAGAATCCAACCGGCCCCATCGAGGCACGCTTTACTTGGCTTCCGGGTTTGAACGCAGTCGTAGAGAGCCGGATCGTGTACTGCGAACAGTTGTTTCGACCGTCAGTGACTCCATCCCGAAGAACATCGGCACCCGGGGCTTGACGCAAGCGGTCAATGATGTGCTCATAGACAAGGACTCGATACGCTACGGGGAATTCGCCGTGGTCAACCGTCGGCTGTTTCACCGAGATCGAATTTGGCGTTACTCTCGCGATGGAACAGGGCTCGCTCGAAACATCGCGATGAGCGACCGGTGATGGAGTGATCGTACGGAGTGCTTCTTCAGCCTCGTTGGCTGGTAAATAAAAGACGGAGCCGTGGTAGCCGCCTTGACTGTCCACAAACTCCACAGTGAGCATGTCTCGCTGATGATGCATAAAAGTGGCGAAGGCCGCGCCCCCGCCATAGGGGACTGCCATCCGCAACAGCCTGCCTTTCATCCCCCAAAGCTCTACGCGCTCGTTCCCAGCACTGAGCGCCACGATCGAGGGAAGATCGATCGTAGAACTCCCCGATTTCCCGGTGAACCTCAAGTATTGAGGTGTGATGATCAAGGTTCCGTCGTCCTTGGCCTTTACGTCGGGCATGCCAAGCACATGAACCGCGTGCGTTGATCGCCAGCCGGAGATCTGCATGGCAGACGAGCCATCAGTAACAGCGGCCTCGGCCTGGGCTGGAATAGATAAGGACAAAGAGCTTGCAATGAGGAATAGCGCAAAACCTGCGTGAAAAGAACGAAACATTAGAACTCCTTTGGGGGTTGGGTTCAAAAAAAATACGTACTAGTAGGGATAAAACAGAACAAGAAATCGAACTTTTCAGAACAGTTCGCACCTAGAAATATACGTACTGGTACGAATATATAACGACGGCGAAAGTCTGTCTATAGATCCTCCATAAGAATGTGGATACTTCATAAGAAATAAAGGACTTTTAGGCGAGTTCCACCCTTCAACGAACCACGTACGAGGTGCCCCATCCTTGAATCAGTCTCATCGCTTCAAGGATGGGATAGCACGAACACAATCCTAGCGGCCAAATCGGTCGCATACGACCGATTTGCAGATAATTTCCTCTCCCCGGTGCACAATCATAGATGGAGCTAGACCACCAGCCAGCCCGATTAGCGACATTCCTGTCCGGAAGGCACCGCAATCATGATGAAAAGAGTCACCGTAGCCGTCCACAAAGAACCTGCCACCAGGTGCGTCCTGGGCCGCCAAACACGACATCTCCCCTGAAAAAACACGCCTGTGAAGCTGTAAAACTGTAACGCCATGCTTAACCAGCGCAATTTCAGTCACATGGCCAACCAGTTCTTACAGCAATACAGAAAACATAACGCCAAAAACCGTGCCAAAACGTGCCATTTAAGATGCCAAAATGCGCCATTTTCGACCAAAAACCGCGCCATTAAGGGCCCATAACGATGCACGTTAAGCCCTCCAAAGAATCGGTCGCATACGACCGACCCTAGTACCGCTCTTGAAACTCCGGATCCACCGGATTCTCAAACAGCGAAGCGTCCCGCGTAACGATCGTCAGCCCCGACGGCGTAACGAAATACCGCCGCTTGTCTTCAACGGGATCGTAGCCAATTACCGACCCTTCCGTGATATGCACGTCGCGGTCAATAATCGCGCGCCGGATTCGGCAGTGCCGGCCAATGTTCACGTGCGAAAAGATTATGCTCGCGTCCACCTCAGAGTAGGAGTTGACGCGCACATCCTGCGACAGCACTGAGTTCGACACCGATGCGCCGGAGATGATGACGCCGGCCGTGATCACAGAGTTCATCGCCATGCCGGTACGCCCCGGCTCGCCAAATACAAACTTGGCCGGCGGGTACTGCCGAACGCGCGTACGCATTGGCCAGCTCTTGTCGTAAAGGTTGAACACCGGCGAAACCGAACATAGGTCCATGTTCGCGTCGTAGTACGAGTCCAGCGTTCCCACATCGCGCCAGTAGAGAGCCTGCTGCTTGTTCTCATCGACGAAGCTGTATGCAATCATCTTCTTCTTCCCCAGCAGATTGGGAAGAATGTTATGCCCAAAGTCGTGCTTCGAATTCGGATCCTCCGCATCGGCAATCAGAGCCTTGAGCAGAATCTCAGTATTGAAGATGTAAATGCCCATCGAGGCATCCACCGAATTGGGATTGAAAGGCGAACGGAAGGCCGTGGATGCCGGCTTCTCCTGGAATCCAAGAACCTCGCCCTTCGAACCGACTTCGACAACACCAAACCGCGACACTTCGTCAGGCGCGATGGGCAACGTGGCCAACGTAACCTCGGCGTGGGTTTCTTTGTGGTGCTCCAGCATACGGCTGTAATCCATCTTGTAAATATGGTCGCCACTGAGAATGATCATGTGCTTCGGCTGCTCGCTGCCAATCGAGTAGATGTTCTGGTAGACCGCATCGGCAGTCCCCATGTACCAGTTGGCGCCGGTGCGCTGCATCGGCGGCAGCAACTCAAAGAACTCTCCGAGTTCCTGCGCCACAATCCCTGTCCACCCCTCGCGAATATGTCTGTTCAGCGAGAGCGCTTTGTACTGCGTGAGAATGAAAACTTTGCGTAGTCCCGAGTTAATGCAATTGGAAAGCGTGATGTCGATGATCCGATAGTGCCCGCCAAAGGGCACGGCCGGCTTGGCGCGATCGCGGGTTAGCGGAAAGAGCCGTTCGCCAGCTCCGCCCGCAAGCAGTACACCCAGTGTGTCCTTCATGTCCGTATGCCCCTGCCTTTGTCGCGTTGTCTTTCCGGAAGGCCTCAGCGCGAAACCAGTATGCCGCTATCCGGTACGGCATTTTCTCCGGTGACACTTTTCCACAAGCGCCACCGAACGGCGAAGGATACCACACAGATGTAACATGCGCAGCCTGTCTGTTTTAGACCCCATTCATTCGCAAGAAAAACAGAAAAGCCGGAGCTTCGGCGACCGGCTTCTGCCGCCTTAAACTCCGGCTCAAACAACAAAAACCTTGCGCTATGCGCATCTTCGGCGTAGCGATCTATCGCTTCTTCTTGAACCTGTATTCCACGCCGACGGAGATGGCAAAGTTGACGTCGGTCTGTGTTAATTTGCTTCCGTAGTTGATGCCGTAGCGCGTCACAAGCGCGTCCGGCGTAATGCGAAACACCCAGCGCGCAGAGCGGTTGAGGTCGATGTGACCGCCGATGATTGCCGCGGGGGCAATCTGGTCGTTGTAGAAATCGACTACTGCTGGAGATTGTCCGCGCAGGTCTTGTTCGAACTTGCCGTAGACACCGCCAAACAGCGCATGGGCAATCAGCGCCCCATGCTTGTTGTGCGGCCCTAGCCACTCAGGTCCGGCGGCAAAGAAGTATTCGCTCACGAACGGACCGCTAATGCTGTAGGGATTCGGTCCGGCGCCGCTGGTGCCCAGATAGCCTCGTCCAGTGCCTTCAACGGCAAAGTGGTTGCTGAACCAGTAGGAAGCGCTGAGGTCGAGGCCGCCAAGATTCGAACCTTGCAGGAGCGTCGGTCCGGCCTTCATGTGTCCATAGGCCATCCCGAGCGAAACGTCGTACTTGTTGTCGTAGCGCACATTGGCCAGCGGATCCACCACAATGTAGGTGCCGGTCCCGGCAGTCTGGGCGGCGGTACTCTGGCCTTGAGCTTGGGCGAACGGCGCGGCGCACAATGCCAGGGCAGCAACGGCGGAAAGAACGGTAAGACTAACTGGGAGACGCATCAACACAAAGCTTACAGGACCATGCCCAAGAGGGACAACGCCGCCAGTCTCGCAACTTCGTCGATCGTCTGCGCCATCCTACGGCTCGCAACTCTCCGACCAACTTGCATACGTGAGGTAGCGCATCGTCTTCAACGTCTCCAGCGCCGAGGTTGCCGCTGCGGATATCGTCGACTCCGGCTGCAATGGTGCAGCAGCATGAGTGCGCCATTCCAGCGGGAAGTGGCTGAAGATGATGCCAGCGCGGGGCAGGTGGACGGCAGAGGAAACTACTTCTGCAGATCGCCATCCGTGCGCCTTCATGATGCGCGCGGAGTAGCACGCATTTTGGATGGTGTCTTGAGCTTTCGTCTCGATGAAAATGGCAGAGGGAGGAATACCCCGCGCCGCCGCCGTTCGCGCCATCACCTCGGCCTCAACGAATCGGTTGTGTGCGGGTCCTCCGGTGAATATCAGCCGCGGCGCCAAGCCGTGTTCATACTCGTGAACACTCTCCGTAACGCGCGCCAGCTGTTCCGGCGTCGGGTTTCCGTCGCTATCTGCGGGACTGCCGAGTACAAGGATGGCATCGAAATGCTGCACGCTAGTGTTCGAAGTCGGCGCAAACTGGCGGGCCAAAGCGGCCCAGACCAAAAGCCCGAAGATCAGCAACATGACGGCAACGACGAACCGCCCGCGCCAGCCCATCCGGTTCATCTTGATCGGTTTATAGCGGTGGCGGGGCCGGCGAGTCGGCGCACGTCGCTGCAATTGTCGGGCCTGTCGAGAGGAAGACAGAGACGAACCTCCAGCCTCCACTCTACTGCGCTAAGCAGCGAGCTTCGCCTGATGGCTAGTTACTCACTTTGGACGCCAGAATCAGCTCAGCTTCGCGGGTTCATCCCAGGAGGATAAGACGATTTCACTCAGAGGCTTGCGAGAGCGGGGCGCAACTTCCTGTGCTTGGAGCTGTTCGACAAGAGTCGCAGGCTCGCCCTGGTATCCGAGTGCCATAACGGAACCGATGACATAAGTCTCTGGTATTGCCAACGCTTCACGAGCTCTGGCTTGGTCGAAGCCGGCCATCTGATGAGTGGCCAAGCCAAGTGCTGCGGCTTCAAGCGTGATTAACACCGTGGCGGCTCCCAAATCATGCGCCGCGAAGAGGTTAGGAGAGTTATCGTGACTGAATTTTGTTTTGGCGACGCCCAGAATCAGCACCGGCGCTTGGAGTGCCCAGCCTTGATTAAAAGGCACTAGCGCGGAGGCTATCTTGCTGTAGGTACTGGAGTTTCGGATGCCGACGAAGAAGCGCCACGGCTGCTCATTGAAGGAAGACGGAGCCCAGCGAGCGGCTTCAAACACCTTTCGAAGGTCGGCAGGGCTAACGTCGCGATTAGCGAAGGCGCGGGGGCTCCAGCGCTCAAGGACAACAGGCAAAATACCTTCGATGGTAGGCGCCTGCTTCAACTTATTCACTTCACTGGCAGAAAGGGGCATCGAGGAAGCTCCGATGGAAATCAATGCTTCCCTTTGATTGCGCGCCTGGGATGAAGGATGCCGTTTCTCGCGAAGAAAGCTGTTGCAACGGATAAAATCCGCTTTCGGCGCTTTGAATTCCCTCTGCTCTGATTCATTTTCCGGTCAGTTTTTTGGCGATGGAAGGTCGATAGCCCTGCCAGATGTACTCGAGGGCTTCGGGCAGGGTTTGCTCCTTCACGGCGTGGTCGACGTGGCCTGCGTTGCGCGCGAAGACGAACTGGTAGTGATAGTGCTTCGCGGCGAGTACGCGGGCCATGTTTTCGTTGGCGAGAACCCAGTCGTGCATGTTGTCGCGCATGGCGTTGGGGTTGAAGAGGTCGCGGTCGCCGACTTCCATCCAGAGCCGTATCGGTTTTGCGGGGGTTGAGGGGATGAGGTGTTCGTGAAACTCCCATGCACCGTGCGGCGTTTGCAGGTTGGAGGGCCACTGCTGGTTGATGAAGGTTCCGGAGTAGGTGAGGACGCGGTGATACCACTCGGGGTGATACCAGGCCATAATGAGCGCGCAGGAGCCGCCGGAACTGCCGCCCATGGTGGCGCGACCGTCGGGATTATGAGTGAGTTTGACGTGCGCTCCTAGCTCGACGCGGGGGAGAACCTCTGTCTCCACGAATTCGGCGTAGCGGCCGGACATGGTGTCGTATTCGAGGCCGCGTTCACTGCCCTGCGCGTCTCCGCTTCCGTTGCTGATCGAGATGGCAATCATCACCGGAATCTTGTGCTGCGCGATCAAGCCGTCAAGAGCCGAAAAGAGCAACTGGTCTGGACCATCCGCCCCAACGATGAACGGCGCGACGCTGTCCTGCACGTACTGTGCGGGAACGTAGACAGTCACCTTGCGCGTGTACGGAGCGGGGTGGCTGGTGGTGACGATGAGCTTTGCCGGGGCGGCAGGATCTGGCGTTCCGAAGGTGCCGGGTCCGCGGGCGATGCCGGGATAGTTTTCGCTGTCGGACGAGTTCATGGTGAACTCGATAATCGTTCCATTGGGCGTCCCGCTCTGGGCTGTCATCTCGGGAGCGGCATTGTGTGTGGATCCGAGAATGAAATTGCCGTCGACACCGGCAGGCGGGATTGCGCCGTCGGGCAATTCCTTCGCCTCAACATAGCCGGAAGTGCGAGGATCGCGCGTTGGTGGTGCCGCGCGTTCGGTATGTTGCGCTGGCGGAGACTGGTCGGAGAGCAGGTTCAAAGCCGCTATGAGGCCGACGAGAAACGCAATGCTAAGACAACGCGCGATGGAAGAAATGCCTTTATTCTGC
>WNGL01008331.1_pt1 | contig 12137 bp, 12 predicted proteins | sample 5400591 | NCBI WGS metagenome assembly WNGL01 (sample SAMN13153377, study PRJNA577476) | soil metagenome | isolation source: 80 cm soil or saprolite under Garry oak tree replicate 1 | place: USA:California | collected 2016-06-15
AGAAGAAATGGCAGGAAATGTCTCATAAAGAACACGCGTTAGCCCAGCCAGAGGGAAGAAAACGGGCAAAACCTGGAACAAAAGGTGAAGGTGACTACTTTCGAATTGTTGTTAGAGCAAAAGATGAATTTGTCACTTTTCGCTATCAAGACATAGGTAAACCTGGTCATATCCAGCGTCTTGCAGGAAAACGGCAAAGCGGCTCTTGGGATACACAAGCATGGCTTATCAGCAAAGATGATGCACATCTGGAAAATGGAAAACTCGTAGCAGATACAGATGATGCAAAAGAAATCCTTAATAACCTTGGTTCAAAACCGAAACATGTGAAGGAAGACATCTTTGAAGCAAAAGATAGGCCAAATATTCCCGAAGAAGAAAAACCGACCACTGCCCAAAAGCGTGCACGAATGGAAAACATAGAAAAAGCTCAGGCATCTCGCTGGCAGCATAAATGAAAAAGAAAGGAGATGAAGTTCCGTGATTATAAAAGTAAAAAACGGATATAAAGTTGTTGCAGAAAGTGGACGTAATATGGGAACATACCCCACGAAAGAAGAAGCCCAAAAACGTCTACAGCAAATTGAGTACTTTAAACATAAGAAACAATCACAGAAATAAGGTTGCCGCTAATTACACCGATGGCAATGTCCAGGACGGCGCTACGCATCTTTTATTTGGTTGATCCCACACGTTGCTTCTCTTTTTCGCCCTGAACTTGCCAGAACATGTTGTAGGGCGAAATTGGTGCTCCAAGCAGAGCTACTGCGCTACTGATGCTAATGAATCTAAAATCTATGTGGGGCACAAAAGTCTTGATAAGAATTTCCTACCAATTTGGATGTGAGAAGATCGCTGTAATAAAGTAGGCGACAAAGGCCTGGCTCATGACGATGAAGATTTTTTTGATTGTCTCGAAGTTGCGGTATACTGTGAGGTACCATAGTATAAAGCCAACTGGGATCACAAACCACACCCAGGCGAGGCCTGTAATCAACTCCAGTCCGCTCCCGATAGCTACCAGGTCAGCCGCAATCAAGGCAACGTTAGCCACAATCAGAATCAGCGAGGCGGGAATGGCAATCCAACGGCTATAATGCTCACGCAGGATATCAGCCAGCCCTTTCTGTGTAATCCGCCCAACTTTGGCACAGGCGAACTGCACAGCCTGGTAAAGCGGGGTGGAGATCAAAAGCAACCAGAGATGTCCGTACCCGTTCGTGGCTCCATCGACAGCATACGTAGCAACAGTTGAGGCGTCATTGCCTGCCATGCCAGCTAAGAATCCTGGACCGAGAACGTGCATGAGGAAATTGTTTTTTTGTCTGGCACAGTGCGCGACTCCTCATCCCCACTGCTAGCGTGTTGCGGTTTTACTTCCTGAGGGATGGGGGTATCGGCATCAATCGATTGAACAGAGGTTTGTTTAGCTTGTGTGCTGCGATTGCTTGCTTCTATCTCCCGTAAACCTTCAGCGGTTGGAACTTCTTGCTCCACTTTGTCGAGCAGGCTGTGCTCCTCTTCAGGCATTAGCGCTTCAGCCCCCACCGGTGTCAGCGCTTCAGCCTCCTTTTTGCTGACATCGACAATGACTTTGCCGGGCACACTCTCATTCACACTACCTTCTTGATTGATGGATGCAATACGGTCGGCTGGAATTTCAAGAGTTTAGAAATGTCTCATAGACATCTGCTAATGTGAGATCGTGAAGCCTTTTCTCGTACTCATTCGTGCTAGAGGTAGAGCTTCTGTTTGGCAAAAGGGATTTAACATAAGGGTACAGAAGGAGGGATGGTATGCATCATCAAAGAGTGTGTCTAGTTATTAATCCAAGGGATGGGCAGAATCTATCAAAACTTACCGGTATACTAGCTGTATTTGCAGCAGCAGGGTGGCGTACGGATATTGTGCTCAAAGAATACGGTGGCCATTCAATGGAATTGGCGGCTAATGCCGACACGAAAAGCTATGATTGGGTCATTGCCTATGGGGGAGACGGAACCTTGAATCAGGTGGTCAATGGGCTAATGAATGGCAAGAAACATAAAAGTATTGTAGGTGTTCTCCCTGGCGGTACGGTCAACCAGTGGGCTGCTGAGGTAGGTATCCCTCAGGATCCAGTGCAAGCAGCGCTTGCACTTGTCAGCAGCAATGTTCGTAAAGTTGATGTGGCATATGTAAATGTTACTTCACTCACGTTTCTTCCCTCAATGCAGAAAGAACAGCAGCACTCAGTTGTAGATACACCTGATAAAAAAGTAGATACGGAAAAGGGAAAAACTTCCTCTGGAGCCAGGCATCACTTTTTATTGATGGCGGGTCTGGGTATTGATGCTGCTATCATGGCTAAGGTCAACAAAAATCTCAAACACCATATTGGTGTTGCTGCTGTTGGTATCACCGCTACTGAAAAGTTGCCCGAACAGCATGCCTTCCCTGTTGAAATAAGGGTAATGGAGAAAGAAAGGGATACTGAACAGGTCTGGAAGGGAGAAGCCCTACAGGTAGTTATAGGAAATACGCGTCGGTATGCCAATACAGTGGAAATGACAGCCGATGCCTCAATTGATGATGGGATGCTCGATGCTTGCGTGATTACCGCAGGTGATCCGCTCTCGACTGTACAGCAGATAGCTTCATTCTTGTTTCGACGTAAACCCGATAACAGGACAACTGAATTTTTTCGTGGAGCGCAACTCTCGATTTGTATCCCTGCTTCTATCGCCTTGCAATTGGATGGGAGCACAGTGAGGCTCAAAGATTATCTATGCAAGTCAGATCGCAAAGAATTGCAAAGCGCTGAAGATATGAAACAAGTAATGGTTACCTATCAATTTGATGCTCTTCCACGTGCCTTACAAGCTGCAATTCCTCGTACATATACGGGTCCCCTTTTCGAAAAATCGGACCACGATGAAGCTTTACAAGCAGCGCAAGAAGATACGAGTAATGCTTCTTCCCCACAGCCTGCCACATTTTCCGCAGGTGAGCAACGGCAATCACGTGAACATCTCAATACACTCGTTGAACATGGGCGCAAAGTGACCGTTGTAGGGGTAACCATACATCCAGACAAGAAACAAACCTATATTGTAGCGGGGACTACATCAAAGAAGAGTACTGGTGAAACCACACCTGTTGCCATCTGCATTGATGATAATACATCCCTATTGAAGCAGACAGGTGAGCTTGCCGCAGTTTTTGAAGTAGAGCATTTGCAGGAAAACGCGGAGATCGTGGTTGAGGGCAAAAAAAGTAAGCGCGGTGTGATTCATGCAACGCATGTGTTGGTTTAGTTCTACTTCCCTATATTCTATATGATCGAGCACAGGATTATGAAGTCAGCATACACGCGGTGAATGGTTGGTTAGACCCACAAGCATAGAGTACTAGCACTGAAAATGCTAGTACTCTGTAACAGAACACGATGCTATGTAGTTAATATTGTATCAACTCACTCCAACCCGGCGATAGCGGGCTTCAACGAAAGAGTAGACACCGTAAGCCACCAGACCTAATGCAACGATACCAAGTAACAATGGGCCAAAGGGCTGTTGTGCGAGTGTCCGTAAGGCAGCATCCAATCCTTTGGCTTCATGTGGGTTGTGCTGCACAGCAGCTACAATCAAGAAAATGCCAATTATGCTAAAAACAACCCCAAGCGCAGCATATCCAAATCGACCAAGAAAGATCACCCCTCTTCTTAACTGAGCACTCAATCCGGTCAATAGTAGCCGCTGCTGAAATTTGGCAGTAAATGCCTTGGCGAACATGTAACAAGCGACGCCAATGATAATGAGACCAAGGATGACTACCACGGCTACTCCCCAGGAATGATTGAGCAGTTGTGCAGTCACATCTTGAGTTGAAGCCGTTGTACTCTTTGTAGCGCTACTTGTTCCTGTCCTTGTAACAAGTTGGAAAGCTCCAAATGCTAGAATAGCATAAGAGACACCTGCGATAGCATAACCCAGACGTCCAATTATGCCTTTTATATCGCTACCTTTGCCCTCAGTATCGAACCAGGCCTGGAGAAAGCACCAGAGAGCGAAACCAATCAGGCCTATGATAACGATCACAAGTAAAAATTTTCCAAAAGGCTGCTCATTGATGGTCTGAAGGGCTCCCCTCTGATCTGTCGTTTTGCCACCAGTTCCAATTGCCACTAGCACTGCTAGCCAGCCAATAATCAGGTAGACCACACCTTTGGCCGCATAGCCAAATCGAGCGAGTATAGTCATCCAGCGACTGGATGCAGCAGTTCGTGCTGTCCGATTTGCTACATGGCCTGCACTCTGTATATCTTCAGGTACGCGTAGATTTGATTTCATACAATTTCTCCCTTCTAAAAGTAGCGATCTGGCCTAAACACTTGTACCCCTTCTGCCTACAAAGAGGTTGTACAGCAGCACAATGACCGCTATCACGAGGAGTAGATGAATCAAGCCTCCAGCATGGAGGGCAAGCAAGCCTATCAGCCAAAGAACCACTAGAACAATAACAATTGCCCAGAGAATACCTGCTAACATAAACTATTGTCCTTTCTTATGACCTTTCTCTTTATGCTGTTTCATGACTGTGCGAGCGGCAACTTCTTCGGCACGGTCTCCATATCGACCACTCTTTTCGGCAGACTCTTTAATGTGCTCATATTGGCGTTGCTCCTTCTCGCCCGCGCCTTTCAGAGGTTTTTTTCTTGGCATAGCATGTCACTCCTTTTTTATACAAAGTAGGTAGACGCTTTCTTCTGCCTTCATATAGAGGCAGATTTCTTACTGACACATTGCACACGGTTGAAATTAGCTATCAGTTTCATGAAATACAAAATTGATCTACCATCAAAGCTCACTGGTAAAGCTTAATGGCTGCCTGGCGTACCACCTCGGATAGTGTTGGATAGGGTAGCATGATGGAGGCGAGCGTTGAGACTGAAATGTTAGCCTGCATTGCTAACACAAAGGGAGCTAAGAGGTTATCCCCATCAAAGGCAAGAATATGAGCTCCAAGAATTCTATCTTCGGCATCAACCAGCAGTTTGACGAACCCCTCGGTTTCGTCCATCATAATGGCCCGTTCGTTCTCATGCAACGAAAGTCGTACGACCCGATGCTCCACTTTTTCCTCCTGCAATTGCTCCTCTGTTTTACCTACATGAGCCAGCGCAGGACTGGTAAAGGTAACCCACGGGATAACACGATCATCAAATGATTGAGATTCATGGGCAAAGGCATTGCGTGCCGCTAGCTCTCCTTGTTTGGAAGCAACATGGGTGAACTGATATTTACTAGCAACATCGCCCGCTGCCCAAATATGGGGTACTGTGGTACGAAGTGTTTCATCAACGATGACCCCTTTCTCGTTTGTCTGCACTCCTGCGGCTTCTAGATGAAGTGATTTTGAGATTGGTCGTCGACCAACCGCTAATAGAATCTCATCAACTATCAGTTCTTCCTCAGCACGTTCACCACAACGCAGAGTCAATTTCTTGCTTGCTCCATCCAGCTGTACCTGTTTGATCTCAGTATTAGTCTCCAAACGGATTCCTTCTCCAGTCAACATATCACAGAGATTTGCGGCTATCTCACGATCCTCTTTGTCCAAAATAGTTGGTCCATGTTCGAGTACAGTCACATTAACACCGAAGCGATTGAACAACTGAGCAAACTCTATTCCTATAGATCCACCACCAATAACTGCCATACTATTAGGCAGCGCTGGAAGCGCTACCGCCTGAACGTTAGTCATAAAGCCTGCCTCCCTCAATCCCTTCATCGGCGGTACAATTGTTTCACATCCAGTTGCGATAATGATCTGTTTGGAAAAGATTGACTGTCCTGCAATCAGAACTTCGTTTGGGGAAACGAAAGTTGCTTCACCATGTAGAACTTCTATTCCTTGACGTTCAAGGTTAGCTTGTGTCTCCTCAAGTGTGCCTCCACGTAGATGCCTGATGACCTGTTGGACTCTTTTCTGTACGTCCCTCCACTCATATGTTGCGCTTGGAATGCGCATTCCATAACGATTTGCATGATGAGCCTGGTAGAGCAAATGGGCACTATGTAGCAGAGTCTTCGTTGGGTCGCAGCCGTAGTTGAGGCAAGTACCTCCGAGGAGATTACGTTCTACCAGAGCTACACGTTTACCAATCTTTACGGCTGTAGTTACTGCTGAGCTACCAGCCGCTCCTGCTCCAATGACGAGGAGATCATATTCTTCCTTCACCATCTTTACTCATCCTTTCATGTAGGTTCTTTGAATAATGCCTAGAAGTAAAGCATAGCAAAAATATCTGATAAATTCAATAAATAAAAGCACTTCAATAAGAATCTAATCTCTTTTTAATTTTCTACTATGAAACTAATCATTAGAAACATTAGTAGGTTTAGAATATGATTAAAAATGTATTGCTGACTTGTAAATATTGAAAAATTTTGTTAAGTATAGAAGTGCCACAAAGTTTAAGCTAATGTAGTGTTTCTGGAAATAAGGCTTTTCTGGAAATGAGGGTTTCGAGAAGAGATACATGAGTTATCTAGGGAAAAATGAAGGAATTTTACTGGGGCAACTAGAAAAATCAGAAGTAAGTTTTAATTACTACGATACCATCGAGAATGCACTGACCTGGCATCGAAAAATGTTGGATGTAGCTCTGGCTCAGTCTATGAGGCGAGTTGCGATATTTGCAGAGGTTACAGCGCGTCTTATTGAGACGCTACGTTCCGGGCATAAAGTGCTAGTTGCAGGTAATGGTGGAAGCGCCGCAGAGGCACAGCACTTTGCTGCTGAGTTGGTTGGCCGTTTTAAGCGCGAACGATCACCCTATGCAGTTCTCTCTCTTACTACTGATACATCGATACTAACGGCCATAGCAAACGATTATGGTTACCAGGATATTTTTGCCCGGCAGGTTCTGGCACTCGGTCAACCTGATGACATGCTGATTGTTTTTAGCACGAGTGGGGAGTCCGAAAATCTGCTATGCGCGGCCGCTGCTGCACAGCAATGCCTTATGACAATTATAGCCATAACAGGTGACCAGCCAAACCGTCTGGAATGTCTGGCAGATGTGACTGTGCATGTGCCTACAGTAGATACTGCAATCACTCAAGAACTGCATATGATGGTAACTCATATTCTATGCGAAATTGTGGAGTCTGAGCTTATGAGTTGTGAGGGTGATTTGGGCCAATGAAACACAGAGCTGTATTCCTTGACCGCGATGGCACGCTGGTTCATCCCAGACAGTATCCATCTAGTCCTAGAGATCTTCATCTCTATAACAATATCGGTCCAGACCTGAAAGATCTTCAACGAGCAGGATTCAGGTTGGTGGTCATTACGAACCAAGCGGGTCTTGCACGTGGGTATTTTACTCTTGCTGATCTGCACTGTATGCACAAACATCTTACCAGTGAGCTTGAACAGCTAGGTGTGCAACTCGATGCCATCTATCATTGTCCTCATCATCCAGAGGGGGTAATCCCGGAGCTTGCGATCCGTTGCAACTGCCGGAAGCCGCAGCCAGGGATGTTGTTACAAGCTGCAGCAGACCTCGATCTTGACCTGCAACATTGTTGGTTTGTTGGAGATATTCTCGACGATGTTGAAGCGGGAAATCGCGCTGGCTGCCATACTATTCTGGTCGATCTGGGGACTGAATCAATTCCTGAGCAGCCGATACGCTGTCCAGACTATATCGCTCCTGATACGCAGCATGCATTGAGGATTATAAACGCGATCGAATCTCATAGTAAGGAGTTTGAGCATGACAGTTGATCTTGTTCGTCGCTTTCGTGGGCTTCGTGTATTAGTGATTGGCGATGCCATGCTTGATACTTACCTTGAGGGAACTGCATCCCGACTGTGCAGAGAAGGTCCTGTGCCGGTTGTGCGTAAAACGGGAGAGTATTGTGTTCCAGGTGGTGCTGCTAACACTGCTGCCAATCTCCGTGCACTTGAGGCTGTAGTATTCTTTCTCAGTATTGTAGGGCGAGATACAGCAGGCACAAGACTTCGATCGGCCCTGCTAGTACAGGGAGTCGATGACCGCTGGATTGTTGAGGATGAGTCTGCGAACACGCTACACAAGTTGCGCATTCAGGCAGATGGACAGTATGTTGTTCGTTTTGATGAAGATGCACAATACCATTCGAAGGAAATCCAGGAGCAAGTGTTAGCCAAACTCAAGGAGACTTTTATACACTGTGATCTTGTTGTGGTATCCGATTATGGTTATGGTTCAATATCAGATGAACTAATAGAGCAGTTAAAGATACTCCATTCGCTTCATCCATGTCCGCTACTGGTTGATGCCAAGAACCTCTACCGCTTCCGAAATGTGGGTGCGACCGTTGTTACCCCCAACTATCTTGAGGCAAGGCTATTGGTAGAGCATGGTCGTATCGCTGAACCATCGGTTTCCAAGATAGGAATAGACTTATCTGAGGTCGAACACGTCGGGCGGCGCCTACTTACAATGATCGATGCAGAGCACGCAGCAATTACACTGGCTGAAGATGGTGTATTTCTCATGAACCGTCAGGGTATAACACAGCATATACCAACCCATCCAATAATACAGGCCAATGATGTCGGTGCTGGCGATTCGTTTGCGGCAGCTATGGCATTAGCACTTGCAGCTGGTGGAAGCATTGAAGAATCCGCGCAAATTGCTGTTGATGCGGCAAGGATTGCTATTACCAAACGCGGGACAGCAGTAGTGAGTTTTCAAGAACTACTACAGAAAGTGAGTCTCCGAGATAATGCAAGACTCTCGCCTACCTCTGTTACTGAGGCTTGCTCGCCAGAAATAATCTCCCGACTTACTGAGCAACTTGGTGAAGAGCGTCTGCGGGGCAAGACAATTGTATTTACAAACGGCGTCTTCGATATATTGCATGCTGGACATGTACAATTCCTGCGCCAGGCAAAAGAGCTTGGGGCTGTTCTCATAGTCGGTGTCAATAGCGACCGCAGCACGCAGCGACTTAAAGGGAAGAGACGTCCCATCAATAGCGAATGCGACCGTATGGCTTTGGTCGGCGCGCTTGATCCAGTTGATCATGTTGTGCTCTTCGATGAGGACACTCCAACCGAACTGATACGTGCCTTGTGCCCCGATATCCATGTAAAAGGTGGTGATTACACTGATGAGTTCTTGCCAGAAGCAGAATCGGTGCGTGAGGTTGGTGGTCGTATCATGATCCTTCCACTCGCTGGCAGCCTTAGTACAACGAGCGTGATTAAACGGATTGTTTCCCTGGCAACTGAGGAAAGGATTGAAGTTAAGCAATGATTGACGAGCGATGGCATTCAGCACGGCGAATCCTGGCTATTCGGCTTGATAATCTTGGAGATGTGCTGGTAACAACTCCGGCTATCCATGCAATTAAAGCCTCACTACCTGCCATCGAACTATCGTTGTTAACGAGTCCTGTAGGAGCACAAGTTGCCAGGCTCAATCCTGATATTGATGAAGTAATCGTGTATGAAGCACCCTGGATGGACCCGTGGCATAGGCTACCACAAAATAGTAAGAGGGAACAGCAGGTGATTGCGATGGTGAAGGAGCGGCAATTCGATGGGGCAATTATCTTCACTTCATATCATCAAAGCTCCCTGCCTGCGGCGTATCTCTGCTATCTTGCAGATATTCCACTGCGCCTGGCAGCATCGATAGATGGACCGGGTTCCTTATTGACAACACGGCATAAACATCCAGAACGCATGATGCACGAAGTCGAACGAGGACTTGATCTTGTCAATGCGATTGGCCTCTCGACAAACGCACTTGATCTGGTTTTGAAAGTTCCTATCATGGCTCGGGAAAGCGTTTACGAGTTCCTGTCTGTTCAGAACGTAGATCCCCATCGTCCACTACTCGTGATCCACCCGGGGTGTAGTATGCCTGCGCGTACCTACCCATATGACATGTATACCCAGGTTCTTGATCTCGTGATCGAACGTTTGGGAGCAATAGCTGTGGTGACGGGAACGCAAGATGAACAAGCATTGGTAATGCATGTGCTTGCCAGGGTGCAAGAGCAAAATCGTGGAGCAACACTCGCCTGCGCAGGAACGCTACCATTTCCAGATTTCTGTGCTTTGATCGAAGCAGCTGATCTCGTGATTACGAATAATACCGGACCGATGCATATTGCAGCAGCAGTCAAAACTCCTGTTGTTGCGCTGTTTGCCCTGACAAATCCTCCAGAACAGTGGGGACCATGGCAAGTGCCTCATAGACAGCTTTATCATGATGTATCCTGCCGGATTTGCTACAACCGAATCTGCCCTTATAACCATGAATGCCTGCGACTGATCACTCCCGAGATAGTCACAGATGCCGCCGAAGAATTACTTATGGAGACAAATCCAGGAGTGATCGACATTTCAGGCAAATATCGAGAAGTAAATGGTTGTCTGCCATCTGGGCTGGGCGATGCCCACATCTCCACATTGCTGCATACCACATCTGCATCTACAAAAACAAACAATCAGATCAATGGTAAGAAGGTGCTCCGATGAGCAAGTGGTTAGCTGCACACAATATTCTGGCGATTCGCCTGGATAATATTGGCGATGTAATTATGCTTGGGCCTGCATTGCGCGCAGTTAAAGAAACTTTGCTTGATGCACGGCTGTCGCTCCTTGCTAGCCCTGCCGGAGCGACAGCCGTACCATTATTGCCATGGATTGATGACGTGATCGTCTGGCGCGCACCCTGGCAAGATGTTGGGGGTAAAATACCTTTTGATCCAGGACGCGAACTGCAGTTCATAAAGATGCTGTCAGAACGTAAATTTGATGCTGCACTCGTTTTCACCTCGTTCAGCCAGACACCCCATGTTCCTGGCTACGTCTGTTATCTGGCAGGTATACCTCTCCGGGCAGGAGAATCGAAAGAGTTTAGTGGCGGAATCTTGACAACTGAGCTACGTAGCGCTCCCGACGAACTCCACCAGGTGGAAAGAAATCTACGCTTAGTTGAGCACCTGGGATTTGTTGCCAAAGATCGGCAACTTAAGATCAATGTCTCTGAGGAGGCCCGAGCGGCTGTTCCGACGTTACTTGCTCGCGCGGAGCTTAACCTGCATGACCCATTTATCATCATCCATCCCGGGGCGAGTGCTCGTTCGCGTCGCTATGCAGTAGATCGCTTTGGGACTCTTGCTCGATTATTGACCAGGAGAGGTTGGCCAGTGCTCATTACAGGAGTTGAGCGGGAGGCCACATTGATAAAAGAGATACTTGAGCATGCTCCTACAGCTCATAGCATTATAGGGACGACAACGTTAGCTGAGTATTCAGCACTGATTGAACAGGCTGCACTGGTGATCTGCAATGATTCCCTTCCAATGCATCTAGCTGATGCATTAAAAACACCAGAGATTGTTCTATTTTCAGGAACGGATTATGAGGCGCAGTGGCGACCGCGAGCTACACGTTCCAGGTTGCTACGTCGTAAGACGGCATGTCATCCTTGTTATCTTTTTGAGTGTCCTATTGGGCTGCTATGTCTGGATATCCCGCCTGAAGAGGTGGTCGAAGAAATTGAAGCACTGCTGGAAGATGCCAGAACTGTCAAAGTGACTGATCGGTCGCTTAGAACAGGAGAATACCGGTGATTGACTTGAGAGAAATAAAATGTAATCCCCGGCGAATCGCTATTTTCCGTGCGCTTCAACTCGGCGATCTTTTACAGGCAATACCAGCTCTTAGAGCGATTAGATCAGGCTTTCCCGATGCAGAAATTACACTTATTGGGCTGCCCTGGGCGAAATCTTTCATCAAACGTTTTCACCACTACGTTGATCGGTTTGTTGAGTTTGTTGGCTTCCCGGGTATTGCCGAGGTAGAAGTGATACCCGAGCGAATCGCTGGCTTCATTGAGGAACAGCGAGTTTATGGCTACGACCTTGCCATTCAAATGCATGGAAGCGGTAGAATGAGCAACCGCTTCATTCTCGCGCTTGGCGCAAAAATGACCATAGGTTACTACAAGGATATACGTCCTCAAGGACTGACACTGAAAGCAACTTATCCGGACGATCAGCCCGAGGTATACCGTAATCTAGGCCTTGCGAAATTGCTTGGCTGTCAAGATTGTGATCCCAGATTGGAATTTCCGCTATGTC
>WNGL01008334.1_pt1 | contig 12135 bp, 15 predicted proteins | sample 5400591 | NCBI WGS metagenome assembly WNGL01 (sample SAMN13153377, study PRJNA577476) | soil metagenome | isolation source: 80 cm soil or saprolite under Garry oak tree replicate 1 | place: USA:California | collected 2016-06-15
CTCCCCGCATCCGCAGCGCGTCCATCGTCTGGAAGGACTCGCCGAACGTCGGCGCCCGGAGACCCTGCGCCGCGGCGGCGAGCGGCACGAGGGCGACGAGCGCGGGGACGATCTTCCTCATGGCGTCGGAACGGTACGTAGGCCCGTCTCGGGAGGCGAGCAACCGGAAGGATACCTACTCGCTCGGTGAGCGGCGCCTCCCCCGCCCCGACGGCGTGTCCCGCCGCCCGCGGATCAGCGCGTCGCGAGCCGGAGGAGGTTCAGCGCCTCGTACGCCGCCGTCTTCCGCACGCGGTCCCGGTCGCCCCGGTAGAGCCGCGCGACGTGGCCGGTGCCGGACGGTCCCGCCAGCGCGACGTGCACGGTGCCGACCGGCTTCTCGGGGGTGCCTCCGGTCGGGCCGGCGATCCCGGTGACGCCGATCCCCCAGGTGGCGGCGCCGGCGGCGCGGATTCCCTCGGCGAGCGCGCGGGCGACGGGCTCGGAGACCGCGCCGTTCGCGGCGAGGGTCGCAGCGGGCACGCCGGCGAGCCGCTCCTTCACCCCGTTCGCGTAGGCGACGAGGCCGAGGTCGAGGACCAGGGAGGCGCCCGGCACCCGGGTGAGGAGCTCCGAGACGAGCCCGCCGGTGCAGCTCTCCGCGATCGCCACCCGCTCGCCCCGGGCCGTGAGCCGCGAGACCACGAGCGCGGGGAGCTCGTCCTTCCCCTCGGCGAAGATCGCCTCGCCGAAGATCGCGCGCACCCTCGCGAGGATCCGGTCGGCGCGCGCGGCGGCGCCCGTGCCCGGCACCGACCACTTCACGTGGATCTCGGGCCAGTGCGCGCGATAGCCGAAGCGGACGCCGGCGTTCTGCGGGTCGTCCATCACCGGGCGCATCGCGTGGTCCGCGTGCGACTCGGGCACGGCGAAGAGCTTCACGAGGCGCGCGGCGGGGACCTCGCCGAGCCCCGCCGCGAGCCGGGGAAGGAGCCACTCGTCGGCGAGCCCACGGAACTCGACCGGGACGCCCGGGAGGCAGACCACCTCCGCGCGGCCGACCCGAGCGGCAAATCCGGGGGCGGTGCCGAACCGGTTCGGCACGATCTCCGCCCCGCGCGGGAACCGCGCCTGCTTCGCGTTGTTCGGCGTCATCTCGCGGCCGAAGCGCCGGAACCGCTCCTCGATCGCGCGGAGCGACGGCTCGTCGAGCTCGAGCGGGACGCCCAGCACCGCCGCGACGCACTCGCTCGTGAGGTCGTCCTCCGTGGGGCCCATCCCGCCGCTCATCACGACGACGTCCGCCCGCGCGGTGGTCTCGCGGATCGCGGCATCGAGGTCGGCGCGGTCGTCGCAGACGAGGGTCTTGCGCCGCACCATCACCCCGAGGTCCCAGAGCCGGTCCATGAGCCAGGCGGAGTTCGTGTCCACCACCTGCCCGGTGAGGAGCTCGTCGCCGGTGGAGAGGATCTCGACGTGGAGGGGAGTCACGGGAGCACCCCGAGCGCCCGGAGGCCGAGGAGCGCAGCCGCTGCCCACGCGCCCGCGGCGACGTCGTCCATCACCACCCCGAACCCGGTCTTCACGCGGTCGAAGGCGGAGGCGGGCCAGGGCTTCGTCACGTCGAACACCCGGAACAGGACGAACCCCGCGACCGTCGCCTGCCAGGAGAAGGGCAGGAGCGCCATCGTGACGAGGTAGCCGACCACCTCGTCCACCACGATGGGGGACGCGTCCACGACGCCCCAGTAGCGTCCGGCGCGCTGCGCCGCGGGGATCGCGAGGAGGAAGAGGGCGAGCGTCACGGCGGCGTAGGCCACGGCCGGCAGTCGCGCGAGGGCGAGGTAGAGCGGGATCGCCCCGAGGGTGCCGGCGGTGCCGGGCGCGACCGGCGCGTAGCCGCACGGGCCCCAGGCGGCGAAGAGGACCCACGGGCCGGGCGGACCGGCAGGGCGGGGCGGCATCTTCGACATCGCCGTCAGATGTACTCGTCCTGCTCCCGCTTGTCCTCGTCCTCGTCGTCGTCGGGCTCGAGCGCCTCGTCGGCGGCGAGCTCCGCGCGGACCGCGGCGGGGAGGGTCGCGAGGTCCCGCGCCGGGCGGGCCCGCCGGATGACCGCCTCGGCGATCCCGAGCGCGATGTACGCGGCCATGTAGACGACGAGCACGAACGAGGCGCGCGTCACGATCGCGATCGCGACGCCGCCGATCGTCAGGAAGCCGAAGACGGCGAGGCTCCGCGGCGAGAGGTGCAGGTCCTTGAACGTCCGGTATCGGATCGTCGCGACCATGAGGAACGCGAGCAGGGCGACCACCACCGCGATCGGCACCCGCGTGGTCGCGTCGGTCGCGGCGCCGAACTCGCGGTAGTGCGCGATCACGAGCGCCACGATCGTCCCCGCCGCGAGCGGGATGGGCAGGCCGACGAAGTAGCTCGAGGAGCCCTTGTCCCCGCGCGCCGCGAGGACGTTGAAGCGGGCGAGGCGGAGGGCGCCGCAGGCGGCGAAGGCGAACGAGACGAAGAAGCCGACGAACCCGAGCGGGGCGAGCGCCCACTTGTAGACGAGGAGCGCGGGGGCGGCGCCGAAGGAGACCACGTCGGCGAGGCTGTCGAGCTGCACGCCGAAGTCGGACTGCGTCTTGGTCATTCGCGCGACGCGCCCGTCGAACGCGTCGAAGAACATGGCGAAGAAGATCGCGAGCGCCGCCTGGTAGAGCTGGAGGGGGGTCGCGTCCCCCGCGCAGAGCACGAGCGCGTAGAACCCGAGGAAGATCGAGCTGACGGTGAAGAGATTCGGGAGGACGAACATCGCCTTGCGCAGGTTGATCTGCACCGAGGGTCTCCTACCCGGGATCCTTCCGCGCCGGCCTGCTCGCGCGCCCACGCCGGGGCGTCGGATTCCGGCAGGCTGTCATGTGCGACGCCGGTTGTCGAGCATCCGCATCCCTGCCGGGGGGTGGCGGGGGACCGGGTGCCGCGATCAATTCCTGGTGCGCGCCGTCGAGGCGTGGGTCGTGGTGGAGGCGATGCCGAGCCACGGAAGCGGGTCGGAGGGCTCGCCCCCCTTCCACACCTCGAAGTGGAGGTGGGGTCCGGTGACGAGGCCGGTCTTCCCGACGAGGGCGATGGGGTGGCCCGCCTCGACCGCGTCGCCCGGCGCGCAGAGGACCGCCGAGAGGTGGCTGTAGCGGGTGGTGAGGTCGCCGGGGTGACGCACCTCGACGACGAGGCCGTGCCCGCCCGCCCAGCCGGTGCGGACGATCCAGCCCGCCGCAGCGGCGGAGACGACCTTGCCCTCCGACGCCGCGAGATCGATGCCCTGGTGCATCCGCCGGCGGCCTTCGACCGGATGGAGCCGCATCCCGAAGAGCGAGGAGAGGCCCGCCCGCTCGACGGGCCAGCGGAGCTTCGCGGGCGCGGCTTCGCGGAAGAGCGCGAAGCCGAGCGCCCGCGCGGTGTCGACTCGCCGCGCGAGACGCGCCGACGCCGCGGCGAAAGCCTGCGCCACCTCCGGCGGCGGCTTGCCAAAGCGACGCTGGTCGTAGTCCCACTCCGCGTCGACCGTGATCCGGACGCGGGCGAGCTCGAGGAGCGGGGTCTGCGGCAGCGGCCGGAGGAGGTACCGGTCGAGCTCGCCGACGAGCGCCGTCCAGGCGCCGGCCACCTCGACCGGGAAGGAGCGCGCGGACGCGAGGCGGCTGCGGCGGCCGCGCGCCTCGGTCGTGAACCGGACCAGCACCGCGTCGACCGGGGGGCCGGCGGGGATCTCCAGCGCGATCGTCTCGGGCGCGGGGACCGCGACCGGGGGCGGGAGGGGCGCCTCGACCTCCGAGGCCGTGTCCGGGACCTCGAGCGCCGCGAGCCCGGCCTCGGCGAACGTCATCTTGGGCGGAGTGTGGGCGCAGCCCGCCGCGAGGAGCGCGGCGAGGGTCGCTGGCGCGAGCGGCGAGCGGGTGCGCACCGCCCGGATGCTAGCACGCGAGGTCGCCGTGCTAGCATCCGCGACGGATGCCGAAGGCGCGCGCGAGGCGGCCCCCGACGGAGGTGCGGCGGGGACGGGCGCGGGAGATCGTGGACCTCCTCGAGCGGGCGATGCCGGACGTCCGAATCGCGCTCGAGTTCCGGAACGACGTCGAGCTCCTCGTCTCGGTGATCCTCTCCGCCCAGTCGACCGACGTGGGGGTGAACCGCGCGACGCCCGCGCTCTTCGCCCGCTTCCCCGACGCGGCGGCGTACGCGGCGGCCGCACCGGAGGACCTCTGGCCCTTCATCCGGAGCCTCGGGCTCTACCGGAACAAGGCGAAGGCCATCGTCGCGGCGATGAGGGTCATCGCGCAGGCGCACGCAGGGAAGGTTCCGCGGGCGCGCGAGGCGCTCGAGGCCCTGCCCGGCGTCGGCCCGAAGACCGCCGGCGTCGTGCTCGTGCACCTCGGCGCGGGGCACGCGTTCCCGGTCGACACGCACGTCGGGCGGGTCGCGCGGCGGCTCGACCTCTCCCGCGAGAACGACCCGGACAAGGTGGAGCGGGACCTCTGCGCGCTCCTCCCGGAGGAGCGCTGGGCGAAGGGGCACCAGCTCCTCGTCTGGCACGGGCGGCGGACCTGCAAGGCGCTCGCGCCGGCCTGCTCGCGCTGCCCGGTCGACGCCCTCTGCCCGAAGCGCGGCGTGCCCCGGTCGATCCGGCGGTAGCCCCGAGCGGCGGCGCCGGCGGGCGCACGTCGGCAGCACGCCCGCCCGGGCGGGCGTGTCGAAGTGGGGGCGTCAGCGCGGGTTCACCGATCGCCGCGTTGCGCCCCCGGGGCGGCCCCACCATGCCTCCCGCGCCCCGCGCATGGCTTCGAACGAGCGCGGGGACAAGGAGCGATCCATGGCGACGGTGGAGAAGACGCAGCAGCAGAAGCGGAGCGACGTGCGCGCGGAGATCCAGAAGACGTTCGGGAGCGTCCCGACCTGGGTCGAGGAGTTCCCCGACGCGGCGCTCGAGGGGTTCTGGTCGACGATGCGGGACTTCCAGCTCGCCGAGACTGCGATCCCGAACAAGTACAAGGAGCTCATCGGCCTCGGGGTGTCCGGCGCGACGCGCTGCCGGTACTGCGCGCTCTTCCACACGGAGGCGGCGAAGCTCTTCGGCGCGACCGACGAGGAGATCCGCGAGGCGGCGATGATGGCGGCCCACACGATGTCCGCGAGCACGTTCTTGAACGCGATGCAGACCGACTACGACACCTTCCGGCGCGAGACGCTGGATGCGATCTCGTACGTGCGCGCCCACACGCCGGCGCTGCAGCAGGGTCAGCAGGGCCAGGTGTCCAAGGGCGGGACCGCGGCGCATGCCTGATCCGCTCGACCGGCTCGCCGCGGAGGGCCTCGTGCGGCTCCAGAGCGGCCGCGCGCGGACGACCCCGCGGTGGCAGGCCACGATGGCGCGCGCCGCGCTCGGTCTGCAGCAGTCCGGCGCGCCGTGGAAGGACCTCCGGCTCCCGGTGGTCACCGCGATGATCGAGCGCTTCCCGGACGCGACGGACGAGGAGATCGCGGACCTCGTCGAGGCGATGGTCGCCGTCGAGGAGGCCGAGCTCGCGCCGCTCTGGGGAGGCGCCGCGCCCCGGTGAGTCCCCCGAGTCGTGCGTCAGGGCGAGGGCGCCCGCGGCCCGCACCGCGGCTCGCCCTCGCCGACCGGTCTCCCATTCCCTCTCCCCCCAGGGGAGAGGGCAGGGAGAGGGGTAGCCGTTTGCCGACCCCGACCGTGCGTGTTAGATCGACCTCGCTGGAGCCGTCCGGGCGAACGCGTCGGTCTGCAGGGCTTGGGGCCGCCGAGGAAAGTCCGGGCACCACAGGGCAGGGTGCCGGCCAACGGCCGGTCGGGGTGACCCGCAGGAAAGTGCAACAGAGAGCAAACCGCCGAACGGTCCGAAAGGACGCGTGGCAAGGGTGAAACGGTGCGGTAAGAGCGCACCGCGCCTCCGGTGACGGAGGCGGCACGGCAAACCCCACCTGGTGCAAGAGCGAATAGGGAGGCGTCTCGCCGAGAGGCGAGTGTCGGGCGGCCCGCCCTAGCCTCCGGGTACGGCTCGCTGGAGGCGCGCGGCAACGCGCGTCCGAGAGGAATGTTCGCCGCCGCCGGTTTTCCGGCGGAGACAGGACCCGGCTTACAGGACGGCTCCGGCATTTTGTTCGCTGCATCCTTTCCGACGACTGCGAGCGCGGTCGCGCGTTTCCGCGAAGCGAGACGCAGTGCGGTGGCATGCACGGCCAACCAGCTTGATTCGGCTGTAGTTGTCACGAGCCGCTCGAGGCGGGCGCCATTCGTGCGGGGCGGAGACCGCGGCACGGCCGCCGCGTCGGGGGATCACGAGGCCAGGCCTACCCGATGGCGCGAGGCATCTCGTCCCAGGTGCGGCCGTCGAGCGCGCGGCCGTTCTTCTTCTTCTGGAACCCGCCCCACTGCTTGAAGAAGAACGGGACCCGGGTCTTCCGGCAGCGATCCCGGATCTCACGCACCCACGCCGCGTTCATCGGACGGCTCTTGCCGCCGCTCTCCCCGCCGACGATCACCCAGTCGATGCCGCGGACGTCGAGATCGGGGATCGGGCCGAGCAGCGGCTCGATGGAGAGGAAGCGGACGTGGGCGGGCGCGCGGCGGAGGTGGCCTATCCGCCAGGTGTAGTCGGCGTTCTCGAGGCTCACGCCGAGCCACACGTTCGGGGACGGAGCGTGCCTCACCGTGAACGATTCGAGCCGCTCCGCGCGCTTCGTGAGGACCTGGAAACGATGGTGTGCGGCCTGCCGCATGATCGCGAACACGCTCTCGATGTAGGAGTCCGGCACGTCCTCGTGAAAGAGGTCGCTCATGCTGTTCACGAAGATGAGGCGGCTCTTCTTCCACCGGAGTGGGAGGTCCAGGGCCTCCGGAACGAGGCGGAGATCAAACCCCTGCTCGAAGGGGTGACCCGGCACGCCGCGGAACCGCTCTGCGAACGTCTCGGCGTAGCAGTGGGCGCAGCCGGGCGAAATCTTGGTGCAGCCGCGCATGGGGTTCCATGTCGCGTCCGTCCACTCGATGTTGCTGTGGTCGCTCATCCCCGGCTCCGTCCCACCCAGATCCTGAACGTCAGTATAGCTTCGTACACTTGCGACACCACGGACGCGAAACTTTCGCCAGCCCGTACTCTGCGCGAAGCTGCCGGAGGGGGATCCCGGACGATGACTCAGGAACTGCCCGAGGTCGGGCCGTGGGCGCGCGAGAAGCTGGCTGGGCTGCGGGCGTACCTGTCCGCGTACATGACGATCTTGAGCAAGCACGCGCCGCTCAGGACGGTGTACGTCGACGCCTTCGCTGCGGCCGGGCGTGCGCTCGTCCGGAAGAAGGAGCACGACGATCCGACGATCCACCTCGACCTCGGCGACGAAGCTCGCGACGACGACTCCCGCGAGGTCATCGACGGCTCGGCGCGGGTCGCGCTGGAGATCGAGCCTCCGTTCGAGCAGTACGTATTCATCGAGACCGATGAGCGCCGTCTTGCGCAACTCAAGGAGCTGGAGGCGCAGTACGGGGCCAAGCGGAAGATCGCTGTCCGCTCCGGCGACTGCAACACGTACCTCACGACGAAGCTCCTGACGGCCTTGGGGTCGGATTCGCGGTGGCGCGGGGTCGTGTTCCTCGACCCGTTCGGCATGCAGGTGCCGTGGTCGACCATCAAGCGACTGGCCGACACGAAGCAGGTCGAGGTGTTCGTCAACTTCCCGGTCGGCATGGCGATACAGCGGCTCCTGCCGCGCAACGCGCACTTCACCGCGAAGGCGCGGGCAAAGCTCGATCTCTACTTCGGGGACCCGGGCTGGTACGACGAGGTGTACGTGTCGGAACCCGGGCTGTTCGAGGCGGGGGTGCGGAAGCGATCCGACGCCGGGGACCGGTTGCTGAACTGGTATCGCGAACGGCTCAAGTCCGCGTTCGGGCACGTCTCGATGGCGCGCCTCATCACGAACTCGAAGGGCGGGCACCTCTACTACCTCGTCTTCGCAGGCCCGAATCCGACCGGGGCGAAGATCGCGAGCCACGTCCTCGGGCCGGCGCGGGCCAAGTCGTCGGGCAGGACTAGGTGACGACCACCCGACCCGAATCCAGCGTGACGGTCAGTGCGCGGTCTGATGCAGTGGGCGCGATGAGGGGGAACGAGATCAGGATCGGCAGCATCAAGCTCGGCTTGGGTGCGGGAGCGGTGCTTTCGCCCACGGTCGCGCTCGCGCATGGTCCCCCGGATTGGGTCTTCTGGCCAACGGCCGCCTGGTTCGCGTTCGCGCTGTTTGCCGTGTTCGCAGGGACAGGGACCTTCGCCGCAAACGCCCTCTCAAAACGCACCAGTGCCACAGCTCGCGCCGCGCGGACGGCCTTCTACCTCGTCTCCGGAATCAGTGGGTGCGGCTTCGTGCTCGCAATCGTACTTGCTGCCCAAGGGCCTTGGTCGCGGCCCATTGCCGTACTGGTCGCCCTGCTCACAGGATTCCTGGCCGTCGTGGCGCTGGTGGCGCGTCCCGGAGGGCGAGCCCCGTGATCGATCAGAACTTGCGGCGGCGCCGGAGACGAACGGTCGTCCTCGTCATGGCGGTAGTGATCGTGTTGGTCCCACTGCTGTGGCCGTGGAACGAGCTCGTCGTGCCGGAGTGGACAGTGACCGTGACCACGCAAGGTGGACACCCCGCCCCGAACGTTGCGAGCACGCCGGCAAGGAACGCGATCGCGCGCGTGATCACCGCGGTGCGCACGAGGAGGCACGCGAGAGCCACCAGCCCGAGGGACAACACTTCACCGGCGAAGAACATCGCGCCTTCGCCACCGTGCGCCGCCGCAACTCCGGGCACAACCAATCCGCCGACGGAGGTAAGAAGGCGAAACGACCACATGTCGCGGGACGAGCGCACGAGCCGAGCTTAGCTACAGCGCGGGTGCGCTGCCGCACAACTTCACGAGCGGTTGTTGTAGGCTCCGCGCGTCATGCACCAGGTGGCGCGACGCCTAGCCTTGCTCGCTCTGCTCCTCGGCTTCCCCGCCCGGGCGCTGGCCCACGGCGACCAGATCGTCTTCGAGTTCGCCTATCTCCCTCTCATCGTCGCGGCCGGTGCGTACCTTGTCTCGCTGCCCAGTTCCGCCTGGGACAGGAAGGCCAAGGTCGTTGCGGCCATCGTGGTCATCGGCACGAGCGCGGTCCTCACGATCACCGACCTCGTCTGCTTCGGCTTCCTTCGTCCGCTGGGGTGCTTCTACCCGTTAACGAGTATCGACAAGTGGCCGTTCGTCACGTTCGCGCTCCAGTTCACGCTCCCCTACCTCCTCTGGGCCGTGGTCGGGCGCTGGGCCCGACGGAGTGGACGCGCCGGCCCAAAGAGTGTGGGCCGCATCGGCGGCTGGTGAAGCCCGATGCCCTTCGCACGGGCCGCGAGGCGTTGGAGGGCGTGGGTGCTCGCTGCGGGCGCCCTGCTGTTCCCCTCTCCTGCGCTCGCCCACAACCCCGGCGCGGCGGTGCTCTCGATCTGGATCTGCCTCGCCGGGGCGGCCGCGGCGGGGATCGTGATCAAGTGGCTGGTCGCGCCGCCGACACCTCACGTCCCCTGGGCGCGACTAGCAGGCCTTGCTACAGCGGAGACGTTTGTCGGGGTCGTGCTGACGTTCGTTCTGTTCAGGTTCGGCTGGCTGGCTCTGTTCGGGGCGGCTCTCGCGGCCGTCCTGCTGATGGCGAAGTTGCACGCGGCGGTGCTAAGGACGGAGGTCAGGAGCCTGGCGGCTGGGCTCGCGATGACGATCATCGTGCCCATCGGCGCGACCATCTTGCTCTTCCTGTTCGCGAACCGGCTCTACTTCCTCTTGGAGTAACGGACGGAGCGCACCGCCCCGCAGCGCGGCTGCCCAAACCCTGCCCAACAGCCGACCGGAGCCGCCCGGTGATCCCTGGCGAGGTCACGCACCGTGCCAGGCTCCCGGCATGACAGCGCGTGACCCGTGCCGTCAGGCGTGGCCACGCTGGGCGACCCCGGCTTACAGGACGGCTCCGGCATTTTCTGTGTGACTTCAGTGGGATGCGAAGGGCGCCGGCTCGTCGGTGCCCTTTCGTGCCCATTCTCCGGCGGAACTGCGCCCTGGATAGCGTCGCGACACGTCGATGGTCGCGAGATCGCGCGCCGTGAAGAGGTCCGGCCGGAGGTGGGCGTAGCGCTCGGTGATGACCCAGCGGAGCCCCTCGCGCGAGAGGCCGAGCTCGCCGAGCGCCAGCCGGAGGTAGGTGCCCGGCGTGTGCTTGCCGATTCTGCCCGTCGCAGCGGAGCGGCGGGATCGCGCGCCCCTCGCCTCCGGTGCGGAGCTTCCAGTCGGCCCGGACCGGGAGCAGGCGATCGAGGATCGGCACCGCGCGCGAGTCCTTGTCCTTGAGCGGCCCCTTCACCGACTCGCGAACGTGGATCCGCCGCGCCTGGAGATGGACGTGCAGCGAGCGGAGCGCGAAGACCTCGCCGGTGCGCAGCCCGGCGAGCGCGCCGAGCGCGTAGGCGACGTTCAGCGGCTCGGGGAGCGGCAGGTAGATGCGGCGAACGTCTGCGAGCTTCGCCACGAACGGTGTCGTCCGCGGATCTCACGGTCGCGACGCTACGGCTTTCGCGGATGCGACGCTCGCCACTCGATCGCCGCTGTTACCCGCTCGGCCGCGTCTGCTGCGCCCGCATCCTGCTTCCAGTGAACCGCGCCCTTGTCGATGCCGAGCGCGTCGAGCACATGGCTCAGGGCCGCGTCCACGCCAACACGCGGCGTGGCTTGCTCGTGCGCCGCAGCACGCACGACCTCGAGGGTGGTCCCGGTCTGTTATCGAAGAAGAACCTCCGGGTTCTTCTTGGCGACTGACAGGAGCTTCAGGGCGGCATCGGACGGTCGCCTCGCGTTTGTTTCCCACGCTTGAACGGTCCGCGGGCTCACATTGAGGATCCTCGCGAACGCGGCCTGTGAGACGCGCAGGTGCGCCCGGACGGCGAGGACCTCCTTCGCTCCCATCGGCGGCGGCGGCTTGAGCTCGACGTCGCGGACGGTCAGCTGCTTGGCGCCGCGATGGTAGGCGATCGCGTCCTCGAGTCCGGCCTTCAGCTTCGCGCACGCGGTCTACGCCGACGGCCCCGCCGACTGGACGAACCCCGTCTCCATCGTGCACGCGTGGTACGACGGAGCGTCCTGGAAGACCGAGGAGATCGCGAGGCGCGTGCTCTCGCCCGGGGACGCGACCCAGGTCCTCCGGTTCGACCTCGGACCGGACGGCACGCTGCACGCTTCCTGGCAGGCAGGGCCCGACCCCAGCAAGGGGCTCGAGGTCGCGAAGCGCGTTGGCGGGAGCTGGCAGCTCGAGAACGTCTCCCTCGCGCTCGGCGCGCCGTACCAGGTCCGCTGGGTGGACCACTTCCTCGCCGGGGACGACGCGGGGGAGCCGCACCTCGCGGTGGTCCAGTGGGACCACACGCTGCTTCACGTCCACCGCGTGTCGGGGGCCTGGACCGCAGAGGTCGTTCCCGCCGGCGCCGTGAGCGTCTTGTGGGGTGACTACGCCGGCGTCCGGCTGCTCGCGGGAGGCGGAAAGGTGACGGTCGTCCACGCACCGACGAATCCCGGGAGCACCGTCGCCGTGGTGGAGTGGACGGCGGACGGATGGGGCTCGCCCACCACCGTCGCCACGATCGTCACCTCGGGGCGATTCGAGGCGGATCGGTCTTCCGACGGCGCGCGGGTCGCGGTCGCCGCGAGCAGCTGGAACGGAGAGACCTGCGACGGCCGGCTCTGGATCCGCGAGGCCGGCGCCGTCACCGAGAAGCGCTGGTTCTGCGACGCGTACTCGGGATCCGCCGTGGGGTTCCGTCCGGACGGGAAGGCGTGGGTGCTGGACGGCCTGACCGACTACGGACCGGAGATGGTGGACGCGATGCTGTTCGAGGAGCCCTGACGCTCCGCCTATTTCTCCACGACCTCGACGGAGCGGAGCGCGGCGAGCAGCTCTTCGCGAAGCGTGGCGGGCGCCCGCGCCGAGGTGCTCGAGAGGTGCAGGTCGATCCAGGTGCCGGCCTGGACGCGCTCGGCGCGGACATGAGCGCTCGTGCCGCCGGGCACCACGACGTCGAAGGCGACGACCT
>WNGL01012470.1_pt1 | contig 12135 bp, 14 predicted proteins | sample 5400591 | NCBI WGS metagenome assembly WNGL01 (sample SAMN13153377, study PRJNA577476) | soil metagenome | isolation source: 80 cm soil or saprolite under Garry oak tree replicate 1 | place: USA:California | collected 2016-06-15
CTTCATCGGCCCCAATCCGCGGTTGAGCACGTCGCAAGAGAGGGCCATTTCCTCAAGCCGATCCGCATTCAGATGCGCCAGCGCTTGAGAAGCCTCAGCAACGATTTCCTTCAGCTCTGGATATACTCGGCTCTCCAACGTATCTCCAATCTCTCCACGTTTCAATGGCTCTACAGCTATTTGCCATCAGCCCCTCTGTTACCGAGCATCGCATCCAGCACCTTCGCTGCAACCGCGGACGCCGGCACGCTGTATGTTCCCGCTGCGATCGCCGCCTGCACCGCAGCTACCATCTCTGCGCGTACCCCGGTATCGGCCGCACTTTGCGAAACCTCTGTTCCGGCACTGCTCAATGTGGCTCGATCCCCAGAAAATGCTCCCTGCACCGCCGAGTTCCGCCCCCGAACCTGCTGGGCCTGAGCCGACGCCGTCGATGGCACCCCAAGCAGCGTCTTTAACTCTTCCGTATTACTCCGAATCTCCATCCACAACCCTCCTTAACAGACCTATCGGCAATCTTGCTGAACACTCTAGTCATTCGCGACCTCTTAATCCGGATATTTCGTTCCTATTCTCAGTATCCGATCCAGATCGGGAAGCATTCCCTGTATGGGAAAGGCTCCGCAGAACGCTGTTAGCAATGCCAAGGCCCCCCTGCTCACTCAGTGCGCGACCGAGAGCTTCGGACGCGAACTCCTCCAAAACTCCACATGAATCCGGCTTATCCTCGTCAGATATGAGCGCATCGCCGGCGGTCATCGGCTTCAACAACGCCTTCATCATCTGCGCTTCAAACTCGTGGGCTGCACGAACCAGTCGCGGCTGCGGCAGGTTGGAAGCCTGAGTTGCGGTTGTCGCTGTCGCTTGAATCACATGCATCACAGCACCTCCAATTCGGCTTCAAGTGCGCCAGCTTCCTTCATCGCTTGCAAGATCGAGATCACGTCTCGCGCACCGGCTCCGGTCCGCTGCAGTTCCTGGACCAGGTCCTCCACTGTCGCGCCTTCTTTCAATTCGATCCGGTTGACCGGCTTGTCCTGGGCTTGCACCGTGGTCTGCTGCACAACCTGAGTAGTTCCCAAAGAAAACCCGTTGGGCTGCGAGACTTTCGCCTCGGAGGTAACATTCACCGAAAGGCCGCCATGCAGAATCGACACCGGCTGCAGCCTAACTGTGCCTCCGATCACGACAGTGCCAGTGCGCTCATTCACCACCACGCGAGCTCGGGGAAACACCTCCACCTCGACGGCTTCCACCTTATCGAGCAGGGCCGCAATATCCTCGTTTGGCAACAGAGAAATCTCCACGCGGCGGCTGTCGACTGCGTGTGCCCGCATGGAACCGAGCGAACGGTCCATTGCTGCAGCCATTCGCTCCGCAGTATGAAAATCGGCGTCGTTCAATATCACGCTAATGTTCTGCATCTGCTTCAGCTCGAAAGGAACCTGCTTCTCCACCAGCGCTCCGCCGGGAATCCGCGCAGTCGTGGGATGGTTCATCTGCCGTGTATTGCCGCCGCCCGTGGCCATGTAGCCGCCAAGCACCAGGGCTCCCTGTGCCTGCGCATATATTTGTCCATCAGGTCCATAGAGCGGCGTCATCAGCAGAATGCCTCCATCGAGCGAGCGCGCGTCGCCGGCGGAAGATGCAGTGATGTCCACCCGAAATCCTGGCCGGCTGAACGGGGGCAGCGTCGCCACCACAAAGACAGCCGCCATGTTTTTCACTTGCATGTTGCTGGCGCTATTCGAACCGTTCTGGGGAACGGTAATGCCCATCCGCTCCAGCGCTGATATCAGAGTCTGTGCAGGAAACACTGTTTGCGAACTGTCACCAGTACCGCGCAAGCCGACAACAAGTCCGTAACCCACTAACTGGTTGTCGCGAATACCCTCAATGGTGGCTACGTCTTTGACTCGTGCGAGCTGCCCTGGAGCTTCGCCTCGAACCAAACCAGCGGCAAGTGCAAATCCCGCGGCCAGAAGCATCCACCAAACAAACACCGTCCAACGCAGACCCTCTGCCATCTTTGATCCAATCGTTGGCTTGGAAATCCCCTGTCGGATTGCACTATCCGATTCCATAACGTTCATCGCGTCGGCCATCTTTTTGACCCTCTCTTGCCTGACTTACAAGCCTGTCTCTAAAACACCACCAGCTTCTCCAGGAACCGAACCAGCGGGTTCTGCCGATAGGTGGAGTCGCTGACAATGCCCTTACCAGTGACTTCGAGTTCGAGATCCGTCATTGCAGTAGAGAGCACCTGATTCTGTGCGCTCACGTCTTCAGGCCGCACCAGCCCACGCAAACGAATGAGCTGCGTCTGCTGTGAAAACGTAAGTTGCCGGGTCGCCTGCACCACCAGCATGCCGTTGGGCAGCACGTCCACCACTTCGCCGCCAAAGGTTGTAGCGATGCTGGAATTGGTGGTGCTCTGTCCTTGCGCGGTTAACCCTGAAGCCGAATTTTGGCCGACGAGGTTCTGCAGGCTGTTCGACGCTTTCAGCGCGCCAAAGAGCGACGTCAGATTGGAACTCGCATTCGACGCGCGCGTGTTCTTTACCTGCCCGTCAGTCGACGCAGCCAGGCTCTCGATCACCACGATGGAAACCACGTCGTGAAGCCGGGCAGCCTTGGCGTCGGTCCCAAGCCGGACGAGCCGTCCTTCCGCACTCCAGATTGAACCTTGTGTCTTCACCTCTGCTGCCTGTTGCGCCCGCACGCGCTCGATGTATGCGCGCAGGGCTAACTCGGGCGGAGTTTTGGCTGACGCTGCGGCCTTTTGCTTCTTCACCGCATGCATCTCCGTCTCGTATGCCAACGCAATTCCCAGACAAGTAAAGAGCGCCCAACTCTTTGAGCTCTTCATCGCATCCCCTCCCTAGTCGGAGGAAGAAGAGCCTGACCTGGCGCCTCGGCAATTACCCGCACGCTTCTGCCACCGATTTTCAATCGCACTGTTAATGCGCTTCCGGCTGCGGCCGCGCCAAGTGCCACAGCTTCCAATCGGGCGTCAGCAATTTTCGTGTGATCTTCCACAATCACTCGGTCGCCGGCGCGGATGATCGGAAGGAGCGATGCAGTGCCGTATTCACGCTCTCGGACGAACTGAGTACTTTTGTAAACTCTCGAACTACGCTCTACTCGTGCCACCGAAATCAAGACCAGGCGTCCTGGGCCTGCAGGATGATCTATGTTGCGAGGAAGAACCCAACGATCCCCAAAATGCCAGTCTTCAATCTCGCGAACAATCTCCTGAGTAGCCTGGTCAGCTTCGCCGGAAGGAGTCGCACCTTGTGGAGCGGCCTGAAGGCCCTCCGATGGCAGGCGGCTAACCGATTGTCCGCCCGCAAGGCTGACAGCCGCGACGGACAGCGTTAGTCCCATCCAGCATAGAATTCGACCGCAACTCACCAGAATCTCCATGTGTCTCTTCATTTTTACCGCGTCATGTTATTGATCTGTGCATACATATCGTCTGCTGCTTTGATAACCTTCGAATTGGATTCATACGCTCGCTGCGCGAGAACCATCTGCACAAACTCGGTCACGATGTCGACGTTCGAGTTCTCAAGGTATCCTTGCTGAAGTGTGCCAAGCCCCTCGGCGCCCCCGGGATTCCCTAGGACTGGATCGCCGGAACTGAGAGTTGCCTGCAGCAGGTTCGCGCCCATGCTCGCCAAGCCTCCCGGGTTCGGAAAGGTTGCCAGCTGAAGCTGCCCCAATTGCGACGGATTCTGCTGACCCGAGAGCGAAGCGTTCACCACGCCATACTGCGTGATCGTGAATGCCGTCGCGTTCGAAGGAATAGTGATATTCGGCAGAACTGGATCGCCGTCGGTGGTCACAATTGTTCCCTGGTTGTTCAGATGGAACTGGCCCGCGCGCGTGTAGGCAATGGTTCCGTCCGGCCGCTGCACCTGAAATAATCCAGGGCCTTCGATGGCCAGGTCGAGTGGGTTCGATGTTTGGTTCAGCGCACCCTGAGTCATGATCACTTCAGTTGCCGCAGATTTTGTTCCCAGGCCAATCTGCAATCCCGCCGAAACAGTCGATTGGCTTTGTGCAGCGCCCGGCGTAACGAGATTCTGGTAGATCATGTCCTGAAACTGGAGGCGCAACTGCCGAAATCCGGTAGTCGACGAGTTCGCCAGGTTGTTCGCAATCGTGTCCAGATTCATCTGTTGCGCGCTCATGCCGCTGGCCGCTGTATAAAGTGCTCGAATCATCTCTCTCCTCGTTTTTGGAAGAGCATTGTGCCACTAAACGCGAGGCAAATCCTCAGTGGCGAACTTGTTAAATTCCGTATGGAAGACCGTCAGCGCCTTCTGCATCATCTCTGCCTGGCGCTGCATCATCATCAGGTCCAGCGTTCCCTGAATAACATCCAGGTTTGCGCTCTCGATGCTCCCCTGGTGAACCGTGGCATTCTTCGAGAGGGTCCCCGTGATTCCACTCGGCGCCACATAGCGGTTGGCGCCTTCTGCTGTGAGCTCTGTTCCCGCTGGAAACGTGAACACGCCCACAGTAGCCACAGCGCCCCCAGCAACCGAGAGCACACCATCTTCTCCCACCGATACCTCGCCCGGAGGCACGAGGATTGGTTGGCTCGTCGTCGACAGCACTGGCTCACCTGCAGCCGTGACCAGAGTTCCGCTTTGCGAACGATGAAAGCTGCCATCCCTTGTAAACCGGAGACCGTTCGCAGTCTGCACTTGAAAGAATCCCTCACCTTCGATGGCGAGATCCAATGGGTTGCCTGTCTGCTGCAGCGCGCCCTGTGCCATGCTCAGCCGGTCGCCACCCAGTAATCCGTAATTGTTGACTGTCTTTCCGAGTTGCGAATTGAGCGCATCCGCCCCCAGGACTACCGACCGGAAGAACTCACGTTCGGCTCGATAGCCGGGAGTCTGCGCGTTGGCGAGGTTGGCTGCGGCCGTATCGAGAGCCTGAGTACGCGCCACCAGACCGGTCATCGCGGCATAGTAACCACTATCCATCGCGCTCACCTCTGCCGTCAGAAGCTGCAGTCGAAGGACCAAAGGGTGGAGGCCAGGATTGGAGGGTTCTTAAAATTGACTTGGACCGGCCTCAATGGTGACATAACTTGGGAGTCTTCGAAATGATGTCACCCGGCAAATGCGTCAGTATTTCTTCGTCCTTTGACGCATTCCGAGTTCTTACAGCTCTCGCAAGACTTATCGCACGGCCGGACCAGATTGACTTACGCCGCGAAACGGACGAGCGAAACAACTACTGCAGACCGTCACAGACAATCGTGACTTCGAAATGTGCGTCTTCAAAGTTGTACGTGTGACGCAGCTGAAACTCAGGCGCCTGCACATGCAGGTTGTAGTTGCTCCCGGTGATCACAGCTGGAACTGAAAGTCCGCAGTTGGCTGCCAAACCCGGTACTTTGCCTTTCCAGACTCCGGCCAGCATATTGCATATCTCGCCGATTCCGTCTTTGACAACGTCGTCGACCCCTTCAAAGTCCATCCCCGTCATATGCGCGGCGACCTTCATCGCTGCCACCGCGCCGCATCTGAAGACACAGGCCCCGCTGAGCAGTCCGCCGAATCCAACCACCGAAGTCACAGACTCCTGCTCCTGATTGACCAGGATGGATTCGCGGTCCGCCACACGCTGGCAGTTCACACCAAGCATAAGTTGAAAAACTTCCTGCACACTTTCTTCCAGATTCTTCGGATCGGACACCAGTTGTACTGAGTCCCGCAACGATAACGCCATCCCATCCCCATTTCCTGTATGTCGCAGCTTCGTGCCCGCGCGATTGCAGCCGACCTCACTTCGTTGAGCAACACGCTGGTTTGTCCGGTCACTCCACATTCAGAAGCGGCAACACTCTTTCCTTTACCTGCTCAGCAGTAAACGGTTTGCGAATATAACCACGGGCCCCCGCCTGAATGGCCTGTTTCACGTGTTCCTCGCTCGATTCCGTTGTGATCATCACGACCGGAACACTTGGCGCCAGATTCTGCGCGCGGAGTTGCCGCACAAACTCGAGCCCATCCATTGAGGGCATGTTGATGTCGGAAAGAATCAAATCAACCTGTTTGATCTTTAGTAAACCCAACCCCTCGCTGCCACTTCCGGCCTCGAAGACGACCAGCGTATCGAGACCCGCCTGGCGAAGTGTCCGCTCCACGATCTTGCGCATCACCGAGGAATCGTCAACGATTAACGCTCGAACCTCGCTCATTTTGTGACTCCCCTGCTCCTTTGCTTATCGGCCTGTCTGCGCGATCCTTGAGACGAGGCATATTCCATGCCCGAAATGGCGCTTCGCGTCTAAAGCGCGCCTACGGAGCATACAACATCCTTGATCGAGCTCATCTCGGGAAGAGACTGACCCTGAGCGCGGAGCCACATCCTCAGCCAAAGACACTCATGCACCCTGACCAGCCGCGAGGCAACAGGGCGCGCTCGCTCCACCGAGCGCGAAAGTGCATGAGCAGCAGCCGGCTCCGAGACGGCCTCAATGAGTTCCACAGGCGGAAACTTTGCATCCAGCATCCGCTTGTGCGCGGGACCGAATTGGGATGCTTGCACAACACCGCTCTCAACGCGCAACCCCGTCATTCGTTCAATCGCCAGGGCCAGCATCGGATCAAGGCACTCCTCGAAGCCCAGATAAAGGAGTTTTCCCGCAGCCACCCGCAATGGCAATGCGCCATAAGCATCGACAAACAAGCGGGGCATAACTACCGTCACCGCGGCGGTATCGTGGAACTCGAGAGGCAGGACCGGGCAACTCCACTGCAAACCCAGCGCACGCGTCACCATCGAGTCGTTCACAGCGCATTGCTTAACCAGCCATTCGCCAATCCTTCCGGTGCCGGCGGATTTCTGCGCATCGATCGCTTTTCGCAGCTGGATTTGGGTGATCCAGCCCTGCTCGAGCATCAGCAAGCCCAGCGGGATGCGATGGCGATGGCTTTCACGCACTGATATTCGCCCGTCGAGTTCGCGCTTTATGGCGATTCTCATTCGCGCGAAGGTGCAGTCGGGCGAACAAGTCCAGCCATCCTCAAACGCAGGTACCGAGCGGCTTCGCCATAGATGCAACCACCCTGAGCGGCAGTCCGGATTGGCGCAGCTCTCGAACATGCCTGGCCGAAAATGGCCGGCACCGGGATTCAGTGTCGCGCCGCCCTTATCTCCCGGCAAAGCCTGAACCCAGCCGTCCACGCTCGCTCCATCCCCGCTAATGTGGAGTCGCTCGGACTCATTTGTCCAGCGTCTTAGAAGAGACATCGTATGCTCTCCAGGCGCTTGCGGGGAGTCGCGACCTCGGTCACTCTCAGGCCGAAGTTTCCGTTGACCAGTACAACCTCGCCGCGGGCAACAATCTTGTCGCCCACAATCAGGTCCACCGGATCGGATACGTGACGGTCCAGTTCGACAACGTCGCCTGGGCCGAGGTCCAGAATCTCGCCCAACGGCATTTCTCGGCATCCAAATCGCAGAGCGGCTTCCAACTCCACGTCTAGCAGCAGCTCGGCTCCCGGACTGATGCATGGCAGCGGCATCGAATCGACCGGCGAGGCGGAAGAACACGAAGCAGGTGCGGCGCAAACCTCGTCATGCACCAGAATCGCCCACTCACCTGCGGCCGACTTCAACTGAAATGCCCGAGAGATCTCCCTTGCGCTCTCGCATTGTTTGAACTCTGCTACTCGACACTTCTTTCCGCTCTTCGCAAGCAACTCACCGGCGGCCGCGTCCGCGACCTCGCGCAGCAACTCTGCCCAACTTGCCTTCTGATCAGCACCTTCACCCAGCAGAGGAGCGTCCAGTATTCCGGCATCGAGTGAAACAGAAAAGCACCCCGCCTCATCTCCGCCAATCGTGGCCGTAAAACCGAAAGCCTCACCCTTCAGCGGCTTCGGCCGAGACTCTGAGAGCTCAGGTCCCCCAGCCAAGGCCTGGGAAAAGAGCGTTGTTGCAACTGACGTCCAACAGTCCAGATAGCTCTTCACACCTGCGCTCCAGTTACCCCGACCTCGATCCGTGCGGCTCTGCGCGCTCCCTGCCGGATGGCATACGCTTGTGCGAGATGCTGCCCTCCGACGCGCCATTCAGCGGCAGTGTTGGCAGACTGTTCGAGGCGCAGCACGGTTCCCGGCTTAAGGTTTTCAATTTCACTTGTCTGCAGACGCACCGACGGTAATTGCAAAGTTCCGCCAAATCGGATTTGCCGCGCAGCTGCCACCATTCGAGCGCGTGTCTCTGGAAGATGACGCCGGCGACGGCCCCAATCGGACGTCAAACGGCGAAGAATCGTATTGGCGACCACGGCAGGAAAAGCGAGATTGAGAAGTCCGGAACCGTTTGGCATCCGACTCTCAAAGCTCAGGCACAGTGTTTTCTCGTTGACCGACATGATGCGCGCCACTTGCGTTTGCATTTGTCGACGCTCGAAGTTGAAGCTGAGGCCCACGGGCTGCCATGCCGCCGTTAATTCGCGGCAGATGATTTCGACCACGCTGGCCAAGATCGCCTCTTCGATATCCGTCAACTCGCGCAGCGGTCCTTCCTTGCCCTCGCCACCCAAAAGCAAATCGATAATCGGGGGAACAAGCGCGAGATCGAGCTGCAGCACCGACAACGCACCCAACGGTTCCAGCCGAACTGAGGAGACATAGCTGATCTCCGGGATGCGCATCAGGAATTCGTTGAAGGTTATCTGTTCGGCCGACACAAGGTTGACCCGGAATCTGCTGCGCAGCCATGCGGCAAGATTGTGCGTCAGGTTCCGGGCAAAAAGGTCATTCAGCATGCTTATGGCGCGCAACTGCTCGCTGGATATCTGCCCGGCCGCAGAAAAGTTGTAAGGAACCACGCGTTCTCGCAATTCCGTTTTGATTGCGTCTGGTGTTGAAGTGCGCGCAGCTTCAAAGAGGGCGTCAATCTCATCCTGCTTCAGCATCTTTTCCATCAAATGTCACTCCCCCCATCTTTTGGGCAGTTCGGCCTTACATCCGCTACGCAGAGATTTCTAAACAATGGTCATGCAACCCGGTTCATGCTCGCGCATACGCAACGCGCTTGCGCATTCGGCCTTGTTCAAACGAGCCTGCCGTTGCGAGGTCCCTGAGAGCAGCCCGTAGATGTATGACCGCGGACGCGTGCACCTGCGAGACGCGTGACTCGACGACTCCCAACGCCAGCCCGATCTCACGCATCGTCATCTCTTCGTAGTAATAGAGCGTCATCACCAGGCGCTCTCTCTCGGGCAAATTCGTAATGGCGTCCGAAAGCCTCTCCGCAAGTTCGCCCTTCAGACAGCAAAACAGTGGGTCCTCTTCCGGGCGGCCCGGTACATACGCAAGCTCTTCGTCTCCCGAGTCTTCATTGCGCTCGATGTGGAGCGTTCCGATCTCCAGACCCTTCAGTTCGCCCAGGAGCTGTTGGTATTCTTCAAGGCCCAGTTCCATCTCCGCGGCGATTTCGCCTTCGCCTGGTGCTCGACCCAAGCGCGCTGTCAGCGTTCGGATGGCTTCCTCGACGGCGCGGCCCTTGCGCCGCAGCTCGCGAGGGCTCCAGTCCAGCGTGCGCAGACTGTCGAGAATCGCGCCGCGGATGCGGAACTGCGCGTAGCTGCGAAATTGCACTCTCTTTCCCGGATCGAATTTTGCAAAGGCCGAGCGAGAAAGCGCACGATTGGCAAATGCTCCAGCAACAAACGCTCCTGCTCCCCACTGAGTATTTGGGCTCCGGCTGCCGCTGGCGGATAACCGCTTGCGACCGGCCCCCGACTCTGCGCGGTGTTGTTTGGCGCGGTTCCTGTCTCAATTCCCATCTGCGCTACTCCTCATCGAACTGCTTGCCGCGTTTTGAATCCTTATGCCAAAATTCACCGGCCATGACTGACGAATCGCTTCTCTTACTGCACCGTCCCCAGCGGCTTTAGACGGATAGCTGGAGGAATTTCTGCGGCAGCCACAACCGCGAGCCGCGGCAAGATAGGCTCCAGCCAACGCTTGACGTGATAGCGGGCCGGACTGGGACAAAGCAGCACGGGGAGGGCCGCGGAAGCGGAAGATCCGATTAACTGTTTCAAAGAATCGGCAAGCCGCCGCACAATTGGGATTCCTGGCATTGCCACAGGAAGGAGTCGTTGTCCGGACTCCGGCGCGAGGGTTGAGAGGATCTCTTCCTCGAGCGCGGAATCGAGCAGCAACACCGGCAATTGACCATCATGGTCGAGCAAGGGTTGAACCAGGCGCCGCCCGAGAGCCTGGCGCGCCGCTTCTACAAGCGCTACCTGGCTCTTATTCACCGATGCCATCTCCAGAAGTGCCTCGAGAATAGAGCCCATGTCGCGGATCGAGACCCGTTCACGGAGCAGTTGCTCCAATACGCGCTCTACTTCGCCGAGCGTGAGCAGTTTCGGAACCAGTTCCTCCATTAACTTCGGGTGACTGTCGTTCAGCGAGTCCATCAGGCGCTTGGTCTCTGCGCGACCCAGCAGTTCATGAGCGTGCTGACGAATCATTTCTCCGAGATGTGTAGTGATCACGGTGACGGCATCCACCACGGAGTAGCCGGCCGCGATCGCCTGATCTTCGAGTGCTGGAGCAATCCAAACAGCAGGCACACCAAAAGCTGGCTCGCGCGCCTCTCTGCCCTGCAGCGGCCTTCGTCCCGGGTCGCCTGAAACCGCCAGCAGTTGTGTTCCTTCCGTCTGCCACCGGCCAATCTCCATCCCTCGAAGCGAGAAAAGATACTCGCGCGGTCGCAAGCGCAGGTTGTCTGAAATATGGACTGGCGGCACCAGAAATCCCATTTCAGCGGAAAGATGCCGGCGCAGAGACCTCACCCGGTTCAGTAATTGTCCACCCTGCTTCTCATCGACCAGCGGGATTAGCTGGAAGCCGATCTCCAGGGTGAGTTCTTCCAGTCGCAGCAATCCGGCCATGTCCGAGCCTTGGGCTTGGTCGGCTTTCTTCTTTTCCACCGGCCCGATTTCAGCAGGCATGGCGACCTCGGCGGCGCGCGCGACGCGGCGCGCGCCCCAGAACAATCCCCCTGACACAATGAGGAATGTGATGCTGGGTAGTCCCGGAATAAGACACATGGCTCCCGAGACCAGGCTGGCGAGATACAAGGTCGCCGGGCGTGCAAGAAGTTGCTGGCGAATCTCGGTGCCCAGCATTCCAGCGGAGTTGGCTCGCGTGAGAGTGATGCCTCCGGCAACCGACACCAGCAAGGACGGAATCAACGTGACCAGTCCGTCGCCCACGGTGAGAACCGTATAGGTCCTGGCTGCCTCGCCCAGATCAATGCCCTGCTGCAAGGTGCCGATCAACAAGCCGGCAACAATATTGATAGCCGTGATGAGAATCGTGGCCAGCGAATCGCGCTGATTGAACCGGGCGGCCCCATCCATCGCGCCATAAAACTCTGCTTCCCGCGCAATTGCCTGCCGACGTCTGCGCGCCTCGGCCTCTTCGATCAGGCCGGCGTTCATGTCGGCGTCGATGGCCATCTGTTTGCCGGGAAGAGCGTCCAGCGTAAAGCGCGCCGTGACTTCAGCAGTGCGCACCGCCCCGTGCGAGACAACCAGAAATTGAATCGCGATCAGCGCAAGAAAAAGCACAAATCCGACGACGTAATTCCCGCCCACCACAAACTGCCCGAAAGCCTCAATTACCTTACCGGCCGCGGAAGTTCCCTCGGATCCATGAAGAAGAATGCGGCGGCTTGAAGCAATGTTCAGAGACAAGCGAAACAGCGTGAGCAGCAACAACAAAGTGGGAAATACGGAGAGCTCAACAGCGCGACGGATCTGCACCGCGGAAAGGAAGACGATTATGGAAGCCGCCATCGAGAGGGCCAACAAGAAATCCAGCGCAAACGCAGGCAACGGTATCAGCATCACGAAGATCACGCTGATCGCGCCCAGGGGCAGCAGGTACTCCCGTAGACGGTCGAGCAAGGACACGGGCGCGAACGATGTCGGCGTCAAGGCGGCAGTGCTCATCGTGCGCCTCCGTATCTTGGTTGATCGGGGCTAGGCGAGTGGGCGCCTGGAGAACCCTCCAACGGAGGAATAATGATCGCCTGCGTTGCCGTCCTCGAATCCACCGTCCGCCGGCCTGCTTCGCG
>WNGL01008783.1_pt1 | contig 12133 bp, 11 predicted proteins | sample 5400591 | NCBI WGS metagenome assembly WNGL01 (sample SAMN13153377, study PRJNA577476) | soil metagenome | isolation source: 80 cm soil or saprolite under Garry oak tree replicate 1 | place: USA:California | collected 2016-06-15
CCCCGGCGCCGGTGCCGGTCGGCGCCCTGGCGGCGAGCGTGTGGACCGGCCGCCGGCTGTTCGTGTTCGGCGGCCAGCTGCCAGATAAGACGACGCTGGGGCCGACGGCGGGCCTGTATGACCTGGCTTCGGGCAGGTGGACGGTCACCGCTACGGCGCCGTTCGGCAAGGGACTGCGCCAGCCGGCCGCGGTGCGGGCCGGCCGGCTGGTCGTCGTGGCCGGCGTGGCGGGCAGCCGGGTGGAGGTAGCCAGTTATGACCCGGCGGCCCGGACGTGGCGGCGGCAGGACCCGCCGCTGCCCGCGGCGCATCCGGCGCTCGCGATCGCCATGGTCGCCGCCGCCGGCCGGGTGATCCTCTGGTCGCTGTGGGGACGGATGCAGCAGACCGGGCCGGGCTCGTTCACCGGATACTCCGGCGTCGACGTGCGCGCGCTGGCCGGGGGCCGCTGGCGGGATGTGACCGGCGGCTGGCCCCAGCACCAGGCCGTCCCGCCGCCGCTGTTCACCGGCCGCCAGATCCTGGGGGCCTGCTCCCACCCGTCTGGCGGCCAGCCCGGCTTGCTGGCCGACCCGGGCACGCTGCGGATCACCCGGCTGCCGCGCGGGCCGCTCGATGACACCGGCCCGGTCATGGTGTGGACCGGAGCCGCGGCCCTGGCGATCAACCCGGGCGCCGAGATCAGCGGGCCCCGGGTAAACGTGCGGCCGGGTGACATGGCGGCATGGGACCCCGCATCCGGGGCGTGGCGGCGCCTGCCCGGCGCGCCCGGGCCGCTGGCGGATGACGCCACGCCCGCCTGGACCGGCCGCGAGCTGCTCGCCATCACACCAGACGGGACCCTGCTTAGCTTCGCTCCATAACCGCGCTTCGGCGCGAACACCGCCAGGAGCAGCGTTAACCTGCAGGCTCGTGGGCGCGAAGACAGCGCCGTGATCGGCGCGGCCGGGATACTGCGCCCGGGCGAGGCCGCTGCGGGCGCCAGGCCACTGTCGCCGGACAGCGCCACTGCCCTGACGAACCCAGCGAAGTCCCGATGCGGCGTCAATGCTAGCTGTTAGAGCAAGGCGGAGTCCCCGCAGGGACGGCGACAGAGAACCTCCCGGCGGTCGTGAAGCTGACGTGGATGCCCGGCCCGGCCAGCCCTGACGACGGGCTGAGATAGACCCAGTATTCATCAGTGAGGGAGACTGCCCGGGCGTGACCGGTCAAGTTGCCGGACCCGTGAGCGTCGGTCACCCCGGCGGCCCAGGATTCGTAGCCGGTGCTGCCCGCACAGCCAAATCCGATCAGGGTGTATCCGCTGCGCGGCCTCCCGCCGCTTATGTGAGCGGACACCACAATCTGTTCCAGCCCGCCGGAAAACCTGGCCGACGCGATCGTCACCGTACCGTTCAGTGTCCCGTATGAGGGCAGCGTGACCGTCCTGCTGGATAGCGACGGCGGGACAGTGCCGGGAGGAAGCGAGGCGGCCACAGGGCGCGGATGCCGACGCAGCGCTGCCACCTCCGCGCGGTAATGGACGGCGACCGCGATCGCCACGGCCAGCGCCGCTGCCAGCAACGCAACCGCCAGCACCCAGGCCAGCCGGGAGGAGATGGTTCGCGGCTCAGCGGAGATGATGTCGTTCTGCTCCCGCTTCACAGGACAAATTAGAGACTGGCGATACCCCGGGGTCAACAAACCAGTGACCGGTGGTAGGTCAGGCGAGATGATCCGTGGTTGCCACCGAATCCTCAAGGTAAGTCTGACAGGGGTGGCATCCGGTAGCCTGGCGCCGTCGTGATACGGGCGGTTGTGTTCGATGTGGGCGGCGTGCTGGAGCGCGACGTGCCGGCGGAGCGCTGGCTGGGGCCGTGGCGGGAGCGGCTGGGGCTGACCGAGGCGGAGTTCCAGGCCGCGCTGGCCCGCGTCGATCCGGACGACGTCATCCTGACCGGCGGCCTGTCCGAGGTGCAGTACGGCCGGCGGTACGCTGCCGCGCTCAGCCTGTCGGACGCGCAGCTGGCGGAGTTCATGGCCGGCCAGTGGGACTGGTACTGCGGCGAGCTCGACCACGAGCTGATCGGTTTCGCCGCCAGCCTGCGGCCACCGTACGCGACGGGGATCCTGAGCAACTCCGCGGACGGGGCCCGGCGCGAGGAGCAGGCTCGCTACGGGTTCGCCGGACTGTTCGACCCCATCATCTACTCGCACGAGGCCGGCCTGGCCAAACCCGACCCGCGGATCTACGCGCTGCTCTGCGACCGGCTGGGCGTGCCGCCCGGCGACGTGGTGTTCCTCGACGACGTGCAGGACAACGTCGACGCCGCCGTCGAGTTCGGCCTGCGTGGGCTGCTGCACCGGAGCACCGCCGAGTCCATCGACGCGATCAGCTCGCTCATTGCCTCGGGCCGCTAGCAGGATCCGGCGGCACGATGTGACAGCGTGCCGGTTAGAACCGGCTCGATGTCACAACATGCCGGTTCGGCGGGGGGCCGCGGCGGGGGCGGCTGGCGGCGGCGGCGGCGGCGGCCGGGGCGGGGGGGCGCGGCGGGGACGGGGCGAGGCGGGCCTGAGGGCAGGGCGGGTATTTGAAAACGGGACTATGGGGTAGCGTCGGGGCGTGGGCGCTTCGGGAGAGTTTGTACGGGATACCAGGTACCTGAACGCACGGATCACGGCGGACGGGCGGGACGGGACGCTCCCGGCCGAGGCGGGGCGCTACCGCCTGGTGGTGGCGCGGGCGTGCCCGTGGGCCAACCGGACCATGATCGTGCGCCGGCTGCTCGGGCTCGAGCCGGCGCTGTCGATGGGCATCTGCGGGCCCGAGCACGACTGGCGGAGCTGGACCTTCGACCTGGACCCCGGCGGGGTCGACCCGGTGCTCGGCATCGGCTGGCTGCGCGACGCCTACGAGAAGGCGGTGCCGGGCTACGACCGGGGCGTCACCGTCCCGGCCATCGTGGACGTGCCCGCGGGCGCGGTGGTCACCGCCGACTACCGGCAGATCACCCTGGACCTCGAGGACGAGTGGTCGGCGTTCCACCGGCCGGGCGCGCCGGACCTGTACCCGGACCAGCTGCGCGACGAGATCGAGGAGATCAGCGCCGGGGTCTACGAGGACGTCAACAACGGCGTGTATAAGTGCGGGTTCGCCAGCTCGCAGGCCGCCTACGAGGACGCCTACGGCACGCTCTTCGCCCGGCTCGACGAGCTGTCCGAGCGGCTCGCCACCCGCCGCTACCTGGCCGGAGACACGATCACCGAGGCGGACATCCGGCTGTGGCCCACGCTGGTCAGGTTCGACGCCGTGTACCACGGGCACTTCAAGTGCAACAGGAACAAGCTCACCGAGATGCCGGTGCTCTGGGCGTACGCGCGCGACCTGTACCAGACGCCGGGGTTCGGCGACACCATTGACTTCGACCAGACCAAGGCGCACTACTACCTGGTGCACACCGGCCTGAACCCGTCGCGGATCATCCCGGCCGGACCCGAGGAGTCCGGCTGGCTCACCCCGCACCACCGCGAGGAACTCGGCGGGCGGCCGTTCGGCGACGGAACGCCGCCGGGCCCGCCGCCACCTAGTGAGCAGGTGACGGACGGACCCGGGGTATAAGGCCGCGCGGGCTAGCAGGGTCAGCCCGAGCAGGCCGCGGGCGGCGTCAGCGCGGCCAGGCCGGACAGGTTGGTCGCCGCGTCCTGGTACAGGGCGTAGGTGCGGCCGCCGCTCAGCACTGTGACGACGCTGAAGTTCTCCGGGGTGCCGTGGTCGGCGGGAATGGCGGTGCTCGCCCGCACCCGGCCGGTGGCCGGGTCCGCGCACACGAGCTGGTGAGAGCCGCCGACCCAGACGGCGCCGCCGCTGAAGGCGGGCAGCGAGGCCAGTCCGCCGCCCGCGCCCGCGCCGACACGGAAGGAACGGGACAGGTCACCGGCCGGGGCGAACCAGACCCACTCGCTGTGCCCGGACCCATCCGTGCCCCAGACCCCGCCCGACGACGCGACTAGGTTCCCCGCGCCGCCCGCGGGCATCCGCGACGACCCCGCCAGCACGCCGGTGGTCAGGTTGTACACCAGCAGCCGCAGGGATCCGGCCGGGTTGGTGCCGACGTAGAGCTTGCTCCCGTCGGGTGAGACGGCCACCGAACTGGCCGGGTCGGCGGGCATGTAGATGCGCCGGACGATCTGGCCGGAGGCCTGGTCGAGCACCGCCACCGTGTCGCCCGCGGCGACGTAGAGCTGGCCACCGGGCCCGGCGGCCAGCACCCCGGACGCGTTGCTGGACACCCCGCCGATGGCGGGCACCAGCATCGACGTAACCTGGGCGAGCGTCCTGGTGTCGTAGCTGTGCAGGATCACGTTGCCGCCGTGATAGGACCACACCACCCAGACCGTGTTCCCCAGCACGACCGGCGGGTTCGGGAGCGGCGGGCGGTAGGACGTCGACCGCAGGATGTTCCCGGTGGCCGGGTCGATCCGGACCAGGGCGTTCCCGGTGACCGCGTACAGCGAGCCCGCGTCGGCGGTCAGCCCGACCTGGTCGAACGACCGGCGGTTGATCAGCTCGGCGCCCCAGATCCCGCCGGCGATCCGCACCGGCGGCAGCGGCCGGTTGGTCGACGCCGGCGGCTGTGTAGGCGGCGTCGAGGACGGCGAGCCCGAGACGGCCGGCGACGACGGCGTGCCGTCCTTCGGCAAGATGGCGTGGCTGTGCGAGGTCATCACGGTGGCGATGCCCGCGCTGGTCCCGGCCACGGCGAACACGGCCAGCGCGGCCAGCGCCGGCGCCCACCCCCGCCTTCCCCCAGAGAACCCGCGCCGCGCGCGCGGCTCCCGGCGCGCAGCGTGTCCCCGCCCGGGGCCCCCCCGCCCGGCCTCGGCGGCCAGCCGGAACGCGACATCCTCCACGGTCACCCGGCGCGGCGGCTCGGGCGTGACCCGGTGCAGCATCTCCGCTAGCTGCCGTTCCTCGGTGTTCACGAAACCTCCCGGGCGGAAACCCCGGCCTTCAGGCCAGGGAGGAAGCGCGTACGGCGCGCCTCGCGTAGTTTTACGGTCAAAGTCGCCATCCTGTAAGAATGAGGACGGCGTATCGGTGCCGGGCATACCCGGACGAGGCAGAGCAGCAGATGCTGGCGCGCACATTCGGCTGCATTCGGGTGGTGTGGAACCGGATCCTCGCGGAACGGCACCGGCTTCGACGTGCCGAAGGCAAGAGCCTGTCCTATTCCGCATCCGACGCAGCACTGACCGCACTCAAGCGCGACCCGGAGTTCGCCTACCTGTCCGAAGTGTCCAGCGTCCCGCTGCAGCAGGCGCTGCGGCACCAGCACAAGGCGTTCGAGGCGTTCTTCGCCCGGCACGCCCGCTATCCCCGGTTCAAGTCCCGTCGCGGCAGGCAGTCCGCCACGTACACACGCAGCGCGTTCCGCATGAAGGACGGCGCGCTGTGGCTGGCCAAGACCGCCGCGCCGGTGCGATACGTATGGAGCTGGCCCGACATCAACCCGGCTGACCTTGACCCAACGTCGGTAACCGTGACCAGGGACGCGGCAGGGCGCTGGTTCGTGACCTTCCACGTGGACGCGCCCGGCCCCGCGCCGCTGCCCGCTACGGGCGGGAACGCAGGGGTGGACGTGGGCCTGGCCCATTTCGCGGCCTTGTCCACTGGAGAGAAGATCCCGCACCCGGAGGACTGGGAACGGCATGAACGGCGGCTCAAGCGGTATCAGCGCAGGCTCGCCCGGTGCAAGCGCGGCTCCGCGAACCGCGCCAAGCGTGCCGTGAAGCTTGCCCGTGCACACGCCAGGGTAGCCGACGCGCGCCGCGACTTCCTGCACAAGGCCAGCACCGATCTGATGCGCCGGTTCGACGTGATCGCGGTCGAGGACCTGAACGTGTCCGGCATGGTGCGCAACCGGAAGCTGGCGCGCGCCATCTCCTGCGCAGGATGGGCGGAGTTCCGCTCGTTGCTGGTGTACAAGGCGGAACGCTACGGCCGCACGGTCATCGTCGTGGACCGCTGGTACCCCTCTTCTAAGACCTGCTCGGCGTGCGGGCACCTCCTCGCCGCCCTCAGTCTCGGGACGCGCAACTGGGCGTGTCCGGCCTGCGGCACCCGGCATGACCGGGATGTCAATGCCGCTAAGAACATCCTGGCCGCCGGGCTGGCGGTTACTGCCTGCGGAGGCGATGTAAGACGAGCCGGGACCACCCGGGCGCAGTTGCCGACGAAACAGGAACCCTTGGGCGCGAGCCCCGGAATCCCCGTACCTTAGGGCGGGGAGGAATGTCAAGACGTCACACCTCCGGTCATGAGCTCGGCCAGCCCGGGCGCGTCTCGCAGCCGGGCCAGCGCCTTCGACGCGTGCGCCTTCACCGTGCCCACCGAGCAGCCCATCGCCGCCGCGGTCTGCGCCTCCGTCTGATCGGCGAAATAGCGAAGCACCACCACGGCGCGCTGCCTGGCCGGCAGCCGGTCCAGCGCCGCGATCAGCGCCTGGCGGGCGTCGACCTGCGCGAACGCGTCCCCGTACGCCTGCAGTTCGGGCAGCCGCCCGGTGGCGACCTCACCGGTCCAGCGCCGCTTGCGCCAGCGCAGGAACGTGTTGACCATGATCTTCCGCACATAGAGCTCCGGCGCGTCCTGCCTGGTCAGGGTGGACCACCGGGGCCAGGCCGCGGCCAGGGCGGTCTGCACGAGGTCCTCGGCGCTCGGCCAGTCACCGGTCAGCAGCCAGCCCGACCGCAGCAGCGCGGTCGACCTGGCTTCGACGAAATCACGGAACCCGTCCGGTTCAGACGGACGACCATCCACCGGCACCACCTCCATCGCCCCGGTCAACCCCGCACAAGCCTGCTCCAGTACCTTCACGCCTACTAAGAGACGCCGGCAGGCCGTGATGGTTTACTCGCGGAGCCTGCCGAGTTGCTGGGCCGCCCGCTGCTGCCGTGACTCGGCCCGGTACGCCTGGCGCCGCGCCTCGGCGAGGCGCTGGCGGGCGTCGGCGAGTTCGGCTTCCAGACCGCCGACGGTTGCCTCCAGGTCGTGTTCGGCGGCCAGGGCGGCTTGGAGGTCACGGTCGGCGTGAGCCAGCGACCGTTCGGCTTCCATGATCTTCTCCCGGCGGCGGGCCTCGCGCTCGGCTTCGGCCTCAGCCGGATCCTTGGTCGTGGCCTTGACGGCCGGCGCGGGAGCGGAGAAGCCATCGGGAAGGGCCCCGAAGCCCGCGTAGTGCGCGGCGCGGACCAGGGTGCCCAGGCCGGCCGCCACCTCGGGGTCGGCGATGGCCGCGTCGAGGGTGGCGGTCACCTCCTCGCGCACCGCCGCGGGCGGCGCGGGAAGCTCGGCCACCTCCAGGGCACGCCGGGTGAGCTCGTCGACCAGGCGGCCCCGGGCCGCGGTCAGCTCCTTGATCCTGGCGCCGGCGCTCGCCTCGCGCAGGTCGGCGGCCAGGGCGCCGAGCCGGGTCCGTACCTCGGGGTCCGACCGCACCAGGCGATTGACCACCCAGGCCGAACGGGTGGGTTTCCGCAGCGCCGCGATCTGCTTCGCCGCGGCGGGCTCGCCCGCGTCGCGGGCGCCGGCGGCGAGTTCGGCGCGGCGCGCGGTGAAGCCGTCAGGGTCGGCCTCGTAGAGTTCGGCCTCCGCCTGGGCCAGCAGGTCGCTCACACAGGCAGAATAGGCAGCATGACGGGCGTCGTGCCATCGGGGCGGGGACACATGCTGACCGCGCGGGGGAACGTGATGGCGTTCAAGGCCGTCGCGGACCAGACCGGCGGCGACTTCTCGCTGATGGAGCGCACCGTGCCGCCGGGCGCCCGCACGCCGCCGCCGCACCGCCACGTGAACTGCTCGGAGGCGTTCTTCGTGCTGGCCGGGACGATCACGTTCCGGCTGGACGACGCCGAGCTGACCGGCGGCGCCGAGGACTTCCTGCTGGTGCCGCGGGGGGCGGCGCATACGTTCGGTAACCAGGGCTCCGAGCCCGCCCGGCTGCTGGTGCTGCACGCCCCGGCCATGGATGCCTATTTCGAAGAACTGCACAAGCTCTGGTCGTCCGGCGAGGCGCCGTCGCGGGAGGCCGAGCGGGAGCTGATGAGCAGGTACGGGATGGAGCCCGCCTGACGCCCGCCCGAAAATGTCAGTGGTACGGCATAAGGTGAGGAACTATGGCACCGACCGCCGCGACTGACATCAGCCCGGACTCCCTGGAGCAGTACCGCCGGGAGCTGACCGGCTACTGCTACCGCATGCTGGGCTCGGGCTTCGAAGCCGATGACGCCGTACAGGAGACCATGCTGCGCGCCTGGCGCGCGGCCGAGGGGTTCGAGGGCCGGTCCAGCGTGCGGTCCTGGCTGTACCGGATCGCCACCAACATCTGCCTGGACATGCTGCGCGGGCGGCAGCGGCGGGCGCTGCCGATCGACCTCGGGCCGGCCTCGCCGCCGGTCGAGGCGCTGCTCGGCGGGTGGCATCCCGACGACATCTGGATCTCCCCGATCGCGGATGACAAGGTGGTGCCCGAGCACGGCGACCCGGCCGACATCGCGGTGGCGCGCGACACGATCAGGCTGGCGTTCGTGACCGCGCTGCAGCACCTGCCCGCCCGGCAGCGGGCCACGCTGATCCTGTGCGAGGTGCTGCGGATGCCGGCCGCCGAGGCGGCCAGCACCCTGGGCACCAGCGTGGCCGCGGTGAACAGCGCGCTGCAGCGGGCCCGGGCCACGCTGGCCGCGCTGCCCGAGGAGCAGCGCCCGGCGTCGGTCGACGCGGACCAGAGCGAACTGCTGGCCCAGTACGTCGACGCGTTCCAGCGCTATGACATGGACCGGCTGGTCGCGCTGCTGCACGACGACGCGCTGATGACGATGCCGCCGTACGCCATGTGGGTCAGGGGCGCGCAGAACATTACCCGCTGGATGCTCGAGCCGACGCCGAGCGCCTGCAGGGACTCGATCATGGTGCCGGCCGGGCAGGTCAACGGCGTGCCGGCGTTCGGGCAGTACAAGCCGGACCCGGCCGGCGGGCATGCCCCCTGGGCGCTGCAGGTGCACGAGGTGTCAGGCGGGCGGATCAGCCGGATGACGTTCTTCCTGGACACCGAGCGGATCTTCCCTGCGTTCGGGCTGCCGCCGCACCTAGGCTTAGCCGGGTGAGCACCGACATCTCCGGCGTGGGGCAGCCCGGGTTCGTCGCCCGCTACGGGCTAGCGGGCCCTGAGCGGGCGGCGGCCGCGGACGAGGCGGCGGCGCGGATCCGTGAGCTCGGGCTGCGGACGGTCCGGGTGGCGGTGGTCGACCAGCACGGGATCCCGCGCGGCAAGATGCTGTCCCCCGAGGCGGCCATCGCCGCGATGTCCGACGGGCTCGACTTCTCCGGCGCCATCTACAGCCTGGACACCGGCAACCAGGTGTTCGTGCCCGCGTTCGCGCGCGGCGGCGGCTTCGGCATCGCCGAGTTCACCGGGTTCCCCGACGTGATGGTGGTGCCCGACCCGGCCACCTTCCGGGTGCTGCCGTGGGCGGACCGGACCGGCTGGATGCTGTGCGACGTCTACTTCTCCAACGGGCAGCCGATGCCGCTCGACGGCCGCGGCCTGCTCCGCCGGATGCTGTCCGGCCTGGCCGAAGCCGGGTACGACTACCTGGCCGGCCTGGAGGTCGAGTTCTGCGTCGTCGTCCGCTCGCCCGAGGAACTTGCGCCGGAGAACGCCGGCTTCACCCCGCCCCCGCCGCCGGTCAGCGTGTTCGAGCGGGGCTACCAGTTCCTGTCCGAGACGCGGCTGGACAGCATGGGGCCCACGCTCGAGGCGGTCCGCGACGCGCTGTTCGACGTCGGCCTGCCGCCGCGGTCGATCGAGGACGAGTGGGGCCCGGGCCAGCTCGAGTTCAGCTTCGCGCCCATCTCCGGGCTGGCCGCGGCCGACGCCGCGGTGCTGTTCCGGTCCGCGGTCAAGCAGGTCTGCCAGCGCCGCGGGCTGCTGGCCACGTTCATGTGCCGCCCCGCGCTGCCGAACTTCTTCTCCTCCGGCTGGCACCTGCACCAGTCGCTGCTGTCCCGCGCGGACGGCTCGAACGCGTTCGCTTCCGCGTCGGCGCCGCTGTCTGACCTCGGCCGGCACTACGTCGCGGGGCTGCTGACGCACACGGCACCGATGGCGGTGTTCGCGGCCCCGACGGTCAACGGGTACAAGCGCTTCCGGCCCTACTCGTTCGCCCCCGACCGGGTGTGCTGGGCGGTGGAGAACCGCGGCGCGCTGGTCCGGGTCCAGGGCTCGCCCGGCGACGGCGGCAGCCACGTGGAGATGCGGCTCGGCGAGCCGGCCGCCAACCCGTACTACTACCTGGCGTCGAACATCGCGGCGGGCCTGGACGGGGTCCGGCGCGGCCTCGAGCCGCCGCCGGCGGCCGAGGCCGATCCGTACGCGGCCGACGCTGCCCCGCTGCCCGCGTCCCTGGCCGAGGCGGTGGAGGCGCTGGACGGGGACGCGTTCTACCGGAAGGAGTTTGGCGACACGCTGGTCTCCTACCTGGTCATGATGAAGCGCTACGAGATCGGTCGGTACACCGACGCGCTGGCCGAACTCCCGCTGCCGGATGGCCAGGACGTCAGCGACTGGGAGATGCGCGAGTACTTCGAGTTCTTCTGAGCGCTATCCGGCGACGTCGACCTCGTACCAGGTGGTGGGGTCGGCGGGGACGGGCTGGAAGTCGTAGCGCAGGCGGCCGTCCCGGCCCAGGGCGACCAGGCTGACCGAGGTGCTGCCGTAGACCCGGCCGTCGGGCAGTTCGTGACGCACGATGATCGCGTCGGCCTCGTCGCCGGGCAGGTCGTCGCCCGCGGCCAGGGTGAGCCAGCCGGCCCAGGCGTCCTTGATCGTGGCCGTCTTCGGATCCGGGTCGCCGGAGGGGCGTCGCGCGGCGAACCTGGGCCCGAAGCGGACCGCCTTCTCGTCGGCGGGCTTGTCCGCGTTGTCGCGTCCCGGCGGGTACACGTGGCCGGCGTTGGTCAGCATGTGCGTGCCGGGGCCCAGGTCGGTGAGCGTGGCCTGCCTGCCGTCCCAGCCGAGCAGCAGCACCGCGTCCAGGTCCGCGCAGACCAGGTAGAACGGGTCGTAGCGGGATAGCTCGTCCGGGGTATCGTGCAGGCTCTTCAGCGCGTCCGGTCCCTGCGCCGCCGCGTGCAGCGGGAGTTCGCCCCGGGACCGGCGGCGGTCCGGCGGGGCGAACTCGCCCCGGGCGTTCAGGATGCAGCCGACCCGCGGCACATCCGGGTGCACCGCCAGCCATGTTCCGCCGGCCTGCTCGTCGAGGCCGCCGATCAGCGGCGACCATTCCGGCTCGGCCCAGTGCCGGGCGGGCGGCTGCCACGGGCGGCCGGTGAGCTCGTCCCGGATGCCGAGCAGCAGCAGGGGCACCTGGTCTTCGGGAGCCAGGCTGAGCACGACCGTACACATCGCTTCCGAGTCTTTCACGTGTGATAGGGAGGATGGGCGTGAGACCCGGCCCGTTCGGATGAAAAATAGGCTCCGGAACGGGTAGTAAGGCACGGCCGGATACCTGGCGCCGGCCGTCGGCTCGAGTGAGGTGGGAGGCCGCAGTGACTGACGACCCTGACCTGGTCGGCCTGCTGTACCGGGCGGACTGGACCCGGCTGAGCCTGGCCGCGGACGTGAGTACCAGCGGGGATAGCGGGGCGCGCTGGAGCAGTTCGGTGGGCGGGGTGCCGCCGCTGCCATCGCCCGTGTGGTGGCCGTGGGTCGGGCTGCCCGGCCAAGGGTGGGCCGGGTCCTGGCCGTCGGCTCCCGACTGGCCGCGGGACGAGGAGCCGGACGAGTCCCGCGCGGAAGGGCGCGAGTGGGAGGTGGCCACGGACGAGGCGGCCGCCGAGCCGAGCCGGTACACGCTGGTGATCGCGCCGGGCGGGCGTTACCGCTGGGAGGGCGAGGACCTGGTCACCGGGTGTGACGGGGAACGGAGCTGGCACGCGGTCAGGGACGACGATGGCTGGACCGTGGTGGCGGCCGGCGGCCCCGAGCCGCCGCCCGTGGCAAGCATGCTGCGGCCGTCGTGGCTGCTGGCCGGCTTCGCGCTGGAGGCCGGGCCGGTGACCGCGGGCGGGCGCGACGCGGTGCGGGTGGTGGCG
>WNGL01010027.1_pt1 | contig 12133 bp, 9 predicted proteins | sample 5400591 | NCBI WGS metagenome assembly WNGL01 (sample SAMN13153377, study PRJNA577476) | soil metagenome | isolation source: 80 cm soil or saprolite under Garry oak tree replicate 1 | place: USA:California | collected 2016-06-15
CGTTCGGGCTTGCATGGTGATCGACGACGCAGGTTGTGCCATGACGAATAGCATCGGCCATGAATATTTCGGCACTGGCGCGAGTGTCCTCCAGTGTCAGGAGCTTATCCAGTCTCCACCAGAGTCGCTCAAGGATTTCAGGGAAGTTGCGTGGCGGCTCACCAGGAATTGTCATTCCACGAGCAAATGCTCCGTAGAAATGGGTGTGTGTGCAGAGGAAACCGGGCATGATTAGTCCGCCGTTAGCATCGATGTAGTCGGCGTCAGGATGTTGCTGGCGTAAGGCTGTATCGGGGCCGATGGCCGCGATGCGATTGTCCTGAACGAGGATGGCTCCTTGTTCAATGAGCTGGTTTTGTGTGCCCAGGGTCACGATAGTTCCGTTGCCAATGAGGATATCTGACATTGATTCACCATCCTTTTTGGGTGTGCTAATGCGATTTTCCAAAATCCCGCGGCCAGACCGTAGGGGCCGATTTATCGCCGCCCACCGCCGATTGATCGGCCAGTCTCAGCCCGATTCTTTTGTCAAATGAGAACAAGAGAGTACCCCCGCTCAGGGGCTACCGCCCCTAAGAACCCCATTTCTTGCTTACCAGTTTTTTAAGAAATCCTCTTAAACCCCTACCTGCTGAAGGCTCTTTATTAGAAGTTCTTGATCCTCTGTAGGTATCGGGTTCTTTAGTAGAACTCAGCGACTGAACAGTCTTCTCTACTACGTTCATCCCTGCTGATCCCTTCTCAATTGAGACAACGCTGCCAGCAGCCTCTACTACGGCATCGATGCTTTTGAGTCCGCTGCCGGTGACAAGCAGGACAACTCGCTCGTCACGAGCAATCTTGCCACTGTCGAGTAGGCGGAGCAGACCAGCATAGGAGGCTGCACCTGATGGTTCGGCGAAGACGCCTGTACGCCTGGCTAGCTCTTTCTCGGCTGTGAGAATTTCTGCATCGGAGACGGTAACACCAAAGCCATGGCTGGCGCGAATATGTCGCACTGCCATTGCGCCATTGCGAGGTAAGCCGACGGAGATACCATCGGCGATGGTGTGAGCTTCGCAGGGACGGACAACGCCATCGCCTTCCAGGGCACGTACAATCGCAGGGGAACCTTCGGCCTGGACGGCTATCAGACGCGGGATATGGTCGATTATGCCCAGGAGATAGAGGTCTTCAAAGCCGCGATAGACGCCACTGATAATACAGCCATCACCTGTGGGAACGATGACGCTTTCAGGTACATGCCAACCCAGTTGCTCTGCAATCTCAAGGCCAGCTGTCTTCTTGCCTTCGACGAGATAGGGATTGTAGCCTGTGTTGCGGTTGTACCAGCCAAAGGTGTTGCATGCCTCAATACACATATCAAAGGCATCATCATAGCTGCCCTGCACGGCGAAGACGGTTGCACCACACATGAGCAACTGCACGATTTTGGCACGCGGCGCATTCTGTGGCACGAAGATATAGCAGGACAGACCCACTGAAGCAGCCTGTACTGCCAACGATGATGCAGCATTGCCTGTAGATGCACAGGCAACCGTCTTCCCTTCGGCTCGTGTCACAGCGATAATGCTGGCACGGTCTTTGAGCGAGGCGCTGGGGTTGCGGGTATCATCCTTGAGCCAGAGGTCGCTCATCCCAAGATATTTACGCAGCCTTTCAACCTGGTAAAGTGGAGTACCCCCAATTGCCAGTGTTGGTATTTCCTTCTGACTATAAGAAATCGGTAAGAGTGCACGATAACGCCAGATGGTGGTATCTCGTTCCTGAGCCAGGTGAGCCCGGCTGATGCGTGGCGCTACTTGCTCGTAGTCGTAGTAGACTTCGAGGACTCCCGTCGGCCCACAGGTTGGGCAGGTATATGTGACCTTTGCGGGATCATAGGTGGTTCCGCAGAGGACACATTGTAGATGTGAAATGTGATCAGGTGGCATGATGTTAGTGAATCACTTCTAATTTGACGCGGGCCAGTTTCGCTTTGTCTTCGTCGCTGATGGGGTGCTCGCGGTCTGGTACTTCGAGTTCGGTGACGACGCCGCAGAGTTCGGTCGAGAAGTAGCGCAGGCCGTTGTCTGAGAGTACGGTGACGATCATGCCGATGTCGGGATAGTGTTGGGCAACTTTGATGGCGGCAGCGACGTTACAGCCGGATGAGATGCCGCAGAAGATGCCTTCTTCGCGTGCCAGGCGACGGGCCATTTCGATGGATTCATCGGAGGTGGTAGTGACGACGCCATCCAGGTATTCAACATGTAGCACTTCGGGAATGAAGCCATCGCCGATGCCCTCAATTTTGTGCGGCCCCCAGGCACCACCCGAGAGGATGTCACACTCGGCAGGTTCGACGGCAAATACTTTGATGTTCGGATTTTGCTCTTTGAGGTATTTGGCAGCACCTGTCACAGTGCCACCCGTTCCCTGCGAGAGAACCAGTGCACCAATTTTGCCCCCGGTCTGCTCCCAGATTTCTGGGCCAGTGGTGCGATAATGCGCTTCGATGTTATCCATATTGACGAACTGACCAACCTCCCAGTATTTGCCAGGAGAAGCTGCCTTGAGCTCTTTGACTTTCTCGATCACCAGGTCCACATCGCTCTCCGCACCGGGGGTCAGCACAAGTTCTGCACCGTAGGCGCGGATGGTCTTTTTACGCTCCTCGCTCATACCATCAGGCATCACGATGACGACGGGATAGCCTTTGGCAGCACCAACGCAAGAAGTGGCGATACCGGTGTTGCCAGTGGTGCCTTCGATGATGCTCATGCCAGGACGCAAGTCGCCACGCCGCTCCGCCTCGGAGACAAGAAATGGCAAAATACGATCTTTGACGCTGCCGCTAGGGCTGAAATACTCGATTTTGGCGACGATCGTTGGCTTAACGTCACCCACTACACGACGAAGGCGCACCATAGGCGTCATGCCTGCTGTGTCAAGAATGCTTTCAGCGATTTGAGCGCGGCGATTCCAATTAACCATGAAAAATGTTCCTCCTTAAGTTGATCTTCTATCAAGCTAAATCCGCTCCTCGTTAGCTACTGTTCTCTCATTTTGCACGTTGCCAGTATTTAACGTTGATTTTGGTTCAAGCAGCAAGACATGGACTTCCTCTTCAGCGATAGGCAGGTGTTCGACTCCCCTGGGGATAACGACAAACTCGCCTTCCGCGAGCCAGATATCACGATCTCGTAGTTTGATCAGCAATTTTCCTTTCACAACAAGGAACAACTCATCTTCGTTTTCATGATGATGCCAGACGAACTCCCCTTTGAACTTCACAAGCTTAATGTACGAGTCATTAAGTTCGCCTGCAATCTTCGGACTCCAGTAGTCCTGGAAGTGAGCAAATTTCTGTTTGAGGTTCACCTTGTTCATTACCTAACTCCTCATACGTCCTGCACAGATAGCATTTCGGCGTGATTTACCGTTTCGTCTCCTGCTGAGCAGCATAAATGGCATGCAGCACTCGTTCAGGCGTCAACGGAATCTGCGATATGCGCACACCGAGAGCATCGGCAACAGCGTTTGCAACAGCAGGGGCCATACCATCGATGGGAATCTCAGCAATTGCTTTGGCACCAAAGGGGCCGAAGGGATCGCTGGTTTCGACGATATGGGTCTCCATCTGCGGCATTTCGGGTGCAGTGTAGATGTGGTAATCGCTCAGGTTGGTAGTGAGCAATGTTCCCTGGGAGTCATAGATCATTTCCTCACAGACGCCATAGCCAAGTGCCTGCGTAGCTCCCCCCTCGATCTGGCCTTCCGCCGTGATCGGGTTGATGACACGGCCAGCATCGACTGCTGAGATGGCTTTGAGGACACGCAGAGCACCTGTCTCGGTATCCACTTCAACTTCGACTCCCTGGGCAGCGAAGGGAGGCGGCGAGTCATAGCTCATCCACGAGGCGGTAGCCATGATCTGCTGCTGGTTTTCGATGTGCAGCGAGTGTAGTGCTACCTGCGAAACTGTTACCGTTTGCCCGCTTGGAGCAGTAATCACGCGATCCTTGATGGTCAGTGTTTCGGGATTGGCTTTGAGCATGCGACCGGCGACATCGAGCATCTGTTGACGGACCTGCTCAGCAGCTTTCTTCACGGCTCCTCCACTGATATAGGTGGTAGAGGAGGCATAGGCGCCCGTATCGAAGGGTGTGAAATCGGTGTCGGAGGAGTACATGATGATATCTTCTACACGCACACCCAGGACTTCGGCTGCAATTTGTGCCAGGACAGTATCGGAGCCAGTGCCGATGTCGGTGGCACCCACCAGTACGTTGAATGAACCATCATCGTTGAGTTTGATGCTTGCTCCTCCCATATCCAGGCCGGCGATAGCAGTGCCGTGCATCGCGAGGGCAACACCCACCCCCCGGCGGAAGCGACCGTAGGGGCCCTGAGCGGAGCGCCTTTCAAATCCTTCGCGCCCAGCTTTGCCGCGTTTCTCCTTCCAGCCGAGCTTCTCCTCGACAATCTGCAAGCATTGTGGCAAGCCACAGCTTTCGATAACCTGCGTAAAGCCTTCCTTGCCCTCGCCCAGGGCTTTCGCTAACGGGTTCTCGTCACCCTCCTTGATCCAGTTCTTGCGCCGTAGCTCCAGCGCATCCATGCCCAGGCGTTTCGCTATCTCGTCCATGTGGCTCTCGACTGCAAAGAAGCCCTGGGGGGCACCGTAGCCGCGGAAGGCTCCAGCAGGAGGGATGTTGGTGTAGACGGCATCAGCAACAAAGCGAATATTGGGGCAGGGATAGAGTGGTAAGGCTTTTGAGCCGGTATTGCTCTGCACAGTCATAGAGTGTGTTCCATATGCTCCGGTGTTGGCAAGTACCAGCATCTGGTTAGCAATGATGGTACCATCGCGTTTAACACCGGTTTTCATACGGATAATCTGCGCATGGCGAGAGCGGCTGCTGCGGAATTCTTCAGCACGCGAGTATTCCAGTTTTACCGGACGATTGGTTGTAAGAGTTAACAGGGCGCAGATGTCTTCTATCAAGACCTCCTGCTTTACGCCGAAGCCACCGCCAATACGTGGCTTGACGACACGAATACGGCGTGGCGATAAGCCAATTACCGGGGCGATGATGCGACGCACATGGTAGGGAACCTGTGTGCTGGTTCGCACCACAAGGCGATCATCTTCATCCCAGTAGGTGATCACGATGTGGTTCTCGATGGGAGTCTGTTGCACCTGCGGGACAATGTACTCACCCTCAACAACCAGGTCTGATTCGGCAAAGCCACGATCCAGGTCTCCGATTTCGGCATGCAAGTGTGCGGCGATGTTACGCGAGGCATCGTAGATGCGGTACGATTCCGGTTCAGGATGCAGACGTGGCGCTTCAGGCTCTATCGCCTTGCGAGGATCAAGAACGGCTGGCCTCAACTCATAATCGACCTTGATGAGCTTCAAGGCTTGTTCGGCAATTTCCGGTGTCTCGGCGGCCACAGCAGCTACACGATCACCAACGAACCGGACGATATAATCCAGGACGTACTGGTCGTGTGGCCCAGGCTCAGGCCAGGACTGCCCGGCAGTCGTATAGGGAATACGTGGTACGTCCTTGTAGGTCAGGACTGCCTGTACTCCCGGCAGGGCTTTTGCCTGGGATACATCAATGTCACGAATGACGGCATGAGCATGAGGGCTGGTCAGCAATCGCCCATAGAGCATGCCACGCAGATCAATGTCATCAACAAAAGCGGGTTTGCCAGTCACAAGCTTGACGCCATCCACTTTGCGTTCAGGCTTGCCTACAACGCTCAGATCGGTACTCACTCGTGTCCCTACGAGCGTGGCAGTACTTGTGCCAGATGCTCCTTCGTCGCTTTCCGCAGGGGCCGATTGATCGCCGCCCACCGCCGATTTATCGGCTAGTGGTTTTCCGCCCTCTGTGCTGCTACCTGCACCATGTTCGGTATGTTGCAGGGGAGAGCGCCCCGGATCCCACGGCTGAAAACTCTCGCCGGAGTCTGGACGGCTGATGGCCGCCACAGGTTCGCCGCGCAGAATCGCAGCTGCTCGCAGAACAGCCTGGACAGGTTTGACGTAGCCCGTACAACGGCAGAGATTACCGGAGAGAGCATCACGTACTTCTTCCTCTGTTGGTTGCGGATTGCGTTTGAGTAGTGCAGAGGCAGAGAGCAGCATTCCTGGCGTGCAGAAACCACATTGGATGGCTCCTGTGTCGATAAACGCCTCCTGGAGCGGGTGGAGCTTGCGAGCAGAACCGAGACTTTCAACAGTGCTTAGCGTGCAACCGCCAGCCTGCATCGCCAGCATGACACAGCTTGGACGCGGCACACCATCAACCAGTACAGTACAGGCACCGCATTCGCCAGTCTCACAACCATGCTTCACACTCCAATAGCCTTCCCGGCGCAGGACAGTCATCAACGATTCGTTCGGGGCAACATCCAGACTTTTGACGACCCCGTTGATACGTAGTTCGAGTTCCATACTTATGCCTTCCCCTCAGACGAAATCATGCTATTCCAACGCGAAACATTGATCGCCTCTTCAAGCGCACGATACACCAGGTTTATACCACTTGCACGCCGATAACCGCTACTGGCGCGAAAATCAGATGGTGGTCGAAAGTCTGCCATACCTGTTTGAACTGTTGCAAAAAGCTGCCTGCTATTCTGACCATCTGTGACAGAGAGAACAGGCTGACCCTCAAGTTGTTTCTCAAGATTGTACAGGCGAACCGGCTCCATATTGACTCCACCTGCTGCCAGCCGCACCCGTTGAAAGACGCCGTTATTCACCTCAACGAGCGCAGCAGCATTCAAAAGGGCGATATCGGTAGGAGTACGCCCGACACGCAGGAAAGATGCCCCCACCGTAGGAGCCTGAGCGGAGCGCACTCCTTGCAGCTTGCCTGACTGCGAAGCAGTAGATGCGCCAGCGTCGTTGGCAAGCTGTCTTGGTTCAGCGGAGCGCCTTTCAAATCCTTCGGCTATAGGAATAATTACTTCAACGATCAGTTCATTCGGACGACGTTCTTCAACAAGGGAAGTGTAAGGAACATGCCGTTCCTGCTTCCCTTTAAAAGTGACGCCAGAAAGGGGCAGCCCTGGACGATCCGGAGTGCCACCACTCAGATTAAGCTGCGTCTTTGAGCCAGAGCGCAGTAGCACCTCTGCATCCATCACAGCCAGAGCTGTAAGCAGGTCTGCCTGCGAAGCCGCACCCGCACCGAGGGTTCCCCCAAGCGTAGCACTGTTACGAATTAGCCGTGAGAACGAGGAGGCCAGGGCGGCACGCGAGAGTATACCCGCTGCCAGGTTTTTGAGTTCGGGAGCTTCGACCATACTTTGTAGCGTGGTCATTGCGCCAATATGCATGCCTTGTGCATCTTCAGAAATATATGCAAGTTCCAGGTCGCGCAGGTCAACCACAGCCTGGATACTCTCATCTTGCAAACCAAGCAGGTAGGTTCCTCCCGCCAGAGGCACCGTCTTCATATCTGTGCGCGACAGCAGTATCAGTGCATCGTCAATATGCTCCACCCAATGATATTCAAGCAAATTCAGTAGCATCGTATTTACCTTTGCAAGTAGAGTGCGGATTTATCCAGCACGTGGGCCCGATTGATCGCGCCCTAAACGCTTCAACATCAACCTGGTAGGGGCATCCTCTTGCTGGTGCCCTGTCACCTTTGCAATGGAAGCAACGTAAACGTTTCAACATCAACCAATCCCCGGTCGGTCAACTTCAGCGAAGGAATAACGGAGAGCGAGAGGAAACTGAGCGTCATACAGGGATGGTCGAGAGTACAGCCGAACTGGGCGGCGGCGGCGTCAAGCTTGCGAAGTTGCGGCACCAGTTCACCAGCAGGGAGTGGTGAGACAAGACCACCAAATGGTAGTGGCACTTGAGCACGCACCTGACCATCTACGACAAAAGCGAAACCACCACCCATCTCCTGCAGGGTGCGTGCTGCCAGCAGAATATCACTGTCACTTACGCCTGCAATGACCAGGTTATGGGCATCATGCGCCACACTTGATGCCAGCGCACCCCTCTGCAAACCGATCCCCTTGACCAATCCCAGGCCAACACGCCCACTGGCATGATGCCGCTCGATCACCACCAGCTTCAGCAGGTCACGAGTTGGGTCTGCGACAATCTCTCCATTGCGTAGGGGAGCCACTTCCTGGAGATGCTTTGTCGTAATCTGTCCGGGTTCGATACCCACTACTTCGACAGGTCCGGGTTTGCCGGGTATGCGCAGCTTCTCCTCAGCAATCTCGCCTATATGAACAGTACCGGTGACACCGGTGAAGGCAATGGGAGACACATCAACCAGCAATTTTCCATGCTGGGCAACCAGTTTCCCATCTTTATAGACCGACTCGACCTGGAACGTGTTCAAGTCATCCAGTACGACAAGGTCAGCAACGAAGCCGGGAGCGACTGCCCCACGATCATGTAAGCGAAAATATTGGGCAGTGTTGTAGGAAGCAAGACGTACCGCTTCGACTGGATCAAGTCCCAACTCGATAGCGTGGCGCACCATAGAATCGATATGTCCTCGCGTGGTCAAATCCTGTGGGTCGCGGTCGTCGGTAACAAAGAAGACACGCGGCGGATGGAGCTGCTTTACCAGTGGGAGTAAGGCATCCAGGTTACGGGCTGCCGAGCCTTCGCGGATCATCAACCACATCCCCAGACGAAGACGCTGGCGAGCCTCTTCGAGCGTCGTACATTCATGGTCAGACATCACACCGGCAGCGGCATAGGCGCACAGGTCGCCTCCCTTCAATCCGGGAGCATGTCCATCGACAACAAGTCCTCGCTCCTGTGTGGCAACTATCTTCGCCAACACCTGCTCATCACCCTGCAATACCCCCGGCATATTCATCATTTCAGCCAGTCCCAGCACACGCTCTTCCTTTAATAGAGGCAAGAGATCTTCAGCTAAAAGCGCATGCTGAGGGCTTTCAAAGGATGAGGCCGGAACACAGGAGGAGAGCATTACATAAGCAGAGAGCGGGAGGCCACGCCCAGATTCCAGGACATAACGGATGCCTGCAACCCCCATGACGTTGGCAAACTCGTGAGGATCGAGCATCACAGCGGTTACACCTCGTGGTACGACGATACGGGCAAATTCAGCGAGCACCAACATTGTGCTTTCGATATGCATATGCCCATCAATAAGGCCAGGTGCAAGCCAGCGCTCTTCAAGGTCACGTTCCTCAATTCCCTGGTAGCTCTTGCCAGCTTCACTCACACCGACGACAAGGCCGTCGGCTATAGCAACATCGGCGGTATAACATTCGCCACTACATACGTTGACGAGCCTGGTATTACGTAGCACGAGGTCCGCGGGTATTTCACCACGCGCAATTTTGATGCGACGTTGAAGTTCTTTCATCAGAAACACCGTCCGTCTATGTTAGAAATATATTGCCGGGTCTTGATTTTATTGTTGGACATCCTACCAGAAACTCGCTCAAGAGTCGAGAGGGGTATCCTGACACGCAGGGATACCAGGGTAAATATTCTGAGCACATTATTTTGTTAAGTATACCTTCTCTGGGAAGGGGGAGGAACGCTTTTCCAGTGAGTGGGATAAAAAGGATGAGTGTGATGGTTTGCCTTAGAGCTTCCCATTGCGCACTTCTATGACATATACTGTGCGCAAACGCCCTATCAGGAAGAGTCATTTCGGTAGCAGTGAAAGGAAAGACGATGAACAATCTTGGAGTAGTGTTAGTGAAACTAACGGTACTGGCAGGAGGAGCAGTAATTGGGGCACTGTTAGCTCGCTGGTATGATGAAGCTCTCAGTACACGTTTGCAGGAGAAATCAGAGCACGATAAAACGTATTATGCCAGGGGGCTTCCACCAATTAAGGAACAAAAAGGACAGGGAGCACAATAACAATGACAACACACTCTATGACACCAGGTGAGCGTGTGCGTGCTGCACTGGCAGGAGAGGCTGTAGACCGCGTACCACTCTGTTTCTGGCATCACTTTAAACCAGAAGGCTCAGGTGAGCGGCTGGCAGAAATGACGATGGAGTTCTTCCGTGAGAAATTCGACCTCGATATCGTGAAAATCATGCCGGATCTGCCCTATCCGGAGCCACAACCTGCTATCACAGAGGCTGCTCAATGGCGCTCGCTTCCACGCCTGGGACTCGATACACCGAGCTTTCAGCAGCAACTTTTGTGTGCTCGCCAACTTCGCGCCCGGTTGGGAAGTGATTTTCCACTGATTCTTACCCTGTTCAGCCCATTAACATATACTTTCCGCTTCATTGGCAAGGCAAAGGCAATCGAGCATGCTCGCTCAGATCCAGAATCCTTTGAGCAGGGATTGGCAACGCTGGCAGCCAACCTTCGAGAACTGGTCGGGGCAGCTATTCAAGCGGGGGCGAGCGGTATCTTCTTCTCCTGCATGGGGGCAACCAACATTGATCTCACAGGGGAGGAATATGCCCGTTTCGGCCGCCCCTATGATCTGCAGGTACTCGAAAACGCGCAAGCGGGCGGGCTGAACATCGTCCATGTGCATGCTGATCCCACCCAGGAGGGAGATGTGCTCTACTTCGATGAGTTCCTGGATTATCCGGTCGCTGCAATAAGCTGGAGCGACCGGCTCACAGGCCCAACTCTGGAGGAGGCATTGACCATGACCGATAAGTGCCTCATGGGCGGATTAGCAGAGCGCGGCCCTCTGGTACACGGCGGAGAGGTAGAACTGGACAACGAGATCATGTCGGCAGTGACTCAAACGAAAGGCAGACGCCTGATCCTGGCAAATGGTTGCTCAGTTCCCGATGATACCCCGGAGAAGTGGCTCTATACGGCGCGACGGTTGGTGGATGAGCTACGGTGATAATTTCATTACCGTCGAGCCAGACATATACCGATTGTAAATATGGGGATTACCTGCTACAATGCGGTCAGAAGGTGATTCCAGAAGGAAGAAGATCAGATATCCTCATCTGGTTATCAGTACCAAAACAATCCTCATAAGTACCGATGATCAGATGCAGGCGTACTGGCAAACATGGATCGACCGCGTAAGACACCCGCGCATCAAATGTACCCTTGCCATTCACACTGCTGACGACGCTAGACTGTGCTCCTACCAGCCCTAACGCGTCTGGCCTCTGCTTACCAATGTAGAGGGAGATGAGACCACCCAGGGATGGTCCGACGACTGCTCGTTTTGCGGGGTCAGCACTGAGGTTGTACTTGCGCTGCATCTCTGGTACAAGCTCGTCGCAAAAGAAGCGCACATACTGATCAGCGCAATTGTACTCCTGCTCCCGCTCGACAGGTGGGACAAAGATAGCCGCTACAGGTGGGATAGTTCCCGCAGCTATGAGGTTATCGAGGATGATGGGTGCCTTGCCCATTCTCAGATAGTCGCCTCCATCCTGGAAATAGATGGCAGGATAGGATTGGTGGCTAACATCATAGTTCGGTGGCATATAGACTGTATAAGGACGTTCCTGGTCCAATACCTTGCTCGAAATGACTTTCTGGGATAAGACACCAGTTGATATTCCGGGCTGCCTCTCAGTGAAGGCAGGTCGATGGTAGTTCGGCATTGCCAGTTCGCTCCGTAGGCCAAAGCCCGATTCGCTAGTACGGGAGTTTAATGGGTCAAGTATGCTATGGATGGTGGTACGTGTGATCGCCTGGGGACCGGAGAGCAGGTCGTTCAGATTAGTAGCATCGGTCTCAAAGAACAGGTAGTCCAGGCGGGCGTCCAACTCAAAGTCATGCTGATAGTGCAGGAGGCCGCCACCAACTGGCATCATAAGCGCATTACGGCCATCGAAGCCATTCCAATCGCCTCCAACGCCTGTAATAGTTCCTGGTCGCTCCCGGCGCACAAAGTGAGCCGTGTTCCCTTCCACTATGGGGAAGTTGCCTGCATGTGCTGCAAGGTAGCTATTGGCGTAGGAGGTGGCGGCTGGAGGATCGTTGGTAAGGATTTGCAGATGGGTGATGAAGTCGTGAAAGTTGGTGTTTATAGGTGTCTGCATGTGGTCGTAGTTCCTCGTTCTGGTTGTGAATAGTGATTATTGTATCATGATGTGGCATCAGGTGGCGAATCTACCAGGCTCATTAGTTCTATCAAAAATCGAAGGCCAGGACGGAAGCAC
>WNGL01008336.1_pt1 | contig 12132 bp, 11 predicted proteins | sample 5400591 | NCBI WGS metagenome assembly WNGL01 (sample SAMN13153377, study PRJNA577476) | soil metagenome | isolation source: 80 cm soil or saprolite under Garry oak tree replicate 1 | place: USA:California | collected 2016-06-15
ACGCGTCGAAGACCTGCTTCAGTTCGCGGAGAAAAGTTTTGTCCTGTGAAAGTTCTTCCAGCCGCGCTTGCCGCGAAAGCTGAAGCATGCGGACGGGATTATGGTTTGTCCGGTTCCAAAGCTCCGGATCGAGCTGCCGGAACAGGCGGCGGGCGGAGGGCTCCCACGTCCACCAAAGATTGAAACTCATCTCTCGCAGCGGCTCGAGCGCCACCGGCAAGGTCGGAGTCACGTTGTAAGTTTGAAAAGTCGGCATGCGAATCTAGCAGGGAAACAGAGCGGGAGTTAATCAAGAAAACTTCATCGGGCAAGTTTTCCTCGAATGGTGGTGTTGGTCAGTCCAGGCGGCGGTCACCCAGCCCGGCTACAGGTCGCGGCGCAAGGACAAGCCCAAGAAAAACCCCCGCGATCAATCCGCAAAGATGCGCTGCCATGCTGACCTGCGGCGTCGAAAGATCGAACGCTGTTTGAATCGCGACGATCATCAAGATATTTGCCAAGCGCTGTTTCGCGTGCGGCGCGTGACGATGTCTTAGCAAAAATCCGGCCCACGCGCCGACGATGCCCATGATGCACCCCGACGCGCCGACAAGCTGACCCACGTGCACGAAACCCACTACAGTCAGCGCGACAACGCCCGCGCTTGAGGCAAGTCCTGAAATCAAATAACACAGAGCGAATCGCACCGCGCCGATCGATCGCTCCAGCGGCGGACCGAGAACGTAAAGCGCAAAAAGATTGAAAAGCAGATGCGCGAACCCTCCGTGCAAGAAGAGCGCAGTGAAAAGACGCCAGTATTCACCCTGCACGACAACCGCGTAAGGCTCCAGCGCGCCGATCCGATGCAAAACGTCCGGATCGTTCCAATCGCCGAATGAAATTTCAAAAAGGAACGCGGACGCGTTGAGGAGAATCAAGATGAGAACAGCAGGCGCATGCCGGAAATAATGACGCCGAATCTGCTGTGTGATTTCGTGCTCGATCGGCACTGACGGGACAGCAGGTTGGCTGTTCTGACGAGATTCCAAATGGCGGAATAAGCGAACCTGCTCCTGCAACTCGGCGCTTGGATGCAAAATCTGAAGCGCCACACCAAGTTTTCTGGCCGATTTGTAATCGCCACGCGCCGCAAAATCTGTCATTTTTCGTAGCCCAATGGCCGGAAGAAACAGCAGAGCAAACCAGGCCCCGCCTCCGATGTATCCAGCCGCGCCGCGCGAAAACACCCACCCGATACCGGTAGTCGCGAGAACGACGAGGGCGGCAATACGCCAGCCACGATATGTCCCACCCGGCCTCCATGCCCGCGCCAATACGATCAGCGGCGAAACCACCGCCAGAAATAGAAAAATATGATTCAGGTCCACTGGTCGAGGACGACGTTAAACGTTACAAGAGTTACAACGTTACAACAGTCGGCTTGACTTGCTCGGCCTTCCTCCCTTTGTAACTGTTTTAACGCTTGTAACATTTTTTACGCTTGGACGACACCGTTCGAGTTGAACTTCCCAGAAGCACGTTCAACTTACGAATCGCCATGCGTATCACTGTCACCTACTATCTCGATGTAATTTCGTCCTGGTGTTTCTTCGCCGAGCCGGCCTGGGCGGAATTAAAAAAGCGTTACGAAGGCAAAGCAGAATTTCTGTGGAAGATCGCGCTAATGGATAAGTCTGGTCTTCCCAGATCGCAGGAGCAACACGAATGGTTTTATCGGCGCAGCGGAACGATCATGCGCTCGCCGTTCATGCTCAGTAGCGATTGGTGCGATCACAAGCAATCGGAATATCTCGCGCCAAATTGCGTGGCGGAAGCGGCCAAAGATTTGGGGATCAGGGACGACCGCGTACGTCTTGCGCTGGCCTACGCTGGTTTGCGCGAAGGAAAACATTTCGGCGACTGGGAAGTTGCTGCCGGGATTGGAGCGAAGGCTGGTAATGTCAACGTCGAGGAGTTGCTCGAACGTGCGCGTTCGACCGTGGTGGAAACGCGTGTCCGTGCGGACACAGCCGATTTTCATTTGTTGCAAGTGACGCAGCGCCCCACTTTCGTGTTTGACAGCGAAATCGGAGATCGCGCGGTTCTTTCCGGGTTCGTGAGGCTGGAGCCGTTGGTTGCGACCATTGACTCGATGCTCGATGACGCTGCGGCTTACACCGCGCACAAGGCGCATTTCGGCGAACCGCCGCCGTGACCTCGATTGAGAAACGAGGTTCATCAGTTATTTTTTCCTGTTGTGAACCCGGTCGCCGATTCAACCGAGGATATTCCCGATCGCTACGACTCAGTCTCTCCATTGCACATTGTGCGGCCTGGAGCGCCTCGTCGCCGTTTGATGGTCAGAAGATCGGCATCGAATTGTCACGAGATTCGTCTTGCCAGCGCAAGAATGTTGCCTACAACTTCCTCTCGGCTCGCGATTATTAACGCGAGCACGCCGTCGCGGTCATCGCAGCCGTGGCGGTGCAAGAGTGTTCCGGTTAATTCACGCAGGTGTAGGCCGGAAATTGCGATAGAGGAAAATACGGCGTTGCGGCGCACTCCCGCTTTGCCGGCCAGGAGCTTGATTTAATCTGCAACCACAATTTCGTGTAAACGGTCGGATTCGCGCCCGCGAAGTCCGGGTCATTTTAGGGACCACAGGCGAACAGCTCGGCGTCATGAAATTGTCGGATGCCTTGCGCAAAGCCCAAGGCATGGGCCTTGACCTTGTTGAGATTGCGCCAACGGCGAACCCGCCGGTTTGTAAAATTGTCGCGCTCGGAAAATTTCGATACGACATTTCCAAGCATGAGAGGGACAAGAGACCGGGAGGCGCGAAGCTGAAGGAAATCAAGTTTCGCGTCAATATCGACGACCACGATTACCTGACGAAAATCCGTCACGGCGAAGAATTTCTCGATCGAGGAAATAAAGTGCGAGTGCAGTTGCAATTTCGGGGCCGCGAAATGGCGCACCAGGAATTTGGTATGCAGCTGATGGAGAAGGTGCGCGACGATCTCGCCGGCATGTCGCAAGTCGAAATGGCACCGAAGATCACCGGTCGCAACATCACTATGACGCTGACCCCGCTGCCGTCGAACCGCCGGAAAAGGCGATTTGCTCCTCCGCCGAAAACAGCTGACGAAGGCGAGCCCGCCGTTTCGTCGAACAGCACGTAAAAGAGCTCGCCGCGGCGACCTCTCCACCCACCTACAATCTCGCGCGGCAAATACGCAAGTCAGGGCGTGCGTGCGGCTGCTGGTGACGTTTTTGGTGGCGGTGGAGGCAGCGGCGCATTCGCAGCTTGTCGCGCTTCCAATCGCGCTTTACGGCTTTTCGCTTCCTGATTCTTGGGATCCAGCTTTAGAGCTCTGTCCGTATCGGCCAAGGAACTTTTTATGTCATCTTTCGTTTCATAGATGTAGCCGCGGTAAAGATAATATCGGACTTCATTCGGCTTGAGCTTGATCGCCTCGGAATAATCGGCCAGTGCCTTGTCGTAATCGTTGGTCTTCATCTGCACATATGCGCGACGCTCATAAATGTTTGGATCGTTTGGTGTTAATTTTAGCGCCTCGCTGAAGTCGGAGATCGCTTCCGGGAATTGTTGTCGAGTCGTGTATTCCATGCCGCGGTGCTGCAATGCGGACCCCAGATTGGGCGCCTGTTTGCGGTCGAGCTGGGCTGCCTTGCGGAAAGCATCGACCGCCTTGTCCCAGTCTTTGTTCTGCGTGGCTTCAAATCCTTCGCGCGAGAACTTGGCTGCTTCCTTGGCGTCCTTGTTGCCTTGTGCCTCAGACAGCTGCGAGGCACAAAGCGCCAGAGCCATGATCAGAGTTAGAGCAGAATATTTTTTCATGATTTTCTGTTGGACGTTGGTCTTTTTGGAGAATTCGAAACTCAGGCAACTAATAGCTGGCTGCAAGCGGAACTCTTTAGAACCCATCTCATAAACAGGGACTGGGTGCGCTAAGCTCTGGCGGGCAGCCGGCAAGGCGCGACGAAGGAGCATAGCCGATGCGCTCTGTGACTGAGGAGCAACGTAGCCTGCGGCCCGCCAGAGCTCAGCCCGCAGGGTTGCTCGATCTTTGGCGCTGCCGCGGCGTTGCTCGTCGGTCAAAGATCCATAAAGGATATTCTCCCTCCTCGCGGCCTTGCTCCAGCGCCAAATCTCCTGCAACCCGCCCGCTCCCTATTTATGAGATTGGTTCTACGTCTGTTCTGGAGAAGGCGTCTGCTCGATGTCGATCGGTAACTCGGCCTCCGATGCAGTCGCTTCACGCGGTCCAGGCTCATCCAACCGCATGATGCGCAACGCGCGACCGGTCGTTTCGTCGATCTCGATCAATGCCCCCCGTAGCCGCACTTCGCCTGTAGCGACAGGAAACGACGCCGGAAGATTGGAAATAAACCGGTTCATGATCGGTTCGATGGCGCGCCCGAGAATCGAATGTATCGGGCCGCACATTCCCGCGTCACACAAAAATGCAGTGCCGCCGGGGAAGATTTGTTCGTCCGCTGTCTGAACATGAGTATGTGTGCCGATTACTGCGGAGACTTTTCCATCGAGAAATCGGCCGAGTGCGATTTTCTCGCTCGTGGTCTCACCGTGCGCATCGACAATGATGTTTGCGGTCTCTTGGCGCATTTTTGTTACTGCTGCTCGGACCGCGCGAAACGGATTTTCCAAAATCGGCTGCATAAACGTGCGCCCCTGCACATTGATCACGCCGATTTTCCCCTTGGCCGTCTCTAGCACGATGGATCCGTTACCCGGAGCACCATCGGGATAATTCAATGGACGCAGCAAGCGCGGTTCAAGATCGAGGAATTGGATAATCTCCTTTTGATCCCAAATGTGGTCGCCGGTCGTGACAACTGAGGCGCCGGCGCGCAAAAGCTCGATTGTGATTTTTCCCGTGATCCCCCGGCCGCCGGCTGCGTTCTCGCCGTTGACGATGATGAAGTCCAATGCGTGCTTTTCCTTCAACTCCGGAAGCCGGGCGACCACGGCGTTGCGTCCGGGCGCGCCCACGATATCTCCCAGAAAAAGGACCGTTAGCATTCTGCGACCATCGTATTAAAGAAAACGAAATCCAAACGGGGATGTTGGGAGAATGGCGAAGCTCGAATGACAAATGCCGAATTAGTTCCGAATGACGAAGATCGAAGACTCTCGCCTCGTCATTCGTGCTTTGTCATTCCTTCGTCCCGCGCCCAAGTTGCGCGAAGGCGGGTCATTCGTGCTTCGTCATTTCTCCTGGTCTTTCTCTTGATCCCTCCCGGGGTCAGTCACGCCGCGGATAATCTCGGAATTCTCGGCGCGCACCCAAAATGGGCGGTTTTGGAAAAGTATCAGGAAACAATTACTCGTGATGATTTTGCCCGATTAATCCAGGACGTTTATTGCACCCACGGGTTCGCTCCGGATTTGATCGAAATAAACGAGAAAACCGCGCGGATTCTGATGAATCGCGAGACGCAAGAGTTTTTCACGTTGCGATTCCCAGAGAACGAAGCTTCGCGCAATCCCGTGCCGCGACTCTGGCGGAGTGCGAAGTCTTTGCCGCCTACGAAGCCAGAAAAGCCGCTATCGGGTTTGCGAATAGCACTCGACCCCGGACACCTCGGCGGGAAATGGGCGAAAATGGAGGAACGCTGGTTCCAAGTCGGGAACAGCGCGCCGGTGGAAGAAGGCGATCTGACTTTGCGCGTGGCGCGGCTGCTGGCGCCGCGACTGCGAAAATTGGGCGCGAAACTTTTCTTCGTCCGGAACAGCAACGAACCGATTACGGCAAAACGTCCGGATGATTTTCGGGAGCTCGCCAGGAAAATTCTGATCAAGAACGGCGTGCCGCATCCCCGCCCGGATGTTCTTGATCCAAATGATCCTGAAAAAGAGCAGACGATTCGCTGGCAGAGCGAAATTTTATTCTACCGGTACAGCGAGATTCGCCGACGGGCGGCGCTCGTGAACTTCAAGCTGCATCCCGATTTGGTGCTTTGCTTGCATTTCAACGCCGAAAGCTGGGGCGATCCGAACAACCCAACGTTGATCGATGCCAATCATCTGCATCTGCTCGTAAATGGTTCGTATTTGCAGGACGAGCTCGAGTTGGACGATGAGCGATTCGAGATGATCCGGCGACTTCTGAGCCGCGCGTACGACGAAGAATTGCCGCTCGCTGATACCATTGCCGGCGCGATGGCGCGCGAGACTGGTTTGCCGGCCTATGAATATCCGACCGCGAACAGCACAACGAAAGTCGGCGCGAGCGGTTATGTTTATGCGCGCAATTTGCTCGCAACGCGCATTTATCGTTGCCCGGTCGTTTACTGCGAACCGTACGTGATGAACAGCAACGACGCCTTCGCCCGTATCCAGGCCGGCGATTACGAAGGAATGCGCAACGTCAACGGCGTGGAACGCAAAAGCATTTTTCGCGAATACGCCGACAGCGTGGTGGATGGACTGCTAGAGTATTATCGCGGGACAAGGGGTAAGGGCGATTGACTCAATCGCCGACTGCTGGTGGGGCGACGCTCTGCAAAGCCGTCGAAATATTTCCGTCGCAGTTCGTCGGCTCGACAGAGTCTCGCCCCACCAACTAAAGGCTCGCCACCGCTTCGCGGATATCATCGAGCGTGACGTCGCTCGAAAGGTGTGCCGATCCGATATGCGGCGCCACAACAAAACGAACTTTTCCGCTCTCGAATTTTTTGTCGTACGGCAGCGCCTCGAAAATCTTTTCGCGTGGAAAGTCTCTTGGTAATTGCGCCGGCAAATCAAACCGCCGCAGAAGATCGACAATTGCATCGCGCTGATCGCGCGGCAGCCCCGCTTTTTTAATCGAGATAACGCAGGCAGCGACAATTCCGAGGCTTACTGCTTCGCCATGAAGAAATTTCTGGTAACCTCCTGCGCGCTCAATCCCGTGCCCGACGGTGTGCCCGAAGTTGAGAATTGCTCGTTCGCCAGTGCGATCTCGCTCATCTTGCGCGACAATCGCCGCTTTGATCTCGACGTTGCGACGAATGAGTTGTTGTAGGGCAAGTGCGTCGCTTGCCTTCCAGGATTGAAGCGTGCCGAACATTTTTGCGTCGGCGATAATGGCGTGTTTGATAATCTCGACGAATCCCTGATTGAACTCGCGTCGGGGCAGAGTTTTCAAAACGTCGACGTCATCAATCACGAGCGACGGATGATGCACGACGCCGATTAAATTTTTTCCATGGCGCGTATTCACTCCAGTTTTTCCGCCGATTGAGCTGTCCACCATCGCGAGCAGTGTCGTTGGAATCTGGACATGCGGAATACCGCGATGATAAATCGCCGCGACGAATCCCGAAATGTCGCCAATGACTCCGCCGCCGAGCCCGATGACAAATGATTGCCGATCTAATCCCGACGCGGTCATCTGCTCGCAAATTGCACTGGCTTGCTCGAGTGCCTTCGACTTCTCGCCGGCTGGAATCGTAATCAACGTCGGCTGAAATCCGGCTGACGTTAAGCTTCGTTTGACTCGATCGGCGAACAGCGGCGCAACATTACTATCTGAGATAATCGCGCAGGTTTTGCGAGGGAGGTATTTGCGCGCGCGCTCCCCGAGTTGCCCGAGCAGACCCGAGCCAACAACCGCCGGATACGTCTCTGCGGCGCCGCGAATTTCCACAAGCACTAAGGGTATGGAATGTACGGGCTCCAACGGAGGTCCGCGCTCGGATCGCTCGGTAAAGGTGTGTCGTTGATGAACGTTGTCCAATCCATGGTCTCAGCGTGCAAATCGGCGAAGAGCGCGTTGATTCGTTTGCGACTACTGTGCGTCCCGCCAGACGCAGCGGGGTTGGTATTCTTGTAAACCGTCACTGCCGCAGCCGTCCCTCCACCGAACGTTACCGTTGGCCCAGCAGCTTGCGCGGGAGCGAACATAATAAATACCGAAGGGTTCTTAATTTTATCCACCGACAGGCCGGCGATGCTCGTGCCGGATCCGGGATTGCCGTTTAAGCCATAACTGATGGGCGCACTGGCGTCGACTTCCGAGGCGCCACGTGTATCGAAAGGCGATTGGAAAATGTTCCATGCGGAGAGGTATTTTGGATGGAGCTGCGTCATCCAGATGCCGCCGGCAGTAAACAAAACGCCATCGTTGTCATTCATGTAAGTCTGCGTCGCGACTCCTATCTGGCGAAGGTTGTTCATGTCTTTTGTTACCTTCGCGCGTTCGAGAACACCGGTGTAAACCGGGTAGGCGATGGAGAAGAGAATGGCGACGACTATCATGACGACGAGCAATTCGATAAACGTGAAAGCGCGCGAGAAATTCTTGGCCATTTAATTGTTCGGTTAAAACGTCACAATATTGGTTTAGATGGGGAAGTGGAAGCGAATTCAGGATGGAAGATTGCTTGACAAAGCCTTTCCAAGTTTGTGTACGTAGATCATGCCCGACCCAACTGATCCGAGCCAGCCACCACCATCGCCGCCAAGTCCGGGACCCGAGACGGGCGCGACATCCACATCAACCGGTTTGCCTTCGAACGTGGCTGCGGCCATCGCCTGCATTCCACTAATCGGGGGAATCATTTTTTATATTCTCGAAAAGCGCGACAACTTCGTCCGTTTCTACGCCATGCAGTCGATCATCTTTGGCTGCGCGTGGTTTCTTTTCAACATTGTCTCGGCCGTTGTGCATGCGGTGTTTGGAGCGATTCCAGGTATCGGTGGCATCCTGGTATTTTTCTGGGCAATTATCGCAGCGCTCGTGCATCTGGTGTTTCTGGTGATCATGATCATTACCATCATAAAAGCGTTCACGGGCGTCCGATGGGACATCCCGTACATTGGTCCGGTTGCGCGCAGACAGGTGGAAGGCGGCGCTTGAGATCGTTGTAGCCGCTTCGCTGTGCGAAGCGCGATGCTGAGTTGTCAATCAGCCGTGCGCCACGCCGCCCACAGGGCGGCGACTACAGAAATCAGCTTTTCCCCAACACCTTCACCACGACCTCAGTCAAAACCAGCTCACGGTCGAGCTGTGTGGTGACGAGCTGAAGATTTGCCTCGAGACACGCCTGCATGGCCCCAATCAATTGCCCAGTCTCGAACCGCTGCGCGTGCTGCGCGGCGATTCCCAGCGCATAGGCATTGATCGAGCCGTCTTTTTTTCGTGGTAAATGTTCGGTCGCGTCAGCGGGCAAACGATTGATCGCAGAAATGAATTGAAACGGCGAATGCGGGCGTGGCAGCCGATGACGCTCCATCAAATCTTTGGCCAATAATAAATTTCGGATCGTTGGCAGAATCGCGACCAGTAAAATGCCGATCGCGCTTTCGCCCTGATCCAATAATCGCCGGACAAGTTTGAGGGCGAGTTCCAGATCGCGCGTCGCCAGCGCATTGCTTAGCTCGAAGATGACGCCCGCGCGCGAGAGCGGCACCAGCTCCCGGACGAGATCGACAGTAACTCGTGGCACGGCCGTCCCGGCTGTGGGGCCGGCGGCCATCTTGGCTGCCGGTCGTTCTGCAGGCGAGACGCCCGCTTGCCCCACAGGCAAGATGCCTGTGCTACTGCCGAGAAAAATGCCGATCTTCTCCAACTCGTTCTCGATTTGGCGCGTGTCACCGCCGGTTAACAAAACGAACAGATCAAGCGCATCCTCTTCGAATTGCAGTTTTCGTTTTTTTACGTGGCCTCGAACGACTTCGGTCGCTTCCTCTTCCCAGCCGCTCCGGCTGGAATCAAGCCGATCGAAAACCTGCAACTCCGCCTGTTTGACCAGCGATCTGTAAAACGAGCGACGCTTATCCACTTCAGTGGCGCTGATCAAGAGGGTGACGTCAGACCCGAGGCCGTTCTCGATCAAATCTGATAATTCCTCAAGCGCGGATTGAACGCTCGCAGCACGGCTGATCTGGGTGTCGCCGAGGAAATTCGCGCTCTTTAACCAGACGACTTTTGTGCTGCCAAAGAAAGGCAACGTTTGCAGCGCCTCGATTGTCGATCTTATGCGCGCCGCAGCTTGATCGGCGTTTTCCGTTACGCCATCAATGATTTCCAATCCGAAATCGCTGGCCTCCGGTGGCGTTAGTTTCTCGGCCAGCTCTGCCGCAACGCGTTTTACCTCCGCTTCATCGGAGCCCATTACAGCGTAAGTTTTTCCTGCGGCGGTTGCGGTTTTTGCTTTTGGCATCACAAGTTTCTCGCACGCAGCGCGAGGATCGACAAGATCGATCCGGCTAGCGCACGCGTCTCGCGTGCCGGCGAGCGCGTCCTCGCGATCGCGAACTTCTACTGAAGTTCATTCCTCTTCACGAGGCGCAAAATTGAATGAAAAGACTGTTTCGGCGCGACGCCGAAACCAGCACGCGAGACGCGTGCGCTACCCTACACGCGCGAGCGCCGGCGTCCGGCGTTGCGCGAATATTTCACCGGTCTTCGTTTCGGTTCGATTTTGTCGATCCCAGCGCCGCTTTTTACTTCCATGATTTGGTCCCGTAAAAGCGCGGCGCGCTCGAATTCCAGATTCGCGGAAGCCTGTTGCATTTCTCCCTCAAGTTCACGCAGCAACTCAGTGATATTGAAATCGCCGCCAGCTTCCTGAACGACAGAAGCGGCGATTTCGCGGCCGCGCAGAATTGTATGCAGACTCTCCTGCACGGCGCGCCGGACGGTTTGCGGAGTGATGCCGTGCTTTTCGTTGTATTCCATTTGTTTGCTCCGGCGGTAGTCCGAGATCGACATCAGCGCCTGCATGCTTTGCGTGACGGTATCGGCGAAGAGCACTACCTCGCCGTTCACATGTCGTGCTGCACGGCCAGCCGTTTGGATGAGCGACGTCTGGCTCCGCAAAAATCCTTCCTTGTCCGCGTCGAGAATGCAGACGAGCGAAACCTCCGGAAGATCGAGACCTTCGCGGAGCAAGTTGATTCCGACGAGAATGTCGAAATCTGCCGCGCGCAGTCCGCGTAAAATTTCGACGCGTTCGATCGTGTCGATGTCGCTATGCAAATAGCGCACTTTCAATCCGACATCGCGCAGATAATCGGCGAGATCTTCGGCCGTTCGTTTCGTCAGCGTCGTCACCAGAACGCGCTCGCTTTTTTCGACCCGCTGACGGCAAAGCTCGATTGTGTCATCGATTTGATGTTTGAGCGGCTTGAGCGTGATTTTTGGATCGAGAAGTCCTGTGGGCCGAATGATTTGCTCGATGACGAGAGGCGCGCCGGGCGTGTGCACATCGAATTTTTCCGGCGGCTCATCGGTACGTGAAAGTTGTAGTCGGGGGCCGTGACCCCGGCCCTTTATGCTGATTAACTCCGCGCCGCCGGGATCACCGAGCCCGGCTACAGATTCACCCGGCAGCACAAACGGCACAGGTTCATCCCGGCCGATCCGCTGTCGTTTGTGCGGCACGTAACCTTTATTTCCGGCGATGCTGTTTTGAATTTCGAATTCTGCCGGCGTGGCGCTCACGTAAATGAGCTGATTCGTCAGCTTCATGAACTCGTCGAAATTGAGCGGCCGATTGTCGAGCGCGCTGGGCAGACGGAAGCCGTAATCGACCAGCACCGTCTTGCGTGAGCGATCGCCTTCATACATTCCGCCGATTTGCGGGATGGTGGCATGCGATTCATCGACAACCACGAGAAAATCTTTCGGGAAAAAATCGATGATTGTATACGGTTTTGACCCTGGCGGACGTCCGGACAAATGACGCGAGTAATTTTCGATCCCGTTGCAGAAGCCCATTTCCTGCAACATTTCGAGATCATACTCCGTGCGCATTTTCAGCCGCTGCGCCTCGAGCAATTTCCCCCTGGCTTCAAGGTCGACGATGCGCGCGTCGAGTTCTTCGCGAATGGAACGCAGCGCTCGATTCAATTTGTCAGCAGGCGTGACGAATTGTTTGGCGGGATAAAATGTGATCGCACCGAGCGATTCGTGCGCGTGGCCTGTCAAAGGATCGAATCGCGTGATCGCATCAATTTCGTCGCCGAAGAACTCGAGGCGGACCGCTTCTTCATCCGCAGTGGCCGGATAGATTTCGACGACATCGCCGCGAACGCGGAACCTGCCGCGTGCGAAATTGATGTCGTTGCGCTCGTATAACATGTCGATCAAACGGCCAAGCACCGCTTCGCGGCTGATG
>WNGL01014665.1_pt1 | contig 12132 bp, 10 predicted proteins | sample 5400591 | NCBI WGS metagenome assembly WNGL01 (sample SAMN13153377, study PRJNA577476) | soil metagenome | isolation source: 80 cm soil or saprolite under Garry oak tree replicate 1 | place: USA:California | collected 2016-06-15
AGAGCGTAATCTGCGCGAGATCGCCAAGGCGCTTGGCGTAGCGCACGTGCTGGAAGGCAGCGTGCAGCGTGCCGGCGGCCGGGTGCGCGTCAGCGCTCAGTTGATCGATGCGCGGACGGACAGCCACCTTTGGGCCGAACGGTACGACCGCGATGTCGCGGACGTATTTGCAATCGAAAGCGAGCTGGCTGGGAAGATAATCGCTCAACTGAAAAGTAAACTTTCACCTGAAGAGAAGGCGGCGATCGAGGAGCGGCCCACAGCGGACCTCGCCGCGTACGATCTTTACGCGCACGCCAAGACGCTAATCGACAACGAGCTCTTGAGTGAGTCGAGGAAAGATCTATTGGAAGCTGTGCGACTGCTGGATGAAGCAGTGAAACGTGACCCGTCGTTTTTTCTCGCGTATTACGAACTAGCGCACGCTCACGACCTAATATACCTGGAGGGTTTCGACCACGCGCCGGCACGCCTGGCGTTGGCGGATGCGGCGATTCAATCGCTTCGCAGCTTGCGTCCAGATGCTGGCGAGACGCATCTTGCGCTGGCGAGACATCTCTACTTCGGATACCTCGATTACGATCGTGCTCGACAGGAAGTGACTTCGGCACAGCAAACGTTACCCAACAACCCCGATGCTTTCGTACTTGCCGCCTATATCGACCGGCGAGAGGGCCGCTGGGCAGAATCTACGCGGAACTTTGAGCGAGCATCGGAACTGGACCCGCGAAATGTTGCTATCCTCCAGCAACTTTCATTGAACTATGCAAATCTCCGTCGCTATGCGGATCTTGCAGCAACGCTGGATCGCGCACTCACAATTGCCCCGAACAACGTAGCTCTCCGGACCCAACGCGCTGGAGTTGCGCTGGATTGGCGCGCAGACCCAAAACCTCTACATACGACAATTCAAGCGATACTCACCGAGAACCCGAACGCAGCACCCCTTCTCGCAGACCAATGGCTTGCTCTTGCTTTGTACGAGCGCGATCCCGCCGCGGCCGAGCGCGCACTAGCCACTATGCCGCCCGGCGGGTGCTACGACGCAGGCATTCCCTTCCCTAACACTTGGTGCGAGGGACTCGCCGCCCGACTCCGGGGGGATCAGCCGGCAGCGCGTGCCGCGTTCAGCAACGCGCGAAAAGAACTCGAGAAAACGGTGCGCGCCCAACCCGATTATGCAGAGGCTCTCTGCGCGCTCGGCGTCCTTGACGCCGCTCTTGGAAATAAAGAGGACGCCGTCCGCGAAGGCCGGCGTGCTGTCGAGCTGATGCCAGTCAGCAAAAACTCCATCGAAGGCCCGCTGTTGATCAAATACCTGGCGCTCATTTACGCGTGGACGGGCGAGAAGGATCGCGCGTTCAAACGGTTAGATGAAGCAGCGAAGCTTCCGGGATATCTGAGCTATGGTCAGCTACGTCTTCATCCCTGTTGGGAGCCGTTGCGTGGCGACCCGCGCTTCGACAGAATCGTTGCCTCCCTCGCGCCGAAGTAGTCAAAACCGGGCAACCGGACGAATCTTGCTCTGATCGACGGCGCAGCGACTTTGATTCCCGACATGCCCAAAGAGACAAATCTATTTTCCGATCGGATCCACATCGAGCAGTTGGAATTGGCTGCGCATGTTGGCGTTCCCGAAAAAGAACGCGCCGCGTCACAGCGCTTGACCGCGAGCATCACGTTCTGGCCTCAACGAGCGGCCGAGGAATTGCATGATCACATCGTCAAAACGGCGAGCTACTCGGAGGTTTGCGCCGAGACGAAAACATTTGTTGCCACTCGATCCGATAAGCTCATCGAAACATTGGCTGCGGGTCTCGCCGCGCATTTACTTCAAATGTTCTCCATCCAAAAGATTGAGATCGAGCTGCGCAAATTTGTTTTGCCGGATGTCGATTATGTTTCCGTCACGGTGACGCGAACCCGGCCGACGGACTGACCAATGCGCAAAGGAAGATTCAACAAGCCGATGGCGGAGGTAGCGCAGCGTTACAGCGCATCGGTTTCATTTGATTGGCGGCTTTATCCGCACGACATCGCCGGATCGATCGCGCATGCCGCCGCGCTTGCCGCGGCTGGCATTATTTCCGCCGATGAACGCGACAAGATCGACAATGGATTGCGGGCGATCGAGAGGGAGATCGAAAATGGAAAATTTAAGTGGGACGAATCGCTCGAAGATGTGCACATGAACATCGAAGCCGCCCTCACAAAACGGATCGGCGCCGCCGGAGGAAAACTTCACACCGCGCGCAGTCGCAACGATCAAGTCGCGCTTGATCTTCGGCTTTATGTGAAGGCCGAAATCGCGGAGATCGGCGCCCGTCTTCGCTCGCTGCAAACTGCATTGCTCAATCTCGCTGGCCAACACGTCGATGTTGTCATGCCGGGCTACACCCATTTGCAGCGGGCGCAGCCCGTCTTTTTCTCGCATTACCTGCTCGCGCAAATCGAAGCATTCGAGCGCGATGTCGAGCGCCTGCGCGATTGCCGGACTCGAACCGATGTTCTTCCGCTTGGAGCCGGCGCGCTCGCGGGCTCGACCATCCTCTTAGACCGACAATCGATTGCTCGTCAGCTTGGTTTCGCGCGCGTCAGTCAGAATAGTCTCGACGCTGTCGGCGATCGCGATTTTGCCTGCGAATTCCTTTTCTGTCTTGCGATTATCGGAATGCATTTGTCGCGTTTGAGCGAAGATCTGATCGCCTGGAGCACGAGCGAATTCGGTTTCATCGAATTCAGCGACGCCTTCTCCACCGGCTCCAGTTTGATGCCGCAAAAGAAAAATCCGGACATGGCCGAGTTGACGCGGGGCAAAACAGGCCGCCTCTACGGAAATTTGATGTCGATCTTGACCACGTTGAAAGCGCTTCGCTCTTCTTACAATCGCGACATGCAGGAAGATAAGGAGGCGCTTCTCGATTCGGTCGACACCGTTCGCGCTGCGCTCGAAGTGTTTTCGGCAATGTTGCCGGAAATCAAAATTCATCGCGAGCGCATGGAAGCGGCCGCGGGCGATCCAAATCTTCTTGCCACCGACCTGGCGGAATATCTCGTGAAGAAAGGAGCGCCTTTTCGCGAAGCGCACGAGACCGTTGGCAAACTTGTGGCGCATGCCGCGAAAACGAAGTTGCCGCTCAATCAAGTTCCTCGCCAGGAACTCAAAAAACTTTCGCCATTGTTCGATGTCGATGTTGCAAACGTGTTCGACGTTCGGCGCTCGCTGGCGTCGCGGCGGGCGATCGGCGCACCATCACCGGAGAACGTCAACGCGCAAATCGAACATTGGCGCGAGCAGCTTGTGGGAGGTAGAGGGCGATCTCCGAGCGCGCCGAAGAATTAGTCGGACGGCCCGGAGGTCCGTCCCTACCTAAGTATTCGCTTTTCATCTCTCGCTCCATAATCTTCCCGCGTGAGGCGAGGAAAGCTTGTCCAGGATCGAGATGGTTGGGACGCGTCCACAACCTTCGACCTGGACCGTGGTTCGCCGCAAAGCCGCCGTGATCGTCGCGCCAATGACAGGTGATGGAAAAATCATCCTCATTCGCCAGGAACGCGTGCCGATCCGTGCCGCAATTTGGGAAATGCCCGCCGGCCAAATCGACAACGTGCTCGAGCCGGACGAGAAAGAGATCGAAGCGGTCGCCTTGCGCGAACTGGGCGAGGAGGCCGGTTATGAACTGGCCGAAAACGGCGAGCTCACCGAGCTCGGTTATTATTTTTCGTCGCCCGGTTTCACTGACGAACACGGCTACCTTCTTCTGGCACGTCCGGTTCAGCGGTGCAAAGAGGCATCCGCGTGCGACGAAGGGGAATCGATTCTCGACTGCCGCGAATTCAGCGTGGAGGACCTCCGCCGCATGATCCGCGAGAATGAAATCCGCGACGCAAACACGTTGAGTATGTGTGCGCGGCTCGCGACGCGTGGTTTTCTCTCGCTTGACCGGCGCTGAACGATTGTCGATCCAAATGGCGCTGCGAGACATTTTCAAATTTCGCGAGCTACCGGAAAGCGAAACTTCAAAGCCGTTTCTTGAGCATCTGGAAGACTTGCGATGGACCATCGTAAAGATGGCAATCACGCTTGTCGCCGCGATGCTCATCTGCTTCGCCTTTCGCTCGACACTGGTGCGGGTGATGCAGGCGCCACTTCACGATGTCGATCAAAAAATCGGCGCGCTACGTGCTCTCGGCATCACCGATTCCATTGTCATTTCGTTTCACCTCGCCTTTTATGCCGGGATCGTTCTTTCTTTTCCGCTGCTTCTTTATTTCGTGGCGGAATTTGTTCTCCCCGCGCTCACTGCTGTCGAGAAGCGTTTCCTTCTCCCGGCTATTTTCGTTAGTTTCGCGCTTTTTTTGCTCGGCGTGCTGGTTTGTTATTTCTGGTTGCTGCCGAAAACGATCCTCTTTTTCTTCCGCGATACCGAGTCGCTGGGTTGGACGCCGGCCTGGACGGTGCAGCAGTATTATTCTTTTGTGACGCGATTCACGCTCGGCTTCGGTCTCGCTTTTGAATTGCCGGTGGTGGTTTTGGCGCTCGTCCGCTTCGGGTTGGTCACTTACAAATTCATGGCGCGCACGAGGCCTTACGCAATCGTGCTCATTCTTATTCTCGGTACCATCATCGCCCCCGCGCCGGACCTCTTAACCTTGATTGCGATGGGACTTCCGATGTGTCTGCTTTACGAAAGCTGCATCTGGATCGCGTGGATGATGGAGCGCCGTGCGACATCGACGGCCAGGTGATTGCATGGACAACTCCGTTTACCAGTTTCTCTTCAGCGCTTTTGCATTTGTTCTTGGCGCCGCCATCGGCTCGTTTTTGAACGTCTGCATTTATCGGCTGCCGCGCGATCTTTCCGTCAATCAGCCGCGCCGCTCCTTTTGCCCGAGCTGCAAGAAGCCGATTCCCGCGCATCAGAATCTGCCGCTGATCAGCTGGTTTCTGCTGCGCGGCCGCTGCGCAAACTGCGGTACCAAAATAGCATTCCGTTATTTTGCCGTGGAGTTGCTTACCGCACTGCTCTTTCTGGCGATCTGGCAAAGCTTTTCCTGGCAAATGGCGATGGCTTACTGGATTTTTATTTCGCTCGTTGTCGTCGCGACGTTTGTCGATTTCGAACATTTCATCATTCCCGACCAGGTGACGATCGGTGGAACAATCGCGGGACTCATCGCCAGCTTCGCCGTACCGGAATTGATGAACACGGATTCGCGGATCGCGGCCGCAGTTCGTTCTTTGCTCGCGGCGGGGCTTGGCTATCTTATTCTTCTGATCGTTCTGGAGGCGGGCAAGCTCGCGTTCGGCAAAAAGAGAATTCGTCTCGACGCGCCAACTTTATTTACGTGGACGAGACAGGGCGACGACGCCGATTTCATGGTCGGCAGCGAGCGAAGTTTGTGGAGCGATTATTTTGCGCGTGAGAAGGACCGCCTCTTGTTGCACTGCGACGAAGCCAAGATCGACAATCACACGTATGGAAACACCGTCCTGCATTTCCATTACGATCGCGTCGCGGTGGAAAACGATGTCCTGGCTCTCGATCAGGTGGCGCAAATCTCAGGGATCGCGCGCGAACTTCAGATTCCACGCGAGGCGATGGGCCGGGGCGATCTGAAATTTCTCGCCGCGATTGGCGCATTTTTGGGATGGCGCGCCGTGTTGTTCAGTGTTTTTGCTGGATCGCTTCTCGGCTCGCTCGTCGGATTGATTACGCTGCTGGTCGGGAAACGAGTCTGGTCGGCCAAACTGCCTTTCGGCCCGTATCTCGCGTTTGGCGCGGTGAGTTGGCTGTTTTTTGGCGAACAATTTCTGCGCTGGTATCTGAGGTTGCTTAATCCATAACGGCAGTAGGGATTTAGCATCATCCGCCGCGTCTTATGTCCGGTAGCGCAAGTGACAACGCCGCCAACAGATTCATCGCCAGAATGATCAACCAGAAAATACCGATCCAGCGAACCCATGAGTTCAGAATCGACAATTCGCTCGCGAAGAATGTGATGATAATTCCGACGAAAATGTCCTGCAGATGGCGTCCGGTCACTTTCCGGAAAAAGCCCAAGTCGTGCAGAACCTCGATCATCACCGAATTCAAGTACAAAACGACCAGCCAAAAAATCCAAATGGCGAAGAGGAGCGCGACGCCCGCGACGAATGCCATCCATCCGGCGAGATGGTTTATTACAAGATCGACAAGAAAAAGATATGGAATCAGTAAGACTGCCAGGCTTCCCAGGCACGTTTCAAAAAAGCCGCCTTCCGAAAAGTGGAAGCCGCGCCCCGTGACCCTGCTCAGAAGTCGCGGCAGCGAGAAATAAAACCCAACCGGTATCTTAGACTTTGTATTAGTCATATCTTAGAAAATTGGGGTGAAAGCGTACCATTGGTCCCAATATCTATCGATCATTTCTTCCAAAACGTCTGACCACTTTTGTATCGCCGCGGCAATGTCCTCTTCTCGCCTCGGACTGGCGCGCAAGCAGATAATCGGCTCGCGCACGATGATTCTGTATTTTCGGTAGCCGCGTCGAACGATAAAGAGCGGGTAAATCGGAACTTCTGCCACCAGCGAAAGAACGAACGGCCCGCTTGGCAGCAAAAGCTCGCTTCCGAAAAGCGTGGCCGGCAAACGTGTAGCGTCTCCGACGACGCGGTCTCCTTGAATGGAAACAATCTGCCCGCTTCGCAGCGCTGCCAAAAGATCCAGCGAGAGGGACGCGCCGGCCGTGCTGTAATCTATTTTGACCGCGCCTCCGCTGGAGCGCTTCAATGAAAGATCGACATGTTGGGCCGCGAGCGGATCTGGCTCCGGCGCGCGAACCAAACGAATCTCACGTTCAAATTTCTCCGCGAAAAGCGCCGCGCCCAAGTCGTAGTTTCCCATGTGGGCAGTTAGCACGATCGCACCTTTGCTTGAGGCCAGTTCGTTCAAAATTTTTTCGCCTTCAAAGTCGTAATTGAACGGCGACTTCAGCAGCCGGTGTATGGCCGCATCGGTCAGTGCCCAGCCGAAATTGTAGAAGGTTTGAAATGTGCGCAGATAATTCGCCGGCCGCGACGAACCAGGGAAGATAATCGCGAAGTGGCGGCAAACCGCTTTTCGCGCGGCCGCGGCGAAAAAGAAAAAGAGAAGCGTGGAAAAAAAAATCAACAGGGGATGGAAATAGAACGGGACGTTGAGAATCGTCCAGTCGACGTACCGTCTCCAGATTACTCCCTGGACGGCGAAGCGCTGCATCCAGCGGGGTGACTCGTTCATCGGGTCCTGGTAGCAAACGGCATCACCCCGCCGCAGTGAAATCGGTTAAATTTCGCACGCGGCAGGCGCGGCCGAATCCCGCACGGCAGCACCGCGTGCGCCGGCACGCAATATTAACCAAAGATTGGTTGCTTCCGCCCGCCACCAGCGGAAAAGCCCTTTTCGCATTAACTTCTGCAGGCTGAAGTCCGGCGAAAATCCAGTGTAAAGCTCTCTCCAGCCAGCGTTGTTTTTTCCGTGGTGACCGGCAGCCCATCGCCGTTTGCCCAGCGTCACCAGCCGGCGTTGATAAAATTTGACCACTACCGCGGCAATTCGGCCGGGCCGGCCTTGGAATGGAAAGTCGAGCAGCGCGCGTTCCGGATTTTTGTAGGCGGGAATGACCAGACCGATGTAATAAACGCCGACGTCGAGGAGCAGCGCGGCCGACATCAACTCGGCATCGCCCATATAATAATATTTGTCTTTGTAGAGCCCTTCGAACCAGGAGCGATACATCACTGGATAGTGCTCGTTATAAAGGCGGAGTCGCGGTGTTACATCTTCTCCTTTCAGGTGGCAGGCAAGAAGATCGGCCACGTAATAACTTGTGTAGGCGCACAAGTCGAGACCCGGACTGTAAAGTGGATCGAGAAAACCGGCCGCGTCACCCACTGCCGCCCAGCCGTCGTCGCAGACTTTTTCACTATGATACGGCAACATCGACAAGGCATGCACATCGCCCTCGATGATCCGCGCGGCGCTGAAGATCTCGCGGCCAATTGGATTGCTGAGAATGTGCGCGTGCAGGCGTTCGCCCAGGCTCGATCCTTCGGGAAGTTTGAAGATGCGGCTGTCGTAAACAATCCCGGCACTGACATCGCCGCCGCGCAGTGGAATGATCCAGCACCACCAGCCGTGTCCCATGAGATGGTTTGTCGCCCATGAGCGGGCGGTGCGACATGCCGCCGCGTAATCGGGAAAACGTTCGCGCCAGTCGTAACTATCCCAATCCTTCACGCCCCTAAATCTCGCCCAGACCGCGTTGATTGGGTGCTCTTGGTTCTGGCGAAAATGGCCCAGCTTGCGCGCGAGCATGGCCGCCCGTCCGGTCGCATCGACAATCCAGCGGCAGCGCACCGTTCGCTCGTCAATATCGACAACGGCATTCACCGTTTGTCCGTTAGCGCCGTTCAGGTCGCACTTGGTTACCTTTGCTGGACGCCAAAGATCGCAGCCGGATTCCACGGCGCGCTCAAGCAGATGCGAATCCAGTTTCGCCCGATCCACCTGAAACGTTTGTAGCCGCGATTGATAACGTGTGCCGACTTCGACACAGTCATCAAAGCACTGGTCCGACGCCTTGCAGAACCAAAAACGCAGCCCCTGTTTTCCAATTTGCTCGTGACCGAGATGGTGGGTAAGACCCAGAACGCGCGTCATGTAGCAACTGCTCACTTCGGTGGTTGATTCGCCCACCTTGCGGTCGAATTTGGCCGTTTTTTCAATAATGAGCACCCGCGCGGACGGGTGTTTCCGCTTCAACATGAGCGCAGTCGCCGCACCGGAAAATGCCCCGCCGATGATCACGACATCGTAATCGAAGTTCATTGCCAACAGACAGAATGGACTTTGCCGGTCGCAAACGCAATTGTGTTCCGAATAGAAATGATCTTCACAAATTCGCGCTGCATTTTTCCCGACGGAATCCGGGACGGGATCGACGCTGTGGTCAAGAACGGAAAAATTGTCGATCTTCGTGAGCGAACCGATCGGCGCGAGAAGAACATTATCGATCTTGACGGAAATTATCTCGCGCCGGGGTTTGTCGATCTTCACGTGCACGGGGCGGTTGGACGCGACAGCATGGAAGCTTCAACGGAAGCTTTTCGCGCCATCTGTGATTTCCACGCTGGCGGCGGCACGACATCACTTTTGCTGACAACTGCGACGGCGCCGATCGCCGCCATTGTCGATGTCCTGAGCGCGGTTCGTGATTGTCGATCTTCGATCAAACAGATCGCCGGCGTTCACGTGGAGGGCCCGTTCATTTCAAAAAACAAACGCGGCGCGCAACGCGAGGAATTTATTTGTGAACCAAGTCCGGACTCGATCGCGCAATTGCTCGAATACGCGGACGTGATCAAACGCGTCACGCTGGCACCGGAGCTTCCGGGCGCGATCGAAGCGATCGCTCAATTTCACGCACGAAAAATCAGCGTGAGCGGGGGTCACAGCGATGCGTGGGACGACGACGCGCGTGCCGCCTTCGCCCGCGGCATGCGGAGTGTAACGCACACATTCAATTGCATGTCGAGCGCGCGCCGGCGCGGCATTTATCGTGTCGCGGGCTTGCTCGAATTCGCCTTGAGCGAGCCGGAGATTAATTGCGAGTTAATCGCGGACGGTCATCATGTTTCCCCGACGTTGATGAAAATGTTGTATCGCGCAAAAGGCGCGGCCGGAATTTGCCTGGTGACCGACGCAATCGCGGGCGCCGGTTTAGCGGAAGGATCGCAGTTCTCGCTTTACGGTCGCGATTGCATTGTGAAGGGAGCCGTTTGTGTTCTCGCCGATGGTTCGGCGCTGGCCGGCAGCGCGTCACGCATGATCGATCTTGTTCGCACTCTCGTTCGAGATGTCGATCTACCGCTGCACGAAGCGATCGCGATGGCGACGGAGAATCCCGCTCGCGCGATCTGTCTGGAAACGAAAGGACGTCTCGCGGTGGGAGCGGACGCGGATTTTGTGGTCCTCTCGCAAAGACTCGAAGTGCTCCAAACATTTGCCAGTGGTGCGCAAATTTTTCCGCGTTCACCGAACCGAATCCATCCGTGATTCACGTATGGGATGGGTCCGATCGAAGAGTTCAATTTCATCGAGCCGGTCGTCTAAATAGACAGCAAGAAGTCGGCGATCTCGAGCGAGGCGCGCGGCCGGCTCAAGCGGCTGATATTGGCCCGCCATTCGTGCCACTGCCTGGCGTTCTCCGCAAATGCGCGCTCAACTTGCCTGATCACTTCCGCGGGCGAGCGGGCGATTGCGCCCGAATTCGTTTCGACAATTAATTGTGCGTTTCCCTCTTCCTGGCCGGACACAATGTGATTAATAATCATGGGGCAACCGGCGGCGATCGTCTCCTGAACGGTGGCACCACCAGCCTTGCCGATAAGCAAATGGTTCTGACAAAGCAGGCGCGGAAGCTGATCGGTCCAACCCAAGATGTCGATCTTGCGACCGCACTCCGGACAGGCCTTGCGATCGTGGGTGACGGTTTCGATCGCGCGTCGAAGTTGATTATCATTCCCGACAGTCACGGTGAGATGGAGGTCGAGATCGAGAAGTTTTTTCACTAGTCCCGGCGCCCGCCGGGTGCCGGCGTTGATTACATAGAGAACGCGGCGCTCCGATTTATCCGATAGCGCTTGTCGATCTTGTACGAGATCGGCAAATTTCGGGCTCACCGGAAATCCAAATGTTTTAATTTTGTCCGGCGCAATGCCGCCGCCACGGACGACCGCCGCGCTTTGTTCGTTTGGAACGAGAAAATAATCTGCCTGGCAGCGATACCAGATGGCGTTCACCGTGATCGAATCGGTGACGACGACCACGCTCTTGCAACCGCGACCTGATCCTACAATTTGCCGCAACAAATAAGGATAAGGTGGAAAGGTTGAAACGACGACGTCCGGTTGAAAGCGCTCGATCAGGCGGGCCAGATGCTCTTTGAGGCGCGAGAACCGCTCAAAACGTTGGTCGAAATTCTTTATCCCATCAAGCCAGCGATAAACGTGGCCCCAGGAGCCCGGCCACTGATTAATCACCGCCAGGTAAGTTTTGCGGACGATTTCATTGACGGCGCCGTACGTTTCAGGAAAGAGATCGCGCAAATCCACCTCAAGCTCGCCGGACGCAACACGCTCAAGCCCATCGCGCACGCCGCGGGCGGCGCTATTATGACCCTCTCCAAAACCGGCGCTGAGGATCAGGATTTTTTTCACGACTCGTTAGGCAAAGGCAACTGACGCAAAACGGACGCAAGTTTAATGGATATTTGCATCCGGCAAAGTAAACTCTGGGTGGCAATGAGATATCTCAGATTTGTCTGGCGAGTTTTAGGCCGCCTGGTTTGGGAAACGGCGATGGATAACACGACCGGTCTGGCCGCGCAGATGGCTTATCTATTGCTCATCGCTCTCGCGCCCGGTTTGCTTTTCCTGTGGCATCTGCTCGGCCTGTTCGGCACCGATCCGGCAAAACTGCATCGTATGTTTATCGTCCTGAAAAGTTTCATGCCGCCCGACCCAAAAGTGCAGGACATCCTCGATGCCGCGGTTGCCAGCGTGGTGGTGACCGGCTCCAGCGGCATGCTCGCCAATGTCGGGATCATCGTCGGGATTTATTTCGGCACGGTGTTCATTGCCACAATTTCGCGGGCACTAAGCCAGACCCACGGTGTGCGCGAAGATCGCCACTGGTGGTCGAAATACGTCATCTCGTTTTTCATGCTTTTCTGGTTTGGCATCACCATTCTCATTTGTTTCAATGCCGTGGTTTTTGGCGAAACGCTGGCCGGCATCGCGGAAGTCAATTTTCAACTGACAGTGCCGCTGCAAGAGTGGGTGACGCTTTTGAATCTGCCGCTTACTGCGGTGGCACTGATCGGGCTCGCGCTCGCGCTTTATCTTCTGACGCCGGAAAATTATCTCACGATTCGGCAAGCACTGCCTGGTGCGATATTTTTCTCGGTCGGCTGGATTACGGTGACAAAGCTCTTTCAGTTCTACGTCGCAAAGTACGATCGCTATAACCCGACTTATCTCGCGCTTGCATCCATCATCGTGTTGCTCACCTGGATGTATCTCACTTGTTTGCTCCTGCTTCTTGGCGG
>WNGL01008337.1_pt1 | contig 12131 bp, 9 predicted proteins | sample 5400591 | NCBI WGS metagenome assembly WNGL01 (sample SAMN13153377, study PRJNA577476) | soil metagenome | isolation source: 80 cm soil or saprolite under Garry oak tree replicate 1 | place: USA:California | collected 2016-06-15
TGACATTTTGATTGGTAATAGCGCCGTAGCGGATTTGGCTGAGCTTGCCCTGGAAGGTGCGGTAGGGGTAAGCGTCCACGATGAAATTGACATTCTGGCCGATGGCGACGCCGCCGATGTCCGCCTCGGAGACCAAGGCGTCAATCTGCATTTTGGTCAAATCGTTGGCGATGACAAACAGGGTTGGGGTGTTGAAGCTGGCGGCGACCGTCTGGCCGACATCCACGTTGCGCGAAATGACCACGCCGTCCACCGGCGCAAAAATTGTGCAACGGGACAGGTCCACCTTGGCGTTCTCCAAGGCGGCTTCAGAGGATTGGACCTGGGCCTTGGCCTGCTGCAATTGGGCGATCGCGGTGTCATGATCGGCGGCGGCAATCAGGTTATTAGTGTAAAGGGCATCCGCGCGCTGGGCCTGGACCTGGGCCAGGGCGAGATTGGCCCTGGCACTGGCCAGCTCAGCCTCGGCTTTGAGCACATTGACCTTGTAAGTGGACGGATCAATTTCGGCGATGACCTGGTTGGACTTGACGACCGAGTTGTAGTCCACGAAGAGCTTCTTGATGATGCCGGAGATTTGGCTGCCGACCTGGACGTTGACGACCGGACCGATTTGACCGGTCGCGGTGACCACCTGGGTCAAATCCCCGCGCGCGACCGGCACGGTCTGATATTGCGGGGCGGAGTTGCGCCCGCGGGCGAAGTACCAGGCGCCGCCGCCAACGAGGCCGCCGAGGCAAATTAAGATGATGGACCGCTTGACCCAGCGGGAGGCGCGACCGCTTGCCATAAGCTAGCGAGAACAATTGATTGCCACGTTTATCAAGACTGGAACTGTAACGAAGAGGTTACTTCATGTCCAATGGTTGTGCGGGCGGGCCCGTGCCGGGGGAGGCGGCGCCAGGGTGCAGGCCAACGATAGCGACAGGGCTCGTTCAAGAATAGCCGAAACGCAGTAGCCGTGACGTGAGGAGGCGGATTTCAAATCGAGGGCAAAGTCCGCCTTACCTCGGCGGCTACGATTCTTGAACTCGTCCTGCGACAGCGGGAGCGTCAAAGAATAAGACTCGCTCAATCCGCGAGCGGAGGTAAACTCGTCACCAGAAGCTATGCGCCCGCAGCAAAGCGACGCGGGCGGCAGGGAACCATAGAATCCTTTTGTGCTCGGACAATTCACCAGCCAGCTAGGCGGGTTAGAGAATCTAACGGACGAGCAAGTGTCTCTGGCCGTAGAACAACTGATCGACGAGGCGGTGCCAGCGCCAACCAAGGCGGAGTTTTTGATGCATCTGGCTCGGAAAGGAGAGACGATTGACGAAATTACCGAGTTCGCTCGCCAGCTTCGCGCCCGGGCCATCGAGGCTCCGCTCGACGCGGAAACTCGCTCGCGGGACATCCTTGACGTGGTCGGGACTGGCGGCGACCAGTTGGGCTCGTTCAACATCTCGACGACTGCGGCCATCCTGTGCGCGGCGGCGGGTGTGACTGTAGCCAAGCACGGCAACCGCGCCGCCACTTCGCGCTGCGGCAGCGCCGACGTGCTGGAAGCGCTGGGCGTGCGGATCCATTTGACGCCGGAAGAAGCGGCACGCTCGCTCAAGGAGGATGGTTTCGCGTTTTTCTTCGCGCCGGACTATCACCCGGCGTTCAAGCATGTTGCGCAGGCGCGCAGGTTGTGCGCCGAGCGCGGCCAGCGCACGATTTTCAATTTACTTGGTCCGCTGCTCAACCCGGCGCGGCCCTCGGCGTTGTTGGTCGGTGTGCCGCGCCCGGGCCTGTGCGAATCGCTGGCGCGAGTCCTCCAATTGCTAGGCGCGCGCCGGGCCATGGTCGTCTGCGGCATGGTCGCGCCTCTGCGCAGGTTTCCGCCGATTGAGTCCGAGGCAACCAATCGTCTGCAACAAGTCCGAGTCGTGGACCGAGGCGGCGGATCACAGTTACTCTCCATCAGCGCCGCGCTCTCACTGGCAGAGCAGAAGCGCGCCGCGCTGGTGGAGATAGCGCCTCTGGCAAATCCGCCCGTTTGCGGCCTGGTTGACTTTTCGGACCTCGAACGGGTGGGAAACGATGACCCACAAGAAGTGAGGAGGCTGGACGAACTCTCCACGCTGGGGGACAACACGGTGGCCGAATTCTACCAGGAGCATGGCTTCACCACCTCGGTGTTGTCGCCTGAACAGTTCCCGGTTCAATTCGCTTCGCTGGCGGATCTGCTCGGTGGCGACCCGGAAACCAACGCGCAAATCGTGCGGGTTTTGTTGGCAGGCGAAGATCGCGGCCCGCGCCGGGAGGCGGTGTTGCTGAACGCCGGGGCGGCGCTGCTGGTGGCGGGCCGCGCCCGTTCGATCTCCGAGGGTTGGGAATTGGCCGCCGAGTTGATTGACAGCGGACAGGCGGCAAGAAAGCTGCGCCAACTCACGAGGCATTGATCCCGGGCTAGCCTGGATATTTCCCAGCCGCAGTAGCCGCCGACGCCAGTCGGCGCTGATTTACCAGGAAAAGAAGCTAGCGCCGACTCACCAGACTGTGCGAAAACTGCTCGCCAGCCGGCGACCCTGAAAAAACGACTTCCCCAGTTTCGATAAGGCGCGTTTTCTTTGGCGGCGAGGGTCCGAGAACCCTTTTTTCGTTCTTCCAAAATGCCATTTCGGAGTTTTCGCACAGCCTGTCACGTCGGCGGCTACGGCCTGAGGCCGTTTTCGTCGCGAAATATTCGGGCTAGAGCGGGCCAGAGCGGCGTCCCCGATGGCCAGACCGAAACGCCGAGCGCTGGCCGGCGGCGACGCCATGAACATCGTCAAAATTCGCCTACTATCTTCCACTGCCCATTGATGGCCTCCAAGCGGAAGGTTGAAGTTTGCTCTCCGGGCACCACCTCCACCTCCAATTCTATTGTACCATCCGGCTCTTGACGTCGGCTGACGATTCTCAAGCCCGGTATGGCGCTCGCTTCTCCGATGAATCCCCGCTCAAACTGCGTCGTTCGCCCAGTGTCCGGCTTGAACGACAACACGAGGTTCGTCAAATCACGGTTTTGGAGCGCCCAAAGAAAGGTCTGCATGGTGTCCTCGGGTGTGTTGTAGCCCACGTTCTGTGCCTGACTCTTTCGCAGGTAGCCCGGCGGCAACCGGACGCCCGTCGTGCTGTTAGTCTGGCTGTTTTGAAGCTGCGCTTGGAGTTGTTCGGCTTCCTTGCTCACGGCCGACAATTCGCTCAGGCGCCGGGTAAGCCGCTGCACCTCGGCCCGGAGCTGCAGCAGTTCAGGTGGAACCGCCTCGGCAGGGTTAGCAGCCTTCTGCGCCTCGAAGTCTCCGCCATTTTGAGTTGTTGGTGCCTGGGAGGCTGGATCTGAGAGGGCAATGAGCCGCCTCTGTTCTGCTCGCACTCGAACCAGTTCCTGCCTTTGCACCGTCACACGCCACACAGCGCCAGTGCACGACACGACCGCGAACACCGTGATTACAGTGCGCTTATTCATTTGCCTTTAGGTAGAGCTTTCCATTCTTCTGCACGATCCAGTCCGGGTGCTTCTTGGCGACCTCGCTCTGAACGCTTCCGTCTATTAGTCCTATGTGGCCGTGGATCGGGCAACGGAACACAAGGCGCTGCGGCTCAGTCTCTGGAGATGCCGGCGCCAGGTACTCGTAAGAGCAGTTGGCCGAACTGTACGCCGCCCAGTTGTCGGCTGCTGTGCGGCCAGTGTCTGCGGGGCAAACCAGTATCTTCGGCGTGCTCATTTCATTAGTCATTTGCAGGAGGGTCGGCGGAGACATGTCACCGTTGTCGAGCGCCCACACTCTCACCGCCAGGCCCAGTTGTTTGAGGTTGTTGACGCACTGGATGCCCAACGCCCGTTGGCGGGCGTCTTCCAACCCGGCATTTTCCTCAGGCGTGAGAAACGTTGCGGAAGCAGCCGAAAGCTGGCTGCGCAGCTTTTGGTTTTCCGCCTGCAATTGTTCCAGCCGTGAAACCTCAGCGGCCAGTTTGGCGGCTTGTTCCTTGAGCCGGGCAATCTCCTCCTGTGCCGTGAGCGCGGGAACAACCGTCCGACCGGTGCTGGGCGTGCCCGAGGCCGGCACCGACGCCGCTGACTCGTCCGCGCGCGCTCTGGCCAGTACCTCGATGGTCTGCTTCAGATCGCGGATTTCCGATTGCTGCAGGCCAAACACCGCGGCACATGCCGCGAAGATCGTCGCCGAGGCCAGCGCCGGCCACCAACGCCTCAACCAGGAGCCAGGCGCCGGCGGGTAGCCGCGATCGTCCGCTCCCTCACCTCGACGGCTACTCTGCGCCTCAGCCAGCGGTACTTGCGCCACCAACTGTTCCTTCAAGCCAGCAGGCGGCTTTGGCCGCGGCGCCTGCCGCAGCGCGTCTTCGATTTGATTAGTGGTCATATCTTCGTTTCCTTCGTTGCCTTTTGTCCAATTCTTCACGCCCGGCCATGCTATATCTTTCCTGTTCTCGCCGGGGAATTCAGCAACACCGGCTCGCGATTCAAGTTCTTTTCCAGTTCACCTAGGGCCTGCCGCAACCTGTATTTGACGGTGCTCGTGGCCACGCCCAGGGCGTCCGCTGTCTCCTGCAAACTCAGTTCCTGGTAATAATGCAGGTGGACGGTTTCCTTCAGCTCTGGCGACAGGTTGTCCACTGACCGGTAGAGCTTCGCCGCCAAATCGTTCCTGGCGGCGATCTCATCTGGCTGCGGCTCGGCTGATTCTCTCGCCACCCACCATTCTTCGGGGCGCGCCTCAATGCGGCTCTCCGCCCGCCGCCAATCCACGTAGGCATGGTAAGCGATGCTGTGCATCCAAGACCCCACCGAAGCCCGTCCCGCGAAGCTATCCAGCCTCTGCCAAACCCTGGTGAACGTCCGCTGCGTCAGGTCCGCCGCATCAGCCTCGTCGCCGGTCAGCCGCCGCAAAAATGCATAGATCCTCGCATAGAACAACTCGATGAGGCCCGCAGCCGCCGCGTGCTCCCCGCGACGGACGCCCGCTAAAAGTTCATTTGCTCCCGGTTCCAATTTGTTCCTTCTGCTTACTTAGACGGATGAGAGGGGCTGGGTGGACAAATAAAACGGAGGCGGAGCTTCCTGATTCGATGCCACTATGTGCTGGACGCCGTCATTCGTAAAGGCAATTTGGCTCTGAAGAGCCATTCAGCGCGCACGACAAGATTCTTCGCTGCCGCATAAATGCGGCGTTCCGAAGCCATCCGGAACGCTGCATTTATGCGGCAGCGGGCGGCGCTCTCGAAGAAATCTGTCGTGCGCGCAGCCATTCAAGCCATTTCCGCGTGGCAAACCGCGTGCGTCCGTGGTAACAATTTCCAGCGTTTCGGAATACGAAGCGGTCATCGGCGTGGAGACGCACGTCCAAATGGAACCCAAGCCGAAGACGTAATCTTATGGCACAACCGATCAAAATCCTCGCGCCGATTCGTTTGAGAGATTTCAATCCGGACTTCCACGATGGCCTGGATAAAGACGAGACGCGCGAGAAGGCACTGCGGCTGTGCCAGCGGATCGGAGAGTTGCAGGAATTGCTTCACGCCGATGCGCGGCAGGCGCTGCTGATTGTTCTTCAAGGGATGGACACCAGCGGCAAAGACGGCGCCGCCAGGCACGTTCTGCAGTTTGTGAATCCAGCCGGAGTCGAAACGGCCAACTTCAAAGTCCCCTCCGCCGAGGAAATGGCCCACGATTTCCTCTGGCGAGTTCACAAGGCGCTCCCTCGCTACGGGCAAATCGGCGTGTTCAATCGCTCTCATTACGAAGACGTGCTCATCGTGCGGGTTCTGAAATTGCAGCCCGTGCCGGTGTGGCGCGCGCGCTACGACCAAATTAACGCGTTCGAAAAGCACCTCGTGTCCAATGGCATCGTCGTGCTCAAATTCTTTCTGCACATTAGCCGGGCCGAGCAAGCCGAGCGCCTCAGGGCCCGAATCGCCGACCCGCGCAAGAACTGGAAGTTCCAACCGGACGACCTGAAAATGCGCGCGCATTGGGCGAAGTTTCAGAAGGCTTACGAAGACGCGATCAACTGCTGCAGCACGCACTACGCGTCCTGGCACGTGGTCCCGGCGAACCGAAAATGGTATCGGGATTACGTCATCGCCAAAACGGTGGTCAAGGCGCTCGAGGGCATGAGGCTAAGATGGCCCAAGCCGCACGAGGACCTCGCCAAGTTCCGTATCGTGTGAGCATAGCGGTCGGCTTAAGAATGGCCTGTTGGGGATTTCGGGTCCGCTAAGAGCGCGTTTGAAAAATCAAATCCATTGTTGGAGCCGACGTGAGGAGGCTCAAATTTCGGACGATTTGGCCAAGAATCAGAGCCTCCTCACGTCGGCTCCTACAATTTTAGGACACGCTCTAAGTAACTTGACAGTTACTTGGCGGCATTTATCTTCAAAGCGGACACTAGCTTATGAGAATCGTCTCATCGGGTCTGGCCGCCTCCCGACTGGCGGGGCGGGACCCGGAACGCACGCAGGAACGAATCCTGAAAGCGGCTTTTAGGGAATTCGCCGCTAAAGGCTTCGCCGGCGCGCGCGTGGACGAGATCGCCCGCCGGGCGGCGATTAACAAACGGATGCTCTACCATTATTTCGGCGACAAAGAAGGACTTTTCCGCGAAGTATTGCGGCGCAAAATCGCCGAGCGGCAAGCCTGGGGCGTTGCCACTCCCGATGAGCCCAGTGAGAGCCTTCCTTATTGGTTTGATCTTGCCTGGAACGACGCGGATTGGGTGCGCCTGTTGGAATGGGAAGCGTTGCAGTTTTTGGATAAGCGGCTTATTGACGAAAAGAAACGGCGCGAGGCGGCCGCGCTGGCCGTTGCGCGCATTCAGCGCCGCCAGGCGCGCGGCCATTTGTCCAAAGAATTCGACCCCCGCCACCTCTTGCTCGCGATGATTGCCCTGACTTGGTTTCCGGTCGCCTTCCCCCAGTTGACCAGGCTCATCACCGGTCAATCTCTTTCAGATGTCCGTTGCCGAAACGGACATCGGACATTCCTGCGCAACTTCGCCGCCGCGTTTCAGTCGCGCCGGCCGAAGTCAAATCCACGATCGACGACTGGCGGAAATGGAAACGGCACAGTCGAATCAACGTGAGGATGCTGAAAAGTTCAGTTTCAGATGAATCCGCACTATAGACCAGAACGAGCGCACAGCGCCCGTCGGCTGGCGCTGCCGCCCACTTTGCCGCGTTGGTTTTGGCGATCAGTTCCGGCCTTGGCCGCCGCCGCCCTTTGCGGCTGCTCCGATAAATCAGGCGAGACCAGCCCCGCAAAAAACACTCGCTCGACTGTCGCGGTGCCCGTGGTAGTGGCGCAAGCGGAGGCCAGGGACGTTCCGGTTGAGTTGCGCAACATCGGCAACGTCGAGGCGTATTCCACGGTCACAGTGCGTTCGCAGATCACCGGCCAAATTATCAAAGTCCACTTCCGGGAGGGCCAGGATGTCAAGGCTGGGGACCTGCTCTTCACCATTGACCCCCGGCCTGCTGAAGGGATGCTGCTCCACGCGCAGGCCGATCTCAAACGAGATGAAGCCCAATTAGTCAGCGCCCGGCTCGAATTCCAGCGCGAAAAGAAGCTGCTCGAAAGCTCCATCGCTTCCCGCGATGACTACGACAAAGCGGAGGCGGCTTTCCACGCGCTCGAAGCCACAGTGCTCGCCGATCAATCTGCCATCTCCAATGCCGCCCTCAACGTCGAGTTCACTGCCATCCGGTCGCTTCTTGATGGCCGCACCGGCAACGTGGCGGTCAAAGAGGGCAACATCGTCAAAGCTCCCGATGACGCTCTAGTCACCATCAACCAGGTGCATCCTATCTACGTGACCTTTTCGGTGCCCGAACAAGATCTGCCGGCCATCCGGCGGCGGATGCAGCAAGCGGCGCTGCCAGTTGAGGCGCAGGTTTCGGGTGAGCCGGATGACCCGCCACGCGGCCACTTGAGCTTCATTGACAACGCGGTGGATGCCACCACCGGGAGAATCAAACTCAAGGCCACCTTTCCAAACACCGACAACGCCCTATGGCCGGGCCAGTTCGTCCAGACCACATTGGTCCTAAGCAATCTGGCCCAGGCAACCGTCGTGCCTTCCCAAGCCGTCCAATCCAGTCAGAGCGGCGACTTTGTGTTTGTGGTAAAGGCCGACGCCACGGTGCAGAAGCGGTCGGTGGCGCTTGGGCTGAGCCGCAGCGGCGTGGCAGTTATCCAGAGAGGAGTCAGCCCGGGCGAAACAGTCGTTATTGACGGCCAGTTGCGCCTGACTGAAGGGTCGAAAGTAACGATGCAAAACGCTCCAAGCCCAACCGGGGTGGACTCTGCCAGGGCTCAGCCGGAGAAGACCCCGTGACGGTCCCGGAATTGTTCATCAAGCGCCCGGTAATGACGACCCTGGTCATGTCGGGCATCTTGTTGTTTGGATTCATCAGCTACCGCTATCTGCCGGTGAGCGACCTGCCCAATGTTGATTACCCCACCATCCAGGTCCAGGCTCTACTTCCGGGGGCGAGCCCAGAAACCATGGCCTCGGCGGTCGCCACGCCCCTGGAACGACAGTTCACCACCATTGCCGGCATAGATTCCATGTCGTCGGTCAGCGCCCTCGGGCTGACTCAGATTACCATCCAGTTTTCGCTCAGCCGAAACATTGATGCCGCCGGGCAGGACGTGCAGGCCGCGATCGGCAAGGCCGCGCGCCAGTTGCCCGCCGGCATGCCGACGCCGCCCACCTACAACAAAGTCAATCCTGCTGACCAGGCGATCCTCTACATGGCCTTGACCTCGGATACCCTGCCGCTCTCGACCGTGGACGATTACGGCGAGACGCTCCTGGCCCAGCGCATTTCAATGGTCAACGGTGTCGCCCAGGTGTTCGTTTTCGGCGCGCAGACCTATGCGGTCCACGTCCAGGTTGACCCCAACGCCCTGGCTAGCCGGGGCATTGGCATTGATGAGGTCGAATCGGCCATCGGCAAGGGGAACGTGAATCTGCCCACCGGCACCCTTTACGGAAAAAGCCAAGCCTTCATCGTCCAGGCCAACGGCCAATTGATGAAGGCCGCCGATTACCGGCCGCTCATCGTCGCTTACCGCCGAGGTCGCCCTGTTCGCTTGGAAGAGATTGGCCGCGTGATCGACAGCGTCCAGAACGACAAGATCGCGAGTTGGTTTAACAACACCCGGGGCATCGTGCTGGCTGTCCAACGCCAACCGGGCGTCAACACCGTCGAAGTGGTGGACAAAATTACGCAGATGCTTCCCTCCTTTCGTTCCCAAATTCCAGCGAGCATCTCGCTCGACATCCTTTATGATCGCTCGCAGTCCATCCGCGAATCGGTTCGCGATGTTCAATCCACGCTGTTCCTGACCGTTTGCCTGGTGGTCCTGGTCATCTTCCTGTTCCTGCGCAACCTTTCGGCCACCGTCATTCCGAGCCTGGCGCTGCCCCTGTCGATCATCGGCACCTTTGCGGTCATGTATTTGCTCGGTTACAGCGTGGATAACCTCTCGCTGATGGCGCTGACGTTGTCCGTGGGTTTCGTGGTGGACGACGCCATTGTGATGCTGGAGAACATCGTCCGGCACATGGAAGCCGGAGAACCGCCGTTGACTGCGGCATTGAACGGCTCGCGCGAAATTGCCTTCACCATCCTTTCAATGACGCTATCGCTGGCCGCGGTGTTCATCCCAGTGCTGTTTATGAGCGGGATTCTGGGCAGGCTGCTCCACGAGTTCGCCGTGACCATCATGACTGCCGTGCTGGTTTCCGGTTTTGTTTCCCTCACTCTCACGCCGATGCTGTGCAGCCGTTTCGTCAAGCCGCCAGCCCACGCCAAACATGGCCGCGCTTATGCCGCGTCCCAACGGTTCTTCGACGGCCTGTTGCGAGTTTACGATGGCAGCCTGCGCTTTGTGCTCCAGCATCGCCGGGCGACCATGCTGGTTTCAGGGCTGGTGTTGGTGGCCACGGCGGTGCTGTATGTGCGGGTCCCCAAAGGATTCTTCCCCAGCGAGGACACCAGCCAGGCCTTCGCCATAACCGAGGCCGGGCAGGACATCTCTTTCGAAGGCATGCGCGATCATCAACTGGCCCTGATGAAAATCGTCAACGCGGACACAAATGTGACGGGTTACATGTCCTCCATCGGCGCCGGCGGCTCCACTGTCAGTGGCAACAGCGGCCGCATTTTCATGCACCTCAAGCCGCGTTCCCAACGGCGGCACGTGGACGAAGTCATTCAAGAGCTTCGCCGAAAGTTTGCGACGGTGCCTGGGATCAGCGCGTTCCTGCAAAATCCGCCGCTGATCCGCATCGGCGGCATGCTTACCAAGAGCCTTTACCAATTCACACTCCAAGGGCCGGACCTGCATGAACTCTACCACTGGGCCCCGATCGTCAAGGACCGCATGGCGGCATTGAGCGGTTTTCAGGACGTGACCACCGACTTGCTCATCAGTAGTCCCCAGGTCGTCGTGGACATCGATCGCGACAAGGCTCACGCCCTGGGCGTGACCGCCGACCAAATCGAAAATGCACTCTACGACGCCTATGGCCAGCGCCAGGTTTCCACCATTTACGCCCCCGTGAACCAATACTGGGTCATTCTGGAACTGATGCCCGAATATCAGCAGGACCCGGCCTCATTGTCCGAACTCTACATCCGTTCCACCAGCGGTCAGCTTGTCCCGTTGCGCGCCGTCGCGAGGATTTCGCGCGGGGTCGGCCCGCTGACGGTTAACCATTTCGGCCAACTCCCGTCGGTGACAATCTCCTTCAACCTTGCTCCCGGCCTGTCGCTGGGCACCGCAGTGGACGCGGTCCAGAAAGCCCTCGCCGGCCTGCACCTGCCGGCCACCTTGAGCGCCAACTTCCAGGGCTCGGCCCAGGTATTCCGCTCGTCGGTCAAGGGCTTGGGCGTCCTCCTGCTGATGTCTATCCTGGTCATCTACCTCATTCTGGGCATCCTTTACGAAAGCTTTGTCCATCCCTTGACGATTTTGTCGGGATTGCCCTCGGCGGGGTTCGGCGCGCTGCTGACTTTGATGCTCTTCGGCCTCGACCTCAATATCTACGGGTTCGTGGGGCTTATCATGCTGGTGGGCATCGTCAAAAAGAACGCGATCATGATGATTGACTTCGCTCTTGGTGCCCAGCGCCAGGGCCGCGCGCCGTTCGACGCCATCTACCAGGGATGTCTGCTACGGTTCCGGCCAATCATGATGACCACGATGGCCGCTTTGATGGGCACGCTGCCGCTTGCCCTCGGCTTCGGGGCCGGCGGCGAAGCGCGCCGCCCGCTGGGTTTGGCGGTAGTGGGCGGTCTAGTCGTCTCCCAACTTCTGACTCTCTACATCACGCCAGTGGTTTATCTTTACCTTGAATCCTTCCAGGTCTGGGTCCGCAAACGTCTGCCGCACCGCCAGGCCGTGCCTTCCCCAGTCGCGACATCGGCGCCGGCAGTTTGATGACCGCACTTACCGGGAGGGCCCCGCCTTGTTGATTACCTGCTTCATTTCCTCAATGACCTCGTTGACGACTTTCTTCTGCGCGTCGTTAAGGCTGGGATTGTTCACCAGCTTATCCAACGACACCAGCGCCTCCACGTATTGTCCGTAGCGGATGTTGGATGTAGTCTGAACGACATCGGCCTGAAGGTCATTGCCGGCGCCCGCGAAGGCCTGCTCAAGTTTTGGCATGTCCACCTTTACGCCTCTGATCTCGTATGCGGCCGGCGTTTGCGGTTCTTTCTTGCCGCAGCCGCTAAAGGCCAGCAGGCCGGCGACCAGGACGCCAAATATGATGTGCTCTGCGTTCATTACAGTTTTGTCAATCGGCGAAAGAAGACCCAAAAGCGTCATTGTGAAAAACGCGACACTTCAAATCTTCTGTTTGAATCGAGTCATCATTTACACAGGGTTAATAAATTCTATTCTGTGCTGGGGCAGTTGTAAAGTAAAAATCCGACGTTTCCGGCGCTTGGGGTGTGAGACAAAATTCTTCCTTTAGGCCACCAGCGGCAGCGCGTCGTTAAGTGCCGCCCGCTTATTGAGGCGGTGTTTCCAGAACTCGTCGAGTCTGCGGCTGCTGTGGATGCAGCGCAGAGCGAGGATGTTTTCG
>WNGL01008338.1_pt1 | contig 12130 bp, 5 predicted proteins | sample 5400591 | NCBI WGS metagenome assembly WNGL01 (sample SAMN13153377, study PRJNA577476) | soil metagenome | isolation source: 80 cm soil or saprolite under Garry oak tree replicate 1 | place: USA:California | collected 2016-06-15
CTTCGAGCAGCATGCCGATGGCCTGGCCGACCTGGATCGCGCTGGCCCGGTCACGCTTGCGCAAGTCGTGCAGCCATACCCGGACCTCCGGTGTCATGACCAGGACGTAGGCCACGTCAGCTGCCTCCCCGCAGGGGTAGCATTACGCAGACATGATATCACATCAGCGTGATATCATGTGGCTTGCGGAGCCGGTTAGCTGTCCATGCTGGCGCTTGGAGTGAGCGCGTCGCAGAAGCCGAGACCGGCGTAGCCAGGCGCGCGTTTGGCGAGCATAGCGGCGAGGACGCCAGTCCGCTCATCGAGGTAGTCGTGAACTTCGGCCGTGGTATCCAGGGCCGGGCAGTCGAAGCCTTCGCCAGCGTACGCGCCGGTGGCCACGACCAGGAGCGCGGCCCGCCGGGCTGCGGCTGCAGGCGGGCCAGCGCCGCCGCGCGGCTCTTGGCACCCATCCCGCCGCGAAGAATAACCGGGTCGTGCCCGGCCTCGCGCAGCAAGCCGGCGAACTTTTCCAGATGGCTGGTCCGGCTGGTCAGGACCAGGCAGTTGCGGTCCTTGCTGAGTGCGGCGAGGACGTCTGTGATGACCTGCCGGGCGCGTTGCTCATCAGCGGCCAGGTGCCGGTAGATGGTCGTCATGCCGCCAGGGCGGGACGGGTCGGCGTCGCCGTCGTACCGGTACGCAGTCGGGTGAACGTACAACACGGGGGCAGGCCGGCTGGTCAGGCGGGAATGGCGGATCCGGTCGGCGAGCGGGCGGCCCAGCTCAGGCCCTGCCTCAAGCAGCATTCCGATGGCCTGGCCGACCAGGATCGCACTGGCCCGGTCACGGTGCCGCAGGTCATGCAGCCACGCTCGCACTTCGGGCGCCATGACCAGGGCATAGCCCACGCCGAAGACTCCTCTGGAGCAGATATTACATAGGCATAATATACGCTGCTGGGGCGTATTGGCGCAGTCGCTGCGGACCTGGACCCTGACGTTGAACTGATCGCTGGTCGCCCGGTGACGATCTCGGCTGGGGGTTCTCAGCGGCTAGGCCGCCGTCTCAGTTCTCACTCACGTCATCCCAAACGGCGGAGGCGCTTCCCGAGTCCGCAGCTCATCACGCCGGTCCGGCATTGCGCTTGCGCTGCGGATGGCCTCGCTCGCGGGCTACCCCGGCATGACGACAGCCGGCCTGGTGGAAGCCGTCGCAGTCGTTGCCGTCGCTTGGCGCTCTACCGGGACGCCGCCCGGGAACTGCGTCTCGCCGCGCAGAGCCGTCGGCACGGCCGAATGAAGCGCGGGGTATCTCACTGGGCGAGATCGGTCATCAGCGCGGCGATGAGCCGCTCCTCCATAACCGCGCGGCCGTGTTCGGCCAGCAGGGCGGCGAGTTCTGGGTCCCATGGGCTGGCCGCCGGCGATCCCGTCAGCAGCGTGGACTCGCCCGTCTCGAGCGCCTGCCGGTAGTCAGCCGCTGTCAGCCGCCACGGCCTGGCGCGGTGGGCGGTGATGGCGGCACTGACGATGCGCAGTCCGGTCCAGTCGAAATCGGCTCGCCAGTGCAATCGGGCGCCCTGCGCGACGGCAGAGCTGAGCAGCTTGTGGCACGCGGCGCTCGGCATGCCCTCGGTGCATACCAGCGGCGGGCAGTCCGCCCCGAGGTCGGATGCCGCGATGCGGAGCACGGCGGGATTCTCACAGACGAAGACGTCCGCGGGTTCGGGCCGGACGTCGCCGGCGGCCTGCTGCTGAAGGGTGAGCCGGAACGGGATGCCGAACCGGCTGGCTTCGTTCAGCCACCCCGAGATCAGGCCGGAGCTGCGGCACGCCATGTTGAGCACCAGGACCTGGCTGGCCAGGTCGTCGGGGATGGCGCCGTGCATCTCCCACAACGCCCGCTGCCCGGTGCGGTGACGCGGCACCGACCCAAGACCCGAGCGGACAGCCAGCGCCCGGAGCACGGGGGTGGCGAGCGAACCGCCCGCCAGCAGTGCCTTGGTGTCGCCGGTGACCTGCTCGGCGAGCACCGGCAGCGGGATCGGGTTACCCGGCGCGCGGCTGTGCAGGTGTTCCAGGATCCCTACCGCGTGGTCGAGCAGCCGGTCATGGCCGCGGTGCAGCAGCCTGGTGATCGTCCCGTCGTCCTCCAGCGCCGACCACCAGGAGCCGAACCACGCCTCGCCGCCGAGCATTGACGCACCGGCCGCGGCGGTGGCGTCCGCTCGCTGCCGTTGTTCCCGTTCCCGTTCGGCGGGCCGGTCGCGCAGCGAGCCGCCGAGCATGACCACCGCCTCGTGCAGGCTGGTGCGGTGTTGCTGGCGCAGGGCCGCGTCCAGCGTGGCGAGCTCGACGGTAAGCCGTTTCACCGTCTGCGGCCGGTAGCTGCCGGTGATGCCGATGACCACGCGCCGTTCACCATCGGTGGGTGAGCTCAGCCCGATCGAGCGGTCCAGTGGCGCCTCCCGTCCGTTCCAGGCTGCGCCGGGCCGCGGCGAGCAGCCGTTTCCAGCCCTCTTCGCGCAGCTCCGTCAGGTCCCCGGCCATGGTGCCTGCCAACCCGCAGGCCCTCACGCCGCGGCGGGGGTCGTCCGCCGGGTGCCGGGCGAACCGAGCGCTGCGGACAGGTCACCCGCCTCGTCGGCGAGGAGCTGTCCTCCGTCCCACACCAGCAGCAGTGCGCTGACCGTGTGCTCGATGGGAGAGTGCGCCAGGTCGTAATGCGCGGCGGCGCGGACGGCGCCCTGGGTCGCCCACAGGTCGTAGCCGGTCATGAACAGGTCCAGGTCGAACTGCGCGGCCAGGCCCATCAGCTCGCCGCGGCCGGTGTCGTCCACCCCGGCGAACGCCTCGTCGAGGGCCAGCAGGCGCGGTGCGTGCTGATGGGCCGAGTTCAGCATCGCGTGCGCGGCGGCAAACAACGGCAGGTGCAGTGAGACCGACTGCTCGCCGCCGGACAGCCGGCTGTGCCGCGCCCGGGTCAGCTTCTCCTCGGTGCCGTCGGGGCTGACCATCTGGAACACGAACTGCCGCCAGCGGCGGTAGTCCAGTACCTGGGCCAGCAGCTCCCGGTAGGGGAGTTCACGATGCCGGGCCCGGGCGGTCTTGATCTGCGCGGCGAAGTGGCCGCGCATCCGGGCCAGGGAGTCCGGATTGAGCCGGGACGCGTCGGCGTCCAGCAGCCCGCACACCGCGCGCTGTTCGTCATCGAGCACGTCGGCCAGCAGCCACCTCACGCCGACCGTCTTGCCGGAGGACATCTTCCGCGACCGCATCTCTATGTTCATCTGGCCGATCAGGTCCCTGGCGTCCACGGTCCGCTCGTGGATCTGCTGGGCGAGCCTGGCCAGCAGGGCATCTTCGAGGATGCGCTGCTCGGACTCGGTCAGCAGCAGCTGCTGGTCGCGGCGGGCGGCGGCGATGCGCTCGGAGAACGCGCCGACGGGGAGCGGGCCCTGCTCGTCGGCGATGCGGACGACGATGACGCCGTCGGCGCCGTCCCACTCCGGGTGGTAGTCCTGGCCGGCCGCGGCCAGCTGGGTCTGCAGATCTTCCAGCGCCCGGGTCAGCCGCGTGGTGGACATCTTCAGTGACGTCTCTGTCGGCGTGAGGTCGCGGGTGACCTCGAGGATCGCCTCGTGCACCTCGACGACCGGTTGCGGCAGGTCGTCACCGGTCCAGTCCGCCTCCTGCGCAGGCCAGGCCAGGCCGGGCGGGCACTTCAGGACGTCCAGCAGCTCCCGGGCGGCGAACGGCGCGAGCCCGCGCGCGGTGGCCCGCTCCTCCTGCATGGCGACGTCGAGGGCGCGCCTGCCGCCGGAGACCCGCTCAGCCGCGGCGCTCGCCGCCTTGATCGCCTCGACCTCGGCGTTCCGGGCGGAATGCTCGGCGGACTGCGCGGCTGTCGTAGCCCGTTCGGTCGCTTCGATCTGCGTCATCACCTCCCTGGCCTCCTTGCCGACGGCGCCCTGCAGCGCCGCGAGCTTGGCGGCCTCCTCGGTGTGCCGCCGGCGGGCCGCCAGCTCGGTCTCGGCGCAGGCGCGCTCCTCACTCGCGGCCCGTTCCAGCCGGCCGCGGGCGTCGGCGACGCTGCCGCGCTGCCTGCTCTCCTCGCGGCGGCGGCCGGCGACGTCCCGGGCAGCGGTCTCGAATCGCCTGGCGGCGGCCTCCACCTGGTCGGCCTGGTCCGGGTCGATGGCGTGGTCGATGGCGGCCCGGCGCAGCGCCCGCTCGGTGACGGTGCGCGCGGCCACCGACTCGTCGTAGCCGGACTGGGCGCTGTCGGCGCCCGCCCGGGCCGAGCGCAGCTCCCCGACGGCCTGCGAGTGCGCGCGCAGTGCGGCGGCGATCGCGGTGGTGCGGGGCAGTGCGGCGCGCGCTTGCGCGAACGCGGTCAGCGTCTCGGCCAACCCGGCGGCGGTCCGGTCGGCTGCGGCCAGCAGCTCCGCCAGGTCAGCGATCCGGGCCTCGCGCTCGGCGATGCGCGCGGCCCGGCGCCGGGCCCGGGCGGTCGCTCCGATGTATTCGGCGTGCTCCTTGTGGTGCGCCCCGGCGGTGATCCCGTGCGAATAGCGGCCGTCGGCACCGATCACGGCGGCCGCGGAGAACAGCTCGCCGTCCAGGGCGATGGCGGCCAGCACGGCAGCGACCCGCGCGGCGGGTACCGGAGTCTCGTCCTCGGGCACCAGCACGCCGGCCAGGCTGGCCCCCGGCACAGGCGCGCCGGGAACCAGGTACCCGTCGCTGTCCCCGGCGCTGACCTCGCGGTCGTCCGGCGTGATCCAGGCATCCAGCATCCCGGTGGCTTCCAGCGCCGCCTCGAGCGCGGCGGCCTGCCCGTCACCGACGTGGTCGGCGAAGCGGACCAGCCGCCACAGCGGTGCGCCGTCCCGTCCCGGCCGGCCGGCCGTACGTCCGGGGTGGGACGGCGGCGCGTCGTCGCGTTCGGCGGCGATCCGGTCTCGCTCTTCGGCGACGCGGTCCCGCTCGGCCTGCACGGCGCGGCGCTCGGCGCGCAGCCGGGCCTGCTGGTCACGGACGGCATGTTCGGCTGCGGCGGTCGCGTCGGCGAACACCGACTCGAGGGTGGCGGCCTCCGGGTCGCCGAACGCCTCGATGGCCACGCTCAGGCCCTCGGCCAGCTCGCGCATCTCAGTCTCGTCCAGCACGCCGGCGTGGTCGGCCGCCCACCGCGCCAGGGCGGCCTGCGCGCCGGCGCGGGCCGAGGCCACCGCCTCGGCGGCGGCCTGTTCGGCCCGCTCGGCCGCGGTCACCGCTTCCTGCGCCCGGTCGAGTGCGAGCCGGGCCAGATCGCGGGCGTGCTCGGCCCTGCGGTGCGACTCCAGGGCGGCCCGGATCGCACGGACGGCTTCGAGCCGGGCGGTGATCTTGGCGCCTGCCCGTTCGGTGAACCCGTCCGTCTCGGCATCGGCGGTCTGCCAGCCGATCCCGGCCGCGGCGGCGTGATCGGCGAGCTCGGCTGCGGTGCGAGAGACCGCCGCCGCCAGGTCGGCGAGTATCCCCGCGGCGTGTTCGGCGTCGGCCCGGGCCCGGGCGGTGGCCGCGCCGCGCCGGGCGAGTTCCGCGACGGCCTCGGCGGCGGTCTGCTCGTTGGTGCGCACGAGGCGTTCGAGGTCGGCGAGCTGCTCGACGGCTTGGTAGGCGCTGCTCGACTTGAGCTGGTCGTGCCGGGCGCGCAATCCGGCCAGCGCGTCCTCCGCCTCCTCGCGCCCGGCCTGGGCCTGTGCCTGCGCGGTTTCGGCGCTCGCCAGCGCCGTGACGTCGCTGGCGAGCTCGGTGCGCCGCTGCGTGCTGGCTTCCCGGCGCCGGGTGAGCGCGTCGGCGGCGGACCGGGCGTGGGTGCGCAGGTAGGTCGTGTAGGAGGCGAGGAAGGCGCGGGTCGCCTCGTCGGCGGCAGTCAGCCCCTCCAGCGTGGCGGCGACCGCCTCCATGTCGTCGAACGATCGGGCTGCCTCGGCGATCAGGTCGTCGTCGACCGGGCGCAGCCCCTCGGTGAGCGTGTCCGACAGCTTCGCCGGGTCGAGGTTCTTGGCCAGCTGCGGCCGCCGCAGCGTCAGGATCAAGGTGAGCAGCTGTTCGTAGCGTTCCCGGCCGAGGCCGAACAAGCGCTGGTCGATAGCGGCCCGGTAATCGGTGGGGGAAGCGTAGAGGTTCGGCTCGCCGATCTCCTCGGCGAGCTGCTTCCTGGTCATGGGCCGGTCGTCACCGGTGATGAGCGAGAAGTCCGCGCCGACCCGGCCCTCGGCGATGAAATGCCAGCGGGCCGGGGCGTCGCGGTGCCTGGCGGCGTGCAGCCCGACGCCGATCGTGACGGCCTCGCCGGTGTCGCGATGCCGCAGCTCCAGCCATACGTAGCCGACCGCGTTCTCGCCGCCGCGGAACAGCAGGTTGGACTTCATCGTCCGGTCCTCGGCGGCGAACGGGTTCAGCCGCTTGGGGTCGATGCGGCCATCCAGCACGAACGGGAACAGAACCTCCAGCGCCTTGGTCTTCCCCGAGCCGTTCGGACCGCGCAGGACCAGCCAGCCGCCGGCGAAGCAGAATTCCTCGTCGCGGTAGTCCCACATGTTGATGATCCCGGCCCTGGTGGGTTCGAAGCGGGTCACGCGGAGCCTTCCTTCGCCGTCATCCTGATGTCGTGCCGCCGGTGTCAGTACGTGACCGTCGGCAGGTTCTTGATCTGTGCGGTGACGCTGCGGTACCGGGCGAGCAGCGGCAGCACCAGCACACCGCCGTCCACGCTCGCCACCAGGCCGGCCGAGGCCAGCAGCGCGACCGCCTCGGCCAGCAGGCGGCCCGGGTCGGCGGCCTGTTTCTCCGCCATTCCGGCGCCGAAGTCGTCGACCAGCTTCCGCAGCTCGGTGCGCAGCCATGCGTCACTGAGGAAGGGGTAGGCGACGTCGGCGGCATCGTCCTGTGCCGCTGATCCGGAATCGGTTCCGGCCTCCTCCCCGGCGTCGCCGGCTTCCGGCCGCCCCCCTTCTTCGGCGAGCAGGGCCTGCCCGGCGAGCAAGCCGGCGACGCGGCCCCGGTCCGGCAGGGCCGCGTCGATCCGCCGGGCTGCCTCGGCGAGCCGTTCCGCGGCGGTGGCCGCGGGCAGCCGTTCGATCCTGGCACTGTGGTGCCGCAGGTAGCCGGCCATCCGCGCGCACAGCAGCAGCGCGGCCTGCGCGACGGTGCCGGTCGAAGGGAACGCCACGTCGGTGAACCGCTGCCCGGCGCTGATCAGGGCCACGCCTTCGCCGCGCCGCTCCAGGGCCAGGCCGGTGAGACGCTCGACGTCCTCGGCGAGGCTGGCCGAGCGGAGCTGGCCGCGCAGCTCCGCATCGACGTCGGCGTAGTAGATGACCGGATGCTCCAGGACGAGCCGCCGGGCCTGCCGCGCGTTCCCGCGCCGCCGCGCCTCCCGGCCCTGGGCCGGCGCCGGGCCGCTGGCGCGGCCGTCCAGCAGCTCGGTGACCGAGCTCAGGTGCTGCAGCACCCGGCTCGGCGCGTAGATGGCGCCGGCCACCTCGCGGTCGATGTCGTACAGCGCCTCGGCGCGTTCGGGGTCGTTGACCCACTCGACGGCCGAGCCGTCGGCGACCCGCAGGGCGCCGCGTGCCTCCAGCCAGGCGACCGCGTCCACGAACGCGTCCCGGTCGGGTTTGCGGCCGGTGTCCATGCCCACACCGTCGATGCGCCCGGCGTCGGCGGCCACCGCGTTGGCCAACTCGCTGAGTGCGATCTGGGTGCCGGAGCGGCCCAGCGCGGACAACGCCAGCACCAGGTAGGCGTAGCGGCGGCGGTCGAACGGCCGCCGCGCCCGAGTGACCGCCGGGCGGGTGCCGTCCAGCGTGTCCTGTACCCGGCGCAGCCGGATGGTGTCGCCGCTGCTCAGCAGCGTGTACCCGAGAACCTCGCCGAAGTCGGTCCGCAGTTGCCTGACCCACTTGCGCACGAGCGGAAGCGCCGAGGAGTCCGGATAGGACGACGTGATCAGCGGGTGGCGCAGCGCCAGCCGCGCCGCCTTCTGATATTCGGCCAGCTCGAGCGCGCTGACCTCGGCGGCGACCCTCATCCGGCCACCTCCACGGCCAGGCCGTCCAGATGCAGCCGGCCGCGGACCGTGTGCACGGTCGTGGATCCGGGCGCGGGCCGCAGGATGAGCCGCACCCCGTGCGCGGACCCGCTCGCCGCCCGGCTGACCGGGACCCGCGCGGACAGTGCCACATCCAGCAGGCTGAGCAGCGTCTGAGTCTCCGGCTCGTCCAGCACCCGGCCATAGACACCGTCGCCGGCCAGCGCCGCCGCCGCGGCGCGGCGCTGCGCGGTCGCCTTCAGCTGCTCGGCGCGCAGCCGCTGTTGCTCCTCGTCGTTGCGCTGGATCCGGCCGGGCCCGCGCAGCGCCGCCGCCTTGCCGTTGCGTACCAGCGTCCGGGACAGCTCCACCGGCTCGGCCTCCCACCATGACAGCCGGCTGGCGATCGCCTCCGGGTCCTCGTGCACCGCGGAGACATGCCGGGGCGCGCCGAGACCGAACACCGCCTGGAACAGCGCGTGGGCGTCGTCGTCGGACGGGCAGGCGGCGAACCACTGGGCCAGGTGGCGCAGCTGGCTTTCGCGGCTCACCCCGCCGCGGCGTGACTCGGTGACCCGGCGCAGCAGCGCCGTGACGTTGGCGATCGCGGTGACCGTGGCGTCTTGCATGCGCTCGGCCTCGCTGTGCTGACCGGCGCCGAACCACTGCGCCAGGCCGCCCCAGCGCGCCCGCCAGTCCGCGACCCGTTCCTCCAGGCCGCGGAACAGCGACTCGTCGGCCTCCGCGGCCAGCCATGCCAGGCGCCCGGTGCCTGCGACCTCCACCTCGGCGACCGCGGCGGCCAGCAGCGGCGCGAACCGGGTCAGCTCGAGGTGGAACTCCCGCATGTGGGTGAGCAGCGCGTCCTTGTGCGCGAGGAACACTTCGGGCCGGGTGTCGTTGGTGCGCGCCAGATCTCCCAGCATCAGGTAGAACCGGGCGGCGCGCTGGGCCATGTCGGCCAGCACGCCATCCAGCCGGGACAGCTTCCTGTACACCTCCGCGGCGTCGCCAGAGCGCACCGCCCCGGCGAGCGCGCGCAGGTCGGCAAGGATGTCGGGGAACACCAGGCGGGATAGCTGGGCGTCTTCCAGGCTGGCGGTCAGGACCTCTTCGACGGCCCGGAAGGCCCGGTACCCGGCCTGGGTGAACTGGTAGACGTAGTGCCGGTTGCGGTACTCGGCGAGGTTCGCGGCGCGGGTGCCGTCGTAGGAGCGGTCCAGCACCTGCCATTCGGCCAGCGCGTCCAGCAGCACCTGCACGTCTCCGACGGCGGTCGCCTCCGGCTGCTCGGCGGCGAGCTGGCCGAGGACCGCACCGGCGTCGGAGGCGTGCATCAGCACCTGGTAGTTGGCTCTGGCCCGGTCGAAGGCCCGCAGCAGCCACAGGTACTCGTGGCGTTTCTCGGCGGCCGCGAAGTGGAACAGCCGCAGCCGGTCGTCCAGCGTGAACGCGTCGATGCCGAACGCGGCGTCCCCGGCCGCGGCGGCGCCGGGAACAGGTTCGGTGAGGGCGGGTTCGCAACCGGTCACGGGTGGGAACCTACCAGCGGCCAGTGACAAAACCGGCGGTCCCGGCCGGCGCGAAGCGTCCTGGGTCAATCCGCTGTCCGCTCGGCGCACCTCGCCAGGTCGTGCAGGGACTCCAGCGCCGTCAGCGCGGCGCCGCGGCTCAGGTCCTCGTGATGCCGCTCGTTGCGCGGCGTGCGCAGGCAGCCGTAGCAGGACGTCTCCAGCCCGCAGTCGCATGACCTCACCCGCCGTGCCGCGGCGGCGATCACCGTGTCGAGTGCGCCGGCGATCCGCGGCACGCTGCCCGCCCCGCCCGGGACGGTGTCGAACAAGACCAGGCCGCTGCGGCCATCCGCGCCGGAGTGCACCAGCCCGTCGATGTCGGTGCGGCTGATCTCCAGCCCGTCGGCGGCGCCCTCGAGCACCGCGTACAGCAAGGATTGCCACTGCGCCATGGTGCCGAGCCCGGGCGCGTCGAGGCGCAGCCGCAGGATGTCCGTTTCATAGCTGTGCGCGAGCGAGCGCCAGCGCAGCGGTCCCGTGCAGGGCTTGCCGCGCAGCGGGTTGACGTGCGATGCGGCGGGCCGGCCGTGGTTGGGCGCACCCCAGCCGCACCAGTCGCAGATCAGGAACCCGGCACCGCCCGGACCCTCGGCCAGCGCCACCAGCCTGCCGCGCGTGCCTGAGTGGCACCACGCCAGCGCGCCCGTCCGGGCCCGCCAGCGGATCTCGGCGAGTTCCTCACCGAGCGAGACCACGTGCACGGCGCCGTTCCAGGATCGCTGCGGCGGCACGTTGCTGGGCTTGCCGGTGCGCGGGTCGGCGACGAAGCCGAACTCCGGCACGCAGTACTCGCGGGCCGGCCCGTCGGCGGGCCGGCCGCACGCGGAGCAGGCCGGTTCCAGGTCTTCGCCGCCTTCCCGGTAATGCTGGCATCCCCGGCATACCGTGTAGCTGCGGGTGATCAGCTCCCGGCCGGGGAGCCGGTAGATACCTGCCGAACGCCACAGCACCCCGCCGGCGATCAGCTCCGAGCCCGGCGCGTACTCGTGGATCGCCACCGACAGGTCCCGGTTCAGCTCCAGCCGGGCGCCGACCTGGCTGTCGCAGTGCGCGGTGCGCAGCTCGACCGTGTCCACCGGGAACCCGTACTTCGGCAGGACGTTCCGGTTGGCCAGGTAGCCGATCAGCGACCGCCGCGTGATGGTGGCGATGCTGCGCTCGAACCGGGCTGCCAGGTCGCTGCGCCGGGATTCGAAGGCCTCCGCGCGGCGCTCCTCGAACATCGCCACATCGTGGGCGAGCTCGGCGCGGACCTGTTCCAGCAACGCGCACAGCTGCTCCACCCAGCTTCCGCCGGTCAGGCCGATCTGCGGCCAGGCCGGCTCCGGGAGCACGGCGTGCAGCGCGATGTCGACCTCGGCGGGCACCGGGGTGAGGTAGCCGCGGACCGCGTGGCAGGGCGGCTCGCCGCCTGCGGCAGGCAGGAAGAAATCCCCTGCGGTCTTCCACTCCCGGCCCTGGTTGTCCTTGGCGTCGCGGAAGAAGGCGGCGAGCGCCACCGAGTGCGCGTGCCGCCGGTCGATGCGGGGATTTCCCAGCGGCACGTAGGGGGCGCGGACCTGCCCGGTCAGCATCGACTCCGGTGCCTGGTAGCGGGACAGGTCGTGGGAGCGGCGCTGGGCATAGGTGAGCACGAGCGCCGCGGTGCCGCTGCGGCGCCCCGCCCGCCCGGCCCGCTGGATGTAGTTGGCGGTGGTGGGCGGCATGTTCCGCAGCAGCACCGCGGAAAGGGCTCCGACGTCGACGCCGAGCTCGAACGTGGTGGAACAGCTCAGCACGTTGACCTGGCCGGCGAGGAATCGCTGCTGGATGTCGGAGGCCTCCAGGCCGGTCCACTGCGCGGTGTGCTCACGGGCGACCAGCGGCACCGGCGCGGTCTGCCGGTACAAGGCACGGTAGTGGCTGTCGTCGTCGGCGCGGCCGGCGACCAGCTCGCCGGCACAGCCCAGGGTCGGGCACACGCCGCGCAGCGCGGTCGCCGTAACCCGCCGGCACAGTGAGCACCGCCATAGGTCGCTTCCGCCTCCAGAAAGCGTGAGCCAGGTGTGATCGACCTGATGCACCTGGCCCAGCCTGGGCAGGGCCGTGGCGTGCAGCCAGCCGTCCGGTGCGGCGCACAGCGCGCGCCAGCAGCCGGCCAGCACGTCGCGCGCGCCTGTCCCGGAGGCGGGCTCGCCAACGGCGGCGATCAGCCGGCGCAGGTAGTCGAGCCGCTTGTTGACGCCGCGGGTGGGCAGCCAGCTCAGCACCCTGAGCTTCGCCTCGGCGCCGTCGCCGCGGACGTAGATCGGGCCGCGCCGCGGGTCGAACATCTCGTCTGCCGGGTCGACCTCCTCCGGCATCGTGAGCGCGCCCTGCAGCCGCACCGTGCGCAGCAGTTCGGTGAGCAGCAGCACGCACTCCTGCGCGGACAGGCCGAGATCGAGCAGCGGGCCGGGCGGCCGCCATGACGCGTCGGCGCCCAGCCCGACCCGCAGCAGCCCCAGGCCCTC